>WNGF01011758.1_pt1 | contig 10313 bp, 12 predicted proteins | sample 5400641 | NCBI WGS metagenome assembly WNGF01 (sample SAMN13153371, study PRJNA577476) | soil metagenome | isolation source: 80 cm soil or saprolite under grassland replicate 2 | place: USA:California | collected 2016-06-15
GGCTATCTCCTCACCGGGCGCCACGGCTTCTTCTCCTGCTACGAGGCCTTCATCCACATCGTCGACTCGATGTTCAATCAACACGCGAAGTGGCTGAAGACGACGCAGCACATCCCGTGGCGGCGGCCGATCGCGTCGCTGAACTATCTGCTGACGTCGCACGTGTGGCGGCAGGACCACAACGGCTTCAGCCATCAGGATCCCGGCTTCATCGACCACGTCGTCAACAAGAAGGCCGAGGTCGTGCGCGTCTATCTGCCGCCCGACGCGAACACGCTGCTGTCGGTCGTCGACCACTGCCTGCGCAGCCGCAACTACGTCAACGTCATCGTGGCCGGCAAGCAGCCGGCCCTGCAGTACCTCGACATGGATCTGGCCATCAAGCACTGCACCGCCGGCGTCGGCATCTGGGAGTGGGCGAGCAACGACGAGAACGCCGAGCCCGACGTGGTGATGGCCTGCGCCGGCGACGTCCCCACGCTGGAGACGCTCGCCGCGGTCTCGATTCTGCGCCAGCGGATTCCGGAGCTGAAGATCCGCGTGGTGAACGTCGTCGATCTGATGACGCTGCAGCAGCCCCGCGAGCATCCGCACGGGCTGTCGGACGCCGACTTCGACTCGCTCTTCACGACGAGCAAGCCGGTCATCTTCGCCTTCCACGGCTACCCGTGGCTGATCCATCGCCTGACCTACCGCCGCGCGAATCACGAGAACCTGCACGTCGACCGCGTGCCCGGGCTCTCCTCGCGCTACGCGCACGTGAAGCAGGCCATGCGCGACATGCTCGTCGACCACAAGGAATACGTCTGCGAGCACGGCGACGACATGCCGCTCGTGCGCGACTGGCGCTGGCCGCTCTGACGTGAAGATCCTCGTCCTCAATCCGGGCAGCTCGTCGATGAAGCGCGCCGTCTACGAGCTCCCGCGCGGCGTGACGGTCGCGGAGTCGGACGCGGTCGACGCGGTGGGCATCCGCGTCGTGCACGGCGGATCGAAGTTCGTGACGCCGGTGCGCGTCGACGACGCCGTGGTCGCGGCGATCCGCGAGCTCGCCGAGCTCGCGCCGCTGCACAACCCGATCGCGGTCGAGGCGATCGAGACGACGCGGCGCGCGCTGCCTGCGGTGCCGATCGTGGCGGTGTTCGACACCGCGTTCCACCAGACCATGCCGCCGCTCGCGTGGAGTTACGCGATCCCGCCGGACCTGGGCGTCCGCCGCTACGGCTTTCACGGCATCTCCTACTCGTACGTCTCCAAGCGCGTCGACGCGAAGCGCCACATCGTCTGCCACCTCGGCAACGGCGCCAGCGTCTGCGCGCTCGAGGACGGAAAGAGCATCGACACCAGCATGGGCTTCACGCCGATGGAGGGGTTGGTGATGGGGACGCGCGCCGGCGACCTCGACCCCGGCGTGCTGCTCTACCTGCTGCGCCGGGGGAAGAGTGAAGCGGACCTCGACGAGCTGCTCAATCACCGCTGCGGCCTCCTCGGCGTCTCCGGCCGCAGCGCCGACGTGCGCGAGCTGGAGATCGCCGCGCGCGAGGGCGACGCCCGCGCCGACTTCGCGCTGGAGCTCTTCGCCTACCGCGCCGCGAAGTACGTCGGCGCCTACGCCGCGGTCCTCGGCGGCGTCGACGCCCTGACCTTCACCGCCGGCATCGGCGAGCACTCCGCGTCGATGCGCTCCCGCATTTGCCGCCGCCTCGGTTTCCTCGGCATCGAGCTCGACGAGGAGCTGAACCGCGCCCCCCGCACCGACGAGCGCCGCATCAGCCGCGGCGCGGTCGGCGTGTGGGTGATCCCGACGAACGAGGAGCTGGAGATCGCGCGGATGACGTACCGCGAGCTCTCGGACCGCGGGTAGAATTTCATGGTGGTCAACTGGACTCGTTTTGATCCAGAAGAGTTCGATTTTGAATTCAATGAGGAGAAACTCGAGGTCCACGGTATCAGCGTGAACGAAGCTGCCGAAGTACTCTGGAATGGCTTTCGACCACTTCAAGACAAAGATTACAACGACCGTTATTTGCTCCTCGGTAGAACAGATGGCGGACGCCCGCTCGAGCTCGTTGCGGTCGTACTCGGAAAACGAAAATTACGTATCATCACGGGTTGGCGGCTATGAAATCGCGAAAAGTAAGACCGACTGACGACCAGATCGAGGCAGAGGTGCTCGCCAAACGCGGCGACCCATCGGCATGGGAAGTTCTTCCCTTCGTTCCGGCGTCGACCTCGCCGCGTCCGGCTTGGATGTTGCGGAACAAGCATCTGGAGCTAGCGGCTCAATTCCACGTCTTGTCCGTTCTGCACCGTTTGGGAGTCGAAGCCAACCTTGCGTTGGCGCAGCCCGATAGCGTCGATATCACCATCCTTGGCAAGGCCGGCCAGGCGATCACGATCGACGTGAAAACAGTGGAAGGAACGAGCAAGTGGTTCGTCGATCGATTCAGCGCTAGAAAACACCACTACGTCGTTGTCGTTCAGTTTCCGACCAGTGGCGAAAATGCCGCAACCCAGCCGCAAGTGTACGTGGTTGCTTCCGAGGCGCTGCAGAAATACGTGGCGCGTCGAAAACTCAAAGCGATATCACTTGACAGTTTAGCTGGCGAGTTAGCGGCTCTAGAAGCTTGGCAGCTCATCGTTTCCGAACAAGCGGCCTGACTCTTCGCTCCATCGGACGCGCGGCCGTTCCTTGACCGGACGGAGGGTGAACTTGAAATTGCGCATCCCGCTGCTCATCTGTGCTCTCCTCGCGGCGGGCGACCCGTTGTCGGATCTGCGCGCGGTTCTCCGACGATATCCCGCGAACGCCCCCTTTTCCGCCTCGGCGTCCCTTCAGGTCAAGGGCGACTCGCAGGGCGTCGCGGGGGCGCGCGCCGGGTCGACGCGTTTTGAAGTCGAGATCGGGCCGGGCGGGCTCGTTATTCGCGTCCGGCCGGCGGCGCTCGGGGCGGCGGAGAGTGAAGCCGAGAACAAGAAGCGCAACCCGGAGAACCTCACGCCGACGCGCACTGCCTCGCGGAACGACGAGGACAATCGGGCCTCCGCGGTCGGCAAGAGCGTCGTCAGCTCGCGGTCCGTCGTGTACGTGCCGAAGTGAAGTCGGGCCCCATCTTGCAGGGTGATGGTCATGCGTCTCATCACCCTCGGCTGTGCACTGTTTCTCATCCTGTCCGCGCCGGCGTATGCGGCACGGCGGGCTCCCGCGAAGAAACCAGCAACCTTGAGCGCCGCCGCGGTCAACGCCGCGGCCGCGCATCCCATCCTCCACTCGTCCGCGCAGCACGGCGCCGCCGTTCTGCGGGCCCAGATCCTCCTGGACCGCGCCCATTTCTCGCCGGGCGAGATCGACGGCCGCTACGGCGGCACCACCCGCAGCGCTGCTGCCGCCTTCAACCTGGCGAAAAAAATCAAGGCTCGCACCGAGATCAACGCCGCGAGTTGGCAGGCGCTGAACCTCGATACCGCTCCCGCGATCGTCCCCTACACGCTTACGGCGGCAGATCTCGCCGGTCCCTTCGCTCCGATCCCGGAGGAGATGGCGGACAAGGCGAAGCTGCCGGCGCTCGGCTATGAGAGTCCGGCCGAAGAGCTCGGCGAGAAGTTCCACGTCAGTCCGAAACTCCTCGCCGCGCTCAATCCCGGGATGAAGTTCGCTGCCGGCACGATCATCCACGTGCCGAACGTCGCGCGGCCGCCGTTCGCGAAAACCGCCGGGATGACCATTCGCGTCAGCAGGACGCAGGGGGCGGTCGAGGCCGTCGGTGCAAGCGGCATCGTGCTGGCCCGCTATCCCGCCACGACCGGAAGCACGCACGACCCGCTTCCCCTCGGCAACTGGAAGATCAACGGCGTCGCCTGGAACCCGCCCTACAACTACACCCCCGGCCTCTTCTGGAATGCCGAGGCGAGCGAGAAAAAGGCGAAGCTCGCCCCCGGTCCGAACAGTCCGGTCGGCCCGGTCTGGATCGATCTCTCGAAGCCGCACTACGGAATCCACGGCACGCCCATGCCGTCGACGATCGGCAAGAGCAGCTCCCACGGCTGCATTCGCCTGACGAACTGGGACGCCATCGAGCTCGCCAAGATGGTGACGCCGGGGATGCCGGCGGTGCTGGGAAAGTGAAGACAGTCTCGGTGCTCCTCGGCGTCGGCGTCATCGCCCTGATGGCATGGGTGGCGGCGGGACCGAGTCACGCCGCGCCGATCGCTGCCGTCGCAACACCAGCGCCGGTCGTCCCCGTGATGCAGATGCGCGATTCCGGCGCGCCCCGCCCGATGATCGTTCCCGTCGCCGGCGTCGCGCGCAGCGCCATGCGCGACACGTTCGATGAAGGGCGCGGCACGCACCGCCACGAAGCGATCGACATCCTGGCGCCGCGCGGCACACCGGTCATCGCGGCGGACGACGGCGTCGTGCAGAAACTCTTCACCAGCGTGGCGGGAGGGCTGACCGTCTACGAGTTCGATCCCGATCAGCGTTACTGCTACTACTACGCTCACCTCGACGGCTACGCCGCCGGTCTCCACGAAGGGCAGCCGTTGCGCCGCGGCGAGGTCATCGGCTACGTCGGAACGTCCGGCAATGCGTCAAAGGACACTCCCCATCTCCACTTCGCGCTGATCCGCCTCGACCCCGACAGACGCTGGTGGAAAGGGACGTACGTCAACCCCTATCCGCTGCTCCGCTCGCAATGACGCGGACTACTTTTTGTCCTTCTTCGGCTTCTTCGTCTCTTTGCGGGTGTTCTTGCCTTTGGCCACGTCGTCGTCCTCCTGGTTCGCATGGTAGCGCGGAGGCTCGTCCCCGTCGAGGCCGCTCGTCTCCGCGTTGGCATGACAACCGCGTTGTTCATAGTCATGGCTCTGCCCCGAAAACGCTGCATCCTCGTCGTGGACGATGATCCGGGCATTCGACTTTTGCTCCTCACTGTTCTGCGGCGCCAAGGCTTTCGATTGCTGGAGGCGCGCGACGGAAACGAGGCGCTCGAGGCAATGCATGGCGGCAGCGCCGATCTCGTGATCATGGATCTGATGATGCCCGACGTCTCCGGCTGGGATGTTTTGCGCGAACGAGTCGCCGATCCCTCGCTGCGGCGGATTCCGATGATCGTCGTCACCGCGGCCGACAGTCGCGAAGTGACGGCCGACCTCATCGACCAGGGCGTCTACGCGGTGCTCGGGAAGCCCTTCGATCTCGACGCCCTTCTGATGGCGGTGACGACCTGCCTCGTCCCCGCCCGGGCGGCCGCGTGAACACGTTCGCGAGTTGGGTCCGATCGCTGTGGCCGTTCGGCCGCCACATGATCATCCCGGAACGGAGGGCCGGAACGCGCGTCCTGACCTTGAAGAATGTCGTGCGCACCGCCATCGGGCTCGTCGTCGCGTTCATCCTGCTCTCGTTCTGGTCCGCATGGCGTCCCGCTCATTCCGGGACGTCGTTGTTCGAGCCGCGTGCGGCATCCTCCGAGCCGTCGGCGGTCCCCGGCGAATCGTTGCCGGTGGTCATCGAGGGGCCGGTTCACGATTACCCGGACGCTCAGTTGATCGTGCACAATGCGCCGCCGCCCGCACCGCCCGTTGCCCGTGAGACCCGCGAGCCTGCCAAGTCGCCGCTCGGCACGGGGCAAAAGATCGTGATCACGGGAGGGAGCGAGGGCGTTCACCTCTACGTTGCACCGCCGCCGCAGCGCGCGCGGAACCGGAATCGAGTTCCGCGTATTGCGCAGTGACATTCACCACCGAAGCGCGTATGGTGACTTCACGTCGGGGAAACTTCCTCGATTCTTCAGTCCGTCTGAACTAAGTCAGATCCTCTGGACTCACCTCTCTTAGCCTCCCAATCTTTCGACGTGCGTCAGCCCTCGGCGGCGGCTTCGGAAGAACTGCCGGTTCACTCCGGCCAGGAGCTCCAAATGAAAGTGTACGTAGGAAATCTCTCCAAGCAGGTCAACGATGCGCAGCTCAACGATCTCGCGACGCCGTACGGGAAGCTTATCTCGGCGAATGTCGCCACCGAGCGTTCCAGCGGCGAGTCGAAGGGCTTCGGCTTCATCGAGTTCGCCACCGACGACGAAGCGCACGCCGCGATCGCCGGCCTCAATGGCCGCGACGTCAACGGGCAGGCGCTGAAAGTCAACGAGTCCAAGCCGCGCAAAGACGCCGGCTTCACTCGGTAAGACTCGCCCCGATCGGGAGGACGGTCCGCGTGGCCGTTCTCCCATCCGCAACAAAGGAGATTGAATGATTGCGTTGCTATCGCTCGCGGCTGGTGTCGCGGTCGCCTTTCTGGGATGGAATCTGGTCCGTCGCTTCGGCGCCGATCGCATCGAGGCGCTCATGGAAAAGCGCCGCGCCACGTCGCGCCTGGTCAGCCGCGCAGAGCTCGTCGACGGCAACCGGCACCTCGGCGTCTCTCTCGCCATCACGCAGTCGACGTTGTTCTATGAGAACGCCGCCATGAAAGCCTCGATCGACCTGCAGTGGGTTCGCGAGATCGAATACGACACCGAGCTGGCCACGGGCTCGACGCCGCCGGGGGGGAAGGTCCTGCGGCTGCGCTCGAACAGCCAGATGTTCGAGTTCGTTCTTCCGAAGGACGTCATGCCGCGCTGGCACCTGATGCTGCCGCCGCGCCGCGCCGGGAAAGCAGCTTGATGACCGTGTCCGACGACCGCTCCATCCGCCGCGTCGCCGTGCTCGGCAATCACCTGCCGCGCCAATGCGGCATCGCCACCTTCACCACCGACTTGAGCGACGCCATCGCCGCCGTCGGACCTGATCTCGACTGCTTCGTCCTGGCGATGAACGACGGGCGGCACCAGCACGCCTATCCGCCGCGCGTCCGCTTCGAGCTCGCCGACAACGACACCGGCGCGTACACGCGCGCGGCCGATTTCCTGAACGTGAACGCCGTCGACGTGATCTCCGTCCAGCACGAGTACGGGATCTTCGGCGGAAAGGCGGGCAGCCATCTCCTGCCGCTCCTCCGCGAGCTGCGCATGCCGATCGTGACGACGCTGCACACGATCCTGGCCGCGCCGAACCTGCACCAGCGGCGCGTCATGGACGAGATCACCGCGCTCTCCGACCGGCTCGTGGTCATGACCGCAGGCGGTGCGACGCTGCTGCGCGACGTTCATGGTGTGTCCGAGGAGAAGATCGACGTGATCCCGCACGGGATCCCGAACGTGCCGTTCGCCGGCAGCAAAGGCCGCCTCGGCGTGGAAGGGCGGCCGCTGATCCTCACCTTCGGGCTCCTCTCGCCGGACAAGGGCATCGAGTCCGTCATCGACGCGCTCCCGACGATCCTTTCCCACTATCCCGACGCCGTCTACATCATCCTCGGCGCGACGCACCCGCACATCATCGAGCGTCAGGGCGAGACCTATCGGCTGATGCTCGAGGACCGCGCGAAGCGCCTCAGCGTCGACGGCAACGTCATCTTCCACAACCGCTTCGTCAGCCTGCCGGAGCTCTCCGAGTTCCTCGCCGCCGCAGACATCTACATCACGCCGTACCTGAACCCCGAGCAGATCACCTCGGGGACGCTGGCCTACGCGCTCGGCGCGGGGAAGGCCGTGATCTCCACGCCGTACGCCTACGCCAAAGAGCTGCTCGCCGACGGGCGGGGGATTCTCGTGCCGTGGAGGGATCCGTCGGCCATCGCCGCGGAGATCGTCGGACTGCTCGACGATCCGGAGAAAGCCCTCGGCCTGCGCCGCGCCGCCGCCGCGCACGGCCGGGCCATGCTCTGGCCGGCCGTCGCGCATTCCTATCTCCGGACCTTCGAGCGCGCCAGCTCCGAGCATGCCCAGCGGCTTCGCACGGAGTTCCGCGCCAGCACGCTGGCGACGCGTCCGATCGACCTGCCGGAGGTCAACCTCGATCACGTCGAGATCATGACCGACGACACCGGCATGCTGCAGCACGCCACGTTCAACGTGCCGCGCTACGAAGAGGGCTACTGCCTCGACGACAACGCCCGCGCGCTGCTGTTGATGACGCTCCTCGAAGACGCCGGATCGGACGATCCGAGAGTCGTGCGCACGCTCTCGTCGCGCTATCTGGCCTTCGTCAGCCATGCCTTCAACCGTCCGCTGGGGCGCTTCCGCAACTTCATGTCGCACTCGCGGCTCTGGCAGGAAGAGCAGGGGTCGGAGGACAGCCACGGCCGCGCGCTGTGGGCGCTCGGCACGGTCGTGGGATGCTCGGCCGATCCGGGCCGCCACAGTCTCGCCGGCGCGCTGTTCCACGCCGCGCTTCCGGCGGTGTCGACCTTCAGCAGCCCGCGCGCCTGGGCGTTCACGCTGCTCGGGATCGAGCAATACCTGCACGCGTTCGCGGGCGACCGCAGCGTGCAGGCGGCGGGCCGGGCGATTGCCGAGCGCCTGCTCGGGCTTTTCCGCCGCATCGATCAACCCGAGTGGCCGTGGTGCGAGAACCGCGTCACGTACTGCAACGCCCGCCTGCCGCAGGCGATGATCGCCACGGCCTCGTGGACCGGCGACGCCGCCATGCTGGCGACGGGCCTCCGTTCCCTCGAATGGCTGATGACGATCCAGAGCACGCCGGACGGCTACTTCGCGCCCGTCGGCACGAGAGGCTTTTTCGAGCGGGGGATGAAAGCGGCCGTGTTCGATCAGCAGCCTGTCGACGCCTGCGCGACGGTGTCGGCTTGCATGCACGCGTTTCGGGCCACCGGAGATCAACGCTGGAGCGAGCATGCCCGACGCGCCTTCACCTGGTTCCTCGGACAGAATCAGTTGCAGCAGGCGCTCTACGATCCGCTTTCGGGCGGGTGCCGCGACGCGCTGCACGCCGACCGGATGAACGAGAACGAGGGAGCGGAATCGACGCTCTCGTTCCTCCTCGCGCTCATGGACATGCGCGCGGACGAGGTGCGCTGGAACGCGATGCAGATCCCGGTCGCCGAGCCGTCCGAGGAGACCGTGGCAGTCAACTCGGGATCGATTTGATCTACGAGACGCTATTCCGCCGCAGCGACGGCAATCCCATCCTCACGGCGGCGGATTGGCCGTACCCCGTCCACACGGTCTTCAACGCCGGCGCCACGCTGCTTCGCGACGGGACCACGCTGTTGCTCTGCAGAGTCGAAGACCGCACCGGGCGCTCGCACCTCTGCGCCGCGCGATCGGCCGACGGCGTCGGTAACTGGATTGTCGACGCGCAGCCGACGTTCCGCGCCGATCCGGAGAATCATCCCGAGGAGCTGTGGGGGATCGAGGACGCACGCATCACGTTCGTGCCGGAGATCGGCAAATACGCGGTCGCCTACACCGCGTTCGGCAAAGGCGGCCCGGGCGTCTCGCTGGCGCTCACCGACGACTTCGTTTCCTTCGATCGATGCGGTCTGGTGATGCAGCCCGACGACAAGGATGCCGCGCTGCTGCCGCGCCGCGTCGCCGGGATGTACGCGCTCGTGCACCGTCCCATCGCCGATTCCGGCGCGCACGTCTGGATCTCGTATTCGCCGAACCTGCGGAGCTGGGGCGGGCATCGGATGATGCTGCAGGCGAGACGCGGCGGCTGGTGGGACGCGAACAAGGTCGGGCTCTCGCCGCCGCTGATCGAGACGGAGCGCGGCTGGCTGATGCTCTACCACGGCGTCCGCTCGACCGCGGCCGGGAGTCTCTACCGCCTCGGCGTGGCGCTCTTCGACCTCGAGCAGCCGGAGCGCCTTCTCCTGCGCGGCGACGAGTGGATCTTCGGAGCGGAAGCGGCCTACGAGACGAAAGGCGACGTCGCGAACGTGACGTTCCCGTGCGGCACGACCGTCGGCGCCGACGGCGATACGCTGAATCTCTATTACGGCGCGGCGGACACCTGCATCGCGATGGCCACCGGCAGCATTCGCGGGATTCTGCAGTGGCTCGATGCGCACGGGAGCCACTCCCAGTAGATCTCCGGTCGGCCTCTCCACGGCGAGTCTGCGTGTGCGCTCTACGCCGGATAGCAATCGCGGGCCACAAGACCCTCAAAGGTTACGCGGCCGCCGAGGCGACGCGAGGGGCGCAGTTGTTGGCCGCGCCCCTCGCGTCGCCTTGAGCGTTATTGCGGCAGGAACGTGAGTGTGTCGCTGTCGGTGCCTTTGGCGCCAGATGCTTTCGTGCCGTCGACGGAGAGGTGGAGCTTCGTCGTCGCTGTCCCGATCGCGATCTTCACGGCGTCTGCGCCGCCCGGTAAGGGATGAAAGCGCGACGTGATATCGACGCCGTCGAGCGTCGCGGAGAACGTCGCCGCGTTGATCGTCGCACCGTAGTAGACGATGACGGTGTACGTCGTGTTCGCCG
>WNGF01012834.1_pt1 | contig 10313 bp, 10 predicted proteins | sample 5400641 | NCBI WGS metagenome assembly WNGF01 (sample SAMN13153371, study PRJNA577476) | soil metagenome | isolation source: 80 cm soil or saprolite under grassland replicate 2 | place: USA:California | collected 2016-06-15
GCCCGCGCAGAACACCTTCTCGAGCCCACCGGTGAGCACCACCGCCTTCACCTCGGGGTGCTCGAAGCGCAGCCTCTGCACCGCGTCATGCAGCTCGATGTCGACGCCGAGGTCGTACGAGTTCAGCTTGAGCTCGTAGTCATCACGCAACCCGCCGTCGGGCTCCACTCGCATCGTGAGCGTCGCAACCGGGCCGTCGAACTCGAGTCCCCAGTGCCGGTACGTGGACGGCTCGCGGTCGAAATCGACTGGAGCACGCTCGGGCATGGAACGGCCTCTTCTTCCTGCGGCTTCCGGCTCGGTTCCCATAAACCCTAGACAAGCTTGTTGTCAAGCGTCAATGATACGTCGAATGATTGGCCCGGAGCTCGCCCCGGGCGCGTAGTAGAAAACCTGAGATGCCTCGGTCACGCGGTGATGCGCTCTCGACGATCCGGTCACCGCGTCACGCGCTGCGACCGCGTTCGGGTACGAGTGCGAAGGCGGTGTTGCTGACCGTTCTCGGTGAGTTCGTGCTGCCGCGGGGCGGCGAGGCGTGGACCCAGACGCTGATCGGCGCGCTCGGCGCGGTCGGCGTCGAGGAGCGCAACGCTCGTCAGGCGTTGAGCCGCCTCGGTGAGCAGGGGCTGGTCGGGAGACAGCGTGACGGGCGGAGGGTGCGGCGCTACCTGACGCCCGAAGCGATCGAGCTGCTCGAGACCGGCACGCGGCGGATCTTCGGCTTCAACGCGTCGCCGGTGGACTGGGACGGTCGGTGGCTCGTCGTGCTGTGCTCCGTTCCCGAGGAGAGCCGCTCGAAGCGCCACGTGTTACGGAGTCGGCTCCGTTTCGCCGGCTTCGGCTTCTTGAGCGCGGGTGTTGCAATCACTCCGCACGTCGAACGCGAGGCGGTTGCGACCGAGATCCTCAAGGAGCTCGATCTCGTCGAGAACGCGACGGTGCTGCGCGCCGAGGTGGGCGAGCTCGTCACTGCCTCCGACCTGCTGCACCGCGCCTGGGACATGGAGTCCCTGGGCGACGAGTACCGGGGGTTCGTGCAGTCCTTCCACGGCCGGTCACCCACGACGCCCCGAGCCCGCTTCGCCGCGCTCGTCCAGCTGGTTCACCGGTGGCGACGGTTCCCGTTCATCGACCCCGAGCTTCCCGACGAGCTCCTCGTCGCGAACTGGCACGGACATCGGGCCCGAGAGGTCTTCGACGATCGCCACGCGGCATGGAAACGGGATGCCTTCGCGTTCTTCGAAGAGCTGGAGCAGACGTCGGCCGGCAGCGCGACATCGCCAACCTGACCGCGGTGACGAAGCTGCGGCTGGTCCGCGTCAGAGCCAGGCGGGGAGCGCCGGGAGCGTTGTCGCGCTCGGGACCGATTGCCCAACGTCGACCCGCGTCGAGGCCCACGAGCTCGATCCCGCCGCACTCCGGTCGGGCGGTGAACCCCTCGACGACCTCGTCGATGAGTGCGTCGACCAAGTCGCTCGGGAGCTCGGCGAACGAGACGCCGGTGTCGAGATCGACGGCGTGGACCCAGACCTCGCGGCAACGCATCCATGGCACCTCGGCCGCCGGGATCGCCCGGCCGGCGCGCGTCCGTACCTCGGCCCACCACGCCTCGTCCGGCATCGTCGCAACTGCGTCGGCGAAGCGACGCAGCGCGTCGGCGAGGTCGAAGCGGAGCACCCGCGGCGATTGCTCCGCGCCCTCTTCGATGTCGGCGGTGCGCTGCTCCGCCGTCGCGTACATGGGCGTCTCGATCCCGGTCCGAGCCCACGTCAGCAGGTTCCCGAGGGCGTCGGCGTTGCGGGCGATGTGCGCGACCACGTGTGCTCGGGACCACCCGGTGAGTGCCGACGGCGCGGCCAGCTCCCGGTCATCGACTCGCGCGAGCTGCGACTCGAAGAACTCCGTTCCCGCGCGCATCCACGCCAGGCGCGTCGTCAGGAGTTCGCGATCGGCGGGACGCTCGGTGTCGGTGCTCAGGGCGATCGCGCAAATGTAGACATCGCACGTATCGACCGGCAATGGATCGTCGACCGTCGCTGTCCCGGGTCAGACGGCGTGAGGACGTTTCATGCTGCCGACGATCAACGCGCGCAGATCGCGCAGCTCGCGCCGCATGCTCCAGCGCAGATAGGTACGTACGAGCGGTGCGAACGGAGCGAGCCACCAGGCGAGTACGTACTGCTCGTAGTGGATGACGGTGCTCCCGTCTTCACCGAGGGGAGTGACGACGAAGCCACCCTCGACCTTCGCCTCGCTTCGCGGTACGTCGGCGGTGCGGCTGTGGAAGCCGCGATCGTCGAGCTCGTACTCGAACCGTCCCTTCCAGGGGAAGCCGGCAAAGCGACCGCGCACGTCGTAGCTGCCCCGCCCCGTGCCGGCCGGTCGAACGAGCACCCGGTCCGCTTTCACCTCGCACCGCTCGATGTTCTGGATGTCCCAGATGAACGGGAGTACCACCGACCGGGAACACGGGAGCTCGAGGGCTTCGACGGCCGTCATGCATCGCGTCATCGTGTCTCCTCGGCCATCACGATCGGGCCGTTCTCCCGGTACGAGGCCGTCGCCCTTCCCACACGCGAAGTCTGCCTGAATCGCTCGCTCCGCGAGCCGGGCCCGTCGTCGGTGCCGCGGCCTCATGGACCGGGAGTCCAGTCCCGGCGTCGTCGCTGGGCGTCCGAGACCACTTCCGGCGCCGGTCACGATCGCGCCACGGTCAGCCAGGTTGAACATGTCATCTGCTACAGGCACGTCGGTTCCGACGTGTCACCGACGGCGAGACCGGCGGGCGACTGAACTGGATCGTCTGGCAGCTCGAGCTGCTGATGGCGCACCCGCAGTTCGACGTCCTGCCGGCCGACCCCGAGCGGTACGCGCCGAACCCCAGCGTCAAGCGCAAGGCCGGGCTCGCGCCGTCCGACATCACCTTCGACGAGCTCGGCTACGCGCGCGAGGCACGTGCGTCGTGGGACACCTTCTCGAAGCTCCAGGGCGACGGCGTCCTGCCTTCACACTGGCGGTTCCAGGTGAGCCTGCCGACACCGCTCGCGCCGGTGTTCGCGTTCATCGAGGCACGCGAGCGGCTGGAGACAGAGCCGGTGTACGAGGCGGCGATGCGACGAGAGGTCGAGGAGATCGCGTCGTTCGTCCCGCACGACAAGCTCGCGATCCAGTGGGACACCGCGGTCGAGTTCGCCTTCCTCGAAGGTCTGTACCCGGCGTACTTCCCCGAGCCTGAGCGCGGGATCCCCGAACGACTCGTACGATACGGCGGCTGGGTGCCCGACGACGTCGAGCTCGGCTATCACCTGTGTTACGGCGACGCCGACCACGAGCACTTCACCGAGCCAAAGGACGCCGGCCGCCTCGTCGAAGTGGCGGACGGCGTTGCGCACGGGCTCGAACGCGGCCTCCAGTGGATCCACCTACCGGTTCCCCGCGACCGTGATGACGACGCATACTTCGCGCCGCTCGCCGACCTCGACCTCGACGACGAGACGGCTCTCTTCCTCGGGCTGGTCCACTTCACGGACGGCGTGACCGGCACGCGTCGGCGGATCGAGCCGGCGCGGCGCGTCGTGCGCGAGTTCGGGGTGGCGACCGAGTGCGGGATGGGCCGACGCCCACCCGAGACCGTCGAGCCGTTGCTCGCCATGCACGCGGAGGTGAGCGCGCCGATCGCGTAGCGGCGCGGGGGGAGAGCGCTGGTGTGTGTCGGGCTGCCGAGGCGGGTAGCAACCCCTCGTGAGGTGTCCGCTGTGCGGGGCCGGTGAGACGCGGCTGCTCAGGAGCGCGGCCGGGCTGGCACGCGACCTCGCCGAAGCCCTCACCGACGGGCGCAAGCTCATGCACTCGAACGGAGCCGCCGTCTTCACCTGCGACGCGTGCGGGAGCGTCTTCCGCGACCCCCGGACGGTGCCCGCCGACATCGTCGGGAGCTACCGCGACGACGAGTACGGAGAAGCCGAGCTCACCCGTCTGCGTGATCGCGCGCTCACCGAATGTGCGCATGACCACGCCTGGCTACGAGCGCAGGGCCTCGCGCCTGGTGCTCGTGTGCTCGAGATCGGGAGCTACGTCGGGGCGCTGCTCTCGCATGCACGCGGGAACGGTTGTGACGCGATCGGCGTGGACGTCGGGCGAGAAGTCTCGGCGTTCGCGCGTGCGTGCGGGCTCGACGTGGAGACGGGCGCGTTCGACGACGGCGGCTTTCCGGCAGCTTCGTTCGACGTCGTGTTCGTGCTCAACTGCTTCGAGCAGCTGCCCGATCCGGGGACGTCGCTCGATCAGATCCGGCGCGTGCTTCGTCCCGGCGGCAGGCTGGTCGTCAGGACGCCGAGTGCCGACTTCGCTCGTCGAGCGCACCGCCCGCGGCTGCGGCGCCTCGCCGCCGCGAACGGCATCCTCGGAGTGCCGTTCCTACGCTGCCTGTCGTCAGGCGCGCTCGACACGATCTTGAGGGACCATGGGTTCAAACCCCGGTGCATCAGAGGCCGTCTCACTGGGCCGAGTCGAGCCGCGAGCGTTTCCTACGCCGTGACGAGCCCACGACGACGTTGCCCGTATCCGTGGATGGACGTGGCCGCGACGCGAGCGTGATCCACCCACTGCTACTCGGGCGCGAGCGCGGGGCCCGGGCGTGCTCGCTCGCTGACCGGCTGTGGACGCCGGATCGGCGGTGTCTCGACGAACGGCTCCTCCGGGCGCTCGACGAGGCCGCGCGAAACCCAGTTGCGCCTGTCGGCCCAGACGAGCATCGGCGGCAGCACCACGAGCGCGCTGAGCAACGCGACGGTGACGTTCATGGCGACGATGCGCCCGAAGTCACGCAAGAGCGGCAGCGAGGAGAACGAGAGCACCGCGACGCCCACGATGGCCGTGAGTCCCGACACGACGAACGCCCGACCGGTCCGTGCCGCGGCCACCTCGACTGCCTCCGGGGGCGGGAGTCCACGTCGGCGTTCCTCGACGAAGCGCAACAGGATCAGCGACGTGAACTCGGTGCACGCCGCGACGACGAGCGGCCCGCCGACCGCGGTCATCGGGCTCAGCTTCAGGCTGAGCACCCAGGCCACGATCGACGCCACCCCGACCGCGATCAGGACCGGCACGAGCGAGAGCAGCGAGCGAATCACCGACCGGAGCCGGAAGGCGAGGAACAGGAACACGAACAGCACCGCCAAGTAGGTCAGCAAGACGCGGTTCGCCTCGAGGTTGTCCAAGAGGCCGACCCCCACCACCGCGAGCCCCGAAGGCGTTGCATGAATGTCCGCAGGCGGGTGTGTCCGAGCGCGGATCTCGCGAACGATCGGTGCCCTCCTCTCAAGCGAGCCCTTGCCAGTGCGCAGCACGATGTTGAACGCGGTGCTGTGCGCGCTGACCGACGACACCTGGAGATCCTTGGGCGCAACGTCGAAGGCAGCCTTCACGTCCGCGCCGGTCGGTGGCACGTCGGTTGCGCCCGGTATGTCGTCCACGAGGTCGCCGATGGCGCTCTCGATGCTCGAACCCGTCAGCAACCGGCCGGGATACCTCGCCAGCTGCACGGCGGTGAATCGGTGCGCGAAGGCGACGAACTGGTCGGAGAACACGTCCTTGCTCGTCGCGTACACGCCGAGCTCGCTGGTGCCACCTACTTGGTGCTCGACCTCGTCGATGTCCTTGACCGTCTGGGAGTGCGGGTTGACCCATTGGATCGGGTCCGTCTGGAGCGTCAGCTTGCCCTCCACGGCCGCGCCGCCCACGAACATGACGACGCTCGCAACGACGAAGACGACAGCCAAGCTTGCGGGAAGGCTGCCGAGCCACACGACCATCCGTCCCAACGGACCTTCTCGATAGTCGCGGCCCCGCGTCGGCGACTTGAACTCCCGGATCCCGAGGATCGCGAGCGGAAGCATGATCGAGCCGAGACAGATCACCGCGATGCCGACGGCCAGCAGGAGACCGAAGTCGCGGATCATCGGCACCTTCGCGAAGTGCAGCGCGGCGAAGGCGAAGATCGCGTCGAAGGTCACGACCAGCAGCGCCGGTCCCAGGTTGCGGGCCGTCTCCTGGATGGGGTGCTCGGCCCGGTCGATGACGACTTCCTCTTCGACCCGTGCGTGCATCTGGATCGCGTAGTCGATCCCGATCCCGAGCATCACCGGCAGCCCGGCGATGGTCACGATGGTCAGCGGTATCCCGAGGTACCCGGCGAGACCGAAGGCCCACGTGACGCCGACGAGGATCACGGCCAGCGGCAGGAGCCGCCAGCGCACGTCGAACAGCACGAGCAGGATCACCATCATGATCCCGACGGCGATCGCGCCGAGGGCCATCATGCCCCCCCGCAAGTAGTCGTTGAGGTCTTTGAGCAAGATCGAGGCGCCGGTCGTGACGACGGTGGCGTTGCGGAACGACAGCTTCGCCGCCTCGCGCTTGACGATCTCCGCTGCCGCGCCTTCCTTGTCGATCGACTCGTTGCCCTCGAGCCGCGTGATCACCTGCAGGTGGCGCGCATCCGGGAAGAACGACCGTACCGCCTTGCGGATCTTCCCTTGATTGTCGTAGAGCAGGAACTTGATCCACGCCGGGTTGTCGAGCGTCCGTTGCCCGACGGGAACCGCGCTCAACCGCTGCAACGTCTTGGCGCTGTCAGCCGCACGCGCGGCAGCGCCGGGTGATCCGGGTGTCTCCTTCGCCTGGGCGGTCAGCAGCGCTCTCCCGGCGACGCTCGCGGCCGGGTTGCCGTCGGGACTCGACACGAGCGCGTCCGAGAACTGCAGGACCGTGACCGGAGTGATCACACCGTGGAACTCGTGCGTTCGCACGAGCGCGTCATGCAGCGAGGTGAACCTTCGTTGCCCTGCCGGCGTCAGCACCTCGTCCACGGTGTGACCGCGATGCATCGACACCACCGTGAGCATCGCTTGCCCGCCGAAGAGCCGCTGGTACAGAACGTTGTCCTTGTAGACACGTTCACCCTTGTTGAGATAGCTGTCCTGGCCGGTCTGGAACTTCAGGTTCGAGATCCCGAGGCCGAGGACGAGGGTGATCATCAGCCCGATGACCGATACCAGCCCGGCGCGCTTGCCGAGCTGAACCGCGAGGTTCGACCAAAACCTCTGCATCGGTTCCTCCCCCCGAGCCGGGCACCGGCAGGTCCGTCAGGATATGGCCGCTCGGGATCTGCGACGATGCGCGCATGATGCCGGTGGTCGAGCGGGTCCTCGCGCACGGCGAACGGCCGGCAATCGTCGATCCGGCGGGAACATGGACGTACGCCGATCTGGCCACGCGCTCGGCTGATCTCGGCCGCGAGCTCCTCGGGAGCCGGAGCGACGTGGCGGAAGCACGCGTCGGGCTGCTCTGCACGCCTGGGCACGACTTCGTCGTCGCGACCCTCGCGTGCTGGCGCGTCGGCGGCATCGCCGTCCCGATGAACCCGTCCCATCCGGATGCGGAGCTCGACTACGTGATGGGCGACGCGGGCGTCGAAGTACTGCTGGCGTCGTCAACGCATCTGGCCCGGGCGGAGAGGATCGCGAGCAGCCATGGCGCTGTCGCGCGCGCGGTCGCGCCGCGAGATGACGCATGCGCGGAGCGCGACGAGGAGCAGCGAAGCGTGCTCCCGAAGGTCGACCCCGGGCGTCGGGCGATGATGGTCTACACGAGCGGCACCACCGGTCGGCCCAAAGGCGTCGTCCATACGCACACGAGCCTCGCGGCGCAGATCGAGGGGCTCGTCGACGTCTGGGCGTGGTCCGCCGGCGACCGGATCCTCCTCGTGCTGCCGCTGCACCACGTGCACGGGATCGTGAACGTGGTGCTGTGCGCGTTGTGGGCCGGCGCGGTGTGCGAGGCACCGGGCGGCTTCGACGCGGTACCGACCTGGGAGCGCTTCGCGAGTGGCGGGCTGACGCTGTTCATGGCCGTGCCGACCGTCTACACGCGGCTCATCGCAGCCTGGGAGTCCGGCGACGAGGAGGAACGCCACGCCTGGTCTGCCGGCGCCTCGGGGCTGCGGCTCATGGTCTCGGGCTCGGCGGCGCTGCCCGTCTCGGTCCTCGACCGTTGGCGCGAGATCACCGGGCACGTGTTGCTGGAGCGCTACGGCATGACGGAGATCGGGATGGGCCTGTCGAACACGCTCACCCGCCGAGTGCGCGGCCACGTCGGCGAGCCGCTCCCCGCGGTCGAGGCCCGGCTCGTCGACGACGCCGGCGCCGACGTTCCCGACGGCCAGCCGGGCGAGCTGCTCGTCCGCGGGCCGCAGCTGTTCCTCGAGTACTGGGGTCGGGCCGACGAGACGCGGGACGCGTTCGTCGACCGCTGGTTCCGCACCGGCGACGTCGCGGTCCGTGACCCCGCCGGATACCGCATCCTCGGTCGAGCCTCGGTCGACATCGTCAAGACCGGCGGCGAGAAGGTCTCCGCGCTCGAGATCGAAGAGGTGTTCCGTACACACTCCGACGTCGACGATTGCGCCGTGGTCGGTGTTCCCGATCACGAGTGGGGGGAGCGGGTCTGCGCCGCGATCGTGTCCGCGCGCGGTCGCGACGTCGACGCCGACGAGCTGCGCGCGTGGGGCAAGGAGCGACTCGCCGCGTACAAGGTCCCGTTGCGCTTCGTCTTCGTCGAGGAGCTACCGCGCAACGCGATGGGCAAGGTGACCAAGCCGGCGGTGTCGGCGCTCTTCGCCGGGACGACGTCACGCGGCTGAGCCGCGACGGATCACCTCAGGCGAGCTTCGCCCAGGGAGCGAGGAGCACGTCGCGACACATCTCTATCTGGCCGTGGTGTTGTGCGAGCTCTTCGTAGAGGTGGATGAGCGCGCCTCCCTGCGACCTCGCAATGGGAAGGTCGGCGTCTTCGGCATTCGGGGTGCCGCGCAGCGGGGCGAACGGCTCGAGGCTGGCCATGTCCGCGTCGAGCTGTCGCCGAGCCCGGTGGGTCCGCTCGACGAGCTCGTCGACACGGCCGGTGGCTCGGAACTCGGCGTCTCGGTCGCGCTCGATGGCCCGGCCGGCGATCAGGTAGCCGGCCCAGTCCTCCATCACCCCGAGGCAGTGGGTGAGCACGGCGAAAGGCGAGTTGGCGCCGGGTAGGTCGGGTCGTCGGTTCGCCATCTCGTCACCGAGCTCCGTGACGATCCCGACCATCCCGTCGAGTGCCTCGTCGACGAAGAAGAGGTAGTCGTCGACCGAGATCATGGCGGCAGGCTCCCAGTAGCAAGACCTGCGTGCAAGCTCGGGACTTCAGGCGCGGATCATCCGGTGAAGGTGATCTCGCTTACGACGCCAGCTTGAAGGTGTAACGCGCCCAGGGGCCGTCGGTGGACACGGTGGTGGGCCCGTTGCGCAGGGCAAGGGCGCGGGCGGGATGGTTCTCGGCCAGCACGCTCGCGGAGAGCGTCGCGATCCCGTGCCCGTGCGCGTCGCTCGCCAGCGCTCTCGTGAGGACACGCCCGAGGCCGCGGTGCTGCCAGGCATCGTCGACGGTGACCGCGATCTCTGCCTCTTCGGGATTGAGCCGGGCCCGGTCCCACTAGGCAGTGGCGACGACGCGGTCGCCGTCGAGGACCACGAGCGCTCGATGGTCGCGGTCACCGACCCGAGCAACGTGGCTCGTAACCAGTGTGGTCGGGTCGGGCGTGATCGTGAAGAAGCGGTGATAGAAGCTCCCCGGCGAGAGCCGGCGAAAGGCGTCGATGATCGCGGCGAGGTCGTTGGTGTCGACCGGCCGCATGACGAGGTCGGGGAACGGCTCTCGGCCGTTCATCGGGCCGAGTCCCGGAAGATCATGCAGGTTGTCGTGGCGGTCGCGACCAGACGTTCGTCACCGTCGACGACGCGCCCTTCGGCGGTGGCGATGCGCCCGCCGACGTGGACCACCCGGCCCTCTGCCCGCAGCGGCCGTCCGTCGTACGGGACGGCTCGGAGGTAGGTGACCGAGAGGTCGACTGTCGTGTAGGTCGCCGCGGCGGGAAGCGCGCTTTGCACCGCACAGCCCATGGCGGAGTCGAGCAGGGTGGCAGTGATCCCCCCGTGCACGGTGCCGAGCGGGTTGCCGAGCTCCGCGCGGGTGTGCAGCTCGAAGACCACCCGCCCCACCTCGACTTCGGCCATGCGCATCCCGAGCAGGCGGGCGACCCCTGGCCCGGGCAGGCGATCGTCGCGGATCGCCTCGAGCAGCTCCAGTCCGCTCATTGCTGCGGTGTCAGTCGCTGCGCCGGCCGGGTCCACTGCGTCCTCCGATGGTAAGTTCTGAAATAGAACCTATAATGGTTCAGTTTCCGAACGCAACAGGACCGAGGTCACACATGCGTTGGAGTG
>WNGF01077330.1_pt1 | contig 10313 bp, 10 predicted proteins | sample 5400641 | NCBI WGS metagenome assembly WNGF01 (sample SAMN13153371, study PRJNA577476) | soil metagenome | isolation source: 80 cm soil or saprolite under grassland replicate 2 | place: USA:California | collected 2016-06-15
TTCATTCAGAAAAGCACTGTTGGATACAACTACCTGTTGACCCGCTTCAATACCTGATTTAATGATCACATTTTTTTCATTAAACGATTGAATACTCACTTCAACTTTTTTTACAGAACTGTCCGGTTGCGGAATAAACACATAAGCCTTATTACCATCTGCCTGCACGATAGCTTCATAAGGAACCGAATATAAATGCCTTGCTTCGTTGGACATAATAGTTGCTTTGCCAAACATTCCGATGGCTGGCTTCTCCTTGCCTGTGTTTATTTTTAATTCAACTTGGAAAGAGCCACTCATCTGGTCCGCGGCCTGTGGCTTGCGAAATACATAAGCAGAAAATTGTTTACCTGGAAATGCATCTAGTTCAACTATAGCTTTCTGGCCGGGAGAAATGACGGCCCACTCTTTATCCGTCAGTCCCACTTTCAATTCCCAGTCGCTGGCGTTTCTGATTTCATTTATTGCAAGTACAGGAGCACCTGAAGAAACTACTTCGCCTTCATTGGCAATTTTCTTTGTAACAAAACCATCTGCAGTTGCTGTAATAGAGGCAAACTGCCGGTTGAAGACAACCACATCGACTGATTTCTTTGCGACATCTAAACCTGTTTTTGCATTTTGTAATTGTTCCAGTGTTGCAACGCTGTCTTTATACAGGTTGTTTGCCCTTGCATAATCTCTTTGTGCTTTTTCCATGGCGAGATTTGCCTGGGCCAGTTGCGAATTAATTTCGGTAATTTTTAACGTTGCTAATAATTGCCCCTTCCTAATAAACTGCCCTTCGTTTACAAAGATTTTATCAATAACGCCGCCAATTTTGAAAGAAAGCTTTGCTTCATTTTCAGTGCTAATTAAACCGGTAGCAGAGATGTTGCCACTAACGTTTTCGGATTGAACGGTGGCAACTTTCACCGGAATTATATTTCCTGTTTCCAACGATTCCCGGTTTTCATTTTTATACCCGCATGATGTGATGAATGCGACTGAAATCAAAGCGATAATTATTTTTTTCATTTTATTTGATTTGGGAATTGGTCGTTTGCCGTTCGTATTCTGCCATTTGGTTTAAAGCCTTATACCGGCTGATGTTCACCTGCAATTCCGCAGTAGTTACTTGGTTTCTTGCATCTACAAATTCAATCAATGAGTTAATACCTTCTTTAAAACCTTTGTCAATTAAGTTAAAATATGCTTTGGCAGAAACCAGTTGCTTTTCAGAAGACTGGTACGTCGCATAGGCTGATTTTAAATTATTCTGTGCCACCCCGGCAGCCATCTGTAATTGAGTTGACACAAAAGTTTTTTGCAGTTCTGATGATTTAATGTCAAACTGTGTTTGTTGTATCTTAAACCTGTTCCTGTTTCCGTTATGGATCGGAATGTCAAGCTGCATACCAAGAAAATAATAATGGCTTTGCGAATTGAATATAAAGTCAGAGTACTGCGAACCCAGGTCAAGAAAACTACTGAGCTTCGGGATATAATAACTGCGGTTTAATTTAAGCTGGGTATTATAAAGTTTAATACCGGTATTTATTTTATGCAGTTCACTACGGTTTGTGATATTTGGTATTTCCGCAATAACAATAAGAAGAATCAGGAAGTGGATTATCTTCTGCTTCAACCGTATCGGCAAGCGAACGGTTTAAAAGAAAGTTGAAATAATATTTGGCATTCAATCTTGTGTTTTCCGTTTCAATTATTCTCGAAGAAATGTTTTCCACTTCGCTTTCTGCCCTTATAACATTCGCAGGTAATCCTTTGCCATTGCGCAACAGGGATTGATTTACTTTCAGGTTTTGATTTACTAGTTCCAGTGCATTTTTATAAATACTTACCGCATTAATGGCGGTGCAATAATTATAATAAGCCTGCTTTATTTCTTTGATTAATTCCTGTTTATAGATTTCCACTTCGTATTGCTGCAATATAACCTCCTGTTGCCGGGTGATTTTGTTGCAATAAATATCGGTGTTGAGCAAAGGATAAGTAATATGAAAGCGGACATCATAGAAATTATTGGGTAAAAGCTGTACATCAGCATTTTTTATTTGGGGAAATTGTTGCGAAGATGTCAGTTGATTAAGTGTTGAATAAACGGAATTTAATAAGTCTCCTGCGGGAAATGTGATTACCCGCCCGCCTTCCGCCGATAGGTAATTTCCAATAAAGTTCATGGATGGAAGAAACAGGCTTTTTGCTTCTTTCAGAGCGATCAGGCTTTTTTCAAGAGAAATGTTTTTTTCCCTGAGAGTAAGGTTGTTCTCTAATCCACTGCCGATATATTCACTGAGTTTGTGCTGGGCTGATGCAAGGGCGGCAACTAACGACATGACTATGAATAATATTATTCTCTGCATAGGTTTGCATTGTGATTTCCTTTCATGATCTTCATTTCCTCTATTTCGCATCCAGGCTCCATGGGCCTGAACCCGCCACTGAGAAGCAGAGCCGGTGAAGTAAGTTTGATTCAGTCATGATGCTTTTAAGTTTTAGTTTTGGCAAATCCATATCAAGCCACGTTAATAATTCAGGAATGATAAAATGATTTTAAAATGACAATCAGAAACTTTTTAAAAATAAATAGCAGGATTTCACAACTGAAATGTGTTAACTCAGCGCATTTCCAAATAATACCAGGAATATCTTTTACAGGAAACACTAAAAACCGGAACACACACGCTGTCTGGTCCGGGTAAGTCAATTACTAATGTATCAGCTTTACAATAACAGGAAAAAGAAATTCAATACTTAAGTTATAATTTTCAACAGATCATTGAAAACCCAGGGACAATTTATTGGGGATATTGTCTTAAAGTGTTTTCTGTTTAATCTTTAAAAGAAAATCTTCTTTATAAGAAAAACCTATTGGTATTGAATGGTTGCCTATTATTATGCTATTTCCTTCAATCTTGTCAATGAAATTAATATTGATAATGTAGGAATAATGTACCCTGATAAAACAGGAAGGAATTTGCTCTGCCAGATCTTTCATGCGTTTATAGATCATCACCTTTTTTCCGGTTGTATGAATCATAACATATTCTTTTTGGGCTTCAAAAAATAAAATTTCTTCATTACTTATTTTTACCAATTGTTTGCCTGATTTTACAAACATATAAGCCTCTTCTTTTATTTTAGCCTGAATTTCATTTGTTATTTCATTTGGATGAAAAAAATCCCGGGCATGTGTCACTGCTTTTAAAAACCGTTTAAATGTGATTGGTTTAAGGAGGTAATCCAAAGCATGGTATTCATAGCTCTCAAGCGCATGTTCGGAGTAAGCAGTAGTAAAAATAATTTTTTGTTTTTCTGTTAAAATATTTGCCAGTTCAATTCCATTTAACATTGGCATATTTATATCCAGAAAAATCAGGTCAACGGAATTATCTTTGAGATAAGTAAGACCTTCAACGCCGTCATAGCATGATGCAGGGCATTAAGGAAAGGAACCTTAGAGATATAACTCTGCAGCAACCTGACAGCCATGGGTTCATCATCAATGATTATGCATGTAATCTTTTTCATACCGGAATAATCAATTCTACTGAATAAATACCATTTCCCTTTACTTCTGTCAATAAATAATTCAGGCCATATAAAATATTTAAACGATTTTTTAAATTGGCCAGCCCGGTTCCATGTTGAGTATTGGCAATATCATCCTGAACTTTATTGCTCACCTTGAAAGATAATTTTTGTGTTCTTGTTATATCCAGCGTAATAAAATTGTCTTTCTCTCTCTTATTAATTCCATGTTTAAAAACATTTTCTACCAATGGAATCAGCAACATAGGGGGAATCTTAACTGTACCTGTGTCCACATTCACGACATTCTCAGAAACTTTAAGAGGAAAACGCATTCTGATCTTTTCCAACGCAATATAATTTTTTATAAAATCCAGTTCAGTATTCAAGAATATATATTTCCTGGGTCCTTCTTCCAGAAAATAACGCATAATACTACTGAGCCTTTCTATCAATTCTGCAGTCAGCGGAGATTCTTCCTGTGCCGTATAATAAATATTATTAAGGGTATTAAACAGGAAATGGGGTTGTACCTGGGCTTTGAGCAAATTTAACTGGGCTTCGGCATGTTGTTTTTTTAATGTTTCCTGCTGTTGCCTTATAGTGAAAAAATCAAGTACATACCTGAAGGCAATACTGAAAATATAGACCATAACTGTAGATAGAAAAATAGACACGTAAACTTTAAACTGGGACCATTGTTATTGCCATATTTTAAAAACTCCTGCGTTCCTCTCTTTATATAGCACCAGACAAGTGCTACTAACTGCGTTCTTGCAAATGTAACACTGACTATTAAAAAAAGGCTTAGCGTACAATAGAGCATCAGTAAACGATCAAAGCACTGAAACAGACATTAGCAAGTGAGTTAAAAAAGGCCCACCATAACGAATCATCCGTTTGAAAAACATAAAAAAAATTAAGCCCGAAGACTAGCAGCCACAATAAAAATTGTATTTGTTTGAATGATAACCGGCTAATTTTTTTCATCATTATTCATTTTCGATCACGTCGCCTGTTTATAAAATATCGTATAAGCAGCTTCAGCAAAATTAAATATCCAGGTCCTTTAAAATGTTTTTCTTAATTCCGTTGAAAAAAAGCCATGGTATATTGAATTTTCTTTACTGTTTATGTGAGTTTGCCGAATTTTGAATGAGCGCTATCCCTCCCTCAGGTTTTGGAGAGTTGCTTCCTGGAATTTATTATTTCGTTTTTTTGAACTGTTTGATAAAATACCGGCACCTGATCTTTCTTTACCCCTGAACACAGCTGGTAATATATAAATTACATCATTTAGAAGCCATTTGTTTTTAGTCCGTTAACTAATTGTTTTCCGTCAAGCGGTTGAAAAATAAGATGAGTAAATAAATAATTTCAGGTATCATTTTTAAATACCAGGTAAAATGCGAAATACTGATTTTTCTTACGATAAAACATCCATTTTGAGTAGTGGTGAAGGCTGTGATATCTTATCTGGGACATCATTAACAAATCACTCCGGATTAAGATCCGGGGAGCGGTTGAATGCAAATATTGAGCATAACAATTATAGCTATATTGCTGAACTTGCAAAAGAGTTTATCAGGAAGAATTTTGCCCGCAATATTGGCGTTGATGATATTGCGAAAAAAGTTTTTATCAGTCAATATCATTTTAGCAGAATATTTAAGAAGCATACTCAGTATTCCACTTACCAATATCTCATACATGTACGCCTGCAGCATGCAATAGGGTTAATGTACCAGAAAGAATTATCAATAACAGATATCTCATTTCAATCAGGATTCAGCAGTATTGATTATTTTTCGGCAGCTTTTGCAAAAAAATATAAACTGTCACCTTCCAACTACAGGAAAACACTAAGGACTTTGTAATTCAAATCCATTTTGTCAATGGATTTTTTAAAACTTGTATTACTCGCGTTCGTGATTGCATCACCGGTGCATATTATTTCATGCATCGTTGGTTGCAGAATTTTGCATACAGAATAAATATCAGTTGGTGGGTATTTGTAGTGGCAGTTTTAGCAGCAATGTTTATTTCATTAGCAACTGTAAGCTTTCATGCAATAAAAGCGGCAATTGCAAATCCTGTGAAGAGTTTGAGAATGGAATGAGAAGGTGAATGATCAATTGTATGAAGAAAATGACTTTATGAGCCGAACTAAAAATACGAATAAAGCTTCAGTTGCGTCACACTCTTGTACAGTTTGCTCTCTATGCGGATTGAAAAAAGTAGTGGATGAAAATATGAATGATGCTAAAAGAAAAATGTATAGATGCTTCCTTCAGCAGAATGACAACCTGTGGTAAATTTTTTCTGCTAAAAATATTTTTCTAACTGATATTTAAACATTAGCTTGTCATTATGGCAATAAGAGGAATCTAAAAAATAAATAATTGCGCTTCTTTTTGTTGGTCAGGCAACCAACAATGGCGGGAATGAATATCATTGATAAAAATCTGTTGACAGAGTTCCTCCAGGAACTTGTTGTTTTAATTTTTGAAAAGTTGATCTCTGTAAAGGCAATTATCTTTAAAATACGCCATCCTTTTTTATACAAGGTTTACTTTAATCATTTAAACGGCCAGGCTATAATCGCTTTTAATTGAATTATATTTGAATATAACAAAGTATTTAGGCAAATTGAAGTTGGCTGCAAGTTTAAAAAAACTTTTCAGAATTGAAAGAGCAATTTGACCAGTTATATCATTATATGAAAACGATTTCTCCTATACCGGAAGAAGATTGGGATATAGTGTATAAAATTCTGAAGTTGAAAACGGTTGCTGCTCATCAAATTATTTTTTCGAGAGAACATGTTTATACTGATATCCTTTTTATAAACAAAGGACTGGTTCGTACCTCTGAAGATAATAATGATATTACTTTTCAGATTTATTAAGAAAATAATTTTGCTGTAGATTTTTCCAGTTTTATTAGCAGGCAGCCAAGTCAATTAATATGTGAAACATTGGTGACTTCTGAGCTCGTTTTTATTCCTTACAATCGGGCACTTTCCCTGCTCACGGAATCTGCTCATCAGAGATACGACGTCTTATCATGGAACGTCCTTCTTTAATGCAACGTTTACCACAGTACTATATTGCCTCTTATCTCGGTATTACTCCACAATCCTTAAGCAGGATCAGGAGAAAAAAAACAAAGCAGTGATCATTTATTACCTTATGGTAATTAAAAAAAACTTTTCAGTTCTTTAGCTTTGTAATCATACAAAAAGGAAAACAACTTTAAAAAGTATCAGGGCCATCTTCGCAGGATTTATTCTTGTCTTTGTCTTTTCTTATGTGGACTGACACGGTATTAACAAAAGCTGGTCTTGCGAAAATGAAACCACTTAATTATAATGTTTGGTGAGTGATTCTAATTGTAATTATTTATCAGAGCATTTATAATATCGTAGGTTGTTACCCTGCTGCAAAGTTAGCACCTAACCGATCGATACGTCATGCAATGATACTTTGGATAATAGGATTTGCATTAAGCATTCTTGCTACGATAGCAAATGGGGACATACCACCTCATTTTTCAAGAGTTGACGGGGACAATATTTTACCCAAAAAAATAATTGCGCGGTTAAACACAAAGGATTATCAATGCGAAGTTTTAATTTAATTCAGAATGTTCCAGCAGTAAAAAGCCCCACAGAAGTCGGGGGCTTTTTTATTTGTAGTCATATCAAGATTACTGTTTTTTCGTTTCAGATAATTTCCTTTGCAAAACCCTTTTAATGAATACTTCAAGAGAAATCATTGGAAGGAAAAATAAAGTTTCAGCGAAAGAAAAAAAATCTTACGCAGCAGGAATTAGCAGATTTACTTCAGGTGGACAGGCAATATGTATGGCGATTGGAAAATGGAAAAATCAACATGACACTTGACTATTTAGATAAAATAATTCTCAAACTCAACTGCAAGCAAGAAGACTTTTTCAATAACAACTCTAACAATTGAAATCATAAGCATCATGGTTCACTACGGCAATACCAGGAAATATCAGCTTATATAATAACCAAAACAAATGAAAAAAAATATGAAAAAATTATTTGTGATAGTAATTATTTTGACAACCTGCTTTGGTTGTAGTTTTTTGGCTACGAGATTTACAAGCAAAAAAAACCTATCATTTAACCAGACAAATCTATCTAAGGATGCGAATAAATTTTTTTGGGACAATTATCATCAGGGCAATTATGATAGCATTCCTGAAATAATTGAGAAACTTAATCATGCATTACAGGAAAGCCCGAATGATTTAAGAACAACAGCTCATTTAGGATTTGTACATATTTGGGCACTTTCTGAACGGCAAAGATTGCCTCAAATCAGTCCGGATATTATCGAACATAACACTTTATCAAGAAGGTACTTTACGGAAGCAAATCAAATGGACCCACATGACCCAAGAATATTGGGTTTTTTGGCCGACCAAACCATATTAGAGGGCATACACCTGAATAATAAAAAGCAACAAACAGAAGGTTATTTTTTGGGATTAAAATCCATCAGAATGTGGCCCCAATTCAATAAGTTCACCTTAGGATATATTTTCAGTAATTTGCCTCCATCTGAAAAGAATTTTAAAGAAGGATTAGAATGGCAGTATGAAACTATAGACGATTGTGCCTGTGAAAAAAATACAAGAAAAACGGACTATAAATCTGCAGTACAGAAAATAAAACAATCGAAAGATCCCAAAATATATCGTACATGCTGGAATACCTGGATTGCACCTCATAATTGGGAAGGATTTTGCCTGAACTGGGGTGATATGCTTATAAAAAGCGGTGAAATCGGGGAAGGAATCGGGATATATATGCTGGCTAAAGAGAGTGACAGTTATAATGAATGGCCATACAGATCAGAATTGGAAAACAGAATTAAAAACGCTGATCAAAACGTTGCTGATTTTAATAAACCTGTAGATAATCAAAACCTTCGAAATGAAAACGTAATTATGCTTAGTTCAAAATTTTCCTGTACGGGTTGCCATCAAATGAGTAAAACAGAATTTACCAATTTCGGCTACCAGGAACCAGGTGAAAACTATTATTTCATAAAAACACAAAAATACTGAGGCTTCGTTGAGCATTTTAAAACTTATAACTAACTTATCATGACATCACTAACAAAACTATTCTGTGGAATCATTTTGCTAACTGTTCCCACAATTCAATATGGAGGATATTTTTTACTCACGATACTTTCAGGTAAAGCAAACCTTCCACTTACCGATTTTCAAAAATCAATGTTCCGGGCCGGCCATGCACACGCAGGGGTATTGGTAATACTTGCACTCCTGGCGCAAATTCTAACTGACTATGCAGCTTTTAGCAAACCCCTTGAACTCACAATAAGAATGGGTTTTACTTTAGCAGCTATACTTATTGCCGGAGGTTTCTTTGCAGCATCGGCGGGAAGCAACATCACTAAACCAACACCACTTATTTCAATTCTAGGTAGCATTATGAAAAGGCAGAACAAGTGTTATGCGTCATGCCTGAGTGACAGTGCCATTTTGAAACTAACTGCAAGAAATTATCTTTGATAAATACAGTATGACAGAATATTTATCATATAATTTTAATGATAACGAAGAGTTTATTAGCACCTGGGACGAACTTCCCTTATGGAGTGCATCTTTCGGACTACTGCTGCTTAAACATTTAGAGTTAAAGCCAAAGTTGAAAGTTATTGACTTGGGTTCAGGAACAGGATTTCCTTTAATGGAACTTGCGGCACGGCTTGGAGAATCTTCTAAACTCTAGGACTTGACGTTTGGGTAAATGCTAACAAGCGGGCAAGACAAAAAATAAAAAACTATAACCTTCCTAATGTTGAGATAATTGAAGGTTCAGCAGAACAAGTCCCTTTCAGCGACAATTCGGTTGACCTCATAGTTTCAAATCTGGGTATCAATAACTTTGACAACCACAAGTTGTTTTCAAAGAATGTAATCGTGTTTTAAAACCTAAAAGCAAACTTGCGTTGACAACAAATTTGAATGGACATTGGAGAGAGTTTTACAACATTTTTTATTCAACACTTCAACAACTTGGCAAGGACGATTTAATTGTTTCACTAAAGAAAGACGAAGAACATCGGGGAACAATTGAAAGTGTTTTAAAGATGTTTAGTGACAACGGATTTAAAGTTTGCCGGCATTTTGAAGAAAGTTTTGAAATGAAATTTTTAGATGGCAGCGCTTTTCTAAATCATTACTTTGTTAAACTGGGTTGGCTGACAACGTGGATCAGTATTTTTCCGAAGGAGAAATTGAAAGAAATATTTTTAACTCTTGAACAAAACTTAAATTACTATTCAGAAAAAAACGGGGGGTTAACATTGACAGTTCCAATGGCATTTATGGAAGGAGAAAAAATATGACAGCGATAAATCAACTTCGAATCAATATGACTGCAAACGTTGACCAATACAGCTTCGTGGCGAATAGTAACACGAACGCATAACATAAAGATTCTTACCAATTAAAAAACCAGAAAATAATATGATAGATAATAAACAAATACCGACACCTTATGGATGGGCTGTAGAGAAATTTGAAAAGCTAACAGATGTATTTTATGACAAAGTTCTAAAAGATAAAATTTTAGAACCCATTTTCAGGCACATGCCCCCCGACATTCAAAACATGTTGCTCACTTTTTAGCACAAGTGCTTATGGGTCCAAAATTTTACAGCAAGGAATATGGTGCTGATGCTCTAAAGCACATGGTAGGAAAACATATCGGCAAAAAA
>WNGF01010668.1_pt1 | contig 10312 bp, 6 predicted proteins | sample 5400641 | NCBI WGS metagenome assembly WNGF01 (sample SAMN13153371, study PRJNA577476) | soil metagenome | isolation source: 80 cm soil or saprolite under grassland replicate 2 | place: USA:California | collected 2016-06-15
CGGCGGCGCTGAAACGACCTACTCCCAGCTCGTCGGGATCCGCCGCCATGTCAGGGCCGCGATCACCCTGCTTGACTGGCTCGCCACTCGCGATCTCACGCTGGCCCGCGCCCGGCAAAGCGCCCTGGATGCGTGGCTGACCAGCGGCGAAGCGGTCGGCTGCCGGGAAGCCGGGCACTTTGTCCGCTGGGCCAGGAGGCACAAGCTGACCAGCCTGGACTTTCCCGCCACCCGGTGGGGCGGCCCAGCCCGCGTCATCGACACCGAGGCCCGCTGGGAACAAGCGCGCCGGCTGCTCAACGACAGCGCCCTCAAACCCGGGGACCGTGTCGCGGGCCTGCTCGTCCTCCTCTACGCCCAGTGGCCGTCGGTGATCCGCCGCCTCACCCTTGACCACGTCCAGGCCACCGGCAACACGGTACGGCTGCATCTCGGCCGCGAGCCCGTCATCCTCCCCGAGCCACTTGCCAGCCCCGTCCGCCAGCTCGCCGCAGCCCGCCAGGGCCACGCCGCCCTCGGTGACCAGGGAACCTCGCCATAGCTCTTCCCAGGCGGGCAACCCGGACGCCCCATCAGCGCCTACCAGCTCGCTGAACGGCTGCGCCAGCTTGGCATCCACTCCGGGCAGTCCCGCTCCACCGCGCTCTTTCAGCTCGCCACCGACCTGCCCGCCGCGATCCTCGCCCGCTTGCTCGGAATCCATATCAACGTCGCCGCCACCTGGCAACGCGCCTCCGCCGGGAGACTGGACGGCCTACGCCGCCGAAGTCAGCCGCCGAACACAGCCCCGGGACAGGCATTCGGACAGTTCTGATAGCGGCACGTCGCCAGAGCGGGCCCGGGCCTCCCTGGACCGGCACGCCACATACATTGTCGCCGCCTACATCGCCGGAGCCGCCCGCTGACAGCGCCAGCCTCGCAGAGACCCCGCCTGGTAGGCCGCCTCCTGCCAGGCGGGCGGCCTCGGCATACAGAAAACCCGGCCCAGGAGGAGCCGGGTGGTGTTTGCCATGAGTATAACGCGAGAGCGTGCCCGTCGGCTTCCCAGCAGCAGCTCACCAGCCGGCCGGGCGCCGGTACCGGCCTGCCGGGTCGGGAAGCTGATGCGTTTTCAGGTCGCTGGCGATTAGCCTGGCCCACCAATGCCGCCCCGCCCCAGCGGTAGGGCTGCCGCGCAGATCACCTGGGCAGATGGTTGCGCGACGGGTTGACCAAGCCGACTGGAACGTGCTAACGGGCCTGCTCGCCCGGGAACCGCAGGTCGCTGTGGTTGGAAATAACCACCGCGCCGTCCACGGCACCGCTGAGCACATCCAGCAGCAGGTGCGCGCCACGTTCACATCCGAGCCCTTCTCCTCCCGGTTGGCATACGGCACCATGAACACCGCGCCGGCGACCGGGCCGCCGCGGCCGCCTTGAACCATGACCGGCCAGGCCGGGGCCACCAGTCGGGGCCGACCCTGCGGATCCTTGACCGCCAGCGGCGCTGTCTTCACCCGGGCGACGTAGGTGCCGTACTCGATGTGGTCCACGCTGCCGGTGGCCAGCAGCGCCTTGAGGTACACGTCCTGGTCAGCATGGCCTGACGGGTTGGTCGCACCATCGATGCGTGCGGTGCAGTACACAACCTGCTCCACGCGGGCACCCGGCCAGTTGGTCCGCCTGCCCACCAGGTCGGCAGCCAGCCCACGAAGGCCCAGCCACCGCCACCCCGGCGTGCGCCGGCCGCACAGGCCGCGCGCGCGCCGTGATAGAGGTTGAAGCCATCGACATACACGCCGATCCGCACCAGCGCGGCGGGGACACCGAAGCCTGCCGCAGGCCCGGAAGCGCACCGTGCATCCATAAGATCGGCTGGTGATCCTGCGGTGCACCAAGAAAGTGCTGGCCGTCCTCGGCGCGGTTCGGGTCGCCGACCCGGCCCCGGATGCCGAGGACTGGTATGGCAACCTGCTCTGGTTCGACCGCCGCAAGTGCCTGCTGCTCACCCACGCGGGCACGCTCTTTTCGGTCTTCGAGCCCGACGTGCGGGGCCGCCCGGCTGCGGGACGCCCACAGCCTGATCACCGGGCTGATCGAGCGGGAACTGCGGCGCGAGGCTGCCGCCGGGCACGTTAGGGAACCTGCGCGGACAGGACATTGTGCTGGCCAAGACCGCGGATCGTAGCGTGCTGGGGTGCATGAACGACATGGCGTTCCTCTGCGAGGTGGCGATCACTGACTCCGGCGGGCCCACGCAGAGCGACCCCGGTGAACTGAATCAGGCGCTGCACCGCAACATCAACAGACCCCGCGGCTACCGCCCCCCGGTCGAGCTCGCCGCAGAACGGTTCGAGCGCCGCGACCGGAAACACCGGTAATCCACGTGACGCCAACCCGGCCCGAGGGGTTGTTGCAACCCGTGACGGGCCGCCAGCGACGGATTACGCGCCCGAGCCATCGTTATGCGTGACATTCTGATCAGCTTGGGAGCTGGGATTTCTTGCACAGACCTGGGCGATTCGCGCGGCCCTTGATCATGGTCTGCGGCGGTGGCGGTGCCGGACGCGACTGGGTCAGGCGCCCGCCTCGGACGCGGATCCGCGCCGCCGGCCACCATGGTTAGGTTAGGGGTGGTCTCCGAACGGGCCCAGGACGCCGCCGTCGATCCGGAGCGACTCCAGGACAGCGAACGCGTTGTCGAAGGTGAAGACGTCGGCGGCGGCTAGCTTGCCGAGATACTTCTTGGTCACCGGGGCGGCCGCCTGGGCCGACGCTGCGTCGAGGTATGCCTTGAAGATTGCCCAGGCGTTGTCCCCGTATTTCTTGAAGAACGGCGTCGGATTCAGGTTCTGCAGGGTGGCACGGGCACTGGCCTGCAGATCGGCGACGTAGGCGATCTGCAGTTCCGCGTCGCCACGCGTGCCGAGGCGCCCGAGGTGCCCGGCAACCAGGGTGTGCCACGGGTAGCTCATCGCGATGTCCTGGGCTTGGATCCAGCCGGGGATGTCCTGGGAGACGGCGACGTTCTTGAACGGTGCCCATCGGGGGAAGATCACATCCACCAGCATGAGCGTCTGCTGGCCGGGCGCCCAGATGAAGATGTTGTCCGGGGTGTGATTGGGCCCGTGGAAGGCGAGTTCCAGCATCTGGCCTCCCACTGTCAAGGTGTAGCGGTCCTCGAACGTCACCTCCGGGGGTGGGCGGTTCGGGTCGTTGTCGCGCAGCAGCAGGGTGCGGCACTCGCTGTGACCGATCCGTACCACATCCGAGCCGAGCAGGGACGATGCCCCGATGTGGTCGGCGTGGGAGTGCGAGTAGACCAGGTGAGTGACCTGGCTGGGCCTGCCGTTGGCCCGGGTAACGGCGCCGATCGCGCGCAGCAGGTTGTGGCCGATGGTCGGCGGCGCGTCGACCAGGACAACGCCGTCTTGGGTGGTGAGGAACATGGCCGTGTAGAAAGAGTCGGTTACCCAGTACAGGTCGCCCTTGATCTGGCCGACGAAGTAGCCGTCGGCGTTGACCGGGGGCCCGAGCGCCCTTTTGGGTACCGGCGCGAATTGGCCTGGCGGGCAGACCGGCCCTGCCGCCCGGGCGGTACCCGCCAGCGGCCCGCCGAGCAGGGCGGCCGCGGCCGTGCCGGCCGCAGCCGTCCCCGTGCCGGCGAGGAAGGTGCGGCGGCTCGCCGGCGGTTTGGCAGATTCAGCAGTCATGGCCCGCACCTCACCTGCATGTGCCGACTTTCGGTGGTCATGGCTGCTCCTTTCTGCCCCTGGTCGTCGGCTGGCGTGCGCATCGGTCGCGTTGCCTGAGGATGCTTGCCAGCGGGCGCCTGCGCGCTGCCATCGTCATGCCGGAAGGGCCGCGCTCGTATCCGCCAAGTGGCCGGCGCACGTGGCCGGCTGTGGCTGGGGCGGCGGCTTGCTGGTGCGCCGGCGCGTAGCGGCCGCGGCGGCGCGACCGGGATTACCTGGATAAGCGCGCGCCGGAGGTGAACGGCGCAGCCGTTGCGCACACGGGTCGCACGCACGAAATCCTCGATGACCATCCAGGCCAGCAACCTCAGGCGGATGAGGAGGCGCACCGAAGGCCTCTTGCTGATGCTGGCGGATCGCCGTCCGTGGTGGGGTCGGTGAGAAAGCCGCCGCAGGCCGTCCGTGGTGGGCCGGTGAGAAGCCGCCGCGGGCCGGTCACCGCTCCGCTCCTGGCTGGCCGTCGCGGCTGGTGCGCTGGCCCAAGGTGCGGTATAGCGTCGGTGTCGTGCCGGGGTCCGCAGATTCGCCGATGCGGGGAGGCGCGGCGCAGTTGCTGGGCCGGCGCGCCGAACGTGACGTGCTGGACCGGTTCCTGGCGGCGGTCCGGGTGGGTGAGAGCCGGACTCTGGTGGTACGTGGCGAGCCGGGCGTGGGCAAGACGGCGCTGCTGAAATATCTGGCCGGGCGGGCGTCGGGCTGCCAGGTGGCGGCCGCTACGGGTGTCCAGTCGGAGATGGAGCTGGCGTTCGCCGGGTTGCATCAGTTGCTGGCGCCGATGCTGGATCGGCTGGAGCGTCTGCCGGGGCCGCAGCGTGATGCGCTGCGGACTGCGTTCGGGATGAGTGCGGGGCCGGTGCCGGACCGGTTTTTGGTCGGCTTGGCCGTGCTGGGCCTGCTGTCGGAGATGGCTGCAGCTCGGCCGCTGGTGTGCCTGGTCGATGACGAACAGTGGCTCGATCATGCCTCCGCACAGATCCTGGCGTTCGTGGCGCGTCGGCTGGGGGCGGAGGCGGTCGGGCTGGTATTCGGGGCCCGTGTCCCGAGCGGTGACCTGGCGGGATTGCCGGAGCTGGTGGTAGGCGCCCTGCGAGAACACGATGCGCGCGCGCTGCTGGGTTCGGTGCTGACCGGACCGATGGACGAGCGGGTGCGCGATCAGATAGTCGCCGAGACGCGCGGCAACCCGCTAGCGCTGCTGGAGCTGCCACGCGGTTTGACGGCCGCAGAGCTGGCTGGCGGTTTCGGGCTGCCCGGCGCGCTGTCGCTGCCACGGCGGATAGAGGAGAGTTTCCGGCGGCGCGTCGAGGCTCTTCCGGCCCAGACCCGGCGGCTGCTGCTGCTCGCCGCGGCCGAGCCCACCGGGGACCCGGTGCTGCTGTGGCGGGCGGCCGGGCAGCTCGGTATCGGCGCCGAAGCGGCGGGGCCCGCGGCCGAGGCGGGCCTGGCCGAGTTCGGCGCCCGGGTGCGGTTCCGCCATCCGCTGGTGCGTTCGGCGGCCTACCGGTCGGCGACGCTGGAGGAGCGACAGCAGCTGCACCGCGCCCTGGCCAAGGCCACCGATCCGGCGATCGATCCGGACCGCCGCGCCTGGCACCGGGCCCACGCCGCCCACGGGCCGGATGAGGATGTCGCCGCGGAACTTGAGCGCTCAGCCGACCGGGTGCAGGCACGCGGCGGGCTGGCCGCCGCGGCGGCGTTCCTTGAGCGGGCTGCGGTCCTGACGCCCGATCCGGCGCAACGGGCCGGGCGGGCTCTGGCCGCGGCGCAGGCCAAGGTCCAGGCGGGCGGGTCCGGCGCGGCGCTGGACCTGCTGGCCATGGCCGAAGCCGGGCCGCTCAGCGAGCTCCAGCATGCTCGTGTCGATCTCGCGCGCGCCCAGCTCGCGTTCGCCACCAGCCGGGGCAGCGACGCCGTACCCCTGCTGCTGCAGGCCGCCAAGCAACTGGAGCCGATCGACGCCGGTCTTGCCCGGGCGACCTACCTGGACGCGATGATTGCCGCGAACTTCGCTGGCCGCCTCGCCGGTCCCGGTGCCGACGTGCTGGCGGTGGCCCGGGCGGTCAGTGCGGCGCCGCCACCGCTGCATGCGCCGGGCGCATCCGATCTCCTCCTCGATGGCCTGACCGCGCACTATAACGAGGGGTACGCGGCCGCATTGCCGATCCTGCGCAGGGCACTGATCGCCTTCGGCGGCGGCATGCCCGCTGACCAGGAGCTGCGCTGGCTGTCGCTGGCGTTTGCGGTGGCGATACACATCTGGGATGACGATCGCGCCGAGGTGCTCTCCAAGCGGTACGTCGAGCGTGCCCGCAAGGTCGGCGCGCTCATTGAGCTTCCTTTGGCCCTCAGCAGACGCGTATACGTGCTCCTCTCCGCTGGTGAGCTGACCGCCGCGGCAACACTGGTTGAGGAGGTGCAGGCGGCCACAGAGGCGACAGGGACCAACTTCACGCCGTATGCCGCCATGGGCCTGGCCGCGTTGCGCGGTGACGAAATCGAGGCGTCCGCGCTGATCGAAGCCACCCTCACGGACGTGCCATCGCGAGGCGAGGGACTCGGCATAACCGCGGCCGAGCGGGCGAACGCAGTGCTGAACAACGGCCTCGGCCACTACCAGAAGGCCCGGGCCGCAGCCCAGCGGGCCACCGTGAACGACCGGGAGCTGGGCTTCTCAAACTGGGCGCTGGCCGAGCTGATCGAGGCCGCCACACGCAGCGGGATAAGCGAGACAGCCGCCGGTGCCTACCGGCGGCTCGCCGAGATCACCAGCGCCAGCGGCACCGACTGGGCGCTGGGAGTCCAGGCGCGTTCGCACGCGCTACTGAGCGAAGGCGAGGAGGCCGAGGGCCTATACCGCCAGGCGATAGCCCGCCTCGGCCGGACCCGTGCCCGTACCGAGCTGGCCCGCGCCCACCTGCTGTACGGCGAATGGCTGCGCCGGGAGCGCCGCCGCGCTGACGCCCGGGAGCAGCTGCGCACCGCCCACCGCATGCTGGAGGCGATGGGCATGGAAGCGTTCGCCGAACGGGCCAGGCGCGAGCTGCGGGCCACCGGCGAGACCGCCCGCAAGCGCACCGTCGCCACCACGGTAGAGCTGACTGCACGGGAGGCCCAGATCGCCCGGCTGGCCCGCGACGGGCTGTCCAACCCGGAGATCGGCACCCGGCTGTTCCTCAGCCCGCGCACCGTCCAATCCCACCTGCGCAACATCTTCACCAAGCTCGGCATCAGCTCCCGCGGCCAGCTCTACCGCGTCCTCCCCAACGGCCGGGCTGCCGTCCCGCCCCGCTAGCGCGCCGGCGAACCGGCCTCCTGGCAGGCGTGCTGCCAGCCCACGATCCCAGTTGCAGTGAGCACAACCGCGTGTGCGTCAGGCGCTGAACATAATTTCAGTCGGCGTTGCTGAGTAGGCCCTGTCTGCCTGGTACGCGGTCATAGGCTGCCGAGCATCCCCCCGCGCCCGAAGGATTGTTCTGCGCGTGTTCAGCCCTTCGATTCCGTCCGCTAAACCAAGTACGGAATCGGCAGGGATCTGGCCCACGCTGAGGGTGGATATCAGTACTCAGCCAACGTGTCTCTCACTGCACTGCTGACCACGAATGGGGATGCTGAGTTCTTATCTGGGGTTTTCAAGATCGAATATGATGTATCCGCAGGTCACATCCGCCGCGGACGCGCCTGTCACTGAAGCAGCGACGACAAGGGCGAGACGCATGCTGGGGCGCCTGAGCGAGTGCACGGGAGCAGACCGCCAGGTGAGGGTCTGTGGAGTGTCCATGGCCTTCCCGTTCATGGACGTCCCTCTGTCGCGGGCGCACCCCGGATAACCCGTCCGTGACGGAGCGGGAATGGGTCATAGCGGTCTCTCGTCCTCCGTCGCAGACGCCAAGAACGGACCCCGGATTAGACCTCTGCATAAGGATGCGGCAGACAGGACTTGCTCACATCGGCAGAATCGGATGCGTCGGCGCGGTTGCGCTGGCCTGCCTGGTGGCGGTGCTGGTCTACGCGAGGTAGCTGCCAGGTACATCGGAGGTGCATCGCAGGTCGGTGGCGGTCAGTAGCTTGGCTCGCAGGCTGTGGTCGGGTTGGCTCGGCAGGTCACGCGGTGCGCTTGCGGTTTGCTCGCGCCGCTTGGCGAGCATCGGGTCCGCCAGCGGGCACTGGCGGGGCCCCGTCGCGGCGGCTCAGGTTATGGGCAGGAGGGCCCGGAGCCTGGTGTGACCGTGCGGGTCGGTTCTGCCGCGCCGGTCTAGGCCAGAAGCCGTGGCAGGGCCGCGGGAAATGGCCGCTCGGACCGGGTTTCTGAGGCGCAGCAATATGACGTGCCTGTCGTGGCCCGTCGGCTGCGGCAGGCCGGCGCCTCAGTGATTGCCGAGCCGAAGCCGAGGATGGCCGGCGGCAGCAGGAGAATTGGACGCAGTGGCACTCAGCTGGACTTCGCGGGACATGATCCAGAACCTGCGTCGCGCTGAGCAGGCACACTCCGGGATTACGGACGCCACACGGACAGAACGCGGTTTTCACGCGGCGTGGAATGGAGAAACGGCAGGTCAGCGGCCATTCCGATGGGTGACAATGGGCTCCCTGTAAAACCGTCGGCTTAGCCTACGTTGGTTCGAACCCAACACCTGCCACCACGTAAAACTGCAGTTCAGAGTCAGGACCTGCTTCGTTTCCCTCACTAACTAGGGAGCGATCCGTGCGCTCGGATGCCTTCGCGGTGCTGCGCAGTTCCTGCAGGTCAGCGTGTCGGTCCATCCCTTGCCCGGCACGAGGCAGCCGGGCCACGGAGAATATGCGGAGAAGTTTCCGGGCCCTGGACGCGCCGCCGCAGGTGCGGAGAGTGCGGCGGCCGCAAAGGCAGCGGTCCGCCGGCCGCTGGCGGGGACCCGCGAGCCCGGGTGCCGCTAGTCATCAGGGAAGGCAACCTTGGGCTACGGAAGGTGACGATCTGCTCGGAGCCGGGTGTCGCGGCGTCGCGCATATCGATGCTGAATCGAAAATCGGTCGGTCAGTGGGCAGGCGGCAGCATCCGGCGGAGCGTCAGCGGAGCCGGATTCTGGTGTTCTGGTGGCAGGGGTCAGGCGGCGTCGGTGAGGGTGACTTTCTGGCCGGAGAGGCGTTCTAGCTCGGTGATCAGCTGTCGTTTGCGTCGCTGGGGTGCGAGGCGGTCATGCCAGTCCGGGCCGAGGTCGGTGAAGTGGGCGTCGGGGTCGGAGAGCAGGTGCCAGACGATGGTGAGGATGGAGTTGCCGACGGCGACCAGGGCGCGTTTCTTGCCGCGGCGCTTGACGACCCGCTTGTAGCGGGCGGCCAGGAAGGTGCTGGTCCGGGCGGCGCTGATGGCGGCTTCGCCGAGGGTGCCGCCGAGCCAGGGATTGCCCTTGCCGGTGGCGGCGGCTTTGCTGCGCCCGGCGGACTGGCGGGCCTTGGGCGCGAACTTGGCCCAGGACACCAGGTGGCCCGGGGTCGGGAAGCGGGACATGTCGGTCCCGGTCTCGGCGAGGATCTCCTGGGCGGTGGTGACGCCGATGCCGGGGATCTCATCGAGCTGGGCCACCTGGGCCGCGAACGGGGCGATGGCCTTCTCGATCCGGGTGGTGAGCTGATCGATCTGGGCGGTGAGCGCGTCGACGCGGCCGAGCATCATGGCCAGCAGGAACGCGTGGTGCCCGGTGAACTGCCCGGTGAGCGCCTGGCGCAGGACGCTGGTCTTGGCGCGCATCCTCTTGCGGGCCAGGTCCGCCAGCGCATGCGGGTTGCGCTGCCCGGCGATGAGGGCGGCCAGCATGTCCCGGCCCGAGGCGCCGAAGATGTCGGAGATCACGCTGGAGAGCTTCACCTGGGCGTCTTCCAGCAGTTTCTCCGCGCGCTGCTTCTCCCGGGTGCGCTCCTGGGTCAGGGTGCGCCGGTAGCGGGTCAGGTCCCGCAGCTGCCGCCCGGCCCGGCCGGGGATGAAGCTGGGCCGCAGCATGCCGCGCTCGGCGAGCTTGCACAGCCAGACCGCATCGAGCTTGTCGGTCTTGGGCCTGCCGGGCACGTTCTTGACGTCGCGGGCGTTGACCACCCAGCACTCGATGTCGTCCTCGAGCAGGTAGAACGGCGGCTTCCAGTAGGCGCTGGTGGCCTCCATCACCACCCGGGTGACGCCCTGGCAGATCAGCCAGTCCCGCATTTCCAGCAGCGCCGGGGTGACGGTGTCGTAGGTGCGGACTTCTTGCCGGCGCGCTCCCGGCCGGGACTCATGCGGCACCCGCACGCAGCACACCAGGCTCGCCTTCCCGATATCCAGCGCGGCGACGCGTTCCACCAGTTCAGCCGGCTCTTCGGTGATTTCCTCCATGACCTTGGTCCTTCCAGTAGGAGCGGATGACGGGCGGCTGCCCGCAGGAGCCAGGGGGATAGCAGAGGCGGAATCGCGTGCTCGAGGCAACAATGCAGGGCCCCCGGGAGGGCTCCCGGCGCCAGACTCCTATGCGGGCTCAGCGGCGCCAAGCATCACCGGCGTCAGCGGGCAACCACCCCCGATTTTCACCCGCCAGGGCGTCCCCGCAGGGACATCGACGACTCCTATG
>WNGF01011860.1_pt1 | contig 10311 bp, 9 predicted proteins | sample 5400641 | NCBI WGS metagenome assembly WNGF01 (sample SAMN13153371, study PRJNA577476) | soil metagenome | isolation source: 80 cm soil or saprolite under grassland replicate 2 | place: USA:California | collected 2016-06-15
GCCGACGACTCGGTCTTTCGGCCTTGAGCCTTGGGACAAAAGCCCAACTCATTTAGAGCCTTGTGGGCGATGGCGCCGTAGGTCCCGCGTCGCAATCTGGAGACACCAATGAGTATGGGCCGACCGGAACTGAGGATGTACCGACCGGAACGGGGAGGAGACCTCGCGGCGCTCCGCCCCTCCGAGGGCGTTCGCGTCTTGATCGTCGAGGATCACAAACTGTTCGCCGACGCGCTTAGATGGATCCTCGAAGAGCACGGGCTGGACGTCGTGGGAGTAACGACGTCCGGTGAGGAGGCTCTCGAGATCGCGGGTCGCGAGAAACCCGATCTGGTCCTACTCGACGTGAGCCTACCCGGCATGAGTGGCCTTTCAGTCGGAAAGAGGATTCTCCAGGAACTTCCCCAGACGAAGGTTGTGGCGGTAACCGCGGTCGCGGCCCCACGGACGGTGAGGACAGGTCGTCATCCCCAGGCGGCTGGCCCAGGCCACCTCAGGCGTCCTGCCGCCAGAAGAGCAGGCAGCTCTCTCTCTGGCTGAGCAACTCAGCCAGCGGGAGAAGGAGATCCTCGCGTTGTTGGTCGAAGGGCTCAACAACACTGAGATCGCCAAGCGCCTGGGAATCGCGCAGAACACTGTCCGGGCACACGCCCAGAGAGTGTTGACCAAGCTCCAGGTGCACTCCCGCCTCGAGGCGGCGGCGTTCGCCATTCGTCATGGATTGGCAGGGCCACCGGAAACGGATCCTTTCGAGTAACGGGCTTGCGCCCGCGACCGAGGGTGGCCAGGCTACTCCGAATGTATTAATACGAATAGTCCGAATGGCCACTAGCGCACCCTATGGTGTAACCCGTACCGTTTCCCCTTCGACACCAGTTGGGGGATGGCTCCCAGCGACATATCGGGGAGAGATGGATGTCCCAGAAACAGCCGAGAGTTCGGATCGTTCTTGCAGCCGAGCAGACGCTGTTCCGCGACGCCGTTCGGTCGGTCATGGAGAGCGAATCGGACCTCGAGATGGCCGGAGTAGCATCTGACGGCTATCAAGCGGTGAAGGAGTGCGAGCGGACGTTTCCCGATGTATTGATCCTGGACGGGCACATCCGCAATTGGGACGCAGTTCGCACCACGGCCATTATCAGGGATCGAGTTCCTCTCTGCCGAGTGCTCATCCTTTCCAATAGGGACGATCACACCTCCTTGCTGAAGGCGCTGGAAGCTGGGGCCAGAGGATACCTTTCACAAGACAGCGCGCTCGATCAGTTGATTGGAGCGGCGAGAGCAATTCACGGTGGCCGCACCCTCGTACCCGAACACATGCTCGGTCCCCTCCTCTCCAACCTGATCAACTCGAAGAAGGAGCGAGAGGAAGCGATCCTCAAGATGTTCCGTCTGACCCATCGGGAGAGGGAAGTTCTGGCCATCCTGGCGGATGGCGGCGACAACGGGACGATCGCCGGCAGGCTCGTGATAAGCCCTCGTACCGCCAAAACCCACATCCAGAGTGTTCTCACGAAGCTGGGGGTTCACTCCCGACTGGAGGCAGCCGCCTTCGTGCGACGAAACGGACTGCGGGCCGATCTCGTGCAACAGAGCCAATGAGCGAAAAGGTGGACCGACCAAGCGAGACAGTTCGATTGGATGCCTCAGCTATGGGTGAGGTCACCTCGGCCAACGGACAGCGGACCGATGCCGGCAGCAGAGTGCTTACGGATTCCGACAGTCCCCTAGCTGGCCAATCAGCGCTCCGTAGGTTCCGGCGAATCAGTGCTGCGCTCCTCATCTCCGACGCCGGATGTGTGCTCGGGTCACTCCTGGTCGTCCAGAGGCTCCGCCATGGCACGGCCATCGCCTCGATGGACTTCCTCGGAGTGCTGGCCCTGGCCGTCCCGCTCTGGGTCGCGGTGTTCTACTCGTTCCGTCTGTATCGGATCAAGCAGATTTCAGCGTGGGAGGAGTTTCGGGGCATCATCAGTGCGAGCGCTGTGGGCATCGCTCTGATCATGATTTGCGCCTTCTGGTGGAGTGCAGCTCTATCCCGAGTCTGGCTCGGATCGACATGGGCCTTTGCTCTCCTCTTCGAGTTGATCGTCCGGCGCATGTGGAGATGGCACGTCCGTAGGTCAAAGAGACTGGGGCGCTTGGCGTTCAGGACGCTCATCATCGGGACCAACGAAGAAGGGGAGCACCTCTCCCGGACTCTCAGCGTCCCAGTCCGAGGATTTGTCCCGGTGGGTCACATCGCCACGTCCGAGGATCCTCCGAACTCTGTGGAATGGCCCATCGTAGGCACGGTCGGTGACCTCGAGAGGGCGATCAGCAGTCATGCAGTCGAGTGCGTCTTCGTGGCATCGACGGCCGTGACCGCGCGGGAAATGGTGCTTGTCTCCAGGGCGTGCCGAAAGACCAACGTGGAAATGCGAGTGTCGGCCAACCTGCCAGACATACTCACGTCGCGTCTCGCCATCCAACCGATCGAGGACGTGATGGCCGTCTCGGTGAAGCCGGTGCGGCTGTCGGGAATGCAGGCCCTCGCGAAGCGATCGTTCGATCTCATCGTGGCCGCTGTCGCCCTGATCTTGACCCTTCCCCTGATGGCCGTCATCGCGTTGGCCATCCGCCTGACCTCTGAGGGGCCCGTCCTCTTCCGGCAGCCCCGCGTGACAAAGGACGGCAGGCTGTTCGCGATGTACAAGTTCCGAACCATGCAGCTGGATTCCGATCGGGTCCTAAAGGAAAGCCTGATCGATCTGACGAAGCCATTCTTCAAGCTGAAGGACGATCCTCGTCTGACCCGTGTGGGCCGGTTCATAAGGCCCTTCAGCCTGGACGAACTCCCCCAGCTCTACAACGTCATCAAGGGCGACATGAGTCTGGTCGGCCCGAGGCCCCTTCCAGCTGAGCAGGTGGCCGCCAATGAACAGCTGCTTGCCCCCAGGCACGAGGTGCGCGCGGGCATCACCGGCTGGTGGCAGATAGGCGGGCGCAGCGAATTGGACTCATATGAGGCAATCCGGTTGGACCTCTTCTACATCGACAACTGGTCTTTGGGTCTCGACCTCTACATCCTGCTCAAGACCCTGGGGATCGTGATCGCTCGTAGAGGGGCATACTGATAAATGAGCGTCGCCGTGGTTACGGGTTCTGGTGGCCTGGTGGGCTCGGAAGCGGCAACGTATTTCGCCGGCCTGGGACTGGACGTAGTTGGAATCGATAACGACATGCGGGGACGCCTCTTCGGCCCTGAGGCCTCCACTGCATGGAGCGTGACGCTCCTGCAGAAGGAGCTTGGCTCTCGTTACCGGCACCATGACATCGACATCAGGGACCGGCAGGGAATATTCGGCATCTTCGAGCGCTTTGCCGGAAACATCGAGCTCGTAATCCACACGGCGGCTCAGCCATCTCACGACTGGGCCGCCAGGGATCCGCTTACTGACTTCGACATCAACGCGGGCGGCACGCTGAACATCCTGGAGGCGACTCGGCGTCACGCGCCCGGTGCCACATTCATCTTCACCTCCACGAACAAGGTGTACGGAGACAGGCCAAACGCCCTGCCTCGCACCGAGTTGGAGTCGCGATATGAGATCGATCCAGATCACACGTACTCGGGGGGAATCCGCGAAGACATGCCGATCGATGACTGCCTCCACAGTCTATTCGGGGCCTCCAAGGTCGCAGCAGACGTGATGGTGCAGGAGTACGGGCGCTATTACGGGATCCGGACGGCGTGTTTCAGAGGCGGCACACTGACCGGCCCTCTGCACTCTGCCACACAGCTTCACGGATTCCTGGCGTATGTGATGAGGTGTGTGATGACCGGTACTCCCTACACCTTGTTCGGGTACAAGGGCAAGCAGGTGCGGGACGCGATCCACAGCCGCGACCTGGTCCGCGCCTTCCATGCTTTCTTCGACAGGCCGCGCGTCGCCGAGGTGTACAACATCGGTGGGGGCAGATTCAGCAACTGCTCGGTTCTCGAGGCGATCGAGCTCTGCCAGGGAATCGCCGGCCGCAGGCTCAATTGGTCGTATGTCGATCAACACCGCACGGGCGATCACATATGGTGGATCGGAGACAACGGCCGGTTCCAGTCCCATTACCCCGATTGGCGGATGGAATACGACATCGAGCGGATCCTCAAGGAGATTCACGAGGCCCGCTACAACGGATGGCAACCGTGAGAGATCTGGGCAAAAAGAACGTCATTGGGATCCTGGTTGACGCCGTGGACTACGAAGCCGCTGTCGAGAAGGTCATCGCTGCCGCGACGGAGCGTCGCGGCTATGCGGTGTCCGCGCTCGCCGTCCACGGGATCATGACCGGAGTGAAGGACCGGATCCACGGATACAGGCTCAACCATTTCGACCTCGTGACCCCGGACGGGCAACCGGTTCGCTGGTCCTTGAACCTCCTTCATGGCACGGGGCTCATTGACCGTGTGTACGGCCCCACGCTCATGCTCGAGATCTGCGCCATTGCGGCCACGATGCGCATTCCGATCTACCTGTACGGAAGCACCGAGCCGGTCCTCGGTCGGCTTCAGGCTTCGCTCCGCCGGCGATTCCCGGGGCTCGTCGTGGCGGGGGCGGAGCCTTCCAAGTTCAGGCGAACAACGGCGGAGGAGAAAGACGAGATCACAGGCCGGATCAGATCATCGGGAGCCGCCATCACGTTTGTCGGCTTGGGTTGTCCTCGCCAGGAGGTCTTCGCATACGAGTATCGCGACGCGCTGTCCATGCCTGTCATCGCCGTAGGGGCGGCCTTTGACTACCACGCGGGCGTCCTCCGAGAACCGCCGCGATTCATTCAGCGCGCCGGACTGCAATGGGTCTATCGTCTGGCTCAAGAGCCGAAACGGCTGTGGAAGCGCTACACGGTCCTGAACGCCGCGTATGTGGGTCGTCTTGTCCTCCAGAGGCTCGGCTTAGCGCAGATGGACCCCAACTCGGCCCGACCCCCTCGGTCCGATGTGCTGTATGGGTAGTGCCCGGTCCGGCTGTCGCCCATGGGATCTGGGCGGAGAACGATAGAGGGAGTAGGAGCATGCGGGTAGGAGTCATAGGAACCGGCCACGTCGGCTTGGTGACTTGCGCGACCCTGGCGTCAATGGGCCATGAGGTGGTTGGCACTGACTCAGACGAGGAGAAGGTCCGGCTCCTGCAGGGCAACATGGTTCCGTTCCACGAGCCTGGGCTTCCAGAGCTCGTATCCGATGGGATCAGCTCGGGCAGACTCCGATTCACCTCTGACCCAGCAGAATCGCTGGGGGATGCGAAGGTCGTCTTTATCTGCGTCGGTACCCCCTCCAAGGCTACCGGGGAGGCCAATCTGGTTGCCGTGGAACGGGCGGCTCAAGAGGTCGCCCGTCACGCTCGCCAGAGCACGGTCGTGGTCGAAAAGTCGACCGTGCCGGCAGGGACCGCCCAGCAGGTCAGGCGCACGCTCGTTCGGGAGCGGCGAGACGCCACATCAGGGCTCGAGGTCGCCTCCAATCCCGAGTTCCTTCGCGAGGGAAGCGCCGTGGAGGATTCTCTTCACCCGGATCGCATTCTGGTGGGGGCCCAGGCGCCGTGGGTCTTCGAGGTCATGCGCCGGCTCTATGAGCCACTGATCCGCAATGGATGCCGGATCATCGAGACCGACATCAACACGGCTGAGCTGGCAAAGCATGCTTGCAACGCTTTCCTTGCACTCAAGATCTCGTACACGAACGGCCTCGCCCGGATCTGTGAGCGGGCCGGCGCGGACGTCGTGGCGGTGGCAGACATCATGGGGGCGGATCCCAGGATCGGAAGAGCCTTCCTCGATGCCGGTCTCGGATACGGAGGGTCTTGCTTTCCCAAGGATCTGCAGGCGTTCGACAGACTGGCTGCCCGGCTTGGCTATGACTTCGCCCTTCTACGCGAGATCACCCGCATCAATGACGAGGCCCTTGAAGCCACCCTGGAGAAGGTCAGGGACGCTCTGTGGAATCTCGAGGGCAAGCGCATCGCCTTGCTCGGACTGTCCTTCAAGCCCGGAACGGACGACGTCCGATTCGCTCCCGCTGTGGCCCTGGCCCGGAGGCTGATCGACGGGGGCGCCTGTGTGGTCGGCCACGACCCTCAGGCCATGTCGAACGCGAAGGAGGAGGTGGCCGGGCTTGAGGTGGCCGCTGACCCGTACGAGGCTGCCTCGGGTGCCCACTGTCTCATCGTGTGCACTGATTGGCCCGAGTTCAGAGACCTGGATCTGCAGAGGTTGAGCAAGGCCATGGCTTACCCGCTGATGGTGGATGGCCGGAACATCTTTCGTCCCGCCGAGTTGGAGTCAGCCGGGTTCAGCTACTATCCGACCGGCAGGCCAGCATTCAGCTGATCGGCCGCTCGATGAGTGTCCCCGCAGCGAGTCTCGTCGCCGACCTGACCTCACTGATTGGCGATCGCACCCTGGTGCTCCACACCCCCGCCATGGACGAGATCGATGTCGGCATGAGCGGCCGTGACGTCGACTGCGCCATCGTGCACCTCGACCCGATGTGGCCACTCCGGCTGGCCGGTGGGTGGAGGCTCTGCCAGAGCCTCCACTACGACCTTCGAGGTTGGTACTGGGTCCTGGAGAGAGACGGGCAGGTACTGGCTCTTGACGGCATCGAGGACCCACTCGGTCTTGGGCGAGACGCCATCCCCACGACATCGTTCGTCGATGATCAAGAGGGGGAGCCGTCTCCCGCGGCCCGAGCGGCCTACCTGACCGTCAAGCGGTTGAGGAAAGGCATGCTGGAGCCCCGCGAGTGGAGTCGGATCGGCGGGCTCGCTTCCGGGGATCCTGATCGTTATCAGCGGGTCCTGGCTCGCATCGGGGGAGAACGGTTCGCAAGCGTGTTTGCGTCCTTCGGTCTCGAGGGGAGCCCGCCCAGCCGTTCGCTTGTGCTCCGGGCCGAATGGATGCTGCGGAGGAGGCGATTTGGCTCCGTCAGCAGGGCCGCATCCGCACTCACTCTCGGTGCCCGGCGATACGTCGAACGAGTCATGAGGCCCACCGGGATGGTCGTGCTGGTGTCCGGGCCAGACGGGTCGGGGAAATCGACATTGGCCGAGGACCTTCCCGGCCTCCTCGAAGGAGTGTTCAAGCGCTACCAAAATCAGCACTGGCGGCCCAATCTGCTGCCGCGGCCGGGTTCCTTGTTGGCGAGGGTTCCGAACGACCCCACGAAACCCCATGCTCGCCGGGCCTACGGACGTGCAGTCTCTCTAGCCCTCCTCGGCTACTACTGGATGGATTTCTTCCTCGGGGGGTGGCTCCTTCATTGGGAAATCAAGATCAGAACGGGGCTGATGGTGAGGGAGCGCGGGTGGTGGGACATCGGCGTCGACCCCAGGCGCTACCGCCTGGACGTCCCTGCAAGGCTGGTCCGCGTCCTCGGCGCGACTCTGAACCGTCCCGATCTTGCGCTCGTGCTGGAAGGTCACCCCGACGTGCTGGCTGCCCGCAAGAAGGAGCTCGCGGGCGAGGAGATCGAGCGGCAGAGCTCAGCCTGGCGGGAAATCCTGCCACCAAGCGTACCCGCCCTGTACGTGGATGGTGGCCGCCCGTACCAGGAGGTGGCCCACATAGCGCGGGAAGCCGTCCTCCAATGCCTCGAACGCCGCGCGGTCTCCCGGCTGGGTGCCGGATGGACCGTGTTCCCGGGGGGTCGCTCGACCCGTTGGTGGATCCCGCGCGGCTCGCGGCCCGTCGTCAAGTCGGCCATTACGGTCTACCAGCCAGTGACGATCAAGGGACGCGTGGGGTGGGAGGCTGCCCGGATTCTCGCCACATTCGGAGGGTTCCGTCTCACGCCGCGAGCCGACCCGCCACCCCGGGCCCTGCGCGCGCTCCTGGGGCCGCACCTGCCTCCCCGGAGCACCTTGGCCGTCACCAGAGCAAACCATCCCGGGCGATATGTGGCGCTGGTGCTCGGGCTGGACGGAAAGACCAGGGCCATGGCCAAAGTGGCGACCGACGAGCATGGGATCGAGGCTCTGGAGCGTGAGGCGAAGGCCATCGGCTCTCTAGGACCACTTCTGCCCTCGCCGATCGATGCTCCTCGGATCCTGGCCTCGGAGCCAGGCGTCCTCCTGCTCGAACCAATCCCATGGCGGCCCCGGGCTCGGCCATGGGAACTAGAGGAAGAGGTCGCTCGGGCCATGGGGGGCTTCTTCCACGCCGGAGCCCGCCAATCGGAGACCGGACCAGTCGGTCCCGTCCACGGAGACTTCGCGCCATGGAACCTACTTCGTACCGCCGGTTGGGGTCTCGTGGACTGGGAATCGGCCGATGAAGAGGGTCCACTCTTCCACGATCTGTGCCACTACCTGGTCCAGGCCCACACTCTTCTCGGGCGTCCGTCCCGGGAGCATCTGCTCGGCGGGTTCCGGGGAAAGGGAGGGTGGGTAGGCAACGCCGTTCGCGCACACGCCGACGCTGTTGGTATCGACCCGGTGAATGTGGAGCCACTCCTTCGTGACTACCTGATACGGAGCCAGGCTGGATTGAGAGCCACAACGAAACGCGAACGCCAGGGCCTGTTGGCCAGGCGGGCTCTCCTGCGCGACCTGAGGGGTTAGAGTCCATGCGCATCTTGGCCTTCGCGTACGCTTGTGCGCCGGGAGAAGGGTCGGAGCCCGGAGCCGGCTGGGCATGGGCCCGGATGTTAGCCCGCATGGGTGACACCTGGGTGATCACGCGTTCAAACAATCGCGATGCGATCGAGAACGGACTGGTCGGTCTTCCGGAACGTGATCGCCTTCATTTCGCCTACACGGATCTCCCGGCCTGGGCACGCTTCTGGAAACGGGGACGCGTGGGTATCCACCCCTACTACCTGCTCTGGCAAGTGGCGGCTCTACGGCAGGCAAGACGGCTCCACGCCGAGGTGGGGTTCGACCTCGTATGGCACTTGACGCTCGCAAATGTATGGCTCGGGTCGGCAGCTCCTTTGGTCGGGCCTCGCTGTGTGTACGGTCCGGTTGGTGGCGGAGTACGGGTGCCCCGGCGCCTCCTTCCTGCCCTTGGGGTACGGGGTGCTGTCTATGAGGCCATTCGAGCCTGCGCTCGAGGGGCCGGCCGTCACCTCAACCCACTCGCCCGGGTCGCCTGGCGCTCACAGTTGATCTTGGTCCAGAACCCCGAGACTCGAGACTGGCTGCCGCGTCGGTATCGTTCGAAGGCCGAGGTCTTTCCGAACGTGGCACTCGATGAAACCCGGTCGCCTCTTCCATCCTCCCGATCTTCCCACCAGCCCCCGACCGCGCTGTTCGCCGGCCGGCTGATCCCATGGAAGGGAGGGGCGCTGGCCGTCCGGGTCATGACTCATCTGCCCAACTGGAGATTGCTGGTCGCGGGGAGCGGGTCCGACGAGGCGAGGCTTCGGCGCCTGGCCCGACGCTGGGGGGTGGACGGGCAGATCGTCTTTCTCGGGCACCTTCCTCGTGGCGATCTGCTCACGCTGATGCGAGAGGAAACGGACGTTTTCCTATTTCCGAGCCTCCGTGAGGAAGCGGGATGGGTGGTCGCGGAGGCCCAGATATCTGGACTCGTGGTTGTCTGTCTCGGCTTGGGTGGCCCCGCACTCCTGGGCGCTCGGCAAGTGTCCGCGACCGGGGCCGGCCGTCAGGTTTTACGCTCTCTCGCCGCCCAAGTGGCTGACCCCGGCATGACGCCCGGGGGCTCTGATTTCGGCCTGGAGGCGCGGGCGCGCCGGCTGGAGATGCTTGTGGCGGAAAGTGGGCTCTTGCCCAATACGGCACGATCGCCCGGCCGTCGTCGCTAGTCTCCAGAATGGGGCTGTGGCGTTCCCTGCCTTCCACATGATCCTAGTCTCCAGAATGGGGCTGTGGCGTTCCCTGCCTTCCACATGATCGTGACAAGGACCAGAAACTCAGAGCCAGTGTCGCTAGCCGCCCCGCAGGACCGTAGCGGGCTCTGCAGCCCGGGCGAGTTAGTCGTCGGCACGCGAGTCATCTGGCCCGTCGGCTGGAGGCCGGTCATCAGACTCATCCGGATCAGGGTTCTCGGGGCCGGAGGGACGGTCCGCGCTTGAGCGACGGGGGGAACGAGGCGACAAGGAGCCAGGTGCAGAGTCGGTCTTGTCGGCCCGCGCCTCCCGGTCCCTCACCAGCTTCCTCAGCGAGGCTTCGACCCGTACCGGGTCGATAAAATTCGTCACCGTCTCATTGCCCCGTCGAGCGAAGAGGGGCGGTTCCTCTTTCCCCTGCTCAATCGATGGTCCTGGTCGATGCACCGGCCCCCCGGGGGACGCCCGGCGAGACGATCCGCCCTTGG
>WNGF01026205.1_pt1 | contig 10311 bp, 10 predicted proteins | sample 5400641 | NCBI WGS metagenome assembly WNGF01 (sample SAMN13153371, study PRJNA577476) | soil metagenome | isolation source: 80 cm soil or saprolite under grassland replicate 2 | place: USA:California | collected 2016-06-15
GGGCGCTGTTCGCGCCCGACGCGAAGCCGCTGACCAGGCGGGACCGGCACGCGGTGCGGTTCGACACGCTGCTCGGCCTCGACCAGCCGCGCGGCGGTGGCAACCTGCCCGACCTCTCCGGCCACCTGCCGCCGACGCCCGTGGCGACCAGGGAGGCGGTGCTCGCGCCGCCCGAGGAGGTGGCGCCTGGCGCCGAGCCTCCGGTTCCCGAGTACTACGAGGACTTCGTCAAGCTGGCCGACCAGGTCGCCGAGGAGCTCGCCGAGGTGGCGCCCGCCGAAGCCGCCGAGGGCCTGGCCGCTCCGGTGCCGACCGCCGAGCTCGGCCCACGCGCCCGGGCCAGGCAGGTCACCGCGGCCTTCGCCGCGGCCGCGGAGGCCGCCAGGGAGGGCGACGGCTAGCGCGCCGGCTCAAGCAGGGCCGCGCGCGGGTCGATGGGAAGCGCACGACCCGGCGTCGCTCTGGAGCGGGGATGGGGCTCGATTACCGCAGCGTGCTCAAGGGATTCGCCGACGCGGTGATCGCGGCGGACGAGCACGGCACGATCGTCTTCGCCAACACGGCCGCCGAGCGGCTGCTCGGCTGGGACGACGGCGGCCTGGCGGGACAGCCACTGGTCGCGATCCAGCCGGAGCGGTTGCGCGACGCCCACCGCGGCGGCTTCAAGCGCTACCTCGACACCCGCGTGCCGCGGCTCCTCGGCCGGCCGGTGCGCCTGCCGGCGCTGCACCGCGACGGCAGCGAGATCGACGTCGAGCTGGTCATCTCGGCGCACCCGCTCGACGGGCAGGGCGAGTTGTTCGTCGCCGCACTGCGGGACCTGCGCGACCGGGTGGAGCTGGAGCGACAGCTCGCCGCGGCCGACACGGCGCTGGTGCGGACGCACCAGGCCAACCAGGCGCTGGAACGGTCCAACGCCGACCTGGAGCAGTTCGCCTACGCGGCCTCGCACGACCTGCGCGAGCCGCTGCGCGCGCTCGCCGGGTACGCCCGGCTCCTCGAGCGGCGCTACGGCGACCGGCTCGACGAGGACGCCCACGAGTACCTGACGTTCCTGGTCGACGGCGCCAGGCGCCTGCAGGCGCTCACCGACGACCTGCTCGACTACTCCCGCGTCGACAGCGAGCCGCTGAGGCGCGAGCCGGTCGACCTGGCCAAGCTCGCCGCGCAGGTGCTCGACCTGCTCGCGGCGCCGATCGGCGAGCGCGACGCCCGCGTCGACATCGGCCCGCTGCCCTGTGTCGAAGGCGAGGAGGCGCAGCTCCTGCGGGTGCTGCAGAACCTGGTCGCCAACGCGGTGAAGTTCACCGAGCCGGAACGATCTCCGCAGGTCGAGCTGACCGCGCGGCACGACGACGGTGCCTGGCGGATCTCCGTGGCCGACCACGGCATCGGCATCGACCCGGCGGGGGCCGACCAGGTCTTCGAGATGTTCCAGCGGCTGCACAGCCGCAACGACTACCCCGGCAGCGGCATCGGCCTCTCCCTGTGCAGGCGCATCGTGGAACGGCACGGCGGCCGCATCTGGTTCGAGCCCCGCCCCGGCGGCGGCACCGTCTTCCACTTCACCGTTCCCGGCGAGCCCGGATAGGGCTCATCGGACAGCCACGGCGACCCAAGGCCCAACAGGGATCCCGCCGAGGCAACCCGGGGCCCAACAAGGATCCCGGCTAAGTACCCGATAGGGGGGTTCGGGGGGGAGCTGTCTCGGGCTCCCCTCCGATCAACGAGGTGCTGCCGCGGGTGGTGAGGCGGGGTATGGCGTCCTCGAAGTCGCTCACCGTGCCGCTCTCGAGCAGCTCGAACAGGCGCTCGGCGGCGTGCGCGCCGTAGGCAGTTACCGCCGAGTTGATGAACCGATTAAATCAACCTGTCGCCTCGCGGGCCATTGCGGAGCAAGCAGTTGCATCTACAATAGTTTCTCCCTCACACAGGGGGGAGGGCCTCGGTGCTGGTCCAGGAGCTGGCGAGCTGCCGGGTGCTGTTCGGGCCCGGCTCGCTGGCGAGGGTGCCCGACGAGTCGCGCCGGCTCGGCTGCGCGGCCGTCCTGTTGATCGCGGCGACGAGCGCCAAGCCGCACGCCGACGAGCTGGCCGCCGCGCTCGGTGCGCGCCTCGCCGCACGTATCGACGGGGTCGTGCCCCACGTCCCCGAGCAGGTGGCCGCCGAGGCGCTGCGGCTGGCCACCGAGGTCGGCGCGGACGGGCTCGTCTCCGTCGGCGGCGGCTCGGCGACCGGGCTCGCCAAGGCGGTCGCCCGCACCACCCGCGCGCCGATCCTCGCCGTGCCGACCACCTACGCCGGCAGCGAGATGACCCCGGTCTGGGGGATCACCGCCGGCGGCCGCAAGACCACCGGCAGCGACCCCGCGGTGCGGCCACGCACGGTCGTCTACGACCCGCGGCTCACCGTCTCCATGCCACCCGGGGTCACCGCGTCCAGTGGCATGAACGCCGCCGCCCACTGCGTCACGGCCCTGACCGTGGGGTCCGGGGGGCTCAAGAGCGAGGCCGGAACCCAGGAAACGGGTGGCCCAGCAAAGCCGAGCGGTAGCCCCCCGGTCAACAGAGGGTCCGGGGGGCTCAAGAGCGAGGCCCGAACCCAGGAAACGGGTGGCCCAGCAAAGCCGAGCGGTAGCCCCCCGGTGAATCAAGGGTCCGTAGGTCCGCTCACCGCCCTGTTCGCCGAGCAGGGGCTGCGCGCGCTGGCGGCGGCGCTGCCAGGCTGCGTCGACCGTCCCGGCGACCTCACCGCCAGGGGCGAGGCGCTGTGGGGCGCCTGGCTCGCCGGGCTGGCGCTGATGGGTGCAGGCACCGGACTGCACCACAAGATCTGCCACGTCCTCGGCGGCAGCTTCGGCCTGCCGCACGCCGACGTGCACGCCGCGGTGCTGCCGCACGCTTCGGCCCACCTCCACGACCAGGCAGGGCTGGCCAGGGTCGCCGGCGCGCTCGGCGGCGACGATGCCCCCGGCGCCATCTGGGACCTCGCCCGGCGCACCGGCGCCGCCCAGAGCCTGCGCCAGCTCGGCATGCACGCCGAGGACGTCGACGCCGCCGCGGAGCAGGTGGTGGCGTCAGACCCGGGCGCGGTGGCGCTGCCAGCCGTGGCGGAGCTGCTGCGCATGGCCTACGAGGGGCGCCGCCCGGCGTCCTCGACCGCGTCGCCAGGAGAGCGGCCGCCAGGCCGCACGACCAGGAGGAGGCCGGCATGAGCGGCTGGAACGGCATGACCTACGACGGCAAGGACAACCTGCTTCGGGTGGTGCGCGAGGAGGCGGAGAGGTTCTTCGCCATGGCGGAGGCCCCCGACGCGTGGGACGCGCCGACCGCCTGCACCGGCTGGTCGGTGCGCGACGTGGTCGGCCATCTGGTCGACACGACCGAGGCCTACTTCGTCTCGTTCGACGCCGCCCGCGGCAAGGGCGAGGCCGCCGACGCGCTCGGGCTTCGCATCATGGCGCAGCGTGTCAACGATCGCGCCACCGCCTTCCGGGGCGAGTCGCAGCAGGCGATGATGGAGCGGCTGCGCACCGACTTCGCCAAGATGATGGAGACCTTCGAGGCCCTCGGCCCCGACGACTGGGGCGGCCTGATGGTCCCGCACGTCTACATGGGCCCGCTGCCGGCGTTCTTCTACCCCGCCTTCCAGCTGATGGACTACGGGGTGCACAGCTGGGACATCCGCCAGGGCACCGGGCGCGCGCACGGCCTGCGCGGCGACGCCGCCGACCTGCTGGTGCCGTTCATGTTGGTCCTGTGGCAGGCCACCGCGGACGTCTCCGCGTCCAAGCCGTTGGTGCTGGGCCTGCGCGTCTCCGGCCGCAACGCCGGCGAGCACCGGGTGAACGTCGGCCCCGAGGGCGTGGCCTTCGAGACCGGCCCCGTCGACGACCTGAAGACCGTGATCGAGTTCGACCCGGGCAGCTTCGTGCTCACCGCCTTCGGCCGCAGCAACTCCGGCACCATCCGCGGCGACGTCGGCCCGGCCGACCGCTACCTCAACCTGTTCTTCCGCATCTAAAGAGGTGCCCATGACCGATCCCGCGATCGACCTGGCCGCCATCGAGAAGGAGCGCGAGCGCATCCGCTCCACCTACGTGCGCGCGGCGGGTGAGCGGCCCGGGTCGTCGGCCCGAGGCCTGCACCACGTCGCGTTCCTGTCCTCGGACGTGGAGCGGACCGTCCGCTTCTACCAGGAGCTGCTCGAGTTCCCGCTGACCGAGATCTTCGAGAACCGCGACTACCGCGGCTCGAACCACTTCTTCTTCGACATCGGCAACGGCAACCTGATCGCGTTCTTCGACTTCCCCGGCCTCGACCTCGGCCCCTACGCGGAGGTGCTCGGCGGGCTGCACCACATCGCCATCTCGGTGGAGCCGGACAAGTGGCAGCGCCTGCGCGCCAAGCTCGACGAGGCCGGCGTCGAGTACCTGCTGGTGAGCGGCACCTCGATCTACTTCCGCGACCCCGACGGCCTGCGGGTCGAGCTGATCGCCGACCCGCTCGGCGAGATGTACGGCTCGAAGGTGATGTAGTCCCCCCGGGCACCCTGAGCCGCGGAGTCGGGGATCAGGGACCTGCCCGGGGGATCCCCGATGGTCGGGGCGGGCGACCGGGAGCACACTGGTACCTGCAACCAACCGACGGACGAAGGACCAAGACGTGAGTCAGTACATGCGCGAGCAGGGTCTGGTACGGCCGAGGGAGGGTCGGGTGCTCGGCGGTGTCTGCGCCGGCCTCGGCCGCCGCTTCGGCATCTCGCCCTGGCCGGCGCGCATCCTGTTCGTGGTCATCCTGATGCTGGTGCCAGGCAGCCAGATCCTGGTCTATCCCATCCTCTGGATCCTGATGCCCTCCGAGCAGCCCACCACCCCGTTCACGGGGGCGGCGACGGGCTGAGCGCCGACGAGGCCTGCTCGTGCGCCGGTGGCGCGGCGGCGAGCAGGCCGAGGCCCACGGCCATGGGAAGCAGCCGGTCCCGACGGTGCCGAGCCGGCTGCCGGCGGCGAACAGCTCGGCGATCTCGCCGGTCGGGCCCTCGTAGCCGCGCTCGGCCGCCCGCCGCATCAGCGTGCCGGTGCCGATCCCGCTGAGGACGTCCAGCGCCGTGTAAAAGGCGGCGTAGCCGAACGCCGCCACCCGCCCCACCCACGCCACCGGCCCTGGCACACCGCGCAGCAGCAGCCACAGCGCCACGCCGAGCAGCGGGAAGACCGGCAGCAACAGCACGTGGAGCGTGGTCCACCAGGACGCGGTGTCGCCGTTCAGGTCCTGCGGATGGCTGACCCCGACCCCGGCCAGCACGAGAGCCGGCCCGGCGACGACGACCACCCGAGTCCAGCGCACGGCCACATTCTAGGTCCTGGGCAGGCTCCTCGGTCGTCGCCATCTCACGGGTGCGTGCGCCGCCACCCGTGCGGCGCCATGCTGGAGCCGCGGCCACCAGGGGTGGCTGGTGGGTGCGAGGCGGGACGGACGACCATGGCTCGAGGCGCCTGGCGGGGAAGAGGAGCGCGTCTGATGCTCGCTGCTCTGGTCACGGTCGCGTTGCTGGTGGTGGCCCTGCTGGGGCTGGTCTGGTCGCAGCAGCGGCGCCTGATCTACTTCCCCTGGCCCGGCCGGGTGCCGGCGGCGGCGTCGCTGCTGGCCGGCGCCCAGGAGGTCGTCCTCGAGACCGAGGACGGCCTCCGGCTGGACGGCTGGTTCCTGCCGGCCCCAGGTGGCGGCCGCGGGCCCGCCGTGCTGGTCTGCAACGGCAACGCCGGCAACCGGGCGCTGCGCGCGCCGCTGGCCGCGGCGCTGTCCCGCGCGGGGCTGTCGGTGCTGCTGTTCGACTATCGCGGCTACGCCGGCAACCCCGGCCGGCCGTCCGAGGACGGCCTGGCCGCCGACGCCCGGGCGGCGCAGGCCTGGCTCGCCGCCCGCCCTGAGGTCGACCCGGGCCGGATCGCCTACTTCGGGGAGTCCCTCGGCGCGGCGGTCGCGCTGCGTCTGGCGGTCGAGCGGCCGCCGGCCGCGCTGGTCCTGCGCTCCCCGTTCACCTCGCTGGCCGACGTCGGGCGCCTGCACTATCCCTGGCTGCCGGTCGAGCTGCTGCTCAACGACCGGTACGCGTCCGCCGCGCGGGTCGGGCGGTTGACCGCGCCGCTGCTGGTGGTCGCGGGCGAACGCGACGGGATCGTGCCCGCGGCGCTCAGCCGGCGGCTCTTCGACGCGGCCTCCGTGCCCAAGCGGTTCGTGCTCGTGCCGGGGGCCGACCACAACGACGCGGCGCTGCTCGACGGCCGCCAGACGGTCGGCGAGATCGTGGGGTTCCTGGAGGGGACTGTGGTGCTCAGAAGGTCGTGATCAGCCAGTCGGGCTGGTTGCCAGGCTTCCATTTGAGGCTGCAGCCGGTGCTGGGCTTGTGCGGCTCGGGCACGGGCTCGCCGCGGAGCACGTGGTCGAGCGCCTGGCGCAGGCGCTCGCCGGTGACGGGCCGGCCGTTGCCGGGGGTGCTGTCGTCGAAGGCACCGCGGTAGGCGAGGGTGCGCCGGGCGTCGTAGACGAACAGGTCGGGGGTGCACATCGCCTTGAAGTCCTTGGCGACCCGCTGGCTGGCGTCCACCAGGTAGGGGAAGGTGAAGCCGGCACGGCGTGCCTGGTCGGCGAGCCCGGCCGGGCCGTCGCTCGGGTGGGCGTCGGTGTCGTTGCTGCAGATCCCCACCGCGCCCACGCCGTGCTCGGCGTACTCGGCCACGGTCGCGGCGAGCGCCCGCTCGACGTGCCGCACGTAGGGGCAGTGGTTGCAGAGGAACATCACCAGCAACGCCGGCGCGTCGATCTCGGCAAGGGCCACCGGTGGCCCCGCGATGGACGGCAGCTCGAACTCGGGCGCGGCCGAGCCGAGCGGCACCATCAGCGATGAGACAGCCATGCCTGATCCTCCCAAAGGGGCTCCGCCGACGGCGAGCCGCGATCGCGGTGTGGGACGTCGTCCAGGCTAGCCTGCTCCCGCCAGCCGGCCACGCGAGCGCCCGTCCGGTCGACGCCGGCCCGGTCAGCGGGCCGCCGCCGTCAGCAGCAGCCAGGCGCCCACGAGCAGGGTGGCGGATGCGGCGATCACGAACATCGCCCTGAAGGCCGGCACCGGCACGGGCAGGAAGCGGGCGGCGAGCACCGCGTCGGACACGCCGCCGAGGCCGCGCTCGCGGCCGGAGGCGTGCGCCAGCGCGGCGCGCCAGCCGCCGACCAGCAGGAGCACGACCAGGCCGGCGCCGACGGCCGCGACCAGCCGTGGCGGCCCGGCCCAGGCGAGCCAGCCGAGGCTGACCGCGGCCAGCAGGGTCGACCAGATGCCCCACGGGTTGCGCACCCACAGCAGCAGCAGGGCGAGCGCCACCAGCGCGCCGGCGGCCACCCACCAGCGTGCCGCGCCGGCGACGACCAGCGCGGCGCCGAGCACGCCGGCGATCCCCGGCGCCGGGTAGCCGGCCGTGACCACCGCGGCGCTGCGCAGCCGCCCGCTGTCGCCTGGCAGGGAGTAGCTGGTCAGGCCGGCGGTGTTCAGCCAAAGATGGACGCGGTTGACCTTGCCGCCGAGCAGGAGCGCTGCGATCGCGTGGCCGAGCTCGTGCACGGCCGTCACCACCAGCCGGGCCGTCGGCCACAGCGGCCGCAGGACGCAGCCGGCGAGCGCGACGGCCATGCCGCCGAGCACCGCCAGCTCGTCGGAGGACGACGGCGTGGCGGCACCAGGTAGCAGATCGAGCCCGATCATCGTCCCATCGTGCGCAGCAGCCGCGGCGCGCCGCAACCCGGGCCGGTCGAAGGGCGCGAGCGCGGGCGGCGCGCTCGCGTTGCCACCCCACCGGCGCTGCGCTTTACTGCTGTCGTGACCAGCCGACAGCTCCGTCCCGTCGCCGCCCTGCTCGGGGTGGCGCTGCTGCTGGCCGCGTGCGCCCCCAAGGACGAGGGCGGGGCCGCGGCCACCAGCGCGGGCGCCGACGCCTGCGCCAAGGACAAGATGCAGCTGGTCGACGCGGGAAAGCTGACCGTCGGCACGGACAAGCCGGCCTACGAGCCCTGGTTCAAGGACGACGACCCGGCCAACGGGCAGGGCTTCGAGAGCGCCGTCGCCTACGCCGTCGCCGGCAAGCTCGGCTTCTCCGAGAACGAGGTCGCCTGGGCGGTGGCCCCGTTCAACTCGGTGATCCAGCCGGGCCCGAAGAAGTTCGACTTCGACATCAACCAGGTCTCGATCACCGAGGAGCGCAGGCGCGCGGTCGACTTCTCGAGCGGCTACTACGTGGTCTCCCAGGCGGTGGTCGCGCTCAAGGACTCGCCCATCGCCGGCGCCGCCTCCATCGGCGACCTGAAGGACGCCAAGCTCGGCGCCGCCGTCGGCACGACCAGCTACCGCGCGATCGTCGACCAGATCAAGCCGGGCAAGCAGCCGGCCGTGTTCGACACCAACGACGTGGCCAAGGCCGCGCTGAAGAACGGCCAGATCGACGGGCTCGTGCTCGACCTGCCCACCGCGTTCTACGTCACCGCCGCCGAGATCGCCGCCGCCAAGATCGTCGGGCAGCTCCCGCCCACCGGGCCCAATCCCGAGGAGTTCGGCCTGGTGCTCGAGAAGAGCAGCCCGCTGACAGCCTGCGTGTCCAAGGCGGTGGACGCCCTGCGCGGCAACGGCGACCTGAAGAAGCTGCAGGACCGCTGGCTCTCGGCCAGCGTCGGCGCCCCGGTCCTGTCGTAGGCGCCGTGCGCGCCGCCGGGACCGCGGCAGGGCAGCCGCGCGGGGACGACGCCTACGTCCCGTCGCCGCTGCAGCGCGAGCGCGACCGCGTCCGGCGGCGTGCCGCCACCCGCTCCGCGCTGGTCGCCGCCGCCTCCACGGTGGTGCTCGGCACCCTCCTGTGGCTGGCGGTCACCCGCTCGCCCGGGTGGCCGCGGGTGCGGGAGAGCTTCTTCGACTGGGGCTACGCCACGCGCTCGTTCCCGAGCATCCTGCGCGGGCTGGCGCTGAACGTGCGGGTGATGCTGGTCTGCGAGGTCTTCATCCTCGTCTTCGGCCTGGTGGTCGCCGGCTGCCGCACACTGCGCGGCCCGGTGTTCTTCCCGCTGCGCCTGCTCGCCGCCGCCTACACCGACCTGTTCCGCGGGCTGCCGCTGATCCTGGTGATCCTCCTGCTCGGGCTCGGCGTGCCGGGGCTGCGCCTCGAGGGCCTGCCGGACTCGACGGTGTTCTACGGTGGGGCGGCGCTGGTGCTGACGTACTCGGCCTACGTGGCCGAGGTGTTCCGCGCCGGGATCGACTCGGTCCACCCGAGCCAGCGGGCCGCCGCCCGCTCGCTCGGCCTGTCCAGCGGCCAGACGATGCGCTACGTGGTGCTGCCCCAGGCGGTCCGCCGGGTGGTGCCGCCGCTGCTGAACGACCTTGTGTCGCTGCAGAAGGACTCCGGCCTGGTGTCGATCCTCGGTGCCATCGACGCCGTGCGGGCGGCGGGGATCGAGACCGCCACCTCGTTCAACTTCACCCCGTACGTGGTCGCCGGGGGGCTGTTCGTGCTGCTCACCATCCCGATGACCAGGCTGACCGACGCGCTCGCGGCGCGTTCCGAGCGCCGCCGCGGGCAGGGCGGGGCGGTATGACGGCGCCGGTGCTGGAGGTGCGCCGGGTGCGCAAGTCGTTCGCCGGCAACGTGGTCCTGCGCGACGTCGACCTCGCCGTCAAGCCGCACCGCGTCGCCGCGCTGATCGGCGCGTCCGGGTCCGGCAAGTCGACGTTGCTACGCTGCATCAACCTGCTCGAGACGGTCGACGACGGCGTGATCCTGCTCGACGGGGAGGACATCACCGACCCACGCGCCCGGGCCGACCTGGTGCGGCGCCGCATCGGCCTGGTCTTCCAGTCGTTCAACCTGTTCCCGCACCTGTCGGTGCTCGACAACGTCACCCTGGCGCCGCGCAAGGTGCACGGCAGCCAGCGGCGCGCGGCCGAGGAGCAGGCCAGGGAGCTGCTCGACCGCTTCGGGCTGGCCGGCAAGGCGGCCGAGTACCCCGACCGGCTCTCCGGCGGCCAGCAGCAGCGGGTGGCGATCGTGCGCGCGCTGGCGACCAGGCCGAGGCTGATGCTGCTCGACGAGGTCACCTCGGCGCTCGACCCGGAGCTGGTGACCGAGGTCCTGGCGGTCATCCGGCAGCTCAAGGACGACGGCATGACGATGGTGATCGCCACCCACGAGATGGGCTTCGCCCGTGAGGTGGCCGACGAGGTCTGCTTCCTGGACGGCGGCGCGGTGCTGGAGCGCGCCGCACCGGAGGA
>WNGF01027323.1_pt1 | contig 10311 bp, 12 predicted proteins | sample 5400641 | NCBI WGS metagenome assembly WNGF01 (sample SAMN13153371, study PRJNA577476) | soil metagenome | isolation source: 80 cm soil or saprolite under grassland replicate 2 | place: USA:California | collected 2016-06-15
TCGCCGAGCTGGAGGCCCGGGCCGTGCGGCTGGGCGCCGGGCTCGGGCTGTCCGGGCGGGACGAGGTGTTCGGCGCGCTGCGCGACTCGGCGGGCAAGATCTCCGCCGAGGAGGCCATCCGCCAGGCGGTGGCCGCGGTGCGGCGGGCCGAGGCGCGGGCCGGCGAGCTGTTCCCGCAGCCGCTGCCGCCACCGTGCGAGGTCACGCCGATGCCGGAGGTCGTCGCGGTGAGCGGCGCCGCGCCGCACTACACCCCGCCGCGGCTGGACGGCGGGCGGGCCGGGACGTTCTGGTTCAACACCGCGCGGCCCACCCCGGGGACCGGCTGGGACCTCGAGGTGGTGGCCTTCCACGAGGCGGTGCCAGGGCACCACCTGCAGCTGTCCCGGCTGCAGCTGCTCACCGACCTGCCCGCGCTGCAGCGCCAGCGCAGCCTGTCGGTGTTCTCCGAGGGATGGGGCCTGTACGCGGAGCAACTCGCCGAGGAGGCCGGGCTCTACGACGGCGACCGCGCCCTGCTCGGCGCGATCAGCTCGTCGCTGATGCGGGCGGCCCGGCTGGTGGTGGACACCGGCCTGCACGCGTTCGGCTGGAGCCGGGAGCGGGCCCTGGACTACATGGCCGAGCACGTCCCGATGCCGCGGGAGGTGCTGGCTCCGGAGATCGACCGGTACGTGGTGATGCCCGGGCAGGCGGTGTCCTACCTCACCGGCAAGCTGGAGATCCTGCGGATCAGGGACGAGGCCAGGCAGCGGCTGGGCCCGGCGTTCTCGCTGCCCGCGTTCCACGCCGCCGTGCTGGACCACGGCTCGCTCCCGATGCCGGTCCTGGCCCGGAGCATCGGGGACTGGCTGGACGGGGTTACCCGGTGAAGCGCTGCTGGCCCAGCACGGGGAATAGGGACCTCAGGCGTCCGCGCTCGCCCGGCTGAAGCGGCGGTCGGGGACGAACCACATCACCGCCACCGCGGCGATCAGGACGTAGGAGATCCAGGTGGACACGAACGCCAGCGCGGTCGCGGCCGCGTAGCCCAGCAGCGAGACGTTGCCCTTGAGGTCACTGCCGATCGCGGTCGCCACCAGCGACGAACTGCCGTCGGCGCGGATGATCGCCCGGACGAGAATCGTGAAGGCCACCGCCGAGCCCAGGCACACCACCGCGTAGGTCGCGGTCGGGGCGGGCTTGGAGTAGTGCTCGCCGATCCACTCGGTCAGCACCGGGATCAGCGACAGCCAGAACAGCAGGTGCAGGTTGGCCCACATCACCCCGGCCGATATCCGGCGGGCGGCGCGGAGCAGGTGGTGGTGGTTGTTCCAGTAGATCCCGATGAAGGTGAAGCTGAGGATGTAGACCAGCAGCGCCGGCAGCCGATCACCCAGGCTGGCGAAGGTGTCGCCCTCCGGCGCCTTCAGCTCCAGGGCCATGATCGTGATGATCACCGCGAGCACGCCGTCGCTGAAGGCCTCCAGGCGGCCGGTCTCGGATTCGCCCTGACCCTGGCCGGCACCGAAGATCATGAGGTCACCTCGGCGGCGGCGACGGGTCGCTGAGCGATGCGGTGCTCGTGCGGGCTGACGCCGCGGACCCGCTTGAACGCGGCGCTGAGCGCGTACGGCGAGCTGTAGCCGACGGCGCGGGCCACCGAGCCGACGGTCTCCCGCGGGTCGAGGATCAGGTCGGCCGCCAGGGTCAGCCGCCACTCGGTGAGGAACTCCATCGGCGGCTGGCCGACGACGTCGGCGAAGCGCCGGGCCAGGGTGGCCCGGGACACCCGGGTCTGGGTGGCCAGCGCGCCGATGGTCCAGGCCTCGGCCGGGCTTTCCTGCAGCAGCCGCACGGCCTGGCCGACCACCGGGTCGCGCTGGGCCCGGTACCAGCCGGGCGCGGTCTGCTCGGTGCGGGCGAAGTAGGTGCGCACCGCGTCGATCAGCAGCAGGTCGAGCAGCCGGTCCAGGACGGCGTCCTGGCCGACCTCGTCCCGCAGCATCTCGGCGGCGAGCAGGCCGAGCGCCGGCGTCTCCCATTCATCGCGGCGCAGCACCAGCCGCGGCGGCAGCGCGTCGAGCAGCCGCCGGCTGACCTCGCCCTCGGCGTGGTAGGTGCCGGTCAGGATCTCGGTGGCGCCGTCCGGCACGTTGCCCCAGCGGCGCATGCCGAACGAGCGCATCTGCGGGATCTCCTGCCCGTCCGGTGTGGTGCAGCGCTGATCGGGGTGGATGATCGCCTGCGGCGCGGTGGCCGGGTCGTCGGCGAACAGGTAGTGGTCCGGGCCGAGCAGGATCGCCACGTCACCGCGGTCGAGCCATTCCGGCTCGCGCCCGTCCAGGACGAAGCAGGCGCGGCCGCGGAGCATGGCCACCAGGCTCAGCGGCGCCTCGTCCCTGATGTGCAGCGCCCAGGGCGGATCCAGGGTGCAGCGGAGCAGGAAGGCACGCCGCGCGCGGGGCCCGTCGAGCAGTCCGGCGATCGGGTCCATGCCGGTAATTTAGACGATCGCGTATGAGGATGCGACTGCGGACCATTTCCTGTCGCATCCCGGCCGGGTCTACTGGCGGCATGACACTGCTGCGTACTTCCACCCTGATGGGCGCCACCCTCACCATGGGCCTGGTAGCCGGTGCCTTCGCGCTCTACGCGCACACGATCATGCCCGGCCTGCGCAAGACCGGCGACCGCACCTTCGTCGCCGCCTTCCAGCAGACGGACCGGGCCATCATCAACCCGTGGTTCATGATCACCGCCTTCGGCGGCGCCCTGGTCCTCACCCTGGTGGCCGGCATCGCCAACCGCGGCACGCCGGCGCTGCCACCGATCGCCGCCGCGTTCGGCCTGTACCTGGTCGCCGTCATCATCACGATCGCGGTCAACGTGCCGCTCAACGACGCGATCAAGGCGGCCGGCGACCCGGCGCACATCGACGTGGCGCAGGTCCGCGCCCAGTTCAACGAGGCCCGCTGGGCCGCCTGGAACCTCGTCCGCGTCGCCACCAGCGTCCCCGCCTTCGGCCGGCGGCGCGGCCGACCGTGGTGAGCACCGCGAACGCCCCCCGGGCGTCGGTTGCGCAGCCCTCCCTCGTGATCAGGCCGCGACGCTGCATCCTGGCGAGCTGGTGCGAGACCCGGCTCTGCTCCCAGGCCAGCGCGTCGGCAACCTCGAAGACCCGGAGCCGACCTTCGGGCGCCTCGCTGAGTGCCACGAGCACCTCGTAGTCGGCCAGGGACATCCCGTATTCCTCCTGCAGCAGCCGGTTCGCCCGGGCGTTCAGCTGCGAGGTCATCCGCAGCAGCCCGCGCCAGGCCCGCTGCTCCTCCTCGGTCAGCCAGCGGCTCATGGGACCAGAATACCCGGGAATGGATGACGCATCATCTATGTTAGATGACGCATCATCAACTTATCTGGAGGTATTCCGATGACCATCGCTTCCGTCCCGGCCCTGACCGAACTGACCGGCACCTACACCCTCGACCCGGCGCACACCCGGATCGGCTTCGTCGCCCGTCACGCCATGGTGACCAAGGTGCGCGGCTCGTTTGACGAGTTCGCGGGCACCGCGGTGCTGGACGGCGCCAACCCGGCCAACTCCCGTGTCGAGGTGACCATCGAGGCCGCGAGCATCGACACCCGCAACGCCCAGCGCGACGAGCACCTGCGCGGCAACGACTTCCTGGCCATGCAGGAGTACCCGAAGATCACCTTCGCCTCGACCGGCGTCCGCCAGGTCGGCGAGACTACCTTCGAGGTCACCGGTGACCTGACAATCAAGGGCGTGACCAACGAGATCACGATCCCGTTCGTTCGAAGGCTCGGTCGCGATCAACCGCAAGGACTACGGCGTCACCTGGAATGCCGCGCTCGAGGGCGGCGGCGTCCTGGTCAGCGACAAGGTCACGCTGGAGTTCGAGATCTCCGCGATCAAGAACGCCTGACCGCACCGCCGGCCATGAGCCGCCGTGCGTACTCGATCACCGCGTCGATGATCGACTCGGCCTGGCGGCGGCTCCTGGCCCCGGCGACCTCATAGGCGCCCTCGCCGATCAGCGAGGTGAGGATGGCGGCGTACACCCGGTCCTCCGGCACGTCGGTCAGGTGCAGCAGCGAGTCGTTCTGACCGATCCATTCCCGGCCCCGCTGGCGCCGCAGCACCTCGAACCCGGGCGGCGCGTCGCCGGAGGCGAACAGCAGCGCCAGGTCGCGACGCTGCCAGCTGCCCTGCAGGAAGGCACGCGCCCCGGCCTCGAACAGCTGCCCCGGATCGGTCATGCCCTGCTTCCTGGCGCCGGCCACCGCCTGGCTCGCCGCCTCCTCGTGCGCGAGCTGGTGCTCCTGCCAGAGCGCGATGAACAGCTCGCTCTTCCCGCCGAAGTGATGGTAGAGGCTGCCGACGCTGGATCCGGCCCGCTGCACGATGTCGGCGATGCTCGCCTCGGCGAAGCCGCGCTCGGTGAATACCTGCCGGGCCGCGTCCAGCAGCGCCCGCTGCGTCTGCGCGGTGCGGCTCCACTGCCAGGCGCCGCCCGCCGGGCCGTCCTTCGGCAACCTGGGCATGGATCTCCTCTTGACACGCACGCCAGCTCACTTAGAGGCTAATTCCAGAAAAGCATTCTGTTAAGGCTGGTGGGCTCGATGACGCGGCTTTGCGAACGGGTGGCCATGGTATCCGGCGGGGAGCGGGATACCAGGCCCGTTCGGGGCCTGACTGGAGGGAAGCGGGCGTGACGGCCAAAGGGTCCAAGCCGGTCCCGGTGCCGACCCCCGAGACCCAGCCGTTCTGGGACGGCTGCGCAGCCGGTGAGCTGCGCATCCAGCGGTGCGCCGACTGCGGGCGGCCCTACTTCTACCCGCGGCCGGTGTGCCCGGCGTGCGGCTCGCGCAACGTCGAGTGGTTCACCGCCAGCGGCCGGGCCACGCTGTACTCCTACGTGATCAACCACCGGCCGGCGCCGGGCTTCGAGGACGACGCGCCGTACGCGATCGCCGTGGTCGAACTGGACGAGGGGCCGCGGATGATGACCAGCATCGTCGGCCTGCCGGCCACGCCCGAGGCGCTGGAGCTGGACATGCCGCTGCGGGTGCGGTTCGAGCGGCGGGGCGACGTGAGCCTGCCCGTGTTCGGACCTGAGCGATGACCGGGGCCCGTGGTGTCATCATCGCGGGGGCGGCCGAGACCGACCGGCTCGGACGGCTGCCGGACCATTCCACGCTGCAGCTGCACGTGGAGGGCGCGCTGAACGCGGTGGCCGACGCGGGCCTGTCGCTGCGCGACATCGACGGGATCGCCACCGTCTCCGCGCCGGGGCCGGTCCAGGTGGCGCACGCGCTCGGCATCACGCCGCGCTGGATCGACGGCACCGGCGTCGGCGGTACCTCGTTCCTGCTGCACGTGCGGCACGCGGCCGCGGCGATCCGGGCCGGGTACGCCCGGACGGTGCTGATCACCCACGGGGAGTCGGGCCGGTCCCGGGTGGGCGCATCGCGGTACCGGATGGAGGCCTCGTCGCCGGCGGGCCAGTTCGAGGTGCCGTACGGGGTGTTCGGCCCGACGACCACGTTCACCATCCCGCTGCTGCGGTACATGAGGGAGTTCGGGCTGACGCACGAGCAGCTCGCCTACGTGGCGGTGGCCCAGCGGCGGTGGGCGGCCAAGAACCCGCGCGCGGCCTACCGCGACCCGGTCACGGTCGAGGACGTGCTGGCGTCACGGATCGTCGCCTACCCATTCCACCTGCTGGAATGCTGCCTGGTCACCGACGGGGGCGGGGCGCTGGTGGTGACTTCGGCCGAACGGGCCGGGTCGTTCCCGAAGCCGGCGGTACACGTGCTCGGCACCGGAGAGTCGTCGGAGACGCCGATGATCTCGCAGATGGCGGACTTCACCGAGTCGGCGGCCTTCCGGCTGGCCGGGCGGGCCGCGTTCGCCGAGGCGCGGATCGGCGTGGCCGACGTCGACCACCTGATGATCTACGACGCGTTCGCGCACGTGCCCATCTACGGCCTCGAGGCGCTGGGATTCACGGCGAAGGGCGAGGCCGGGGCGTTCATCGCGGACGGGAACACCGAACCGGGCGGATCGCTGCCGCTGAACACCAACGGCGGCGGCCTTTCCTACACCCATACCGGGATGTACGGCATGTTCGCGATCACCGAAGGGGTTCGGCAGCTGCGCGGCGAGGCGGCGGCGCAGGTGGGATCGCCGCAGATCAGCGTGATCCTCGGCAACGGCGGGATGTTCGCCACGGCTGGCGTGCTGGTGCTGGGACGCCAGCCCGGCTGAAGGCATACCGCTTCATGATCGCGAAGGGTTTACTACTGCAGGGAGTAGTAAATCCTTCGGGATCATGGAATACCAGCAGGGAGCGCTCGATGGAGTGCGGCGCGGGTTCCCTATTGAGGCCTATGTTGCCAGTGGGTTGGAGTTAGCTGGGATCGGGGCGTATCAGAGAGCGAGGGGCTCCGATTGGGGGCTGGGCGGGCAGCCGCAGCTTTCACGGATGACGAGCGTGGTGGGCAGCCGTTCGGCCCGGTGGGGCAGGGCCGGGTCGGCGATCCGTTCCAGCAGCATGGAGCAGGACCGCTCGCCCAGCCGCCGCATCGGCTGGTGGACCGTTGTCAGCGGCGGAGTGAGCAAGGCACCCAGGTGCATGTCGTCGAAGCCAACGACGGCGATGTCTTCCGGCACCCGGATCCCGGCCGTGTGCAGCTCCCGGATCGCCCCGATCGCCATCTGATCATTACCGCAGGCAATGGCGTCGGGCAACTCGCGGTGCGGCCCGGCGAGCAGCTCGCGGACGGCCCGCTGACCGCTGACCGCGGCGAACCGCCCCTCGAAGCAGCCCGCCAGCCGGACGCCCTGATACTCCGCCAGGGTCTCGGTGAAGACCGTGCGCCGTTCGCGCGCGTCCGGGGCTTCCGGCGGCCCGGCGATGTAGAAGAGCCTGGTCTTACCGTGCAGCTCGACAAGATGACGAGCCAGGGCCATGGCGCCGGCCCGGTTGTCGCCGTCCACGACATCGGCGTGGGTCTCGCCGGTGGAGCCGGCGACCAGCACGACCGGGATGCGGGCCGCCAGCCGCGCCAACTGCTCCGAGGGGATGATGCCCTCGGCTATCAGCATCCCGTCCACTTTGGCGGAGATCTTCTGCAGCCACCGGAAGGCCTCGGGGCGGTCGGGGTCGCGCAGGATCGAGATCAGCACGGACCAGCCGACCTGGTACAGCGAGGACTCGACGCCGCGCAGCACCTCCTCCATGAACAGCAGGCCCTCTTGCTCGACGTCGGTGTCCGGGCTGCGGCTCTCGATGGCGACCAGCCCGATGACTTCCTTGCGCTTGCGGACCATGCTCTGCGCGGAGCTGTCCGGGACGTAGCCCAGCGCCTCGATGACCTCCAGCACGCGCTGCCGGGTCGACGGGCGAACCCGGTCCAGGCCGTGCACCACCCGCGAGACCGTGGCCGTGGAAACGCCGGCCTCGCGCGCCACGTCGTAGAGCGTGCAAGCCGGCGAATGTCCCGATGTGGTCGGGGATGCTCTTCTCGTGCTGTCTCACCTGCCTGGAAAGGGACATAGACGACGGGGCCTGGTTGCCGTCGATCGCTAATCTAAGCGCTTACATCGCCGGTGTCACGTTCTTTGAGCCGACGCCACGGCGTGGTCGAGCTGGTCGGTGAGCCAGGTGGCGTACTGGGCGGGGGCCAGTGGCGGCGGCGGATCTTGACGGGCCGGGCGGAACCGGGTCGAATGGGAAACAGAATTACTTTCTAGGATTCGCTACGGCGGCGAGGGGGCCACCAGGATGACCGAACGCAAGAGCCCGACCGCGGTTCTCCGGGAAGGCCCGCGCGCGCTGAGCGACGCGCAGGTGCGCGAGATCGAGGACTCCTCGCTCGAGCAGGTGCTGAACGTCGACATCGACGACGTCATCGAGTACGTGCACAAGGACCTGCGCTCGCTGCCCGACTTCACCACGCTGTACCGCAAGTACCTCAAGCAGCGGTGGGACGTCTACGACCTCGACTTCAGCCAGGACAAGATCGACTGGCAGGAGAAGATGACCGAGGAGGAGCGGCAGTCGTTCATCGCGGTCGCCTCCGGCTTCCACCACGGCGAGCGGCAGGTCGAGATCGAGCTGCCGGTGTTCATGATCGGCGCCAGCGAGGAAGAGAAGCTGCATATCGCGGCGCAGATCGAGGACGAGGCGCGGCATACGGTCTTCTTCGACCGGTTCTACCGGGAGGTCGTCGGGCTCAAGGGCGACGACATCATGGACATCCTGGACGCGTCCTTCCCGTGGGTCTCCGAGACGTTCGTCGCGCCGTTCGGGCTGCTGGCCTACCAGGCCGACCAGCTGCGGCTGCATCCGTACGACGAGCGCGCTCGGGTGCGCTACGGCACCAACTACTTCCTCTGGATCGAGGGCGTGCTGGCGCTGTCGGTGATGAAGGTGACGCTGTCCTACGCCCGCTGGCGCGGGTTCCTGCCCGCGTACTACACCGGCTTCACCGCCACCTGCCGGGACGAGTCGCGGCACGTGCAGGGCGGGATGCGGTACCTGCAGGACGCGGTGCGCAAGGACCCGACGATGATTTCCGAGATCCACGACACGCTGCGGACCATCCTGTCGGTCTCCGGGGTGGTCAGCCGGCGGATCTACTACGAGCCGCTGGGCTGGACCGACGACGAGGTGCGGGTGCTGTTCTTCCAGCAGCTCCGGCGCAAGCTGAACGACGTCGGCATCGGGCTCTCGCCCGACCTGGAGGAGCTGCTGCAGAAGGTGCAGCCGGTGCTGGCGGGCGGGTGAGCCATGGCTGACTTCTTTACCAAGGAATGGGCCGACGCGGTGCGGGACGCGCTCACGGCCGGGCCCGATGAGCACGCCCGGGCGGCCAAGCTGCAGGAGTACTGGGACTTCTTCGACTGGCTCAAGAGCGTGTACCCGGCGTCCTGGGCGCTGGGCTGCCGGGATCTGCCCGGCCTCGGCAGCCCCGCGTACCTGTTCGTGCAGTGGAGCGGCGGCACGGTGACCGACTGCCGGATCATCGGGCCGGACGACCCCCTGCAGGCGACCTACGTGCTCGGCATGGACTACCGGGACTGGAAGGCGCTGCACGACGGGTACGACGCGCAGCGCACGGTCATGTACCGCAAGATCATGCTCGAGCAGGGCGACCTGCTCGAGTTCTTCAAGGCGATCTACTTCTTCGTGGAGTCCCTGGCCGTGACCCGCCGCCTGCCCGTGAGTCACCGGGCGCGCCCGAGCAGCGGGCCGAACGAGCGCTCGACCTGCTCGGCCAGCGCGTCCGGCTGCCACGGGCCGGTGCCGACGATCCGGACGACCGGCTCGGGGTTGCTGTACAGCGACACCTCGTAGCCGGAGGAGTGGATGATCCGCCCGGTGATCCACCCGGAGCGCTCGCTGGCCAGGTAGGCGACGATCGGGGCCACGTTGTCCGGGGACCATTCGTCCACCTCGGGCCGGGTCCGGCGGCGGTCGGTCGGCACCGAGTCGGTCATCCGGGTGGCCGCGCCGGGCGAGATCGCGTTCACGGTGACCCCGTACTTGCCCAATGCGCGGGCTGAGGACCAGGTCAGGCCGACGATACCCATCTTGGCGGCGGCGTAGTTCGGCTGACCGGGGGCGCCGTGCAGGCCGGAGACCGAGGTGAAGTTGATGATGCGGTTCTGCGCCGACTCGTCGCGCAGCGACCGCCAGTGCGCCGAGGCGAACCTGGTGGTGTTGAAGGTGCCCTTCAGGTGCACCCGGATGACGTCGTCCCACTCCTGCTCGGTCATGTTGAAGACCATCCGGTCGCGCAGGATGCCGGCCACGTTGACCAGGATGTCGAGCCGGCCGAACTCCTCGATGGCCGTCTGGACCAGGCTCTCGGCCGCGGCGAAGACGGAGATGTCCGCGCCGTTGGCGACGGCCTTGCCGCCGGCCTCGGCGATCTCGGCCACCACGTCGTGCGCGGGCCCGGAGTCGTGCCCGGAGCCGTCGACCGCCGAGCCCAGGTCGTTCACCACCACCGCGGCGCCCTCGCTGGCCAGCAGCCTGGCCACCGACCTGCCGATGCCCCGGCCGGCCCCGGTGACGACCGCGACCCGCCCGTCCAGACGTGCCATGCCAGCTCCCCTTCCCGGGTGCCGATTACTGGAATCTTCTTCTGGAATTAGCCTCTAGGAGGGGGTACGGGGGTGTCAAGAGGCCGGTTAGACTCCTAGAATCACGTTCTGAAAAGGGGTGGAGACCGGTGGCACCAGTGGCACGGCCGCCCCGGGGCCCATCCAGGAGCAGGGCCGGCGCCGGCTCCTGGCAG
>WNGF01010672.1_pt1 | contig 10310 bp, 12 predicted proteins | sample 5400641 | NCBI WGS metagenome assembly WNGF01 (sample SAMN13153371, study PRJNA577476) | soil metagenome | isolation source: 80 cm soil or saprolite under grassland replicate 2 | place: USA:California | collected 2016-06-15
CCGGTGGAGGTCACCACCGACCGGTACCGGGTCTACCCCCGCGTCATCGACGAGCTGCTGCCGGCAGCGTTCCATGACACGGAGATTCACGCCAACAACCCCATCGAGACCGACCACGGACGTCTCAAGGCACGCCTCCGACCGATGCGGGGGTTGAAGCGGGACCCGCACCGCCAGGGTCATCGTCGCTGCGCACGCCTTGGTCCAGAACCTCCGCCGGGGCTTCTACGACCTCGGGACCGAAGTGCCAGGCGGGCGACGCCTGGCGGACGCGTTCGCCGAACTGGCTGTGGTGATCTGACCGAGAGCGCGGCACCTACGCTCCCCCACGCGCCGGCTCCGGCCAACGCAACAGTGCCCCTGTGGGAGCTCCGAAGGCGCCGCCACCTATCCTCCGCATCGTCAGGATTCGTCGAAGGAGTCTCGAGATGGACGCGCTCAAGACGGTAGCGATCTTCGTGGCGGCGGTGCTGGGTGAGCTGGGTGGAACCTATGCGGTGTGGCGGTGGCGTCGGGCAGAGGGAGCGGTGCTCTTGGTCTTGGTCGGGGCCCTGGCGCTCCTCGCCTACGCGGTGGTCCAGACGTTCCAGCCACAGGAGCGCTACGGCCGAATCTACGCCGGGTACGCGGGCGTGTTCCTGGTGGGAGCGATGCTTTGGGGATGGGTTGTCGACGGAAGAAGACCAGACGTCTTCGATCTGGTGGGGGCGATCGTGGTGCTGGTGGGTGCCAGCGTCATCCCATGGGGTCGTGAGGTCTTGGGCTGAAGCGCGCTAGCGATCCACGCAGACCAGCTATCCCGTTTGCTCTGTTTGCACAATCGGGCATGGGTAGCAGGGGCGTCGAGCAGGCGACAGAGATGACAGTTGACCTCGGCCTTTTGGTGGGGCGGGGAGGACTCGTGATCGATCACGCCGGTTCCCATTCGATTCTCGCCCGTTTCCGTTGTGCAGGGGTACCAGTTCGGGTACCAGTCGGAACGAACCGCCGATAGTTCCCCGTGCGAGCTGCCTTGGGGTCCCTGGGAGGTCCCGAACATGGAGGGACCTTCGGCCCACGTCGAGGGCAATGCCTCAGTGAGCTCCACCATCCTCCTCTGTGCGAGCTCGCGGCCTACGGCAGAGGAGACTTAGATGATCAGTTGCGACGAGACGAGAAAGCACCCGTGGGATGACCTGGAGAGGCCGCAAGGAGCGGTCGCCGATCACCTGCGGTCGTGCAGAACTTGCCGCGGGGAAGCCGAGTTTCTGGGCCGGCTCGTCAATATGCTCTCGGAGTTGCGTGACGAGGACATACCCCTCGACGTCCGGACACGGCTCGAGGCCGCCCTGTCAGAGCGGTGAGTCGGCCTACCGGAGGGGGAGCCGAGGCGGCGCGCCCACCTCGGGCCTCAACCTCGTCTCGTACATGCGAACGGCCACGACGACGCCGGAGAGCGCCGTGATCGCGCCGACCACCCACACCGCTCCTGCGAGCCCTAGAAGGTCCGCCACCACCCCGGCCACGACCGCCCCGATCGCGAAGCCGGCGTCCCGCCACAGCCGGTAGACCCCCACGGCCGAGGCCCGCCACGCGGGGTGGGCGACGTCCCCGATCACGGCGAGGAGCGTCGGGTACACCATCGCCGTCCCGGCTCCGAGGAGGACGGCCCCCACCGCCCACGGGCCGAAGGCTCGGGTGGCGGCGATCAGCCCGAGGCCCGCGGCCTGGACCCACATCCCGCCGGCGATCAGCCACTTGCGACCGATCCGGTCCGAGAGGGCGCCGGTGAAGAGCTGCCCGACGCTCCACACCGCCGGGTAGAGGGCCGCCAGGGTTCCGATCGCCCCGACGGACAGGCCCGCCTGCGCGAACAGCAGGGGGAAGAGCCCCCATGCCAGGCCATCGTTCAGGTTGTTCACCAGCCCCGACTGGCTGGCGGCGGAGAGGGCCCGCTCCCGAATGGTGGTGAGCGCGAACACCTGGCGGGTGGAGAGGCCACCGTGGAGCTCCCCGGCGGTGGGCACGTGGTCGGTGGCCTCGTGATGGGCGTGGCCGTGGGTCTCCCGAACCAGGAGCAGCGAGAGGCCGAGCCCCAGCCCCGCGTAGGCCAGGCCGAGGAAGAACGGCGCCGGGCGGAGCCCCGAGCGCTCGGCGATGAACCCCGTCGCCATCGCCGTGAGCGCGACGGCTCCGTAGCCGGAGGCCTCGTTCAGACCCATGGCCAGGCCCCGGCGGGCCGGCCCCACCAGGTCGATCTTCATGATTACCGTGGTGGACCAGGCGAGTCCCTGGTTCACCCCGAGCAGCACGTTCGCCAGGACGATCCATGCCCAGGACGGGGCCCACATCAGAAGCAGCGGCACGGGCAGGCCCACGAGCCACCCGGCAACCAGCACCGGCTTGCGCCCCAAGCGGTCCGAAAGGGCGCCGGCGGCGAAGTTGGTGGCCGCCTTCACCACCCCGAACGCCACGATGAAGGTGAGGGCGGCGGTGAAGGCCTCGAGGTGGAAGATCCGCCGGGCCATCAGGGGAAGGACCGTCCGCTCCTGCCCCACCATGCCCCCGACGAGCGCGTTGACCCCGACGAGGAGGGAGAACTGCGCGAGGTTGGCCCGAAGGCCGAGGCGCACCGACCGGAGTGCCGGTCCCGGGGGTGGTCCCTTCATCGCGACCGGCCGCGTACCAGCGGGCGGCCGACGCTTCGGCTCCAGTCCTTCGGGCCCCCGAGGACCACTGCCAGGTCCTTCCCCCTCGCCGTTCGAGCAGGCTGGCCGCGGTCATCGCCCGCTCCCCGTGCCCGCAGTGGAGGGCGAGGGGCCCGGAAGGAAGCGAGTCCGCGACCTCATCCAGGGTTCCGAGCTCCGCGTGGATCGCATCGGGGATGTGGGCCGCCTCGAACTCGGAGCGCTGGCGGACGTCGAGGAAGGTGGCGCGGGCGGCCTCCTCCGGGCGAACCAGGGACAGCTTCATCTCCGGGAGGCCGGCCTCGCGCCAGGCGGCCATGCCGCCGGCCAGCTCGCCGGCGAGATGCTCGTACCCCACCTTCAGGCACTGCCGGATCAGGTCCTCCCGGTCCTGACCCTCCGACAGCACGAACACGAGGGACCGATCCCCGGGCACCAGCCACCCCAGCCAGGTGGCGAAGGCGGGACGGAGCTCGATGGACAGGGCCCCGGAGATGTGCCCGGCCGCGAACTCCCCGATGGGCCGGGCGTCGATCACCTCGGCGCCCCCCTCCAGGAGCCATCTGAAGTCTTCGGCCCCGAGCGGGCGGAGCAAGGGAGGCCGCCCCCCGTACACCGTGGGGCCCCGCCGGTTCACCTCCCGGAGTCGCAGGAAGTACCGCGGGTAGGTCCCGCAGGTCGCCATCAGGTCGCGGGCGAAGGTCTCCTCGTCGGGAGCGTGGAGCAGCGCGCCCCCCGCCTTCTCCTGCCCGATCGTGGTGGAGGTCCCACCCCCCGCCACGGGGCCGGCCGCGCAGAACGTGGCCCCCGCATCGTGCGTCGGGTAGACCGGAGTGTCGTCGGGCAGGACGAACAGCCTGTTCTGGATCGACCGGAACAGTGCCCGGGCGAGCGGCTCGGTCTGCTCCGGGGTGAGGAGGTCGGTCCGGGCCACCGAGCCTCGCAGCAGGGCTCCGCCGGTGAACGCGGCGAGGGGCGCAGAGCCGTCGAGCAGCAGATACGACAGGTGCTCGGGGGTGTGGCCGGGGGTCGCCAGGGCCTGTAGGACGAGCCCTCCCAAGTCGACCACGTCGCCGTCCCGAAGACCGCGGTGAGCGAACTCCAGGCCCCCCTCGGCCGAGGCGAGGATCGTCGCCCCAAGCGCCTGGAACTCCCGGCTTCCCGACACGAAATCGGCGTGCAGGTGGGTCTCGGCGGCAAACGCGACGTGCAGGCCCCGGAGCCCGGCCGCTTCGAGGTAAGGGTGGGGGTCACGGCCCGAATCCACTACCAGGGCCCGCCCGTCGCCCAGGTCCACCAGGTAGGAGGCGTTCCCCAGCCCCTCGTCGACGATGGTCCCGATGTCCATAGGCCGATTGGTCCCTTGCCGCCCGCCCGATCCCCCTCTAGGCTTTCTCCAAGGAATATTGGAGGAGTGGAGGAGATGCGTCAACCCACCGGCCGCGACGCGAAGGACGCCCTGTACGAGCAGTTCGCCAGGATCGGCAAGGCCGTGGCCTCCCCCAAGCGGGTCGAGCTCCTCGACCTGCTGTGCCAAGGCGAGCGGATGGTGGAGGCCCTGGCCCGGGCCACCGAGATGGGGATCACCAACACCTCTGCCCACCTGCAGGCCCTGCGCTCGGCCAGACTGGTCGAGGTGCGGAAGGAAGGGACCAAGGCCTTCTACCGACTGGCCGACCCCGAGGTCTGCCGGTTCTTCTTCTCCCTCCGGGATCTCGCCCGGGGACGCCTGGCCGAGGTGGAGCAGGTGGTCAGGGACTTCTTCGAGGCGAGAGACGAGCTCGAGCCGGTCCGCAGGAAGGACCTCCTCGGGCGGCTCCGGCGCGAGGAGGTCGTGGTGGTGGACGTCCGCCCTCCCGAGGAGTACCGGGCCGGGCACATCACGGGCGCCCTCTCCGTTCCCCTGCCCCAGTTGAGGAGCCGTCTGCCCGAGTTGCCGAAGGACGTCGAGGTCGTCGCGTACTGCCGGGGACCGTATTGCGTGATGGCTCCCGAGGCCCTCCGGATCCTCCGGGAGGGCGGCTTCCGGGCCCGGCGCCTCGAGGACGGGTTCCCCGAGTGGCGCCTGGCTCGCCTCCCCGTGACGGCGGGAGAGGAGCGTGAGCGATGAACGTCCTGCTGATCCTGAACGACCCCCCGTACGGGACCGAGCGCTCCTACAACGGGCTTCGCCTCGCCCTGTCGCTGGCCAAGCGCGATGACGTAGAGCTCCGGGTGTTCCTGATCGGCGACGCCGTCTCGTGCGCCATGGCCGGCCAGAAGGTCCCCGACGGCTACTACAACCTGGAGCGCATGATCGGATCCGGCGCCCGGCGGGGAGGCGACGTGGCGTGCTGCGGGACCTGTCTCGATGCCCGCGGCATCACCGAGGACCTCCTCGCCAAGGGTGCCCGCCGCTCCGGGATGGACGAGCTCACCGAGTGGACCCTATGGGCGGACAAGGTCGTGTCCTTCTGAGAAGGGGAGATGGGGATCGATGGCCGGGAACGTGGTGGTGCTGGGTGGAGGGACCGGTGGACTGGTCGCCGCGAGGCAACTCCGCCGGCGGCTCGGCCGGCTCGACTGGAGCGGGCGGGTCGTCCTGGTGGACAAGGATCTCACCTACCGGTTCGCCCCGTCCTTCCTGTGGGTGATGACCGGGGCCCGGCGGCCCGAGCAGGTCACCGCCGACCTGGGCCGCCTTCGGCGGCGAGGCATCGACGTCCTTCGGGCCGAGGTGCTGGAGATCGACACCGATGGCCGCACTGTGAAGACGACCGAGGCCGCCCTCCCCTACGACCGCCTGGTGATCGCCATCGGGGCGGAGCTCGCGCCTGACGCGCTCCCCGGGTTCACCGAGGGAGCCCACAACGTCTACACCCTGGAGGGAGCGGCCGCCGCCGCCGAGGCCCTGCGGAGCTTCGACGGCGGGCGGGTCGCGGTGCTCGTGTCGCGGCTCCCCTACAAGTGCCCGGCCGCGCCGTACGAGACCGCGCTCCTCGCCGAGGCCCTGCTCCGGAGGCGAGGGGTCCGCTCCGGTTCCACCGTGGATGTGTACACGCCGGAGCCCCTGCCCATGCCGACCGCCGGTCCGGCCATGGGCCAGGCCCTGAGGGGGATCTTGGAGGCCCGCGGCATCGGCTTCCACCCCAGCCGGGCTGTCGAGTTCATCGACCCCGACCGCCGGGAGCTCGTCTTTGGCGACGGCGAGCGGGTCCCCTACAACCTCCTCCTGGGCGTGCCGCCCCACCGGGCCCCCGAGGCCATGCGCCGAAGCGGCCTGGGCGCCGACGGCGGCTTCGCGCCGGTGGATCCCTACACCCTGGCGACCCAGGCGGAGGGCGTGTTCGCCATCGGCGACGTCACCCAAATCCCCATCTCCGGGGGTAAGTACCTGCCCAAGGCCGGCGTCTTCGCCCACGCCGAGGCCGAGGTGGTCGCCGACCGGATCGAGCGCGAACTCGCCGAGCGGAAGCAAGTGGACTCGTTCGACGGCAGGGGGTCCTGCTTCGTAGAGATGGGCGACGGTGTGGCCGCCTTCGCCACTGGGAACTTCTACGCGAAGGACGGGCCCGAGGTGCACCTCCGCCGGCCGGGGCGGAAGTGGCACCTGGCCAAGGTGGCCTTCGAGAAGTACTGGTTCTGGCGATGGCTGTGACGCAGTGACGAAGGAAGAAGGGGGGAGACGACGATGATGTGGGGACCGTGGGGCTGGGGCATGGGGCTCGGCTCGGTCCTGTTCCTTACGCTCATCGTGATCGGGATCGTCCTCCTCCTCCGCCAGCCGGCGGCCGGTGACTCGCGCGGAGGGGAGGGAGGGGCCCGGCAGATCCTCGACGAGCGCTTCGCCCGCGGGGAGATCGACGAGGAGGAATACCAGCGCAGGCGAAGGGTCCTCGAACAGTCGAGGCGATGAGACGGTGAGTAGGAGGAGACTGGGCGCCCTTCTCATCGTCGTGGGCCTCGTGGGGCTGGCCCTCACCTCGACGGGATGGGCCATGGGACCACCCGGGCGATGGAGCATGCCCGGCTGGATGAGCCAGATGCACGCGTGGATGCAAGGCCCCGTCCAGAGCCGGGAGGGCGCGCTCGCCCCAAGCCCCGGTGCCGCCGAGGTGCGGGTCGTGGCCCGGGACTTCTCGTTCTCCCCCCGCGAGTTCACCGTCCCGGCCGGGCAGACGGTGAACCTCACGCTGGTGAACGAAGGGGACCTGCCCCACGACATCACCATCCCGGCGCTGGGGTTCCGCCTGCCGGCCGGACCGGGGGCGAGTGAGACGGCGGCCCTGACGGTGGCCGGCACCGACACGTACGAGTTCTACTGCTCGGTTCCCGGCCACCGGGAGGCCGGGATGTCGGGCACCCTGATCGTCTCGTGACCGACGCACTGCGCCCAGCCGTTCCTTCCGTCGGGCGCGTGACCATCGCACGGACCTGTGCGGCGAAACGAATCGCGGGCAGCTGAGATGGCGCCCACGGCGCCGCCGTTCGAGCGCCTCGCCGAGCGCTACGACGCGTGGTACGAGGGCCCCGTAGGGCGGGTACTGTTCCCGGCGGAGGTAGCCTGCCTGGCCCCGCTGCTCTCCGGGCTCCCCGAGCCGAGGCTCGAGGTGGGGGTGGGCAGCGGCCGCTTCGCGGCGGCCCTGGACGTTGGCTACGGGATCGACCCCGCCTGGGCGCCTCTCGTCCTCGCCGCGGGGCGGGGGATCCACGTAGTTCAGGCCGTGGGCGAGCGGTTGCCGTTCCCAGACCGGTCCTTCGGGGCAATCCTGTTAGTGGTCACCCTTTGCTTCGCCGACGACCCCCATGCCCTCCTGGCCGAGGCGCGCAGAGTCCTCCGAGAGGACGGCGCAGTCGTGCTCGGCGACGTGCTCGCTGAGAGCCGCTGGGGCCAGCACTACCGGGCCCTGGGTGCCGAAGGCCATCCGTTCTACTCGGCCGCCCGTTTCCTCACCCGCGAGGAAACCCTCGACGCCCTCCGCCAGGCTGGGCTCCGGCTGGCACGGGTGCGCTCAACCCTTCTCCAACCGCCCAGCGAGGAGCCCGTACCGGAGCCTGCGCTTGAGGGCGAGAACCCGGAGGCTGGGTTCGCCGGCTGGCAGTCCCTGAGCACCGCTTCTTTGGGCCGGCCGCGGCCCACCGTCGGCACCGCGTTGGCAACTGGGCCGTCCACCCACGTCGGAGGTCGAGCAGCGGATCCGAAATCCGCCGCCGCTGAGATTGACGCTCCCGCCGAGGCACCCGCGTAGGGTTCGAGCCCCAGGACCGACTCGCCCAATCGACAAGACCTCCTGGAGATTCCAGCCCTGGGATGAACGACAGGTTCGCCGGATTCAACGAGGCCGTCGACAGGTCCAGGAAGGATTCCGGTTGTAGAACTCATCACCGGATCCACTCCCCCCATCCTTACGTGCCCCTTTGAATGCGGTCGCCTGTTTCTCGCCGCTCCGCCGCGATGATGCGTGCGAGGGTCTCCGCGGCCGTGCGATCGCCTCCCGGAACCGAGTGCGCATACACGTTGAGCGTGGTCGAAGCCCTCGCATGGCTCAGTCGCTGGGAGACCGTGGCGATCGGAACACCGGCCGCGAGCATCTGCGTGGCCATGAAGTGACGAAGGTCGTGAAGCCGGAAGTGCGGGAGGCCCGCGGCGCGGCGGGCGGCGATGAAGTGCTTGGTCACCCCGTTGGGCTTCCAGGGTTCCCGGCCATCCGGACGGAGGCTGAACACGAACGCGTCTGTGGTGAGAGCCACGCTGGCGTCCGCGGCCGAGCCGTCGGCACGTGCACGGTGCTCCATCAGCTCTTCGAACGTGTCGCCGTCGAGCTCCACGCGATACGTGCGGTGCGTCTTGGTCCAAGTGAGCGTGGGGCCGTCCAGCCCCTGCACCAGGGCCCGGCTGAAGGAGAGCGCACGGTGCTCCTCGTCGACGTCGCACCACCGAAGGGCGAGGAGCTGGCTGCGGCGAGCTCCGGTCGAGGTCGCGAGGCTCAAGTAGCAGTGAAGGGGCCGGTTCCATTGTTTCACCGACTGGAGCAGCAGCGCCACCTGATGTGGACTCGGAGGTCGAATCTCGGCGGGCCCGGGTCGAGGTGGCGTGGCGTTCGTCGCTGGGTTCGACCAGATCCACTCCCAGCGGACAGCTTGAGCCAGGGCCCGGTGCAATACGCCGTGGATTCTGGTAACTGTCCCCGGAGCCAGAGGCCGGCCCTGCCGTCCGCCGCGCCGAAGCAGATGCCCGTAGAAGTCGTCGATGTCCTCGGTGGTCAGCTTGGCGACGTAGAGATGGCCCAGGTCCGGCTTGAGATGACAGTCGATGATGGAGCGGGTGTGGCTCACCGTTGTTGCAGCCCAGCTCGGTGAGGCGGCCTCGAACCATTGCTCCAGCAGATCGGCGAGGGTGCTGGCACGAAGCCGGCCTCTCCCCGCCTCAGCGACGAGCTCCTCGAGCTGGCGTCGGGCGAAGCGCTGCGTCCCGTGGACGGTCTTGGTGATCCACCGCTGCCGCCCGGTGGTTCTGCCGATCCCCTGGTAGACGCGAAGCTCCCAGGAGTCCTTGCCGCGTTGTCGCATCGATCCGTGTGCCATGACCCCGGACGGTACGCGGGTCATGGGCAAGCCATGGCGACTCATGGGCAAGTGCCGGGGTCTGGAGCTGAGCTTACAAGCGAAACCGCAGGTAGATGGGCTCGAGTCTGGAGCGGACGACGGGATTCGAACCCGCGACCCCCACCTTGGCAAAAAAAAAGGTCGGTCTGTCCGTCCACCGCTGTTCGGCTCAGTTCATCCTGGCAGGTAAGGGACAAGATGGGGCTCTCGCGGTCAGCCCCGGACCTTGGTGAACGGCCGCGAACAGAGGAGATTGGGGCGAGATATGGGGCGAACTCCTCCCGGCCTAAGAACTCCTAACAGAATGAGCTACGCCGCAGTAGGCGGTCCGAACCAGGTGGTTAGCGCGTCAGCGAGCCCCAGCTGGGTTAGGTCTCCCACCCAGGCCACATATCCGTCAGGCCGAATCAACACGGCGGTGGGAGCAGTGACCGCCCCGATTGCCGGAAGCTCCCATGGACCAACGTACTCGGCGTCGATCATCTGAACGCGATCAGCCCATGGCGTGATGTCGAGCGCACCGGGCTCAGCGAGGTTGAGCAGCACCGGCCGCGCAGCATGGAGCAGGGTGAAGACCCGCAGCGGGCCGTTGGCGGTGACCAGATCGAGATCGGGCATGCGGCGTCCGAGCAGCGGGTGTCCCTCGCCGAGGTCGTAATGAATGCCCAGACCAGACATCTCCGCGGCGAGTCGTCTGCGAGGCTCGTCCATGCTCAGCAGCTCGGACACGGTGTCGCGCAGCGCCTCGATGCGATCGTCGACGCGCATGAGCGCGGTCTGCGCCATCGTGTTGCGCAGCACGCGGGCAGCGACCGGATGGCGCTCGGCATGGTAGGTATCCAGCAGGCTTTCCGGCGATGTCCGGTTGACCACCTGGGCCAGCTTCCAACCCAGATTCACGGCATCCTGCACACCGGTGTTGAGGCCCTGTCCACCGACCGGGGAATGCACGTGCGCCGCGTCGCCGGCCAGCAGGACCCGTCCCGCGCGGTAGGCCGCGGCCTGCCGAGTCATATCGGTGAACCGGGTGATCCAGGTGGGACTGTGGATCCCGTAGTC
>WNGF01010989.1_pt1 | contig 10309 bp, 7 predicted proteins | sample 5400641 | NCBI WGS metagenome assembly WNGF01 (sample SAMN13153371, study PRJNA577476) | soil metagenome | isolation source: 80 cm soil or saprolite under grassland replicate 2 | place: USA:California | collected 2016-06-15
AAGGTGGACGGCGTGGAAGTGCTGCGCCAGATCAAGGAGGACGCGGAACTGCGCAAAGTCCCGGTGCTCATGCTGACGACCACCGACGACCCGCGCGAAGTGGAGCGGTGCCATGCGCTCGGTTGCAACAATTACCTGGTCAAACCGGTGGACTACGACAAATTCGCCGAAGCGATCAAACAGTTGGGCCTGTTCATCTCCCTGGTCCAGGTGCCCGAGATCGAGCGCAATGTCTGAGCGAGTTGTTATGTCCGACGCCGCCCCGCCTGCCACCGTGTTGATTGTTGATGACGACCGGGGCCTGTTGCGGCTCGTTGAAAAGTCGCTTCGCCGCGAAGGTTTCACCACCGCCACGGCGGCGTCGGGCCGGGAAGCCATCAACTGGCTCAAGGAGCGCGCCGCCGACCTGATGCTTCTGGATTTGAAGCTGCCGGACATCGAGGGCAAGGAACTGATCGGTCAGTTGGCCCAAATCCAGCGTCCGGTGCCTTTCATCGTCATTACCGGCCAGGGCGACGAGCGGGTGGCTGTGGATATGATGAAGCGCGGCGCGCTCGATTATCTCGTTAAAGACGCCCAGTTTCAGGAATTCCTGCCGACGATGGTGCGGCGCGCGTTCGGGCAGTTGGAACGGGAAAGGCGGCTGGCGGCCGCCGAAGAGGAATTGAAAAGGGAGCACGCGTTTATTTCGGCCGTTCTGGACACTTCGGGCGCGCTGGTGGTGGTGCTGGACCGCGAAGGTCGCATCGTTCGATTCAACCGCGCCTGCGAGCAGACCACCGGCTGTTCGTTCGAGGAGGTCCGCGGCCGCAGGCCGTGGGACTTGTTCATTGCGCCCGAGGAACTGGAGCAGGTCAAAGGGATGTTCGCGCAGTTGTGTTCCGGGCGGGTTCCCGGCCTGCACGAAAATTACTGGCTCACCAAAAGCGGCGAGCGGCGTCTCATCTCCTGGTCCAACAACGTCCTGCGGGATGCCGGCGAACGGGTCGAGTTCGTCATCGGCACCGGCATCGACGTGACCGAGCGCCAGCGCCTGGAAAAGGAAATCCTGGCCGTGAGCAGTCGCGAGCAACGGCGTATCGGCCACGACCTGCACGACGGCCTGAGCCAGCAACTGGCGGGCATCGAGCTGATGTGCGAGGTGCTGCAACAAAAGCTGGCGGCCAAATCCAAAGCGCAAGCCGAGCGGGCGGGGGAAATTGCCTGCCACGTGCGCGAAGCCATTGCCCATACCCGGAGCCTGGCGCGCGGCCTCTCGCCCGTGCAGGTGGAAGCGAACGGTTTGATGTCCGCCCTGCAGGAACTCGCCGCCAACGTGGAGAAGATGTTCAAAATCGAGTGCCGTTTCCAGTGCGATGAGCCGATCCTCATCCGGAACAACGCCGCCGCCACGCACCTTTATCGCATCGCGCAGGAAGCCATCAACAACGCCATCAAACACGGCAAAGCGAAGAAGATCCTGATCACCTTCCAACCGGCGGCTGACAAACATTGCCTGCTGGTGGCGAACGACGGCGCCGATTTTCCCAAAGATCCCGACCGCAGCCAGGGCATGGGACTCCGGATCATGAATTATCGCGCGGGCGAGATTGGCGCCACGCTGCAAATCCGCGGCGAACGCGCCAGGGGCACGACGGTCACGTGCGTTTTCAACAAGGATTTATGACGGCCAAAAAGAGGCCGGCCCCGGCAACGGCCAAACGCATCCTGATCGTGGACGACCATCCGATGATGCGCCAGGGACTGGCCCAACTGATCGGCAATGAGCCGGACCTGATCGTCTGCTGCGAGGCAGAGAACGCGCATCAGGCGCTGGACGCGATCCAGAACCAGGCGCCGGACCTGGTGCTGGCCGATATCACGCTGCCCGACAAGAGCGGAATCGAACTGATCAAAGACATTCAGGCGATGTACCCCGGCCTGGCCGTGCTGGTGATTTCAATGCACGACGAATCCCTTTACGCGGAACGCGTCCTGCGCGCCGGCGGCCGCGGCTACATCATGAAACAGGAGGGCGGCAGGAAATTGCTGGAGGCCATCCGCCACGTCTTGACCGGCCAGATTTATGTCAGCGAAAAAATGTCGGCCAAAATCCTGGAAATCTTTTCCGGCCGCCGCCTGGAAGCCAGCAAATCACCCGTGGAAAATCTCACCGACCGCGAGTTTGAAGTGTTCCAGCTCATCGGCCAGGGCAAAGGCACGCGCCAGATTGCCGAGAAACTTCATTTGAGCGTCAAGACGGTGGAAGTGCATCGCGTGAACGTCAAAGCCAAACTGAAGCTGGAATCCTCCTCGGAACTGATCCGCTTCGCCGTGCGGTGGGTGGAAATGCAGAACACCGGTTCCTAGCCTTTCCTAGCCTCCATTTCTCGCCAAATCTGCCCAGACAACCTTTTGTTGCCTACGCAACAAAAGGTTGTCTATCGGTTCGGGGACTGCATGTCGTGGCGGTTTAAAGTTGCCGGTGAGAAATTCGGGCGGCGGTCCGCCGGCTTCAGGACTGCGCCAAAAGCCTGCGAATGTACCTGAGGTTGGTGTCCATGTCCTTTCTCACATCGCCGGACGGTGCCACGGTCTCCAACTGCGCCCAGCCGCTGAATCCGGTCCCGGCGATTGCCTGTATCACCCTCGGGAAATCGATCTTCCCCTGGCCCAGCAGGTGCGGGTTGTCCTTCAAATGAAACTCGCAGATGCGATCCTTGCCCAGCCAGCCGATCTCCTTGTAGATGTCGAATCCGTTGTTGAACGAATTTCCGACATCGTAGTAAACCAGCACAGCCCTGGACTCCGCGCGGTCCAGGATGCGCGCGTTGTCTTCCGCTGAGATCGTGTTCTCCAGGCCAAGAACGACCCCCGTCTTCTCGGCTTCCGGTCCGATCTCCTTCAAAAAAGCGGCGACGTAATCCATTTCCTCACGCGTCTTGAGCGCGCCATCGCCGAAGAACGGCAGCAGGATCACCCGGGCGCCCAGCTTCTTCGTCAGCGGGATGGATTCAGCAACCCATTTTTTGCCCAACGGATCGTCTTTCAGATGATTTCGGTGGAGAATCTCGACGCAGGTGGAAGCGATCTGGACCTGGTTCCTGCCGGACTCCGCCAGGAATTGCTCGCATAGCGCGGGTTCGCTCAACGGCAGATGCTGCGGCGGCTTCTTTGGATCAGGCGAGTGGCCCAGGCTGATCTGCACGCCCTCAAACCCTATGCTTTTGGCCAGCTCGACCGAGCCCGGCCTGGCCTCCAGTTGCAGGTTCCAATCGGTCGCGCCGATCTTGAGTTTGCTGTAGCCGGCTTGCAGGCGACCGGTCAATGCGCTGACCGCCAGCGCCGCGCCGCCGGTTCCGATGAATTGGCGTCGGGTCAGGGAAAGCATCCTCCCAATGAGCGCCTCGGAATCATTGCAGTCAAGCGGGTTTTCGCAGATTACCCGAGGTAGGCGATTCCCTTAAAAACAATTGGGTTGCGCCCTGATTGTTTAATCGCCCCATACAAGCTAAAGTTTTCTCATGCGATCAGCCTTATCACATGCATTGGCAGAGAAGGTCGGACTTGATCTTACGCCGGCGATCAACATTGTGATTGCCTACGAAGATATCGCCGACGGACGGCGCGCGATGCAGACCTACAACGGTCTGGTCGGCGAAGTTGGAAGGGATGGCGAGTTTGGCTACGAGTTGTGGAAGTTCGAAGCGTTGCAGTCGCCGCAACTGCGAGAGGTGGCGGCCCAACAGGCCCGCGAAGCAAACATGATCATCGTCGCCACGCGCAGCCGCACGCTGCCGCGCAGCGTCAGAAACTGGATCGAAGCCTGGGTCAGGACCGGCTCCAACCGGCCCCGGGCGCTCGTCGCCCTGATGGCTGGCTCGGAACCCCTCATTTGCGCCGCCCCGGTGTTTGTCTGTTTGCGGGAGGCGGCGACTCGAGCGGGGATGGAATTCTTTCCCCATGTCGAGGAATTGCCGGTTGAGTCGAGCGTCGCGGGATTGTCGATCGAACGGCTGCGCGAACGGGCCGACACGAGTTCCGCCGTGCTCGATGGCATTCTCAACCGCGACAGACCCGCACCGCGGTGGGGCATCAACGAATGAGCGACAATTGGTATCCGATGAAATGTTTTATGGCGAGGATGTCCCACCGGATTCAAAGCGGCATGGATTAGAGCGAATCCCGTGGACGTTTCGAATCTTGTGGGAAGCTCTCTTTCGTTTGTTCGCATGCATTGGGACCATGAACCTGCGAGTGGCCCCCTCACCCCATCCCTCTCCCCCTCCGAGGGGGAGAGGGTGCCCGAAGGGCAGGAGAGAGGGGGAGGTTCATCAAGAGATCTGCGCGACCAGGATTCATTTTCGCGATGATTTTAAAGCCGCTCACGGTCCGGCATGATTTTTTGCCGGAACCTTGAACCTTGAACTTCGACCCAAGCGCATGCTGCGCCGATCGCACTCAGAGCAGGCCAAATCCTGTATCACCTTACGCCAAGAAAGGTGTAGCAGAATCCCCCGGTGCGGCGATGATAGTCACAACGATGAAAAAGCGCAAACAGACGATACCAAACGAGAACTCATCGCGCTGGACGACAGCCGAGGGCGCCCTCGAACATCTGCGCAGCGGCATGCGCGTGTTTGTCGGTTCGGGCTGCGCGGCGCCGCAAAAACTGGTCGCGGCGCTGGCCGCGCGCGGCGCCGGGGTGTTCGATGTCGAGATCATGCACATTCTGACCTTCTGCGCCGCGCCCTATGCCAAACGAGATCTGCTGGAACATTTCCGGCACAACGCGTTTTTTATCGGACCCAACGTGCGCGAGGCGGTGAATGATGCCGTGGCCGATTACACGCCCATTTTTCTCAGCGAGATTCCCTCCCTGTTCCGCCAGAAGAAAATCCATCTGGATGTCGCGCTCGTGCAGGTCAGCCCGCCGGACGCGCACGGGTTCTGCAGTTTTGGCGTGTCCGTGGACGTGGTGAAGGCAGCGGTCGAAAGCGCGGACTTTGTGGCCGCGGAAGTGAATGCCAACATGCCGCGCACGCTCGGCGACAGCTTTATTCACGTCTCCGCGCTGGACGCCCTGGTGCAGAGCGATCTTCCCGTGCTGGAGTTCGCCACCAAACCGCCCTCGGCCGACGCGATGAAGATGGGCGAATTCATCGCCTCGCTGGTGGAGGACGGTTCCACGCTGCAGACCGGGATCGGCGAAATACCGAGCGCGGTCATGGCCTGCCTGGCCGGCAAGAAAGACCTCGGCATGCACACCGAGATGTTCACCGAAGCGGTAATTCCCCTGATTGAAAGCGGCGTGCTCAACTGCCGCCGGAAAACGCTGTTGCCCGGGAAGATCGTCTCCTCGTTTTGCTTTGGCACGCGCAAACTCTACGATTACATCCACGACAATCCGCGTTTTGAATTCCGGCCGACCGAGTTTACCAACGACCCGTTTCAGATTGCCCGCAATCGCCGCATGGTCGCCATCAGCTCGGCGATTGAAGTGGACCTGACCGGCCAGATCTGCGCCGATTCGATCGGCGAGAGGTTTTACAGCGGTTTTGGCGGGCAGGTGGATTTCATCCGGGGCGCGGCGCGCAGCGAGGGCGGCAAACCGATTATCGCCCTGCCGTCCACGACGAGTGACGGCCGGATTTCCCGCATCGTCACGCGGTTGAAATCGGGCGCCGGCGTGGTGACCACCCGCGCGGACGTTCATTACGTCGTGACCGAATACGGCATCGCCGATCTGCACGGCAAAAGCGTGCGCGAACGGACGCTGGCCCTCATCCATATCGCCCATCCGAAATTTCGCGATGAATTGTTGCGCGAAGCGCGCGAGCGACGACTGGTGCACCCCAACCAGATCGCCTTGCCGCCGGGCTTGCAGCCTTACCCGAAGAAATACGAAACGGAGGCGAGCTTCAAAGGCGGCCTCCAGATACGCTTTCGCCCCATCCAGCCGACCGATGAAGCGCTCCTCAAGGAGCTGTTCTATTCGCACTCCGAGCAGACGATCCTGCAACGCTACTTCACGCACGTCCGCCATTTGCCGCACGAACAGGTGCAAAAATTCGTGACGCTGGACTACCGCAACGACATGGCGCTGGTAGGCCTGATTTCATCCGAGGGCCGCGAACGGATGATCTGCGTCGGCCGCTATTTTCGCAATCCCGCCAGCAACCACGCCGAAGTCGCCATCACCGTGCACGACGATTACCAGGGACGGGGCATCGGCACATTTCTGGCGCACGACCTGGTGAAGATCGCGCGGGAGAACGGCATCGACGCGTTTACCGCCGATGTGCTGTCCGACAATCACGCCATGTTGCGGGTCTTTCACAAGGTGGCCGGCAATATCGAAATGGAACTTGAAGCCGGGATTTGCCATCTGCGCTTTGATCTGGCCGGCGCAAAACTGTCCGGCCGGGGCGCGAAGTAGCGCGTTGCCATCGGTCTCTCGGACGCTCTATCATCCGCCCCGGGCCACCGGTCGGGGAAATGAGCCAACCAGCGGAGCCTTTATGATTCTGGAACCTGGAGAGAAAGTGCACGTCATTCATCGGCGTTATTTTGAAAAGGAAGCACGCCGGCATTTTGTCGGGACGGTTGACGCCTGCGAAGCGGGCGTCGCGCGGATCACCGGATACATTTACACGGTGGACCGCGTCAAATATGTGTTTGTCCGCCGACCGGAAAAGCGGACGCGCCTCATTTCGCTTGTCTCCGGCGACACACTGATCAATGTCCTGCCCCCGTCGGTGAACCTGGAGAAGATCGTTTACAAGCAGGAGAAAAAAGCCGTCCGCGTGACCGATGGCAGCGATTGGTATCTGGACCTGAGCGAGGTGGCCTGGATGTAGATTTTCCGTGTCCGGTGTCAGTCCTCACTTTTGACGCTTCTCTGTGCAGCCACGCCAGCCACGCCGCGACGCCGCCTCGCCGCTTGACGCTCCAGGCAAAAACTACTAGCGTGTCGCGCCCGGATGGTGGTCGTAGCTCAGCCTGGTTAGAGCCCCAGATTGTGGATCTGGTTGTCGCGGGTTCAAATCCCGTCGGCCACCCCACCTCTTCCGTTTGCCCGGCTCTCTCTCCTTTTCCTGTCTCTTGGAGAGATTCGATGGAACCCGCGGCCACAAGCCTGGCTCAGTCCACCATTGAAGTTCACGGATTCATTCAATCGCATCTTTCAACGCGTAATCGACGGCCTGTTCCAGAACCATGCCTTTGCCTTCGTTCAACAAGGCGGATTTTTCCGTGTCACCGAGCGCAGCACACGCGGAGTCCAGCGTCTGATGGAAGCGGAGTTGTTCCGCAGGGGAAAGAGGCGCTCCAATCGCATCCCGCAGCGCGGCGGCGGCGCCGGCGAGGCGCAAGGCGCGCCGGGGTCGATTCCGGGCGGCATCCAACCGGGCGAAGAACTCGAAAAGGAACGCGATGGCCCGTCGGTCACTCAGCTCCTCATTGATGGCCAGGCTTTCCTCGAGAAAAGTTCGCGCCGCGCCGTAGTCCTTCTGGCTCAAGGCCACATCCCCCAGGCTGCTCAGGCAGTTGGCGATGGACCATCGGTCGCCCAGCTCGCGGTTGATGGTCAGGCTCTCGTCCAACAAGGCGCGCGCGCCCGCGATGTCTCCCTGGTCGCGCAACACCAGCCCGAGGTTGTTGAGTGAATTGGCGATCGACCAGCGGTCCCGCAGATCGCGCCGGATCGCCAGGCTTTCCTCGTAAAGAGCGCGGGCCGCCGGAAAATCCGCCTGATACCAGGAGATGATCCCCAAATTGCTGAGCAAGCTTGCAATCGGTTGCCGGTCATCGAGTTTGCGCCGGATTGCCAGGCTTCGGCGATAGAGCACGCAGGCTTTTTCGTAGTCGCCCTGTTGCGCCGCCACGGTTCCGGAATAATGGAGAGTTTCGGCGACCCCGGATTCATCGCCCAGATGATCGAATGAACCGCGGGCTTCTTCCAGCCAGTTGGAAGCTTCCGTATAAGCTCCCTGTTTGCTCAACAACTCGCCGGTGGCCGTCAGACATTGGGCCTGCGAGTGACGATTGCCCTGCTGTTCGGCCAGCGCCAATGCCTCTTTGTAGAGATTACCCGCCTCGTTCCATTGGCCCACCAACTCCAGCACCCGTCCCAACTTGAGCATGACCGGAACGCGGACCTGCCCGGGCAACAAGGGCAGGACGCGTTGGTAATAGTTGATGGCCGCCGCATTGGCGTAGCGCGCCTGGGCGGCTTCGCCGGCTTTCAACAGGTACTCGCGCTTCTTCGCCTCGTTCCTGCTGCGATCGAAGTGAAACGCGAGCAGGTCCACCTGTGGCGACTCCCCAAACCGCCGCTCGAGGTGGGAGGCAACGGCCTCGTGAAACTTTGCCCGCGTGGCGTACGGCAAACTTTCATAGGCGACCTCCTGCGTGACGATGTGCTTGAACAGGTATGTGAGGTCCGGTTCGGGTTTGTCGAGCGGTGTCAGGTCGAGCTTCTTTAACGCTTCGAGATCCGCCCGGACTCGTTCTTCGCCGAGTTGCGCGTCGATTCCCCAGAGCGTTGAAGCCTGGAACAGGCGTCCAATGACGCTGGCCACCTTGAGGGTGATCCTTTGATTTTCCGTGAGCTGATCGATGCGGCTCAGGATCAGACTGTGCAGGCTGGTCGGCAAATCGAGCTGTTCGAGGGCGCGCGCGTCATGCGGATTGATGCCCTGGTCCTGGAGATAATTCAGCAATTCCTCGAGATAAAACGGGTTGCCCTCCGAGCGGGCCAACAGGCGCTCGACCAGCGCCGGGGGCGGCGCGGTTTTCGAGCCGAAACGTTGCGCCAACTTTTGAGTGATGAGAAGCTCCGCCTCCGGTCGCGTCAGATCGCCGAGCGTCACTTCGGTGAAATGGGGGAGCGACCGCAACTGCGGTCCCTCGGCGCGATTCGCGTCCGGCGGTCGGTAGGCGGCCAGCACCAGCACCGGCAGGTTGACCACGGCGCGGGCGATGACATCGAGCAGGTCCTGCGAAAGCGGATCCAGCCAATGGCAATCTTCCAGGACCAGGAGCGTGGGTTTGGTGCCGGCCAGTCGGCGCAGGCAATCCACCAGCAGGGCTTCCAGGGAAGCCTTGCGGAGCTTGGCGTCGAACTGCCGCGTCATCTCGTTGTCGGCCATCGACAGATTCAGGACCGCACCGAGCAACGGCAGGCGCGGCAACAGCATGGGATCGAGTTCTGCGAGTTGTCTTTCGATCGCAGAGGTTTGTTCCTCCAGGGACAACGCCGGGTCGAGATTGAACAGCCCGCGCCAAATGGTCCACCAGGCGAGGTAGCTGGTGTTGGTGCCGTACGATTGGCACTGACCTCCATAGCCGGTAAACCGCAGCCGGTGGGCGAGCCGGATGACCTCCGCCGCCAGACGCGATTTTCCCATGCCGGCTTCGGCCGTAACGCCCAGCACCTGCCCGCGTCCGGAAAGCGCCAACTCCATTTTGTCCCGGATGAGCGCCAGTTCCGCGGCGCGCCCGACCATCGGCAGCGAGTAGCCCGGTTCAATCAACCGAAGCGAGGATGGCAGGCTGGCATCACTCAGGACGAAGACGGGAACCGGATCGATCTTGCCTTTCACCCGGATGGGGGGAAGAGGTTCCCAGAGGAAGGCGTCGCCGGAAGAATTCTGCGCGCGGCCGCTGACCAGGACTTTCCCCGGCGGTGCGTTTTCCATCAGGCGCGCCGCCAGGTTGACGTCGTCGCCCAGCACTCCGTAAGTACGACGGACGGTGCCGCCGTAGGCCCCGGTTCGCATCGTCCCACGACTGATGCCGATTCGAATGTCGGTAATGAAACCCATCCTGGCGGGCGGCGTGCGCACTTGCAGCGCGACCGTCAGCGCGCACCAGACGTCGTTTTCGTGGGCAATGGGCGCCCCGAAAGCGCAGTAGAGATAGCTTCCTTTATCGCCAATCGACACGTCGATCAGGAACCCCTGGTAGCGCGCCAGGACTTTTTGCACCCAACTCACGAAGCTGTTCAACTTCTGGCCGGCTGCTTCGTCGGCGTCATAATCGATCCCTTCGAATTTGATGAACAGGGCCACCGCCGGTCGCAGTTCCGTGAGGAATTCACCCTGACCGGCCAGCAGCCGTTCGTAAACCGCCGGGCAGCCATTCGCGCCAGCGTTCGGCCGGCGATCACATCAATCAATTGCATTCCCGCATCGCCCACTATGAACCGGCGCACGGGGCCGGTCGCAACCGCCGCTTTCACTGCCAGCGCGACAATGTTGCCATTAGGGAGTTCGATCCGGGAAAACGGGATCATCGCTTTTTGCATGGCCAGGGCGCTGGCGGTCGC
>WNGF01010680.1_pt1 | contig 10308 bp, 9 predicted proteins | sample 5400641 | NCBI WGS metagenome assembly WNGF01 (sample SAMN13153371, study PRJNA577476) | soil metagenome | isolation source: 80 cm soil or saprolite under grassland replicate 2 | place: USA:California | collected 2016-06-15
TCCGCCCCTATCCGCGATACGGGTCAGGTGCTGTCATCTCGCGGCATTCAGCGAACACGTGGTCGCCGTTGTCACTCGCCGGGTGACACGAGCGGCCATCACTTGGGCAGAGAATGGGCAGGCGGCCGTCCCGGATGCACATCCGGCAGGGCTACGGAGATCCGCTCGTCTTCGCCGGGGTGGTCGAGCAGGATCCGCACGGCACCGACCACCTCATCGCCTCACGTAAGGACAGCGACCGTGACCACCGATTTCGAGAAGGCCATCCCGGAGCTACCGATCCTCCGCGACTTCGTGGACTTCGTGAACAACCAAGTCGGCGTCTACATGGACTCTGTTGCCGGTTTCCAGGGGAACACGGTCCATATCGAGCGGCAGGTCGCCAGGGTCCAGAGGCGCGTCGCCCATCTGAACAAAGATGGGCAGCCTGTGATGGTGCTGGCGAGCGTCGAAGACCCCGCCTTGCCGGAGGTCATTCACCACAGGATCATCCGCGCGCAGGACTTTCTCCGTGCGAACGCGGAGTCCGGTTTCAACCACCGGCAGGTCTGCTGGTCGATCATCGTCTTCGTGTTCGCGTACTGGGATGAACAGGTTCGCCCGCAGATCGCGGCCGTTCGTGGCGTGAAGACCAAGGACGTGAAGGTCGATGCGCTCGGAGACCTGCGACTTATCCGACACGCCATCGTCCACAACAAGGGCGTCCTGAAATCGGCCGATCACGCGAAGCTGCTAAAGATGGCGGCGCTGTTCAAACCGGACGCGAAGGTGGTGCTGACTCACGACCAGATGCACTCGCTGTTCGTGTTCGTGAAGCAGGCCATCGGCGAGATCATCCTCACCTACACTGGCCATCTGCCAGGCGCCCCCGCTGCGACGCGGATCGTCGATATCGCGATGGCGAACGTGGGACCGCGCAACGCGAACGGTGAGGACTAGACGCGATCCACGGACGGCCAACCCACAGCCCCCAATCTCGCCTAGTCATGAGAAGGCGGCCGCAGCGTCCCCGTCAGCGCCCACATGAGCTGCTCTCCAACGTGCGCAAGCTCGTCGGGCAGGCGCTCGACCGCCGCGATCACCATCTTCCGCAGCGAGTCGAAGTGCTTCGCAGCGACCTCGGGTTGGAGCCTGTCACGGAGTTGGGGTGTCGAGACCTCTCGCTTCGGTCGCGTCGCGAGTTCAGCGAGCGTCACCGCTGGCTGTTCGCCTATCACCCACTCCACGGGATCCGATTCTGGAACCCCCGACCGGAACCCCCGACCGAGAGTAATTCGGGCGAACGCATGACGCAGTGACGACGCGTCACAACCGGCAACTGCCCGTGATGGCTGGCGTCTTACGATTGCTCTATGACGCAGACCCAACCCCGGTCAGCGCGCGATCGGATCGCTCCGGGCGCCACCCGAACTACTCTGGGTCGGGGTTCGGGGCGCCACCCGAACTACTCTGGGTCGGGGTTCGCACCACCCGAACTACTCTGGGTCGGGGTTCGGGGGTCTTGGCGAGGATCGCGGCGGCGCTCTTCGCGGAGGGACCGTGAGCTGAATGAACCGGCGGCGCGCTGCCGCGCGCCGCCGGGTCCGACCTCAATGGTCGTTCTTCAGTTCTTGTTGTCCTGCGCCTGGCAGTCTTTGGGCTTCGGCTTGTGGAACTGGACGTTGCCGCCCTTGATGAGCGTGGCTCCGAAGTCGAACCCGCCGCCCACGAAATCGATGGTGTCGTCCCGCCCGGGCTCACCGTTGTCGTCCACCGTCACGGTGCACCTGCCGCCACCGCGGAGCTCCCCCGAAAACACCACGACTTCCGCGACCGGATCACAGGACTCGACCGTGTCGACGCGGCAGAACTCCATGTCGACGCCGTGCACCTGGAGCGTGATGTGCCCCTTGGCGTCATCTAGCGAGGTCGGAATCTCGTTGAACCCGAACGTGAAGCGGAAGGTCTCGTGGCCGATCGTGACGAACTCGACGCCGCCGCCCGTCACCTTGCACTCGCACTTATTCTCCTCTTCGGGAGGAGGTTGATTCTCCCACGCCTGCGTCGTGCTCGCGACGTCCTCCGAGCCGCCGCAGCCCACCATCCCCGCGAGAGCCAAGAGGCTCGCGCCGGCCAGCCACCGAACTGTCTGCATGTGCCCCCCTCGTAGTCGCGCTCGGCTGCTACGCCGAGTTGAAGAACGCGACACCCACCTACGCGTTCACCTGCGGAAAAGAGTATTGGCCATTGCCGACAGCGGCAACCGACGGTTCAGGTCCTGCGGCCGAGCGCAGTCATCGCGCGGCGCGCGACGTGGTCCCAAGTGCCCGGCAGTCAGCATACGATTTGACGCTTCGCGGCTACTGCGGCAGGGGGGCCCCCGCCGGCTGCCGCCTGAGGAAGCCCTGGTCGCGACCCCGATCTCCAATCGGGATAGGGGACGGCGGGTTCAACCCCGCCGTTCCCCTCCCACACCACCGGACGTGCGGGTCCGCATCCGGCGGTTCGAGCTGTTGAGGTTAGCTGGCAAGCCTTGGGACTCCTTGCCCGTCGTAGTAGCTCGTGGGCAGCGCGATTTGGAACGCCGGGCTGCTCGACGCCCTCCACCAGTTTCGGGCGAAGCGGGCGGCCATCGCGGCGGCGTGCTCGGATACTCCCCGTGCTCGCAGTTCGCGAAAGACCGTCGTCCCGCGCTTCCACTGTTTGAGTTGGACGAGCCGCAGGCGATGGCGGATCCACTCGTCGAGGTCGCGAAGCACGCGGGGCGTCTCCGCCAGCCGGAAGAACTCCCTCCAGCCGACGAGGTAGCTCCGTAGCTCCTCGAAGACCCGTTCCATGGATCTGCCGCCGCTCCGGGTGGTGATCTCCCGGACGCGCTCCTTCATCGCTTCAAGGGCCTTCTGCGCGATGCGCCGCCGAACCTCGCCTCCCTTGGCGTACCAGAAGCTGTAGCCGAGGAACTTGCGGTCCTGCGGGCGCGCCACCGCACTCTTCGCCTCGTTGACCCGTAGCCGGAGCCGCGCGTAGAGCCGCCGGAGCGTCTCCATCACCCGCTCGCCCGCCCGCCTCGACCGCACGTACACGTTGCAGTCGTCGGCGTAGCGCACGAACGCGTGCCCGCGCTTCTCCAACTCCTTGTCCACTTCGTCGAGGAGCACGTTCGCGAGGAGCGGCGAGAGCGGGCCGCCTTGCGGCGTCCCTTCGTGCCTCTCCATCGCCACCCCATTCACCATGACGCCGGCTTCGAGGTGGCGCCGAATCAACCCCAGCATCCGCTTGTCCGCGATCCTCCCCGCCAGCTTCCCCATCAGCACGTCGTGGTTCACGCGGTCGAAGAACTTCTCGAGGTCCACGTCCACCACGACGCGGCGTCCACTCTGGATGTACCGCTGCGCCTCGCACACTGCGTCGTGCGCGTTGCGCCCCGGGCGGAAACCGTGGCTGTGCTCGGAGAACGTCGGGTCGAATCGCGGCTGCAGCACCTGCAAGATGGCCTGCTGGATGAACCGGTCGAGCACCGTCGGGATCCCGAGCTCTCGGACCCCACCGCCGCTCTTCGGGATCTCCTGCCGCTTCACCGGCCTCGGCTGGTAGGTCCCCGCGAGCAGCTGCTCCCGGATCTCCTCCCAGTGCTCGACCAGATACTCCGGCAGGTCCCGCAGGATCATCCCGTCGATGCCGGGGCTGCCCTTGTTCTGCTTCACGCGCTTCAGCGCCGCCTTGGCGTTGCCGCGCTGGACCACCTCTTCCATCAGGCGGTCCGTTCCTGGGTGTCCGTCTCCGTGCGCCGCCGTCCGCGCTTCGCCGCTCCGCTGGCCTCTCGGGGTTTCACCCCTACCCGCCAACGGGAGCTCCAGTTGCCTGGCCTTCTGGCGCATGGCGCGTCCGAGGCTCACGGTCGTTCCACCCTCCTGCTCGTTCGGCCCTTCGCGCCGTCGTGGCCTGTGGACGTTCGGTAGGCGGTAGCCGTCCCGCGTCTGGCTTCCACGGCCGCTACTACGGCCTCTGCTGACTTCTCGCTCCGCCTCCTCGGCGTCGCCCTTTCGGGCGCGAGGCGAGATCTCCCCAGGTAAGGGTTCGTGGCTTTCGCCGCGCAACCGCCGGATTTACGCCGCCGAGCTGTTGGTCGCGAGAGCTTCGCGGTCAATGGCCCGCTCGCCCTGCTCGGCACCGCCTCGTATCCGGTTCCTGTTCGTCGGCTCGCGGTTTCGCTCCCCGCTTCTTTCAGCGCTCCCCTCGCGGTCGGCGCCTTGCGGTTCGCTCGGGGTCCCTGCGACCGGGTTCCCCAGAGGACTTCCACCTCCAAGTCACGCCCATGCTGGGCACACCAAAGCAAAGGCCGCCGGGTCTCCCCGGCGGCCTCGTTTTCATCGAGGGCCGGAACTACATCATCCCGCCCATCCCGCCGCCGTCGGCCGCAGCCTCCTCCTTCGGCCTCTCGGCGACCATCGCCATGGTGGTGAGCATGAGGGAGGCGACCGACGACATCAGCCGGAACCAAGTCGCGAACCGACCGCAACGAGGAGCGCCTCCTGATGCCGCAGTTCGAGCCGCAGCACCGAGGGAGCGGTCACGCAGTTCCGCGAGCGGGTGGCGCGCAAGGCCTCCTTCGCGCGTCGCCCGCACTCCGCGTCAACGGGGTCCCACCGCAAATCTACGCAATCACGGAGCGGTACGCCCATCTTGCGCCGGGGTTCTTCGGCCCTGGCGTTCACTCGGCGCTCGCGGTCTCGCTGCAACCTGGGAGCCAGAACGTAGCGCAGATAAGCGCAGAACCGGCCCCCGCCGCCACGCCAAGCACCCCGCACTAACTAACAAAAGACCGGAGCCGCCCTGTAAGCCGGGTTCTGTCCCGAGGGAATGAGACCCCTCGGCGGCGTACATTCCTCTAGGACGCGCGTTGCCGCGCGTCTCCAGCGAGCGGTACCCGGAGGCTGGGGCGGGCAGCCCTTCACTCGCCTTGCGGCGAGATAGCCTCCCTATTTGCTCTTGCACCAGGTGGGGTTTGCCTTGCCACCTCCGTCACCGGAGGCGCGGTGCGCTCTTACCGCACCGTTTCACCCTTGCCACGCGCGTCTCGCGACGCCGTTCGGCGGTCTGTTCTCTGTGGCACTTTCCTGCGGGTCACCCCGACCGGTCGTTGACCGGCACCTTGCCCTATGGTGCCCGGACTTTCCTCGGCGATCCCTGCCCAGCAGATCGACGCGTACGCCCAGGCGGCTCCGGCGACCTCGATGTAACACACCCGTTCTACCTGCGCACGAGCCGAGGAACGCCCTTCTTCGGGCAGAGGTCGTCGAGCGGGCAGCGCGAGCACGCGGGCGTGAGCGCCTTGCACGTCCGCCGCCCGTGCCAGACGAAGAGCTGGTGCCCCTTCGCCCACCGCGCCTCGGGGAGGAGCGCCATGAGGTCGCGCTCCACCTTCGACGGGTCGGTCTCGCGCGAGAGCCCGAGCCGGCGCGACACGCGGCCGACGTGCGTGTCCACCGGGAAGGCGTGCGCCGCGCCGAGGTGAACGAGCACGACGCCGGCGGTCTTCGGACCGACGCCCGGCAAGGCCTCGAGCGCCTCGCGCGTCCGCGGCACGCGCCCGCCGTGCTCCGCGGCGACGACCCTCATCGCGGCGACGATCGCCTTCGCCTTGTTGCGATACAGGCCGAGGCTGCGGATGAAGGGCCACAGCTCCTCGGGGGCCGCGGCCGCGTAGGCGGCGGCGTCCGGGAAGCGGGCGAAGAGCGCCGGGGTCGCCCGGTTCACGCCGACGTCGGTCGACTGGGCGGAGAGGATCACGGAGACGAGCAGCTCGACGTCGTCCCGGAACTCGAGAGCGATCCGGACGTCGGGCATCGCCCGCTCGAGCCGATCCACGATCTCGGCGGCCCGCGCGCGCTTCGACTCGTCGGGGGGGCGCGCCGTCCTCCGCCGGGTCGCCATCGCGGCGCGGATGCTAGCACGCGCCGCGGCCGCTCCCACCGCTGCGCACACCCCCGGCCCCGGGACGGGCTGCCCGGCGAGCGCGTGCTAACATTCGGCGCGGTGCGCACCTCGCCGCCGCCCGCGCCGTCCGCGATGCCCGCGCTCGCCGCCGCCCTGTCCGCCGCCCTCGCTGCGGGCTGCGCGCACGCGCCGCCGCCCAAGATGACGTTCGCGGAGGCGGGCTTCGGCGCGCCGGTGGCGCTGCTCGAGGCGCCCGCCGACGAGGCGCCGCTGCCGCCTCCGGTCGCGGTGCCCGCGCCGGAGACGGTCGCCATCGAGGTACCGGTCGGCCCCCCCATCGACGCGACGCTCGTCCGCTTCACGGCCGAGGCGCGCGGCCGGCGCGCCCGCCTCCCGGCGCGCCACGGCTTCCCCGACGAGGTCGCCGGCGCCTGGCGCGCGCTCGCCGACGAGCTCGACCGCTACCTCGCGCGGCCGCTCCCGCAGACGCCGCTCCTCGAGCTCGTGCGCGCGCGCATCACGCTCGAGGCCGAGTGGGACTACGACCAGCGCCGCTGGGGCGCGCCACCCGCCGAGCTCGCCGAGGCGGTCGGCGAGCGCGCCGCCCGGTTCGGCCGACGCGTCGAGACCGCGCGCGCGCTCGGGTTCGCGCTCTTCCAGCGGCCGCCGCCCGCGAAGCTGCGCTGGCCGGTCGAGCAGGCGGGGCTCTCGTCGCTGTTCGGCATGCGGCTCCACCCGCTCGACGGCCGGCGCCGCATGCACCAGGGCATCGACCTCGCCGCCTCGGCCGGCAAGATCGTGAGCGCCGCCGCCGCGGGATGGGTGGTGCGGACCGGCTGGGCGGGCGGCTACGGCCTCCTCGTCGAGATCCGCCACCCGGGCGACGTGACGACGCGCTACAGCCACCTCTCGGCGATCCTCTGCGCGCCGGGCGACGCGGTCGACTCGGGCCAGCCGCTTGGCCTCGTCGGCAAGACCGGCCTCGCGACCGGACCCCACCTGCACTTCGAGGTCTGGCGCGGCGGCGAGCCCTCGGACCCGCTGCCGTGGCTCGGCATCGCGTCGAACGGGACCGTGACTGCCGGCAGCGCGGGGCACTGAGAGCGGCGGAACGGAGCGAGATGACGTTCGTCATGGCAGCGGCCCTCGCGATCGTGCTCGGGGCCGAGATCGACGTCCCGGCCGGCGCGCCGCTCGCGCCTGCGCTCGCGGCCGCGCGCCCCGGGGACGTCGTGCGGCTCGGGCCGGGGCTCCACGCCGGTTCGCTCGGTCGTCTCGCGGGCCTGCGCGTCGAGGGGGCCGGCGCGGGCGTGACCGTCCTCGTCGCGCCGGAGGGCGAGGACGCGGCGATCGCGACGGGAGCGCTCACGCTGTCGGGGCTCACGCTTCGCGCGGGCTCCGGGCGCTCCGCGCTCAAGGTGCTCGGCGGCGAGGCGGCGCTCGAGGAGGTCGCCCTCGCGGGCGGCTCCTGCGCAGCGTTCATCGACGGGGGGCGGCTCTCCGGCCGGCGCGTCACGCTCGACGGCGGCTACGGATTGCTCGTCCGCGCGGGGGACGCCGCCCTCGACGAGGGGACGGCGAGCGGCGAGAGCGCCGGGATCGCCGTCCTCGCCGGCACGGTGAGGCTCCGCCGCTTCGCGGTGACCGGCCCGTCGCGCGAGGCGGGGATCACGGTCGCAGGCGGCGCCGCGAGCCTCGAGGCGGTCGTCATCCGCGCCCCGGGGCCGTCGGGGCTCTCGGTCTCGGGCGGCGGGCGCGTCGAGGGGCTCGACGTCACGATCGCCGGAGCGACCACCGAGGCCGCCGGGTTCCTCGGGGATTGCGCGCAGGTGATCCGCGGCTCGCTCCACCTCACGGGCGCGACGCTCGTCCGCTGCGCCGGCGCCGCGGTCGAGGCGTCCGGCGGCGCGGTGAGGCTCGACGGCGTGGACGCGAGCGGCGGCGCGGCCGGATGCCTCGTCTTCGTGAACGGCGCCGCGGCGGAGCTCTCGGGCAACCTGTGCGCGGGGCGAGGCCCCGGGCTCGTCGTGGCGAGCCAGGCGAGCGTCTGGCTCGTCGCGAACCGCTGGTGGACCGACCCCGTCCTCTGGGCGGACTGTGCCGGCGGCGCGCGCGTCGAGATCGGCCGCGGCGAGACGCTCCGTCCGCCCTGTGCGCGCGCCCCTTGACGGAAGCACCGCCACTCGACAAGAACCGCTGCGCATGACAGCCTCTCGAACCCGGACGCCCCCTCGATGGGCGCGCGATTGCCTGGCGGGGGCCTAGGTCGCGTTAGGAGATGGCTCGGTGCAGATCAACCTGCGCAAGGCGATGTTCGTCCTGCCGAACCTGTTCACTGTCAGCTCGATCTTTCTCGGGTTCTACGCGCTCGTCCTCTGCACCGGCGACGCCACCCCCCAGCAGCTCTACCAGGCCGCGCTCGCCATCTTCTTCGCCCAGTTCTTCGACGCGTTCGACGGGCGCGTCGCGCGCATGACGAAGACGCAGTCCGACTTCGGCGTGCAGCTCGACAGCCTCGCCGACGTGGTCTCGTTCGGCGCGGCCCCCGCCCTCCTCGTCTACAAGTGGGCGCTCGCGCCGCTCGGGTTCGTCGGCCTGTTCGTCTCGTTCTCGTTCGCCGCCTGCGGCGCCCTGCGGCTCGCCCGGTTCAACGTCCTCGCGCAGCGCGGCGACAAGGGCTCGTCCCGCTTCTTCGTCGGCCTGCCGATCCCGCTCGCGGCGGGCGCGATCGTCGCGCTCGTCATCGCGCACTACCGGCGGTTCGGCTCGACGACCGATCCGGCGACGCGCGTCCCGATCGCCGCCGTCGTCGTCCTCCTCTCGTTCCTCATGGTCTCGACGATCCGCTACCGGACGTTCAAGGATCTCCACCTCTCCGCGAAGAGCCTGACGGCTTTCGCGTTCGTGTCGGTCGGCGGCGTCGCGGTCGGCATCGCGACGCGCGCCTCGTTCGTCCTCGTCGTCTACATGGCCGCGTACATCGCGATGGGGATCGCGGAGGCGGTCATCGCCCGCGCGCGCCCCGCCCGCGACCAGGCCTCGCTGCCGGCCGCCGTCCGCGCCGAGCTCGCCGCCGACGAGGCGCTCGAGCCGGACGAGGACGACGTGGAGCCGGACAAGGGCGAGCAGGACGAGTACATCTGAGAGCCCGTGCCGTGACGAAGAAGCCGCCGCGCCCCTCGGGCCCACCGGGCCCGTGGGTGCTCCTCGCCGCGTGGGGACCCTGCGGCTACGCCCCGTTCGCCCCCGGTACGTTCGGGACGCTCGGCGCGATCCCGCTCTACCTCGCGCTGTCGCGGCTCTCGCCGGGCGCCTACGTGCTGGCGACCTTCGCCTTCTCCGCCATCGCGATTGTCGCCGCCGACCGCGCCGGGCGCTACTGGCGGGTCGCCGACGCCTCCCCCATCGTCATCGACGAGGTCGCCGGTTACCTCCTCACCATGGCGCTCGTCCCGTTCTCCTGGCCCTCGGCGCTCGCGGGGTTCGTCCTCTTCCGGATCTTCGACATCACGAAGCCGTGGCCCGCGTCGGCGTTCGACCGGGTGAAGAGCGGGTTCGGCGTCGTCATGGACGACCTCGCCGCTGGCGTGTGGGCCTGGGCGGCGCTCCGCGCCCTGCGGCTGCTCGGGATCCTGCCGTGACGCTCCACGTCGAGATCCTGTCGACCGGCGACGAGCTCCTCACCGGACAGGTCGTGGACACGAACTCCGCCTGGCTCATGGACCGCCTGTGGGATCTCGGCGTGATGGTCCGGCGGAAGACGCTCGTCGCCGACGACCGGGCCGACCTCGACGCCGCCATCCGCGAGACCTCGGCGCGCGCGGACCTCGTCGTCATGAGCGGCGGGATGGGCCCGACCGAGGATGACCTCACGAGCGAGTGCGTGGCCGGCGTCCTCGGCGTCCCGCTCGAGCTCGACGAGCCGTCGCTCCGCGCCATCGAGGAGCGCTTCCGGAGGTTCGGCCGGTCGATGACGCCGAACAACGCGAAGCAGGCGCGCTTCCCGCGCGGCGCCGAGGTGATCCCGAACCGCTTCGGGACGGCGCCCGGGTTCGCCGTGAGGGTGGGGCGCGCCGAGGTCGTGTGCCTGCCCGGCGTCCCCGTCGAGTTCAAGGGGCTCGCGGAGGAGTGGCTCCTGCCCCACATCGCGGCGCGGCTCGGCGAGGTGCCCGCCACGCGCCTCGTGAAGCTCTTCGGCGTCCCCGAGTCGCACGCGGATCACACGATGCGGGCGGTGATGGACGATCCCGCGAACGCCGGCGTGCGGTTCGGCTACCGCGCGCACTGGCCCGAGGTGCACCTCAAGTGGGCGGTCCCCGGGCCCGACGCCGCGGCGCGCGCCGAGCGGATCGCCGCGGCGGTCCGCGCGCTCTTCGGAGACGCGATCTGGGG
>WNGF01012559.1_pt1 | contig 10306 bp, 12 predicted proteins | sample 5400641 | NCBI WGS metagenome assembly WNGF01 (sample SAMN13153371, study PRJNA577476) | soil metagenome | isolation source: 80 cm soil or saprolite under grassland replicate 2 | place: USA:California | collected 2016-06-15
AACGCCCGGCAATAGTATCTTGCCTGCAGGAGCATAATTGTCTTGTGCGAGTGAAGACATCGATCACACTGCCTGCCGCACTCTTGAGTCGACTGGATCGGGTGGACAAGAACCGCTCCGCCGTACTGGAACGCGCAGCCCTCGCGTATCTGGCTCGCCTGGGACGTGATCAGCGGGACCGAAAAGACCTTGAGATTATCAACCGCAATGCGGAACGGTTGAACCGCGAAGCCCAGGATACGCTGGAATACCAGCGCATACGCTGACGTGCGGCGAACTCTTCCTGGTGCGAAAACCGGGATCGCAAGGCCCCCGAACGCAGCGCGTCTTTTTGGTCGTCAGCCGGCAGGCTTTGATCGATTCCCGGTTCTCGTCCGTGATTTGCGCACCGGTCTATTCCCGGCATGACGAGCTCAGCACTCAGGTTCGCGTCGGCCTTGCCGATGGGCTGAAAAGCGAGTCCAGCATCCACTGCGATGAGTTGGTCAGCTTACTGAAATCCGCTCTTACGAATTACGTCGGATGTGAACAATCGAGACTACGCCCCTCGCCTCGGGATAGAGATCGCTCAAGAGCTCAAGACTCCCCAATTGACAATCGCTCGGCTCATTGGTAGCGTGTTGTGTTTCATTTTGGTCCGTCAAGAAAGACAAGTGAAATGGAGAAACCACGAGAAATGTGCAGGTTAACGTATAGGAACTGTAGGGTCATGCTCGCAAGTGGCGCTTTGCTTCTGGTTCAACTTGCCTTTGGTCAGAACACGCCGGGGGGCTCCCGTCGGGAGGACTCCCATCAGGAGATAGTGAGCTTTCGGCAAGCCTGCGTAGGCATGATCGGGAGGTCAAAAACGGTGGGCAGTTTACACTGAGCCTGCCTGCAAGTGATCAGTAGCTGGTTTCACTCTGATGAAGAGCTTGTCCCATTTCAGATGTTTGCCGGAAGCGGTGGGCCGGCCTCCTGGAAAGATCTGATCCAGCAATTCGAGGTCAGTGATGTCGTTTGACTTCATCAGGACCCAGTTGGGAAGGGGGCGACTACTGGAGCCGCCAACCTGATACGCCAGCAGTTGGACCGAGCCGTTGAGGATTCCGTGATCGTGCGGTTCCAGAATGCGATTTCTGCCGTGATAGAGCAGCCGAATCATGCGCCGGTGCTCGATGGCGGTCCAGAGCAACGGATCTCGATGGCGGTCCAGAGCAACGGATTAGGTTGCTACAGCAACATCCACAACCATTTTGGCGCGGGTTCAGATTCCATTGGGGCCGACAACGCGGGCTTTTGGAAAAACACTGGTCCCTATTTCTCCTGGAAACAGGTCAAGCCAGAATCCGGCGAACGGAGGTGCGACCGATCTGCAGCCGGCGGGCGATCTCGGATTTGCTGACGCCGGCACGAGATAGCTTCTGTACCTTGGCAGCGTGGAGGCCTGCGGTGATGGGTCGGCCCCAGTTTCTTGCCGTTCCGCCTGGCATTCGCCAAGCCAGCCCGGATCCGTTCCCGCAGTATGTCCCGCTCGAACGCGGCGAAAATGGCGAGCATCCCCGCCATGGCTCGACCAGCCGGGGTGGTCAGATCCAACGCCTCGGTCAGGGAGACGAAGCCGACGCCGAGGTGCTCCAGTTCCTGGAGGGTTGTTAGCAAGTCTGCGACCGACCGGCCCCAGCGGTCAAGCCGCCAAACCAGGATAATGTCGATTTTCCGACGGCGGGCGGCGTCCATCAGTTCCTCGCGCAGGCGCCGTTGGGCCGCTCCGGAGCCGACCTCCTTAACCTGCAAGGCTATCGTCCAGCCTCGTCGGACGGCGTATTCCCGCAGAGTCCGGATCTGCAACGGGATGGTCTGTTGGTCGGTGGTGGAAACGCGGGCATAGAGGCCGGCGCGGAACATCTTCGCCGATTTCCGTGCCTGGCCAAAAACCCTTTGCGATCTTGCCTTCTCAGATGCCTGTTTGGCGGCCATTTCGCAGCGGCGCTCCTGCCTGGCCGCAGACTATCCTTTTCGGCCAGGCAGGACTCATCATATTACGCGGCGGCGGGCTTGGCGAGTCGCTCCAGCGTCTCGCGATAGTTCCAGGGCATCCACGCCGACAAATGGAGCTTCAGCTCCTCGGCGTGCCGCTGCAACTCAGTCAGGTAGTCGAACGGATTGACGCCATTGAGCTCGCAGGTATGAATCAGGCTCATGAACAGGTCGCCGACTTCGGCGCCGTTCAATGTCTTATAGAACAGTGCGTTTTTGCGGTTCAGGATGGCTTTTTTGAGAGATCGTTCGACGATATTGTTATCGATAGGTGCGCCAGGTTGCCGCAGAAACAGCGTTAGCTTCGACCAGTGATTCAGGAAATAAGAGATGGCCTTGCCCAGCCCCGAATTCGGCTCCGTCTTATGTTCGGCCAACTGCATTTCCATCCACTCCTGCAGTTGTGTCATCAGCGGACCGCTGTGCTCCTGATGGAAGCGCAGCCGGTCTTCTGGGGAAAGCTCTTGCTCCCGCGCCAGCGCGTCGTGATGATAAACACTGCGTAGCGTCTCCAACACATAGCGGCACTCCTCGGGAAAGTTCTCCACTACTTCCACCACCTGCCGCCTGCCATGCGCCAGGCAGTTCGCCTGCAAGGTCTGGCCAGCTTCCAGCTTGGGCGTGTTGCGCGACAGCGCGTCACTCATCTGGATGGGTGGCGGCAGTTCGCGCGCGCGCCGCTTCAGCACCTCGGCCAAGTTCTCGCCCGCGTGCTTCCACCCGGTGAAGAATATGGCGATGGTCCATGCACCTACGATCGATACGATCCCGCTGGTAAAAGTTCCAGTCCGCTTGTCGCCCGCCTCGCGCACCAGCCGCAGAATCCGCATCCCGGTGTCGTCGTTGTGCATCACACTGCCCTGCGCCGCCTGCCGAATCAGTTCCTCTAACACCGGCCGGAGCAGTTTCGCGGCGGCCTCCACTAGTTCCCATTGCGTGGCTGCCGGCAACAGCATTCCCAGTTGCCCCTGGAGCCGTTCCAGCCGCCGGAAGGGCACTCCCGTGCCGTACTTCAGCAAGGCGATCATGGCTACGGCCGTCACCTCATACTTTTCCGCACCCGCGGCTTCGGGCTCCGGAGCGGTGAAGACCTGCCCACAGCCGTTGCAACGCAGTCGCTCCATCTCGTACACGGTGGCTTCCAGCGGCGCCTGTCCCACAAAGCGTACGAGCGTGGCCGGTTCGGACTGGCGATAGAGTTTTCCCCGGCGGCATTCTGGACACCTGTCCCCGGAGTGGAGCGTGGGATGCGGAATCCAAACCCGGTGGGCACCGGTGAAGGCCGCAGCGCCATTACGCCCGTGACCAGGGACAGTGGCTTTGCCCGCCAGTTCCTTCTCCACCGCCGTCGGATCCGGTGGCAGAACCTTGCGGGTCTTCTCCGTACTCCTGCTTCCCGCCAGGCTTTCCGCCAACGCGTGCAAGGCGCTTTTCAGCTTGTGACCATCGGACTGGCTCAGCGGCGCACGCTGGCCGCGATCGATGATCTGGTCCAGTTCGTCCAGATTGACTTCGATCCGTTTCCCCGACCTCATCTTCATACCTGGCTGAGTAACTCGCGAAAATGCGGCGTCAAGGGTAAGCCGAGTATCTCTTTGATGGGGCGGTTCGGCTTGTTGGTATGGTCGTTCTTGCCTCGTCCGGTGGTATGCCCCATCCGTACCCAGTTGGCTGCACGATAGCAGGTCCCGCGAAAACGGCCGGGATCAATGAACGTTTCCGCGAAGTAAACCGGATGGCCGTACATGCGTTCCCAGTCCTGGGCCAACACGCTCGTCATCTTCCCGAGAATGTGCGACGCCAGGTGCGGCACCCGGACCCAAGGCAGAATCAGAAAGCGGGTATTGTAGGCGATGAAGCGGATGTTACGCCGGCGCGCCTCCGCATTCCAGCCGATGTAGCGGTCGCGGCTGCCCAAATGCCGTGGCGCAGAACTCCACGCCAGACACGCGATCGGTCGACCTTGTGCCCAGGCCAAGTACTTCAGGTGCTCACCCACCGGCTGCTCGTAGGCCAGGTAATGATTGTGCTCCATCAGACTGTTGAACAGCGGTTCGTCGCCGGTGCGCCGCACCTGCTGCAACTCGACAGGCCGAAGTTCGCTGAGCGGCCCGGTGACGGGCGTCGTATCGATGAGCATCAGCGCTGGAGCTTCGCGGCTGACGAACGGATTCAGCGTTCGAAAGCGGATGGGCGGTAACTCGATCTCGCCGGCCCGGTGCAGCATGAGCAACAAGCCGCGGCAGACCATGTCGCGCAAGGCGCCGTTGGCCTGTTTCCACTGCCAGGCCTCGCACAGCAGAGCCGAAAGTCGGCGCCGGCTCGCCCTGGGATTCTCTGCGATTAACTGTCGAATCCGCACGATATCTTCGGCTGTCACTACCCGGCCCCGGTATCTCCATTCTGGCATTTGTGGTTAGTGTGGCAGAGTCGAAAACGGAACGCAAGTGTTTTTTGCGGATTGGCAGAGATTCTTTTTCAAGCCTGCAAGGGCCGCCAGGGCGGTGGGGCTTCCGCATCGGGATTGCCGGCGGCGAGCAGTAGTTGGGCCTGGTGCGCACGCAGAGTCTGCGCCGGTTCGGTGCCGGTCGGCCACCATTGGAATCTTCCCTTGGACAAGCGTTTGGTGGCGATCCAGAACCCTTGGCCGTCGTACGCTAGCAGTTTAATCGCCGTGCGCCGGCGCGTGCGGAAGATAAAAACGCAACCGGAAAACGGATCGGCATCCAACTTCTCCCGGCATAGCTGGGCTAAGGCGTCAATCCCTTTGCGGCCGTCAATCGCCTCGATCGCCACCAGGATGCGGAACTGCGGCGCGATCTGGATCAACCCGCTATATCCCAAAGAGCCCGGCTCAGCGCGGTCAACTCCGTTGCTGTCGCTCCTTTGCAGTGAATGCGCAGCTTGCCATTGTGGCCTTCCAACTCGAGCGTGTACTCGGGCAAACCGGAGGTAGCCAGGGATGTCAGTTCGACAAACGCCGGTGGCCGCGAATTCCTGGCCCTTGCATTCGCCGTCACCTCCATCCGCCGTTTTAGCTTGCCGCCATCGAGGTGCAGTGCGGCAGCTGTCCGATTAATGCCATCCCGACGGGCTACGGCGGCTGCTGCCGCCCACAACTCATCGGGGATGCGGGCCTTTCCTTGCCGGGTCTGCCTCCATTGCTCGAAACGGGACTGCACTTCCTCGATGTTCGGAGTCTGCGTGCTTCTGCTCTGCGCCATGGCCAATCCTTTCTGCCGTCCAGTCGGCGAAAGAATGACCTTATCAGTTATGCGCAGCCGGATTCATGCAAGCTTGCCGAAACCTCACAATTGTTTGGACGGACATTTCATCCGGCTCGTTCGGCGGTTCACTGGGGAACCCGGAGAGCTTGCCCTGGAGATCACGGATCAGAAACCCGGCGGAGATCACCAGGAGCGGCGCCTCGTCCTGAAGAGGCAAACCGGAGGCGCCGCAACCCAGTAACCAACTTCTAAAAGGAGAAAACAATGCTTCGAAATACAAAAGCAATTTCAATGACAGTTGTTCTGGCGGCTGCGGTCATCCAGATGTCGGCGTGGGCGCAGAATGCGCCTCCAGTAGTGGTTCAGATCGACATCGAGAACGCGGTCTCATACTTCGAAGATGTTGCCGACGTGTCAAAGCTCGCCACCGACCCCGCTGTTACCACCGCGGTCGCCGGGCGAACCTTCGAAAAAGTAATTGCCATCGGTGACATCGTCGCGGTGAACGGGATGGCCGTGAAGGGCACCATGATTTTGAATCCGCGAACGCTGAATATGCGGCCGAATGCCGCACCCGGACAAGTGTTTGGAGATGCGACGCGAGCCAACACCTGCGGTGGGAGCTTCGAGATCTTGTGGCCCGACGGAACTCAGATTGGCACCATTATGGTCGCCGATTTGGGTGGCGGCCCAGCGCCTCCCGGTGCGCCCTCGGCGGCAGCGCAGGGGAATTTCGCGGTGATCGGCGGCTCGGGGGCATTCATGGGCGTCCGCGGCCACGGAGGAATGACGCTGGCGAGCGTCGCGAATCGCCAGGCTTCCATGACGGAGGATCCGGCCAACCGGCGCATCAAAGGCGGAGGCAAGGTGAGCCTCGTTTTTCAGCTCATTCCGGAGGAACGGCCGCAGGTGATTTCGCTTGCAAACGGGCCGGCAATCGTGCACGCCAGCAACTTCCAGCAAGTCAGCGCGGCGAATCCCGCTCACCCCGGCGAAACGCTCACGGTTTTTGCAACGGGCCTCGGACCTGTCCGCGCCGCGTTGAATCCGGGTCAGCCGTTCCCCTCATCTCCGCTCGCGCTGGCGAATTCGCCAGTTGAAGTCCGCGTGAACGGAGCGGCGGCGAAGGTTCTCTATGCTGGCGGCTATCCCGGCGCTATTGATGCTTATCAAGTGAATTTCAGTCTGCCCACGAGTTTAGTGTCCGGTACAGCGAGTCTTCAGCTAATCGCGGCCTGGATTCCGGGAGCAGAAGTTAAACTTCCCGTGCAGTGAACAGAATGTCGCGCAAGGTAAAACACCATTCTCTTACCCGCATGCTCAGCTCGCCACATGAGCCGTGATTCTGCCCGCGCTGTTAATTTGCGTCTCATGACCGCCCGGACCGCCGCCGAGGATGTGCTCGGTCTCTGGCAGTGAGGCCGATTTTCAGGATGCAGGGGAACTCGATTGTCGCGACGGCTGGATCGCAGCAGGTTCGAGATCCTGCGGAACCGGGCGGACGGCCAGTTGGTTCGGCTCGTTCGCCAACTCAGCGGTACATAGTCCTGACCAAACAGCCCGGAACGGCGAAACCAGCAAAGCAAATTTCTAGAGAGGAGAACACAAATGATTCGAAAAGCAAAATCGATTCCAGTATCAGTTGCCGTAGCGGCTGCCCTTTACATTCCCACAACCGTAGCGGCCCAATCTGTTGTGGTAACCGGTACGGGGGATCCCACGATCGATATCCCGGCAGTTCAGGCCGCCGTCGATCAAGGCGGCTGGGTAATGCTCAAGGGGCACTTCTCGTTTGATGCGCCCCCAACGAAACCCGGCAATTCTTGCCCCGGATTCTCGCATACGGTCCTTGTCTCGAAAGCGGTCGCGATCTCAGGCATGCTGGACGATCATGGCGAGATGACGAGCATCGCGGGCGGCACCATACCATTCTGTGTCGATGCTCCGGGAACTCAGGTCACGATACAGGGGTTGCACTTCATCCATCCCATACAAAACGCAATACACGTATCGGCGGTCCGCGGTCTGGCGATCGGCTCCAACCGAATCGAGGGTGTAGTCCCTAATCCGGACGTGGCCACCGCGATTGGGATCGGCACTACTGAAGTAGGGACGCCTTCGCCCAGCAATCCCGGGCACCCGGAGAATATCTCCGGGACCATCTGGATCACCGAGAACGATATCGATGCCGGAGGAACGGCCGCCGTAAACACATTGGGAATATACACGTTCGCTTTGGGGAAAAGTCCGGACCGCGAGGTGGACCTATATATCTCCGGGAACAAGATAAGGAACATCACGGAGCGTGCTATTGACATAAACTCAATCGGCGGGCGAGGTCATGTGGAGCGGAATGTAATTAGTACTGGAGCCGTTGTGGGCCCCGCCGGCGGCCTCCAACCTAACGGCATGAACATCGTTGCTTCGGGCTCCTTTCTGATTGCGCACAACTCGATCATTTCCGAATGGGCCGCCGGATCGGGCATCCTGGTGCAGGGCAATCCAGACTATTCAGAAGCGAGCGCGATTGTCGTTGACAACGATGTGATCATGTCCGCGCCCGAGGGCACGGTCTTCGGCAGCACCAGCGCAGGGATCATGGTTGCGGGGTTTGCCCAGGGCAATTCAGTGGTCGGCAACCGGATTCATGGACGTGCTAGAGCCGCGCTGGCTGTGGCTGCCAAGGGCGCGGGACTTCCGGGAAACAACAAGTTCGTCTCGAATGACCTGACGGGCTTCCAGTCTTCGCTTGCGGACCTGTACGTCGATGCGGGCATAACCAACACCATCGTGGTTGGAGCCATCGGCAAGGTCGAGGATCACGGCGCGGGAACGGTGGTCGTTCCCATGCCAAACTGAATCACATACTCCGGAATACGCGCGCCTGAACCAGATTCACGTCCGCGTGCCCACGGGAGTCATGCCTGGTCCGGCCATTTCCGCGCGCATGAATCATATGGGCCGGCCAGGCAATGAAGTCACAGTTGATGTGAAATAGGAGAACGCTGCCTTCGGAGGGCGGCTCGGATGCAAGTCGTGAAAATTGCGGCGGTTCTGTGGTTGGCTGCATCGCTGCACGCCCAAACCAGCCGCGGAACCGTGACCGGTACGGTGCAGGACTCTTCGGGCGCGATGATTCGCGGTGCGGCCGTGACTCTGACCAGCGTGGAGACGGGCATCCGGCTCCCGACCAGCAGCAACGAGACGGGTGTCTATCGCTTCGACGCCGTCGATCTTGGCGCCTACGATCTGCTGGTCACGCATCCGGGATTTCAGGCGTATATCGGCACGGGAATCAGAATCGAGGCGAATCGCGTTATCACAATCGATCCACGTTGGGAATCGGCGCCGCCGAGACCAGGATCGAAGTGAGCGCCGAATCCAGCCAGATTCTGATCAAGGACAGCGCGCTGCGGGGCGGTAATTTCCAGCAGCGCGAAGTGCGCGATCTCCCGATGATCTCGTTGAATCCGCTCTCGCTGGCGCGGACATTACCCGGCGCGACGGACGCAGTGGGCAGCCGGGTTGGGGGCGGAGGTGGCGTCAGTTCCCCCAGCGGCGGGGGATTTTCCATCAACGGCCAACGCCCGCGTGGCAACAACTACATGATGGACGGAACGGAAAACAACGATGTCGCGTTTACCGGCGAGGAGCAGGTGTTCACGATCGCGGATGCCGTCGAGGAAGTCTCGGCTCAAACCGGCAATTTCGGAGTAGAGTTCGGGCGCGCGGCCGGCGGCGTGTTTAACATCGTCACCAGATCCGGCACGAACAACTTTCACGGCACTCTGCTGTGGCGGTTCCAGTCGCAGCGGTTTAATTCGGTTTCCAATCTCGACAGGTTGAACGGCATCCTCCAGTCGGTCTTCAGCAACAATATTTTCGGATTTACCGGCGGTGGGCCGGTACGCAAGAACAGAACTTCTTCTTCGCTGCTTTTCAACAGAACAATCGCCATTCCACCGCCAATTTCCAAATGACCGTTCCGACTGCGGATGCTGTCGCCCGTTTGCGCTCGCTCTTTCCCGGCAACCCAAGGCTCGACTTGTATCTCGGGCCGCTCGGAGATCTGCGTGGCACCGGTGCGCCATTCCCAGTATCTCTGGGCGTTGATCCTCAAACCCGTATCGATCGTGGGTCGGTGGAGTTTGCAACTGCGGCGTATGTGCTGCCTCAAATCAATGACGGTCCCCAGTGGCTGACTCGGGTTGATCACTATCAGTCGGAAAAGCACCGGCTCTCCTGGCGGTATACGTACGACTCGCGGCGCAATTTGCCAACCACCGTTACTTTCCCTGGCTTCGTTCAAGAGGATGGATCCAGCCATCAGAATTTCCTTTTTGCCGATAACTACATTTTCGGGCCAAGCTATACCAATGAGCTCCGGTTCGCTTACGGCCGGCCCGATAGCAGGATTAAAGTCACCTGGCCGGGTTCGGTTCCGCTCGCGTTAACCTTGCCGGCTATCGACATTGCTGGTGTTTCCTCGCCCGGCTTGCCATCGCTCAACGAGCAGTTCCACTACGGCCATAGTTTCCTCTTTCAGGAAACGCAGACGAAACTCAGCGGTCGGCACGCGTTCCGCTATGGCGTGGAAATCCTGCGGCAACTCGTCACACAGCAGCGAGCTGCCAACGATCTTGGAAGCATCTCATTTACAAACGCCAGCGCGCTGGGCTATTCGGCCTTCGCTAACTTCTCGGATGACTTCAGCGGACCCTCAGCCACGGCCGCCAGGGTTTTCGGCGCAAAGGTGTTTCACCCGGATCAGGTTCATCAGAGTTACTTTTTCCAGGACAACTGGAAACTGACGCCCACGCTCGCGCTGCTGCTGGGCCTGCGCTACGAAAACTTCGGCCAGTTCGCCAACTCGCTGCGGTACCCAGCCTTTTCCAGATTCGACCCGACGCAGTTCCTGGTGCGGCGCGACGTGAATCACGACAACAGGGACTTCGGCCCGGCTTTCGGCCTGGCTTGGTCGCCACGCGCTGCGTCACTATCGCGTCTCTTGGGTGAAGGAAAGACAGTTTTGCGTGGAGGATATCAGATCAGCTACGACA
>WNGF01020327.1_pt1 | contig 10306 bp, 9 predicted proteins | sample 5400641 | NCBI WGS metagenome assembly WNGF01 (sample SAMN13153371, study PRJNA577476) | soil metagenome | isolation source: 80 cm soil or saprolite under grassland replicate 2 | place: USA:California | collected 2016-06-15
GTTTTTCTGACCCCAGAGCAAAAAGAAGACATCTTCTACAATAATGCGGCGCGGTTTTTACGTCTCAAGAATCGTGACGGTTTACGAGAAGAAAAACGATGAAATCGGGATTCGAGGAGTTCTGTTATGACGTAAGCGCGTCGACGAGTCGTTGGACCGGAGCGCGGGAAGCTTCTTCCTCAACTTGTTCGTATGAATCGAGGTTGGATGTAATCGCCGCGCCCGGTCAACTCAATCGTTATGCGGATTTCGAAGTTATGCGTGTCAAGCACGAAAACGAAGAGCTCTTCGAACTAATTGGCCGAAGTGGTCAAATGTGGCTTGCTCAGGCTAGACAGCTAAAGATGGCTGCAGACTCAATCCTCCCGAATCTCGTTGAGGCTTTTCGCATTCCTCCTGCCCTTCCTGGCGCCCAAGATAAGAGGTTCGCCTTTTTCCATTCCTACATGCTCCTAATTGGGTTGTCGTTCGAGAACCTCACAAAAGGTATTCTTATTGAGCGGGATCCAACTCTGGTTGCAAAGGATAGGATCGAGAGTGGAATCCTAGCTCGAGGCGGCCATGGGATCGCTGAAGCAGTTCGCGGTATCATCAAGGTAAGTTCTGACGAGTTCCAACTTCTTCGACGGGTAGAAGAGTATCTATTTTGGGCAGGGCGATATCCCCTGCCATTGAAGTCGAGCATCTATCACAATAGCGAAACGCAGGATTTACGCAGCGGTCGAAGTGATGATCCGCAGTCGATCGATCGCTTGTTCCAACGGTTAGAAGAAGTTCTGGAGCGTGAAACGAATTCCACCAATCGCACGGTATCCGCATAACGTAAGCTGTTGCACCGGACGGCTCGACAGCATGCTTCTCAAACAAGTTTGTTACATCGTGGCTTGAATGGTCACGCTCGCCGCCGGTGAACAGCAGCGTTGGCTGCTTATCGGTCGTAAACGGAAACTCGGTAAGACTGTGGCTACCCACGTTCCTGATGATCGTGCCAATCAGTATCGTCGGTGCCCATGAAGCTGCTCGTATTTTTGGGATTCCTTGTGCTTGGCATCTTGTCTTTGCGAGGCAAGCGCTGGGCTTACATTACATACGTCGTGCTGGGTCTACTCTATTTTCCCGCAAATGTAGGCTTCCGATTAAATCCGCAGCCTTGCGAACTGATCCCCAACATCCCACTGGCGGTCTACTCGTTGCGTAACTACGCGCATATCTTACTGTTCGTCTGGTTTTTCCTAATGACAAGCGCACAGTTTCGCATGTCGCGGTGGTCGGGGTATGCGGGGGCCGCCCTTGCTTGTATTGGAATGGGGATACTGGTGGAAGTAGCGGAGGGCATCAGCGGGTCGGGACATTGCCGCTTGCGAGATCTAATTCCCGACGCCGCTGGTATTGTGCTTGGGTCAGGCATCATCTTTCTCTGGAATACAATGCGCAGAAAGCCGCAAGCTCCTTAGACCGCAGCCAACGTCGTTGTACCGGAGCCCGGGGAGCGTGTTTCTCAAACTTGATTGATTTAATCGAAGGTTGGATGTAAACGCCGCGCCCAGTCAACTCAGACGTTGGGCTGCTAGTTGGGCTGGTAGTTTGAGTGGCGGTCAAAACACGTATGTTGAAAGAAAATATGATCGATCGAATGACTCTCTTCATTAGAAAGGGAGCGGGCCTGCGGGTGCGCTCCCGGAGAGAGCAAAGTTGTGAAGAGATATCATTCGGAATTGGAGCGTACGAAGCGCGCTCATCAGGAGCATCTCCATTTGGGACATTCTCAAGATAACCTGATTAATTGTGCCTGCGAGTTTCAAGTGGGTCGTTTCCGGAAGCGCAAGTCGCTTGGTTGTGGTCGGTCACGCTGCCTGCTGTGCCATTTCGAAAAGATCTTTGGTATTCCTTCCGTAAGTGATCGAGTCCGAGCGCAGCGGTTCATCGATTCCCTTGAAGATCATCAGGAAGAAGAATGATCCGAAGGGCTATCGCATCGTCGCAGCCCAACGAATTAAGGATTGTTGTCGCGCGAGCAAGCGCTTGCAGCGTACAGGAATCAGCGTGTCTCTCATCGACAACTTGCCGCACGATGAAGTTTGCGTCCCGGCCGCTGAAGGGCAACGTTAGGCGTCAGGTTGTTCATTTCTTTGAAGAGTTGTGATGCGCACTGCACTTGATCAGCAAGATATGCTGCTTGCCGCGTGGAGAACCAACAACCGCGTTACCGTCTTCCTCGTCGAGCACTTACCCCACGAGCTATGGGGAGCCACAGTGCCGGGGGCTCCACGACGAACCGTTCGGATGATCGCCGGCCACATCCACAATGCGCGGTGTATGTGGATCAAGACGTTAGGAAAGGAACACGGCATCGCGGTGCCGCAAGCCGTCAATCGACACAAGGTTGGACCGAAGGAGCTGATTCCAGCACTAGAGCACAGTAGCCGCGGCATTATCAGTTTGCTGACGCTCGGTTTTGACCGAGGCGGCACGATCCCCGTCTCCTCGTCGTATACCTGGCGTAATCTTCCCCTCGACGTGGGGCACGTCCTAACGTATTTCGTCGCGCATGAAGGTCATCATCGCGGGCAGATTGTCATGCTCGCCCGCCAATTGGGCTATCGTTTGCCCGTTGAGATTACGGGTGGTCTTTGGCATTGGTCGAAGCGCGCCAAGGAGTCTCGGTGTTAGATCTCGATCCTGAAATGACAGCTGCATTCCTGTGGTCGTGTTGACACCCTAATCGGTGAAGCCCTTTGAGAATCGGCCGAGCTTTTCAGATAAGCTCTCCAAACGCCCCTCCGGATTGCTTAACTCTGCAACTATGTCTTCATCTTTATTGGCCATTGCCCTTGACCTCATCTCAATTCGTGAAAACTTTGCTGGCCGTTTCCTTAGGGGGAATGCGCCGCGGCCCGCAGTTTCTCATACCATTTTGTCAGGATCGGTGGATCACAATCGCGGTTGAGCGCTGAATCTGCGCGTGCGAATGCCTGCAACACATCTGCATACGTCGACTGCGCCGTTTGCCGCCATGAAGCTCCAAAGACCGTCATGACGTGGGGCATGTAAGTATTCAACCTGATGAAGTCCACGATGAGATCGTGGTTGGAATGAAAGGAGCGGTGCAGGTCCGGCATTTGTTCCCGCATAAATGCGTCGAGTTCCGGCCGCTCAAACATGAGTTGCCCGACGCAGTATGAAAGACCTTGCGAATACGCCGTCAGCCGATCGTGCGCCTCGGGGTCGAATGCGCGAGTAGTCATGATATTCAATGTGTCGCGGAACGCCTTAGAAATATCGCTTATCTCCTCGGCCAGCGCATGGTCCGTGCCCTCATGGCACGCCGTCAGGATGTTTTGAAACGTCCGGGCTTCCGGTTCGGTCGCGCGGAAGCCGTTTGGGCCATACATCGGATGCACGAAAACCGCTGAGAGATGAGGATTCTCGACTCTTTCAAGCGTGGCTGTAACTCCGCGCCACACGCCCGCCTGAACTGAGGGAATCAGCCAAAGCGTTGTCGATGAGGTGAGATTACGACACATATCAACCAGTTCGCATGCCAGTTCCACATATCCCACGAGTGGGGTCGCCAGAACAACATGTCGGGCTTGTTGGAGTCTCGAGAAATGTTCTTCGCGCGGCGTGTCGCGCTCAATCGTCAAAATGCCGGGCGCGCCCAGAATCGGCAGAATCTGCTGCTGAAGAAATTGCCCAAATTCTCCCTTTCCGCCGATAATCAGTATGGTGTCTCGGTCTTCGCACATTGTCTGTAAAGTTACGCCGACCCGTCTTTATTTTGCCAAAGACCGCTCACGATGCTGAATAGACCGAAGACTGCTACGCTACTGATATGTCTACGAAGAAATCACCCCCGGCTAAGAAACTCGCCGTGCCGGTCACACTGATAGAGCGCAGAATCTATTTAATTCGAGGCCAGAAAGTAACGATTGATTCTGACCTGGCAGAACTTTACGGCGTCGAGACGAAGATATTAAATCGAGGCGTGCGGCGCAATCTTGAGCGCTTCCCCGAAGATTTCATCTTTCAACTCACGAAGGATGAAGCGGAATCTCTAAGGATCCAATTTGGCACCTTAGAGTTTGTCCGGCGTCAATTAGTTTACTCCGCTCCAAAGCGTGAGGATTGTGTGATGAACCACAGTGACGGCAGTGTTTGGAACGCAGATTCTGGCTCGCCCGGACAATGAAGGTGAGATCTTTGTTGCTTTGTCCCTATTAAGATGCCAGATGTTATTACTTCCGTGATCGATTCTCCGGTACTTCGACTGTCACAGTCTGAAAGCTGGCATTCCCTGCGTCGTCGCGGCTTTCAACCGTGATCCTGTAAAGGCGGCCAGCGCCGCCACCCGCACGCTCCGCCCGCAGGTTAAGTGTCAAGTCGCCCGTTACCTCCCAATCAGGCGCTGTATCACCATCGCCCGTACCGTTTACCGGCTCATTGCTGGTCACAGACATGATGCGCGTGTTAGGCGCGCTATCGACTGTGTCGGTAACATGGGCTGCAATGGTTACCTCGATCATGAAATGGTTGGGCGGCCAAAGAGTGTTGGGCGAGGCATTTAGACTCTCAAAAGTCGGCGGGGTTGTGTCGCGCACAATGACATTAAACGTGCCCGTTACAGCGGTACCGTAAATATCGGTAGCACTAACGCTGACGGACGTCACGCCGAGCGGGAAGATGCTACCGGGCTGTATGCTGTAACTCACCACAAGCGGCGTGCCGATCAGGTCATGGGCCGAAGCAGCGAAGTTACCCACAGCGCCTTCAGGGCCAGTAGCCTCAAGCGTGAGGTCCGCGGGCAGCGATAGCGTGGGTGCAACGAGTGACGTGATGATATTGGGGGGCGGCGGGTTGTTCATTCCGACACCTAGGTGGAAGCTGGGATGAGGAGGTTGGTTATACCCGACATTCTGCCAGGCGATTGCCAGCCTGTACTGACGATCATGCATCAGGGTATAGATCCGATTCGCCGCGGGGATAGTCGTCGTATAGATCCGCAGTTCAAGGTTGTTCGATGATCTCCAAATCACCTCTTCTCGCCAGTCGCCCAGGATATCGCCTAACAGCGAAGGCGTGGCTTTCGTTCCATTGTTCGACGCAGCACCCGTAGCGGAGAGCAATGTGCTGGTTGTATGGGTGGTCCAATTCCACTTGGTGATAGCAGTCCCATCCTCGAGCTCGCGCAGCAGATCGGCATCCCACCAGACGCCGAAGTTGACCGAGCTTGGTGTTTGACTATAAATCGGTTGGCCAGTGTGAATGTTACGTGTCCCGCCTGGCGCGCCCCAACATTCCTCACCGAGGAAATCTGGATCGATATCGGCGGCCATGCCTCTTCCGACGTCAACTCCCGGATTGTTACTCCAAATTATTTCCCCGGTTTTGGCATCGTATAATGCCGAGCCGGGACTCTGAAATGAGACCGTAGAACCTTCGCTCTCATGGATACCGAATACTTCCAGGCCAGGTCTTGCGGGATCTAAATCGCCAACGTGCAGGGCATCTCCATGTCGCGTGCCCGTTGTGAATAAACCTGTTCCATCATCATCTACTACCATCGCATGGTAAATGATCTCATCCTTCCCGTCGTTGTCCACATCCGCAACGCTTAACTGGTGACCTCCCATCCCTGAATAAGGATTTGGCCGATCGACGGAATCAAAGACCCACCGCTGAGTCAGCTGGTTGTTGCGCCAATCCCAGGCGGCGAGCACAGACCTTCCGTAGTAACCGCGGCACATCACTAAACTTGGTCTCACCCCGTCCAGGTACGCCACGGCTGCCAGAAACCTGTCGGCGCGATTGCCGACACTATCGTTGTTCCCGTTACCGCCGATTCCGCCCCAGCCATCGATTGGATTCCGAGAGGGAATATAGGTGGCCGTGGCGAGGGCCGCGCCGGTCTGCCCGTCAAAAATCGTGAGGAATTCCGGCCCCGCTATTTGCCTGCCAAACCTGATGTCTGAAGTGGTGGGAACCTGTATACCATCGGAGGGCACTGTCAAAGAACGATAATCCTTACTGGCATCGCCAATCACGTTCCCGACGCCATCGATCGTGCCGTCCGCTGTCTTGCAGGCGACCTCGGCCTTCCCATCTCCGTCCAGGTCATAAACCATGAATTGAGTATAGTGGGCGCCCGCGCGGATGTTCTTCCCTAAATTGATCCGCCATAGAAGCGTGCCGTCCAGTTTATAGGCATCAATGAGGACATCACCGGAAAGCCCGGCTGAAGCGCTATCCCGAGAATTGGAGGGATCCCATTTCAGGATGATTTCATAGACACCGTCACCATCCACATCCCCGACGCTCGCATCGTTGGCGTTGTAGGTGTAGCTACTGCTGCCCACAGTGGTGCCGGGTTGCGTTGAGCTGCCGCCAGGAGGTCTCTGAATAGGAACGGAGAGATATTGCTGTACGGACCCATTGGCCGACAGGGTAAAAGTATTACTAGCTTCGAGTTCCTCGCCATTCACCAGCGGACGCACGAAATACGCATTTGATTGACTCAGGTCGGCACCCGTATCAACGTAGTCGGTGGTTGTTGCGATTGGGTTACTGTTCAACTTGATCGCCTCACCGCCGCCGGCAGAACGATAAAGATTGAAAGCGATTCCTGAAGGATCAGTCCCGAGCAAGCGCCATCCGACGTATACTTCAGCGCTATTCTGCGGGCGGCGAAGCGCAACTAACGCGCGTCCTAGATTCTCCATTAAGGCCGGCTGAATCACCGGGATTGCCGGCGAGGAGAGTTGCGCATGCATTGGGCGCAGGTGCGACAATAGCGCACCGCCGGCAACCAGCAGCAGCCCGATGAGTAGCTTTGAATTGGTTCTCGCCTCCATATCATCTCCTTTTCTGACATGTCCCGGTGCGTTGCCGTATCAAAAGGCACCCCTCGCCGCTCGAATGGCCCAGCCCAATAGTGGCGAATTCCGAACTGCTTTGGGGGATCGGCTTCTGTCTACCATGTTTTCAAAAAAACGTGGTACGTTCTGGTGATTCAAGAATGAACGAGCTAACAAATTTCATTTGTCCGTTGAGCGAGACGCCCTTCCCCTGTTTTCATTTAAGCGGTTAACTGACCGCGCTCAACGAGTTATCTGTTTGATATTTCTCCAGAGTTTTGTTTTAGCTACTGTGTGGTTACGGGCATCGCCCGTCGAGTTTTAAGGGGAAGGTTCAGTCAGCTTTGGTTCTTCCGGGCACGTTCGATTATTAAGCGTCTAGTGATGCAACGTCGAGCGAAGCAGCCTAATAAACGTATCTGCTGACTATGAGTTGCTGCCCCAAATTAGCCACAGCCCAAAGCTTTAACTCGATGGGTGTGCAGATTCAAGAGATGATCTAATTGTCGCGTTACACGATTATCGTAACCCCTTCGATTGCCGGTTGCAAACCACATATTTTCACATTATTAACTATCCGCCCGTAACGAGTCCTGAAGGCTTCGCACGATCGCAAGATCTTCCACATCGGCTCTTGCAACTGTTAGGAAAAGACTGCAATCATGTCTCTTCCTGCTGCTTCTTTCTGCGACAGACTCGCGGCGAGGGCATCTTCATCATGATGCTTACTGCGACGTTGCGCAATGGCTCCACGAGCTATGGGAGCCACAGTGCCGGGACCAATAACACCGCCAGTGGGGGTCCAATTTAAGCGTTAGGCGGTCTTATCAATTGTGAAGGAGGAAAACGCTATGACATCATCCCTTGCCGACACCTTCATCGAACTTGCTAGCAGGTTCTCGGGGGAACTCCTACAGCCCGCCGACGCGGGATATGAGGAGATCAGGAAAGTCCACAACGGCCTAGTCGACAAACGTCCCTTATTGATTGCCCGCTGCCGTGGCGTGGCCGACGTCGTCGATGCCGTAAAGCTCGCTCGAAAGCTAAATCTCGAGGTGGCGGTCCGTGGCGGTGGCCACAACGTGGCGGGGCGCGCGACCGTCGACGGTGGGCTGATGATCGACCTGGCGCCGATGAAAGGCATTCACGTCGATTGGCACGCCCGCACGGCCCGGGCCCAGGGCGGCGTCAACTGGGCCGAGCTCAACCGCGAGACGCAGCTGCACAGCCTGGCGGTCACCGGTGGTGTCGTGTCCACCACCGGCATCGCGGGGCTTACCCTCGGCGGCGGACTGGGCTGGCTGATGAGCAAGTACGGATTGGCGCTCGACAATCTTCGCTCCGTCGAACTCGTCACCGCCGAGGGCCGCGTCGTGCGAGCGAGCAATGATGAGGAAGCCGATCTGTTCTGGGCCCTTCGAGGTGGAGGCGGCAACTTCGGCGTAGCGACTTCCTTCGAGTATCAGCTTCATCCAGTGGGGCCCACGATCACCGGCGGCCTAGTCGCACATCCCTTTGAACGCGCCCGTGACGTGCTGAGGTTCTTCCGCGATTTCACCGCGTCGCTGCCCGATGAGTTCACCGTGTTCGGGGGCCTAATTCACGCCCCCGACGGTTCGGGCGCGAAGCTCGCGGCCATGGTGACCTGCCACTGCGGCTCGCTCGCCGCCGGCGAAACGGCGACGCGGCCGCTCAAGCAATTCGGTCCCCCGGTGATGGATGCCATCGGCCCAATGCCCTACTGTCAGCTCAACGGGATGCTTGATGCCGCCTATCCGAAGGGGGCGCTCAACTACTGGAAGTCGAGCTTCCTCTCACAATTGAGCGACGATGCTATCGATGCGATGATCGACTGCTTCGCCCGCTGCCCAACCCCAATGGGTCAGCTGCTCCTCGAGTACTTCCACGGCGCCGCTACGCGGGTGGGCATCGGCGACACCGCCTTCCCGCACCGTGCGGATGGTCACAATTTGGTGGTGATCTCCGAGTGGATGGATCCGGCCAATACCGAACGGTGCATCGCTTGGGCACGGGAGACATACTCGAAGATGGAGCCCTTCATGGCCTCCGGCCGTTATGTGAATTACCTGGCCGATGACGAGACGGGCGATCCGATCGCCGCCGCCTACGGCCCCAACTACGGACGCCTCCAGGAGCTCAAGAGGAAGTACGACCCGAGCAATTTCTTCCACATGAACCAGAACATTCGCCCATCTTGAGCGCGTCGCGCCGGCGAAGCAGTAGAAGGCTTGAGAACAAGGACGTCATTCTGGTCCGCCGGGCCGTCAACATGGCGCTGAAGGGGACGCCCCGCGAGCGGGGCGCCTCTTAGCGCCGGCGTTATGCGCCAAGTTGGAAAGATATGGATGCTGAAGACAACATCATGCCGAAACGGTTCTTGAGCGATTGTGGGGAGATTCGCAAATCGGAGGTATCCGATTTGGTCCTGTCCTGCAAGTACTGGCGTTCAGCATCTTGCTTTTATGTTGAAAGGACACCTCAAATGCGATTAAGAAACCCATTCGTAATCATCGCGCTCCTACCCGCAGCTTTGATAGGTATCTTTGTTACGATTTCCTCGAACACCTCGAGTAGCCAGAACAAACCAACTTACAAAGCCACAGGCGAAGAAGCGAATCTCGTGGGAACAATCTCTTTTGCCGGTGTACCACCCAAACCGAAGCAGATTGACGTGAGCTCAGATCCAGTTTGTGAAATCGTCAATCCAGAGGCTCCCACAGAGGATGTTGTGGTAACCGACGGGAAACTTGCGAACGTTGTTGTTTACGCGCGGTCGGGAGATTCGTTGAGTGCTTATTCATTCGAGGGACCGTCAACGGAAGTCATACTTGAACACAAGGGATGTCAATATGTGCCGCGCGTCTTAGGTATGCTGCCCCAACAAACGCTGAAGATACTTAACAGCGACCCGACTACTCATAATACGCATCCGACGCCGAAGAATAATCGTGAATGGAATCAATCGCAGCCTCCCGGTGCCGAGCCTATTGAGCAACGCTTTCCCTTGCCCGAACTATTCATTCCAATAAGGGACAATCAGCATCCATGGCAAAAAGCATACGTTGGTGTCTTTTCGCATCCCTTCTTTTCGGTTAGCGCGACAGATGGTTCTTATAAAATTACGGGCTTGCCTGCTGGACAATATACGATCGTGGCCTGGCACGAAAATTATGGTGAACAGACTATAGACTTATCACTCGCCAGCAAAGAGCAGAAGACGTTGGATTTTACATTCAAAGCGCCCTCTAAGTGACAACCGATTGCAAACGAAGCGCTTGCAGCGGACTCGCCGGTAGAGGGCTTCTTTGGTAAGTTGAGTGGGCGAGCCGCTGAAGCAGCGTTGTGTTGCTTTCTTTCTTGGACAAGAGTTAGACGATGAAGAGGATTGCCCTCAAGGCTCTGACGATATTGGTTGCTGTTGGCTGCACGGCCTG
>WNGF01010685.1_pt1 | contig 10304 bp, 12 predicted proteins | sample 5400641 | NCBI WGS metagenome assembly WNGF01 (sample SAMN13153371, study PRJNA577476) | soil metagenome | isolation source: 80 cm soil or saprolite under grassland replicate 2 | place: USA:California | collected 2016-06-15
CGGCCTTGCCCGGGTGGAGGAACGGTAGCTGGGTGCGCTCGAACGCCGGCTCGATCTTCAGCGCCTCGTGCAGGCTCTCGACGACGCCTTTCGCCGGCGGGAGGCCGCCCTCGACGATCCCGCCCACGCGCCAGCGCTCCTCCGGGCGCGGGTCCGCCGGCGGCAGGTAGACGCGCGCGAGCTCGAACAGCCGGATGGCCTCGTTGCCCGCGTCGACGTTGTTCCTCGCGCTCGCGACCAGGCCCTCGAGCAGCGTCGTTCGCAGCACGGCCTGGTCGGAGGTCAGCGGCGTCGGGAGGCGGAGGGCGTTCGGGTCCGGGTCGGAGCCGAGGAGGCTCGTCGTGTAGATCTCCGAGCAGCCGCAACCCACGAGCACCTCTTCGACCAGGCGGCGGAGCCTCTGCTCGCGGGTCAGCCTGGCGCCGGCGCGACGGAGCGGGAGCGTGAAGGGGATCTCGTTCAGGTGGAAGCGCGCAACCTCTTCGACCACGTCGGCCTCGCGGGTGACGTCGCGCGCGCGCCAGGTCGGGACGGTCACGTTCCAGTCGGAGGCGATGTCGAAGCCGAGGCCTTCGAGGATGCGGCGCTGCTCGCCCTCGGGCAGCTCCAGCCCGGTCAACTCGCTCGCTCGCGGGGGGCGGAAGCTGATCACGGGAGGCTCGGGCAGCTCACCGACAACCTCGGCCTCGCCGGCGAGCGTCGCCCCGGCCAGCTCGACCATCAGCTTGGTCGCGAGGTCCGCGGCCCGCTCGGCGAGGTATGGGTCGACGCCCTTCTCCCAGCGGTTCGAGCCCTCTGTACGCAGGCCGAGCCGCTCGGAGCTCTTGAGGATCGTGAGCGGCTCGAAGTTCGCGGCCTCCAGCAGCACCGTCGTCGTCGACTCGTCGACCTCGCTGTCCGCGGAGCCCATGATCCCGGCCAGCGCAACCGGCTTGTTTGCGTCCGCGATCACCAGGTCGGTCGGCTCGAGTTTGCGTTCCTCGCCGTCAAGGGTGCGAATCGTCTCTCCGGCGCGCGCCCGCCGCACGACGATCTGTCCCTCGTCCAGCTTGGCCTGGTCGAAGGCGTGGAGCGGGTTGCCGAGCGCCTGCATCACGTAGTTGGTCACGTCGACGACGTTCGCGATCGGCCGCATGCCCGCCGCGACGAGCCGCGCCTTCAGCCACGCGGGCGACGGCTCGATCTTCACGTCCTGGAAGAGCCGCCCGATGTAGCGCGGACAGCCCTCGAGGTCCTCGACGCGGACGTCGACGTCCTGCAGCAGCGCGTTGGGCCTGGTCAGGTCGAGCGGAGCCAGCTCCGTGTCGTAGATGACCGCGACCTCGCGGGCGACGCCGTAGACGGAGAGTAGGTCGGGCCGGTTCGGGGTCGTCTCGACCTCGATCACGTCCTCGCCCAGCGGGAACACGTCGGCGAGCGGCGTCCCGGGCTCCGGCCCGTCGTCGAGCACGATGATCCCGCTGTGTTCATGGCCGAGCTCGAGCTCGCGCTCGGAGAGGATCATCCCCTCCGAGACCGAGCCGCGAAGCTTCGCCGCCTCGAGCTTCTGCCCGCCGGGCAGCACTGCCCCCGGGAGGGCCACGGCGACCTTCGCTCCGGCGCCGAAGTTCCACGCGCCGCAGACGATCTGCCGCGGCTCCCCCTCCCCCACGTCCACGCGGCAGAGCTGGAGCCGGTCGGCGTTCGGATGCTTCTCGGCCTCGAGCACGAGCCCGACTCGGTAGAGGCCGAGGTTGCCGTCCTCGTCGGCGACGCCGCGGCGGATGATCCGCTCGACCTCGCAGGTCGAGCCGAGCCGCTCCGCAAGCTCCTCCGCGGAGGCCTCGATCGCGACGTATTCGCGCAGCCAGTTCAGCGGGATTCGCATCAGTGTTCGAGCCGGCGCCGGCGGGTGTCGGCTGGCGCGCGAAAAGCAAGCCAGGCTAGGACGCAGGGAGTGCTCGTACCCGGAGAGTACGGGCGCGACTGAGGACGACGCCTGGCGCCGCTTTGCAGCCGCCAGACGGCGCTCGACGGTGACGGTTCGGACACGTTCAAAACTGAGCCAGGAAGCGGAGGTCGTTCTCCCAGAACAGGCGGATGTCCGGGACGCCGTGGCGCAGCATCGCGATCCGCTCGAGGCCCATCCCGAAGGCGAAGCCCGAAACCTCCTCGGGGTCGTATCCGACGTTGCGGAGCACGTTCGGGTCGACGAACCCGGAGCCGGCGAGCTCGATCCAGCCCGTGAACTTGCACGTGCGGCAGCCCTCTCCGCCGCAGAGGAAGCACGAGACTGCGACCCCGAGCGACGGCTCGGTGAACGGGAAGAAGTCGGTGATGAAGCGGACCTGCTGGTCCTCGCCGAAAAGCGCCCGGCACAGGTAGAGCAGCGTCCCCTTCAGGTCGGCAACCGTGATCCCCTCGGCGACGGCCAGCCCTTCGACCTGGTGGAAGATCGGGAAGTTGGTCGGGCCGATCGTGTCGCGGCGGTAGACGCGGCCGAGCGAGACCATGTAGACCGGCGGCTCGCGCGACTCCATCACGCGGATCTGCGAGGCGGAGGTCTCGGTGCGCAGGACGACGTCACCGTTCAGGAAGAGCGTGTGCAGCGGCGAGCGCGTCACGTGGCCCGGCGGCATGTTGAGCGCGTCGAAGAGGTGATACGTGTCCTCGACCTCGTCGCCGTCGACCACCTCGTAGCCGAGACCGAGGAAGATGTCCTCGACCTCACGCCGGATCTGTGTCAACAGGTGGTAGTGGCCGCGCCGGGCGGGCTCGCCCGGCAGCGTGACGTCGGCGGACTCCTCGCCCAAGATCCGTTCCAGCTCGGCCGTGCTGAGCGCTCCCTCCCGCTCGGCGAACGCGGCCTCCAGGCGTTCGCGCAGGGCGTTGAGCTCCATGCCCGTCTCGCGGTCACGGACCTCTCGAAGGGCCTGCTTGAGCTCGCTCTTGCGGCCGAGGTAGCGCACGCGGGCCTGCTCCAGCTCGTCCGGGCCGGTCGCGGCCGCGATCGCGCTCTGCGCCTCGGTTTCCAGCGTTTTCGGATCCACCCGACGACTGTACCATCGCCCCTTATGAGCTCTGAGGCGCTCGCTTGCGACGCCGACCAAAGAGGCCGTGGCGGCTTGCAGCCGCGGCCGTCTGACGCACCATCTCGGATGCAGCGCGAATATTCCCCTTCACCAGTATGAGCAACTACGACGCGTTCGCGCCGATCTACGACGACTGGGCGTCGCACATGACCGAGGACGTCGAGTTCTACGTCGAGCTCGCGCGCGAGGCTGACGGGCCGGTGGTCGAGCTTGCGGTCGGCAACGGGCGCGTGGCGATTCCGGTCGCCCAGGCGATCGGCCGACCGATGCTCGGGATCGACTCCTCGCCGGCGATGCTCGAGCAGGCGCGGACGCGCGCGGCCGAAGCGGGCGTCGAGCTGGAGCTCCGCGAGCAGGACATGCGCGACCTCACGCCCGACGAGCCGGCGGCGCTCGTCTACTGCCCCTTCCGCGGCCTGCTGCACCTGCCAACCTGGCGTGACCGCCGGCAAGTGTTCGAGCGCGTCGCCGCCGCGCTTCGGCCGGGCGGCCGCTTCGCCTGGAACGTGTTCGTGTTCAATCCCAAGATCGCGGCCCGGATCGACGGCGTCTGGCAGGAGCAGGCCGGGATCCGGCACCGCGTCGACCAGGTTTCGGCGGACTACCGGATCGACATCACGCTCGAGGAAGGTCCCGGTCTCTCGCTCTGGTGGACGACCCGCTCCGAATGGGAGGGACTCGTCGACGTGGCCGGGCTCGAGGTCGAGGCGCTGTACGGCTGGTTCGACAGGCGCCCGTACGACGAGCAGAGCGAGGAGCAGGTCTGGGTCGCGCGCAAGCCGACGTGACGCGGAGCGTCTACGACGCGATCGCGCGGCTGTACGACCCGTGGAGCCGCAGCGTCGTCGAGGACGTCGACTTCTACGTGTCCGAGGCGCGGCGCGCTGGGAGCCCGGTCGTGGAGCTCGGGGTCGGCACCGGTCGAATCGCGGTGCCGACGGCGGCTGCGGGCATCTCCGTGATCGGTGTCGACTCGTCGGCGGGGATGCTCGAGGTGTGCCGCGAGCGGGCGGAGCTGGCCGGCGTCGCGCGCCTTCTCGAACTGCGTTTGGGAGATCTCGCGGACCCGCCGGTGGAGGAGCGAGTGCGGCTCGTGACCTGCCCGTTCCGCTCGCTCTTGCACCTGCTCGACGACGAGCAGCGGCTGAGGGCGTTGCAGGCGGCTCGGGAGCTGCTCGTGGCGGGCGGGCGGCTCGTCTTCGACGTCTTCGAGCCGGCGGCCGACGACATCCAGGACACGCACGGCCGCTGGCTGGAGCGCGAGCCTGGGATCTTCGAGCGCGCGGACTGGGACACTCGCGCCCGGACGCTGAAGCTCTCGGTGCGCGGCGATGCCGGGGCGACGTCGTTCATGCTCGCGTGGCGCTCGCCGGACGAGTGGCGCGCGTTGCTCGAGCGCGCGGGCTACCAGGTCGTCGGCTGCTACGGCTGGTTCGACCGGCGGGCGTACAGCGGAGGAGAAGACACCGTCTGGATCGCGCGCAGACCGGGCTAGACGAGTTCGACGGTATCGCCGACGGCGATCTCACCGGATTCGACGACGCGCGCGAGCATTCCCCGCTTACCTTCGAGCTCGGCGCGCAGGCCCTGGCGCAGCTCGTCCATCCGGTGGCACGGGTCACAGACCATCGTGACCTCGAACAGCGCCTCGCCGACACGCACCTGCTGGCCCACCGGCCAGCGCTCGACGTCGTCGCCCTCGACGGTCAGGTTCTCCCGGATCGCGCCCGGCTCCACGCCGACGGAGTCGAGGTGCTCCTTCGAGACGAACAGCACCTCGCGCTTCGGCGGGTTCGCGTGGGCGCAGCCTTCGAGCCCTTGCCCCTCGAGAGCCCGGCGCCGCTCGTGCCCGACGGAACGGCCGCTCTTTCGCGCCGGAGAGGTCCAGATCCCCGCAATCGTCGCCACGCCGGGAGTCTAGTCATGCCTCCGGCGACGCTCGTAGAGGGCCAGCGCCGCCGCGACGGCGACGTTCAGCGACTCCGCGCCCGCCTCGAGCGGGATCGTCGCTCTCGCCTCACACGATTCGACGGCCGCCTCCGGCAGCCCCTCGCGCTCGGAGCCGAGCACGAACGTCACCGGCTCCTCCAGATCGACCTCGTCGAGCGGCTCCCCGCCGTGCGCTACGAGCGCCACCTTCCGTCCGGGCGCGTCCTCGAAGCTCACGAGCGGAACGCGGAAGACCGCTCCCATCGACGCGCGCAATGCCTTCGGGCCGGTCGGATCGGCGCAGCCGGCCGAGAGCCCCACGAACGCAGGGCCCAACGCGTCCGCAGTCCGCAAGATCGTTCCGAGGTTGCCGGGATCGCCGACGCGCCACAGCGCCAACCCCACCGGCGCCGTTCCGCTCGGCAAGTCGGCCCGCCGGAAGATCGCGATCCGCCGAGCCGGATGTGGCAGCGTGGAGACCGACGCGAGGACGTTCGCCGACACGTTCTCGCCCGCAACCAGCAGCTCCTCCGGCTCCAGCCCGGCCGCGAGCCCCGCCTCAACGAGGTCCTCGCCCTCGACCGCGAACAGACCGAGCTTGTCCCGCCAGCGCCGGTCCCGAAGCTTCCGAACGAGCTTCAGCCGCGGGTTGGCGTCTGAGGTGATCAGGCGGTCTTCTGAAGCGCTGCCTTGGCCTCGGCGGCGATCTTGCCGAAGGCCTCGGGATCGCTCACGGCGATGTCGGCGAGCACCTTCCGGTCGAGCGGGATCTCGGCTTTGCGCAGGCCGGCGGCGAACTGGTTGTACGAGAGCCCCTCCTGCCGCGCCGCCGCGTTGATCCGCATGATCCAGAGCCGCCGGAACGTGCGCTTGCGGTTCTTGCGGTCGCGGTAGGCGTAGACAAGCGAATGGTCGACTTGCTCCTTCGCGCGCTTGTAGCTCGAGTGCTTGAGGCCCCAGTAGCCGCGGGCCTGCTCGAGCACCTTGCGGCGCTTCTTGCGGGACGCGACTGAGCGCTTGACGCGTGGCATCGCTCAGCCCCGTCCAAGCAGCTTCTTGATGGCCTTCTGATCGCTTCGTGCGGTCGGCCTAGCCTGCCGGACGCGCTTCCGCTTGGCTTGCCTGTGCTTCACCAGGTGACCCGGCGGCGTCGTCCGGTTCCTTCGGCGGCGCAGCAGCTTGCCTGTTCCCGTCACGCGGAACCGCTTCTTCGTCGCGCTGTGTGTCTTCTGCTTTGGCATCTTCTTCCCTCTTCACTCCCGCGTTCTTCGTCGGCCCCAGCATCATCACCATGTTCCGCCCGTCGAGGAGCGGCGGCGACTCTACCTGCCCGATCTCCTTCACGTCCTCCGCCAGCCGCATCAGCAGGTCGCGCCCGCGCTCGGGGTGCGTCGTCTCCCGGCCGCGGAACATGATCGTCACCTTGACCTTCGCGCGCTGGTTGAGGAAGCGCACGACGTGGCCCTTCTTGGTGTTGTAGTCGTGGATTCCGATCTTGGGCCTGAGCTTGATCTCCTTGACGTTGATCGAGACCTGGTGCTTGCGCGCGAGCTTGGCCTTCTGCTCCTGCTCGTAGCGGTACTTCCCGTAGTCCATCACCTTCGCTACGGGCGGATCGGCCTGGGCCGCGACCTCGACGAGGTCGAGGTTCTTGCCCCACGCGTACTCGCGAGCTTCGTCTGACTCCTTGATCCCGAGCTGCTCCCCGTTCTCGCCGATCAGCCTGACCTTCGGCGCCCGGATCATCTCGTTGATACGAGCCTGCGGGACGGGGGCCCGGTCCGGCTCGACCGATCGCCGTGGCCTCAAAGACCCTTCACCAAGTTCTCAGTTCCTCCTTTTCGAATAACAAGACCGCTGCAAGCAGCGGCCCGGAACCTCGTCCATCCGACTCGGTTGAACCTCCGCGAAGCTCAAACGGCTTGGAAGGTGAGGGTGGGCCCCTGCTTGGTCAGACTCAAAGCGTAGCAAGGTATTCGCGGAGCTCCACGAGCGATTTTGTCGACTGCTCTCCCCCGCGCTCGCGCACGGCCAGCGACTCGTCGGACTCCTTGTCGCCGTAGACGATCGTCACGGGGATCTTCTCGACCTCGGCGTCGCGGATCCGCTTGCCGACCGTTTCGTCGCGCTCGTCGACCTCGACGCGGAACGGCTCGAGCTTCTCCTCGAGCTCGTGCGCGGGGCCGCGGTGCGCCTCTCCGACCGGCAGAACGCGGAGCTGGACCGGCGCGAGCCAGAACGGGAACGCGCCCGCGTAGTGCTCGATCAGGATCCCGATGAAGCGCTCGAAGGACCCGTAGAGCGCGCGGTGGACGACGTAGAGCTCGTGCTCGCGGTTGTCGGGCCCGACGTAGGTGAGCCCGAAGCGTGACGGCATCTGCGAGTCGAGCTGGATCGTGCCCATCTGCCAGCGGCGGCCGAGCGCGTCCTCCATGTGCAGGTCGATCTTCGGCCCGTAGAACGCGCCCTCCCCGGCTGCGACCTCGTACGGGATCTCGTTCAGCTTCAGCGCCTCCTCGAGCGCCGCCTCCGTCATGTCCCACTGCTCGTCGGTGCCGATCTTGTTGTCGGGCCGGGTCGAGAGCTCGGCGCTCGCCTTCAGCCCGAAGAGCTCGTAGAGGTAGCGGCCGTACGCGACGCAGCCGGCGATCTCGTCCTGGATCTGTTCCTCGGTGCAGAAGACGTGCGCGTCGTCCTGGGTGACGATGCGGACGCGGAGCAGCCCGTGCAGCGTGCCCGTGAGCTCGTCCCGGTGCAGCGGCGAGGCCTCGGCCAGGCGCATCGGCAGCTCCTTGTAGCTCCGCGGCCGGCTCCCGAAGAGCAGCATCGCGCCGGGGCAGTTCATCGCTTTGATCGCCCACGGGCGGCCGTCGACCTCGAGCTTGAACATCAGGTCCTCGTACTTCGGGAAGTGGCCGGACGTGTACCAGGTCTCGTTGTCGTAGATCAGCGGCGTACGGATCTCGTCGTAGCCGCGCTTGGCGTTCTCGCGGCGCCGGATGTCCTCGAGCTCGTTCCAGATCACCATCCCCTTGGGGTGCCAGATCGGCGAGCCCGGCGAGCGCTCGGAGAAGTGGTAGAGGTCGAGCTGGGGCCCGAGGCGGCGGTGGTCGCGCTTCTTCGCCTCCTCCAGGCGCTGGAGGTGCGCTTCCAGGTCGTCCTGCGAGTAGAACGCCGTGCCGTAGATGCGGGTGAGCTGCGTGTTCTTCTCGTCCCCGCGCCAGTAGGCGCCGGCGAGTCCGGTCAGCTTGAGCGCCTTGATCGGCTTCGAGTCCTGCAGGTGCGGGCCGCGGCAGAGGTCGGTGAACTCGCCCTGCGTGTAGAAGGTGATCGGGCCTTCGGCCGTGTCGACGAGCTCGACCTTGTAGTTCTCGCCTTGCTCCTGGAAGAAGCGCTTCGCCTGTTCGGCGTCGACCTCCTCGCGGCTCCAGGAGCGGCCCTCGGCGAGCTCGCGTCGGATCTCTTCCTCGATGCGCTCCAGCGCGTCCTCGCCGATCGGCTCGGGGAACTCGAAGTCGTAGTAGAAGCCGTTATCGATCGGCGGGCCGATCGCGATCTTGGTGCCGGGGTAGAGACGCCGGACCGCCTCGGCAAGGAGGTGGGCGGCGGAATGGCGCAGGACGTAGAGCGCATCCGGATCGTCCTTGTCCCGCGTGGTCAGGATCTGGATCTGCTTGCCTTCCTCGAGCGGGAGCCGGAGGTCCTGCACGCGGCCGTTCGAGCGCAGGAGCACGGCCTGCTCGGCCAGCTTCGGCCCAATCGCGCGTGCTGCGTCGAGGCCGGTCGCGCCCTCGGGCAGCTCGAGCTCGGACGAGTCGGGCAGGACGACCTTCATCGCGCGGGCGGGTCGAAGCGCAGGCGGGAGCTCAGGCGGCGCAGAAGGCGCGGTGTCAGCCGAGCGTGTCCCGGAAGATCACGGATTCAGCCTAGCGAATGACGGGCAAACGCGCAGCATGGAGAACGACGACCAGCCCCGTGACGACGATCGGAACGAAGAGCTCGAGCAATCCCCGGCGCCGGATCCGGAAGAGGGCGAGCCGCGCCCCGAGGACGACCCGCAGGCCGACTGATCAGTCCTCGCCTTCGACCGCGGCCTTCAGCTCGGCCGGACACTTGAGCCAGTAGCTCTCGCGGAGCCACTCGAGCGCCGCGTCAAGCGACTCCTCGTCCGTAACGGCAGCCGTGATCCAGCCGTAGCGGCCGACGTAGCTCGCCGTCCGCACATACGGCAGCAGGTGCGCGATCTCCCGCTCCTCGGCTGTCAGCTTCATCGTCACGTGCACGGCGCCGTCCTCGACCACGGCCCAGCCGAACACCTTGTTCTCGCCGACCTTGAACACCGGGAAGTCGCCCCAGGGCCGATCCTCGTACGTCCCGGGAAATTCCAGTGCCGAGCTGCGAATCCGCTCTGCGATCGCCTCCAGCCGCACGACGCCCATTCTCGCCGTTTCGGGGTCTCTTGCGCCGGGAACGCGAAATATGACTCGAAAACAGGAAAGGGGCGCACATGGGCAAGCGCGTCAAAGATGCGATGACCTCGAATCCGTGCACGATTGACGCCGACCAGACCGTCGAGTACGCGGCTCGGATGATGAAACAGGAGAACGTGGGCCTCGCGCCCATCGTCGAGGGCGACCGCCTCGTCGGCACGCTGACCGACCGCGACATCGTCGTACGCGTAGTCGTCGAAGGCCGCGACCCGAAGACCGTGAAGGTGCGGGACGTCGCGTCCAAGGACATCGTCACCATCGACCCACAGCAGGACCTGGACGAGGCCCTGCGCCTGATGGCGAGCCATCAGGTTCGCCGGCTCCCGGTCGTCGAGGAGGACGGCCGTGTCGTGGGCGTGCTCGCGCAGGCAGACGTCGCCCAGGAGGCAAAGGAGAAGAAGGTCGGCGAGATGGTCGAGGAGATCTCGAAAGGCTGAGAGGAGACCCGATGCCGAACAAACGAGCGAGCGTCAAGAACGAGAAGCAGTACGAGGGACTCAAGAAGAAGGGGATGTCGAAGGAGCGGGCGGCGAAGATCGCCAATTCGCCAGGCTCGTCGAGCCGGGGCGGCAAGAAGTCCGGCTCGAGCTCGAGCTCCCGCAGCAACTCGCGCCAGGGCGGCACGACCGCCCAGAAGAAAGCAGCGGGCCGCAAAGGCGGCCGCGCTTCATCGCGCAAGTCGTAGGGCAGTCGTAGACTCCGGCCAATGAGACCCGAGACGCTCACGTGCCGGGTCGGGGCCGGAGTCTCCACTGCTGCGGACGCCTCGGACGCCGTCGCCCGCGCGGCCCGCGAGGCGCGCGAGGCCCTCGGT
>WNGF01010686.1_pt1 | contig 10302 bp, 4 predicted proteins | sample 5400641 | NCBI WGS metagenome assembly WNGF01 (sample SAMN13153371, study PRJNA577476) | soil metagenome | isolation source: 80 cm soil or saprolite under grassland replicate 2 | place: USA:California | collected 2016-06-15
TTTTGCGACACGGCTCCAGCACGCGGCCGAACGACGGCATGACGATCTATGGTGACTACTATTTGCTGGAGACATTGCTGTGGCTGGAAGCACATCCTTTGAAGGAGCCGCGTAGCGCCGCAGTGAACCAGGATTAGTGGCAACCCGAAGGAAGCTGACCGCCAGAACTGAGAGCCGCTCTAACGCAATCCTATCCCAATTATCTTCTATTTGTGGTTCACGATTTCTCATCGGAGCGGGCAAACTGGTCAACCAATTTCCATAGAAAACGGCCCTATCTGCAGGAGAATGTGGTTTCCAATTGCCCGTGCCTATGCGCAGTCGGCTTCTTTCATCAACAAAGAGAGGCTGGAAGAGTAAATCTCTGCCTAAATATTGTCTTGACAGGGAATTAAATTGGGAGTATAGGTGCCCCGCAATGGACGAAAATGCTCAGACCAATTTCGGTGCGAATCGATTAAAGGTAATCGAGCAGAATGGATCAAGCGCTACCACTGAGGACGTCATCGCGCGAATATCTGATCTAATAAAGGGCGCTCAACTCAAACCTGGGGACCGCCTACCTGCTGAGCGTGACCTGGCAAAACAGCTGGGCGTTAGCCGCCCATCGCTGCGTGGCGGGTTGCGCGCTCTGGCGTCGATGGGAGTGCTCAAGTCGAGACAGGGAGCGGGAACTTTCGTCGCAGGTGGACCACCCACGCTCGATAGTGAGCCCTTGAGATTATTGGCGGCCCTGCATGGTTTCAGTTTCAATCACATGTTCGAGACGCGGTCGATTCTTGAGGTGGGCGCTGCGGGCCTGGCGGCCAAAAATGCCACGAGCGAACAACTGGCTACTTTGGCTGAGGAGATCGCGGAAATGTATGCCGCACTTGCCGATCCCCAGGAATATCTCGTCCATGACATTCGTTTTCACCGCGCCATTGCCGCCGCCTCTGGCAATCCGACGCTGGCGACCTTAGTGGAGATGGTGTCGGCGGTGTTGTACGAACGGCGGCGTGAAACAATAGATCGCGCGCACGATTTCAAGGAATCGATGGAACTACATCAGCGGCTTTACCGCGCCATTCGAGCGCGGCAGCCGGAAGAGGCGCGCGCTGCGATGAGCGAGCACATCCGGCGGGCGCAAGAAGCCTTCGCGTTGGAAGAGAGCGAAGAACAAACTACGAATCAAGTTTCTGAGAATAGGGAAGACATATCCGTCGGGGTGTGAACCTGCGAAAGCGACTCACATCCCGGGAAATGATTATGTCCGCGGAATTTGTCCGAACATAAGACAAACTAGTTCCGGACTTTTGTAGCCGGGCCCAGCGACAGTCGGCCACCAAGCGAATGCTGCTTCTAGTTTTTGGTCTTGCGGGATCGGTGATCGGTCAGTTGCCCTCAAATAAGAATTTTTAGAGCCACCTGAGGAGGCTTTCCATGCTTAGTGCGAGGAGTTGGTGTTCAAGGTCTCTGTTGGATTTGATTGCTGTCTCAATGCTCGTTGGGTTGCTGGCTGCATCAGCGGGAGGTCAGTCGGTCACCGGATCGATTTCAGGCATGGTGACCGACTCCGCAGGCGGCATTATCGTCGGGGCAAGTGTGACCCTCAGTAACGACCAGACAGGAAGTACGCGCGCTGTCACTACGAGCGAAGATGGTAGGTTTTCTTTTGCTGCCTTACAGCCCGGCGTCTATACCCTCAAGGTGGAACAGCCCGGCTTTCAAGCACTTGAGCGAAAGAACGCCATATTAAGTGCCAACGAAAGCCTCGCGCTCGGAGATCTGGCATTAACGGCGGGCCAGGTTACCGAGACGGTGACCGTGACCGGTGAAGGGACCATGGTCGAAAAGGAGAGTAGCGATCTAACCGCCCGATTGACGGAGGATCAGATCAGCCTGATTTCGACCAAGGGTCGCGATGTCACTTCGCTGCTGCGCCTGATACCCGGAACTTCAAATGATGATGACATTGAAGCGGTGGGTGAAGGCTTTGGGACCAACTTGCCGAATATCTCAGGTCAACGCGGCCGTTCTACTGTTTCGACAATCGATGGCTTGAATGCAAGTGAGCCGAGCGGCAACAATAAATTGAGCATGACGATTAACCAGGATGCCGTTGCCGAGGTCAAAGTCCTGCGAAATAACTATGCTGCGGAGTACGGCAATAACGGTGGCGCCTTGATCAACCTGGTGTCGAAGGGCGGCGGCAAGGATTATCGGGGCAGCGCTTACTATTTTCTGCGGAATGAAGCTCTCAATGCATCTCCGTTTTTCACCAATAAGGCCGGTCTGAAGCGGCCCCTCTATCGTCACAATATTTGGGGCTTCAACGTCGGTGGGCCCGCGCCGATTCCGCGGTTCGGAGAAGGCGGATCGCGATTGATAAGAGACAAGGTCTTCTTCTTCTTTTCCTACGAGAAGCCGCACCAGATCACCCCACAGGATCCTCGCTTCGTGACCGTGCCGACAGCGCCTGAACGAGCCGGTGATTTCTCGCAATCAATCAACTCAACAAATGCAAAGGTGTTCATCAAAGATCCGCTCAGGTCGGGCAATTGTAGCGCGACTGATAGCAGCGGATGTTTTCGTGATCCGTCGCGAGCGACCGCGAGTAATCCCCTTGGCCTGAACATTATTCCGGCCGCGCGTTTTAACACGAGTGGACAAGCGCTCCTTAATTATTTCCCGTTGCCTAACGCGATCGGTGCGCGCACGCCAACCGGCGGTGCTTACAACTATGTGGTCCAGAGTCCAGTAGATGTGCCAAAGCGAAGTATGGTCATCCGCTTTGATGTCAAGCCCTCAGAAAATGACGCCTTCTATGGAAAGGCGCAGTGGTGGACCTCGGATAATTTGGGAACCGGCACGTCGGGTTGGCCGTCAGGCGACGCCAGCCGCTGGGGAATTCAATCGCACTATCTATACAAAGATAACGGTCTGTCGTTCAACTGGGTTCATATCTTCAATTCAAGCATGGTCAATGAAGCGAATCTTGGCTTCCGACACGATTCCGAAGGCTTCATACCCGGAGATGGTGAAACTGACCGCTTGACGAAAAGTGCGTTGCATTACACCGCGCCCCAACTGTTTCCGCAAAACAACACACTCGGGCTGATCCCAAGAGTAACAAACTGGAGCGGCGTACTCGGCGTCGCGCCGGCCCAGATTAACTGGCTATCTCGCTGGGGCGAAATTGGCAACGATTATATTCTTCCCTCCTTCGCCGATAATCTCTCGATCACTCGAGGCGATCATAGTTACAAATTTGGGTTCTACCTCGAGCATGTGCGAAATGGTGAAGCTCGAGGAGGCGACTGGTCGGGTTCCTTTAATTTCAGCGGCACCGATAGTGGCTTTAGCGCGTCTGGCTTAAATACAGGCTACGCCTATGCAAACGCACTGATCGGCAATTTCGCTCAATACAACGAGCAAAGCGCCCGCCGTGGCGCTAACGTCGAGCTGTTGATGCTGCAATGGTATGGCCAGGATCAGTGGAAGATGACCAGGAACTTTACAGTTAATTACGGACTGCGCATGGGCTGGAACAATCAGTGGCAGCAACGTGATTTTCAGTACGCAAACTTCGATGCTACCCGCTTTGATCGTGCCAAAGCGCAAGTTCTATATCGACCTTTCTGCGTCGGTGGGACTCCGGCCACAGCATCCTGTGCGAACGCCAACCGTCGCGCGCAGAATCCGATCACTGGTCAACTCTTAACTAATACCAGTCTGGTCGGCACGGTCGTTCAGGGCGTGGGCGATCCACTGAATGGCATCCTGTTACCGGACCAGGCGCCCAGAGGGTTCATGAGACCTCCGGGCATTCATTGGGAACCGCGCGTGGGCTTCGCGTGGGATCTTTTTGGGCACAGCAGTACGATCCTCCGCATGATGGGAGGCGTCTATCATACATATCGGCTCGGCGGAGGAACGACGGGCGGCAACCTGGTCAGCAATACGCCCTTTCAGAGTAATTCGAGGATCGATTTTGGCAACATTGACCAAATCGCTAACCTGGTCGGAAGTGCGCTGAGCAGGACGACGGCGCTGAAGGCAGTCGATCCTGACTTTCACACGCCGACAATCTACAACTACTCAATTGGCATCCAGCAGGAACTAGGTTTCAAGACGGTCATCGAGATTAGCTACGTAGGATCGCAGAGCCGGCATCTGGGTGAACAGCGCAATATCAATGGTGTTCCGGACGGGTTCAAGTTCATTAACCTGCATCCGGAGAATAGGAACCCATTTTCCGCCGTTACCCAAAATGGACCAACTCAATTAGGCGCCCTGGCCGATGACTTTTTGCGTCCTTTCCAGGGCTATCAGGACATTCAGTTGATCTCATATACGGGTAACTCGAACTACAACGCACTACAGGTCCAGGTCAATCGACGGTACACGCGCGGGCTCCAATTTGGGGTCGCTTACACCTGGTCAAAAACATTGGAGACGGTTACGAAAGACGGCCCTGCCGATGATGGCGACGCGGTTTTTGGTCGTCCCTACAGAGCATTTAACTACGGTCCCGCTGACTTCGACCAAACGCACATTTTTACGGTCAACTATATTTGGGACGTGCCGAGTTTGAGCAGGCACTTTGCCAATAATGGTTTTGTCAAAGCGATCTTTGATGGATGGCAGATTTCCGGCACTACTTCATTTGCGACCGGAAAACCGAAGACATTTGGCAGCGGCACAGGGCTAAACTGGACTTTTGCCGGTACAACATCGGCCACTAACATTACGGATTTTACCGGCGGTGAAGTAAACGCGCGGCCGGTAGTTATTTGTAATCCAAACCGGAATCCCGGGACGTTCGCTCCCGACGGCACCCCCTATTTGATTGACACCTCCTGCTTTGCCAAGCCTGGAACCATTGGCAGCATCGGCGATCTACAGAGAAATCTGATTCGGCTTCCGAGCATCTTCAACAGCGACGTGGCGTTCTTTAAGAATTTCCGCTGGGGAGAGAAACGGGCAATTCAATTGCGCTGGGAAACCTACAACGTTTTCAACCGCGCAAATTTCACAGACATTAATGGGGCCATGACATTTGACGCTGCCGGCAATCAAACGAGCACCAGTTTTGGCACACCCCGCGCAACTCGTGCGCCGCGCGTCATGCAGGCATCCATACGGATCAATTTCTAACTGGAGGCAAGACGGATCGAAACAATACTCGAGGTTTTTCTTTGTTCGGCTTGACGGACTCATTGGTCATCGCTCGCAAGAAACAATTGGAATTCTCAGACTACCTGAAGGAGGCCCCATGGTTATTTCCAGGCGTAGTTGTTCAAGGTTGCTATCGAGTATTTTTGCGGTCTTGCTGCTTGTTGGGCTGGCTGGATCAGCCGTAGCTCAATCGATCACCGGATCGATTTCAGGTACGGTGACCGATGCCACCGGCGGCGTTGTGGTGGGTGCCAGTGTCACATTGCACAGCGACCAAACTGGAACTGCGCGCTCGGCTACTACCAGCGACGACGGTCGGTTCTCTTTTGCCGCCTTACAGCCTGGAGTTTATACAGTCAAGGTGGAACAGCGCGGCTTTCAGACCCTCGAGCGAAAGAACGCCGTGTTGAGCGCTAATGAAAGCCTCGCGCTCGAAGATCTCGCATTGACCGCGGGCCAGGTTTCCGAGACTGTGACGGTGACCGGTGAAGGAGCTATGGTCGAAAAGGAAAGTAGCGACCTTACCGCGCGACTGACCGCCGACCAGATTAGCCTGATTTCGACTAAAGGTCGCGACATTACTTCGCTGTTGCGACTGCTGCCAGGCACCTCTAACGACGATGACATTGAGGCTGTCGGTGAGGGCTTCGGTACGAACTTGCCTAACATCTCCGGACAGCGTGGCCGTTCCACTGTAACGACAGTTGACGGACTAAATGCCAGCGAGCCGAGCGGTAGCAACAAAATAAGTATGACCACCAGCCAGGACGCGATCGGCGAAGTCAAGGTCCTGCGCAACAACTACGCGGCAGAATATGGCAACAATGGCGGCGCTATTATCAATATCGTCTCGAAGGGTGGCACAAAGGATTATAGGGGCACCGCGTATTACTTCATTCGGAACGAGGGGCTCAATGCCAACAGCTTTTTCAATAATAAGGCTGGGCTAAAGAGAGGACTCTATCGTCATAACATTCCTGGCGGCAACTTCAGCGGGCCCTTGCCACTCCCGCGTCTCGGTGAGGGTGGTCCGAGCCTGCTAAGGAACAAGGCTTTCTTCTTCATCAACGTGGAGAAGCCGCACACGATCACGCCAACGAACGCTGTCTTTGTAACCGTACCTACAGCTCTCGAACGTCAGGGTGATTTCTCAAAGTCGTACACAGGATTCGATTCGAAAACTGGATTGCCAACCCCGGTCAGTCTTAATGATCCGCCTCATGCTACGGGCGGGGCGATCGTCGGCAATGTCATTCCGAGGGATCGCTGGAACGCAAATGGGTTAGCCTTGTTGAACTTTTTCCCCTTGCCCAATACGCCACTCGGTCGTACTCAAAGCGGTGGCGCCTACAACTACGTTTTCCAGCAGAGTGTGGATGTGCCGAAGCACAGCTACCTCATTCGTTTCGACGTCAAGCCTACCAATAACGACAGCGTGTACTGGAAATATCAATGGTGGACTTCAGACAACGTAGGCTTGGGTACTTCCGGCTGGCCGAGTGGGGACGCCAATCGTTGGGGAATCAATTCGCATTACCTCTACACCGATAACGGTTGGTCAGCCAATTGGGTTCACGTTCTGAGCTCAACCGTAGTGAATGAATTCAATTTCGGGATGCGGCGCGACACCGAAGGATTCATACCTGCTGAAGGCATGATTGATAAGGTGAGCAGAGCCAAGGTGGGATACACGGCGGCCCAACTGTTTCCGCAAAACAATAACCTCGGTGCTATCCCGAGAATAACAAATTTCGGCAACGTGGCTGGTACGCCAGCTAATATTAACTGGCTCGACCGCTGGGGCGAAGTTGGGCAGGATTATATCCGTCCCTCTTTCGCCGATAACCTCTCGGTGACGCGAGGCGACCACTCTTATAAGTTTGGCGTGTACTTTGAGCGACTGATAAATACTGAAGCACCGGGTGGTAACTGGACTGGGACATTCAACTTCAGCAACAGCACGAATAATAGTCAGTTTACGACCGCGGCTGGAAATGCGAACTACGGCTACGCGAACTTGCTTCTGGGTAATTTTCAATCCTACAGCGAGTCTAGTGCGCGGCCTCATACCAATCTCGTCATAAAGCAGTTTCAATGGTATGGGCAAGATCAGTGGAGAGCTAATCGTCGACTCACGCTCAACTATGGAATGCGCTTCACGTATCACTCACCTTTTGTGCAGGCCGATGGACTGGCGTCAAACTTTGATCCGACGCACTTTGATCCGGCCAACGCCCCGCTGCTCTACGTGGGTTTCTGCAAGGGTGGAACTCCGGCCTTTGGAACCGCTTGTGCAACAGCCAACCAGTTTGCGGTTGATCCGCGCAACCTTCCCAACCCGACGACCGCGCAACTCTTAAATCGGAATCTCGTCAGGTCGTTTGTTATCGGAACAGGTAGTCTAACCAATGGTTTGGTATTAGGAACCGATCCAACCACGCCTCGTGGATTCAGAAAAACGAAGCCGATTGATTTCGAACCGCGCCTCGGCTTTGCCTGGGATATCTTTGGCAACGGCAAGACTGTCCTGCGAATGCACGGTGGTGTTTACCACGCTCCGCGTGTGGGCGGCGGCACGACCGGCGGTAACCTGGTCAACAATCCGCCACAGTCGCGCACCTTTACAATCAATACCGCGGTCGGCGTCGTTGGCAATATCGACAATCTTGCCAACATCAAGAACCTTGCGGTGAATTTCCCCGGTTCTCTCAACGCGATCGAGGTCAACTCCAAGACACCGACAACCTATAACTTTCAGATAGGCGTTCAGCGAGACATCGGTTTCAAGACAGTAATGGAGATCAGTTACGTAGGGTCGCTGAGCCGACATCTCGGGGAAAGGCGGAATATCAATCAGGTTCCCGACGGGGCGAGATTCGTGGATCCGGCTCAATGTGCTCTGTTCGGCGTCATGTGTCACCCGGAAAATAGGGACCCGCTTACCGACAGGAGTGCCAAGAACAGTGATTTCCTGCGACCCTATCGAGGCTACGGCGACATCAACATGGTGATGTATTCCGGTACCTCAAACTATAATTCGTTGCAGGTTCAGCTCAATCGCCGTTATACGCATAACTTCCAGTACGGTGTCGCCTATACGTACTCAAAATCGTTTGACTACGCCAATGACGACTCTTCGGATGTAAGCAATGGCCGACCGTATAGAGCGTTTAACCGTGGGCCGTCAGATTTCGATCAAACTCACATCTTTACCGTAAATTACATCTATGACATCCCTCGCCTTGGCACGCGTTGGAACAATGCTCTCACAAGAGCCATTTTCGGTAACTGGCAGATCTCCGGCACGACGTCGTTTGCGACCGGCAAACCGAAAGATTTCACCCTTGATTCGAATACTTACAGCGGCACCACGTTCGACATCCTCAGAGCGAGCGGGACTTGCCCTCCGTTGACCGTCCGCACGCAGAATGCGCAGGCGAAGGCGGGCGATCCCTTGACGGACCGTTGCAATCCAATCACCGACTGGATGGGTGGCACAATCAACGCTACTCCGTTCGTGATTTGCGACGCTGTAAAGAGCTCACACGATCGTAATGCTGACGGTACGCCCCTGGCATTCAATCCGGCGTGCTTTGCTCAGCCCACTGCCCTTGGACAAATTGGCAATCTACCGCGAAACGGTCTTCGCCGTCCCTCAATCTTCAATACAGATCTGGCGTTTTTCAAAAATATACACCTCGGCGAGAAGCGCACAATTCAACTACGGTGGGAGACCTACAACCTGTTCAATCGCTCAAATTTTTCCGACATCGACGCTACTCCGAAGTGGGGTCTAGTGGGAGAGAATCAATCTATCTTTACGAGGGCCGACGGCACAACACTGACGACGTTCACGGGTGGGCACTATGAGCAAACCAACGCCCGTTTTGGCGCCGTTACCGCTACGCGCTCGCCGCGCGTGATGCAAGCGTCGATCAGAATCAATTTCTAATGTTGAGCAATAGGAACCTGTCGAAACAATACCCACAGTTTTCTTTGTTCGTTTTTGACGGACTGATCAGTCATCGCTCATGAGAAACATCCGGAATTCTTAGAACCACCCGAAGGAGACACTCGATGTTTATTTCCAGGTGTCGTTGTTCAAGGTTGCTGTCGAGTATGTTTGCGGTCTTGCTGCTGGTTGGGCTGGCTGGCTTAACCTCAGCTCAATCGGTTACGGGATCGGTTTCCGGCACGGTCACGGATGCCACGGGCGGCGTTGTGGTTGGCGCCGGCGTCACATTGCACTTGGAAGTTAGTTCGCAAGCCTCGCGTGTTTTAGTGGTCCTTTAGCAGGAGGGACAAAGTGATGTTTTCGCTAAGAGAAACGCTGACGATTTTGCTGCTTGTATTAGTCTCGGCTTCGGTACTCTTTGCTCAGACGGCAACGGGCGAGGTCAGTGGAACTGTCACCGATCCGAATGGGGCTGCAGTGCCTGGCGCCGTTGTCAGGCTGACGAACCAGGCCACGAAAATAGAGTCCGTAGCCAAAACGAATGAGAGTGGATTTTTCGTCTTCGTGAATGTGAGACCGGCAACTTACATGCTCTCAGTCGAAGTGCCCGGGTTCAAGGGAGGGCAAACTCAATTTGATGTGGGTGTGAGCGAAACGGTTACGCAAAATATTGCGCTGACGGTTGGACAGGTTTCTGAAGCAGTCGAGATTATTTCAGGAACCGAAATGGTCCAGAGGTCTTCATCTGATCTGGGTACCGTAATTTCCGAGAAAACTGTGCAGGATCTGCCTTTGAATGGCAGAAATTTCACTCAACTACTCACCCTTACGCCGGGCGCAACGCCCGTCTCTACTTCGCAAAACAGAAATGTCGGCGGCGTCGAAGGAAACGTTGGAATTCCCGGTTCAGGTTTTGCCGACCCTTCTTTTCATGGGCAGGAAAACCGTTCGAAGCTTTATTTCTTTGATGGCATCATCAACACCAACGTTCGTGGGCCGACTTACATAGTGATTCCGAACATCGATCTGATTCAGGAGTTTAAGGTTGTCGGCCACGACGCGAAGGCTGAGTTTGGCGGCGCGATGGGCGGAGTAATGAACATGGTCTCGAAGTCCGGAGGGAATAGCTTTCACGGCTCGGCCTTCGAGTACTTGCGTAATGATGCCTTCGACGCGCGCAATTCTTT
>WNGF01021957.1_pt1 | contig 10302 bp, 10 predicted proteins | sample 5400641 | NCBI WGS metagenome assembly WNGF01 (sample SAMN13153371, study PRJNA577476) | soil metagenome | isolation source: 80 cm soil or saprolite under grassland replicate 2 | place: USA:California | collected 2016-06-15
CTGCGCGCCCCAGGCGCCGGCTATTGCTGTCGGGGTTACTGCTCGTGCTGATAACAAGATGTTTTGGCATGTTGTTGACTCGAAATCTAGCGAGTGAAACAGATTAATGGATCGAGACTGGCGTTCCAACTTTAACTCGCTCGACTAAACGAATCGCATGGGAATGTTTTTTCTGTAACTTTTTCCCATGAAAGCTCTCGCTCTGTTTTTATTGCTTTTCGTATCGGCATCAATCGCGTCGGCCGAGCCGGTAATCGTTATTGTTCGTCACGCGGAGAAGGCTACCAACGGTGGCAATGATCCGGACTTATCTCCGGCTGGTCGCGCGCGGGCTGACGCGCTTGCACGGATTTTAAAGGACTCAGGCATCACTGCAATTTTCACCAGCGAATTCAAGCGCAGCCAGGAAACCGCGGCGCCGACCGCGACATCAACTCACGTTGTGCCAACGGTTGTTGCGGCAAAGGATACGGACGCGCTCGTCGCGAAGTTGCATCAGCTAAACGGCAACGCGCTGGTTGTTGGGCATGGCGACACGATTCCGAACATCATTAAAGCGCTCGGGATCAATAGCCCGATCAACATTCCGGACGCGGATTACTCGGAGTTGTTAATCGTCACGCTCGGCGATAAGCCGCAGTTGTTTCGGCTGCATTATCCAGAGGTCAGAAGTCAGAGGTCAGACGCCAGCGGTCACTGAAGGACGAACAATCAGCCCCACAGCTGGCGAGAGGGTAAGCCCATCCTGCTGTTTTCGTAGGCGAGTCCGTGATGACGATCGCCTGCCAACAGTAATGGCCCATCAAGGTCCACATGATCCGTCGCGCTCGTGAGCAGGCGAGCCGGAGCGATCCCTAAAGAAGTGCATACCATGCAGCCTATCAATAATTTGAACCCGGCCTCGCGTGCGCGCTCGGTCAAGAGCAGGGCTTCCGTCAGCCCTCCCGTTTTGTCCAGTTTTACGTTCAGCATCTCGTAGCGATTGGTCAGGCGGGGAAGATCGGCAGTCGTATGGCAACTTTCGTCTGCGCAGACTGGAACAGGATGGTCGAGAGTTTCGAGGACCTCATCGGCGTTCGCAGGAAAAGGCTGTTCGATCAACTCGACCCCTAATCCGTTCAATGCCGGAACAATGTTGCGATAGTGCGAAGGCGACCACGACTCGTTAGCGTCAATCAGCAGACGCGCCGCGGGCGCGGCCTCGCGCACAGCTTCGACTCGCGCAAGATCGACATCGTCGCCTCCAAGTTTGAGCTTCAGGATCCCTGGCACGCCGTAGCCTTGTGCGAAGGCGGCGGCATTCGCCTTCGCCGCAGTCGCCATGGCGGCCGGTGTATCCAGACTGATCGTGAACGACGTTTCGACTTCGGGAACGATCGGGATGTTCGCCAGTTCCCAGACGCGTTTGCCGGAAGCCTTGGCTTCAAGGTCCCATAACGCACAGTCTAACGCATTGCGTGCGGCACCCGGCGCCAGCAGCTTTTGAATCTTCTGCCGATCCAAATTCGGTACACCTTGCATCGATTTGATCTGTGCCAAAACAGAAGCACAGCTTTGGTCGTAACGCGCGATAGGAACGGCTTCACCGCGCCCCGTATGCTGCCCGTCGCTCACCCTCACGACGACGACACGCGCTTCGCTTCGACTGCCGCGCGAAATCCGAAATGGTTGTTTGAGCGGCCAGATTTCCTCTCGAGCTTCGATGAGAAGACCTGTCATTAACAAAAGGAAACGAAGTTAACGAAGATTATCCAGTGACTTCTTCTTTGTTTTCTTTGTTGTCTTCTGTTCGGATTCCAAAAAAGATCGGCATCATGAAAATCACGAAAAACATCGGCATGCTTCTGCTTGCGGTTTACTTGATCATCGATGGCCTTTTAGGGTTCGGCTTAAATGTGGGGCCAGCCATCTTCCTGCTCTACATTGTGGCGCTGGCCGCCGGCCTCTTTATTCTCATAGGCAAATAATGCCGCGCGACGGATCAAGAAGAAACGGAAATCTCAGGGAAGGGTTATGCGACGCGTTAACTTTTCGTCGAGTACTTGTCGATCAAAGTCTGATAACGCGGATCTTTACGGAGCGGGTCCCAGGCTGGATCGAGCTTGAGCATTGGGACGGTGAGACCGTTTGGGACAACGAGCAAATGGTCGAGCAGTCGAAATGCTTCGTCGAATTCGCCGGTCCAGGCATAGATCTGCGCGAGCGTAGCGGTTCCTTGCGGCCCATCAAGGGCGTCCTGGGATTCAGGTAACAATTCAACTGCGCGCTTGCCTTCGGCAATGGCTTCCTGCTTTTGACCCAACGTTGCAAGAATCAGGCCGTGCTGCGCGTGCCGGGCAGGGTCTCCGGGAGCTTCGCGGAGCAATTTTTCCGAGACCACGCGCCCATGCTCCAACTCTGGCTGCGCTTTGGTCTTCTCGCCTTGGAGCAGGTGAATCATGCCTTCCACGAAAGCCTTCGGGCAAGGGGCAGTGGTGTTAGTAAATAGTGTCTCAGCGCGGAATTGTTGCAGGACCTGAAGCGCTTCGGGAAACTTCCGCTGTAGCATTAGGACCCAGGCCCGTGCCCAGGTCGTCAGCCCATTCGGATCGGTTTCAGGCGGGATTGAAGAAAATACTTTTTCGGCCGCGCTAAGGTCGCCCTTCCATAGGACCGCCATGTATCCTTTCAATGCACGCGCCTGAAACGATTGCGGCGATGCCGCGATGTCGCGATCAAGAATCTTGTCGACGGTCTCGAAATTGCGCAGAGCTATGTAACTGTAACAAAGGTTAATCAGGACGCTTGTGTTTTTCGGATCGAGTGTGCCGGCTTTTTCCAAATTCGCGGTTGATTCCGTCCACTTGCCCTGACGTCGCTGAATAGAGCCGATGGCCAGATAGGCCTGGGACTCGTTCGGCAGGCCGCGTCTGGCGATGTCGAATTCGGCAAGAGCGCGCTCATAATCGCGGTCGCCATAATAATAAGAGAAACCGAGTGCGAGATGGCCTTCGGGAAGATCCGGTTGCAATCGCAGGGCTTCATCCGCGTTGAGACGCGCTTTTTCCCGGCGGGTAGGCACCGGATCGGAGCTGTGGTACAGCCAACTCTCCACCATGGAGAGACCGGCAAAAGCCAGAGCAAAGTTTGGATCGAGCTTGATGGCTTGTTCGAAAAGCGGCTCGGCCTTCAACGATGTGTCGTGAAACATGTCCGTTTTGTTGGTGTAATCGTGCGCCCGGACAAAGAGAAGATAAGCGTCCGGATCTTGGGTTGGCCGATTATCGAGACGTGCTTTTTCGTTCGGGGAAAGTTTTGCCTGAAGAGCAGAGGCTATTTTTTGGGCGAGATCGGTTTGAATGGCAAAGACGTCGGTCAAATCGCGGTCGTAATCTTCCGCCCAAATGTGCTCGTCGTTGTTCGCGTTGATTAACTGCACGTTCACTCGTATGCGATTGCCGACCCGGCGGACGCTACCCTCCAGAAGCGTGGCTACGCCCAATGCTTTGCCTATTTCGCGGGCGTTGCGCAGGGCGTCGCCCCGATACGACATGACCGACATGCGCGAGATGACCTTCAGATCGCCGATCTTTGAAAGATTGGTCAGAATATCGTCCTGCATCCCGTCGGCGAAGTAGGCGTTCTCCTTTTCATCGCTCAGGTTTTGAAAAGGCAGGACGGCAATCGACTTCTCGACGTTGCGCCAGGAAACGCGCGGGAACAGGAAAAATCCGGCGACCGCCGAACCGATCACGCCGATGGCGATCAGCATGATCACATTGCGACGCCGATGCGTTTGGGGAGCGGGCGTGGCGCGAATTCCCTGCGGTGTGATGTCGTAGGCCCAGGCGAGAATCAACGAGATCGGAAACCCGATTAGCAAAAATACGACGACCAAACGGAACGCCCAGTTGGGCAACTCCCACGCCGGAAAAACAGCCGAGCTGATCTGAATGATAAATCCAGCGGCGATAACGTAAGCAGCCGCGACTCGATAGACTTTTCGCCGTCGCACTTCTTCAAAGAAGCCCCTCATACCAAGAGATTGGCTACGTCACATCATAATTCAATTAGGACTTTTGACACAGAGGCACGCAAGGCTGGACTCGGAACCGATGCAATCTCACAAGAATGGAGGAAAGCAGGAATCCAAGACAGGATTAACAGGATAGACCGGATTATTTCTTGGGTTCCCGCCACGGCGGGCGAGCCGTATTCCTTGGATATTGCTGGGAGCGAAGATTGAACGGCAATCGCGCGGCCGCGGTCTCACGTTTCACTATGACCAAACTTATTGCGTTAGTCGTGGCGAGTGTATTCGCGGCGGGAACGATGTTCGCGGGTGAACACGGCGATTGCACCAAGAAGGTTGGGAACAAAGCAAAGGCCGCCTGCACGGTGTCTCTTGCCAGTCTCAATCTGACTCCGGACCAGAAAACCAAGATGGAAGCAGCTATGTCGGAGCATCAGAAAGCCGGGTGTTCAGAAGCGAGCGAGGCGAAGTACATGAAAGAGGCCGAGGCGATCCTGACACCAGAGCAGTACGCGAAGTTCAAAGCGGAATGCAAGAAAGGCGAAACGAAAGAAACGCAGACGTAAACTTAGCTTCTCATCTCCATTATTAGAAGATCGCGCCCGCCGCGGCGGGCGCGATTTGCGTACCGCCAGAGGGACGCAAATCAAAGGGTTGATCAAATGTTGGACTATCGCCGCTGCGACGGATTGGGCAGTTGCCAGCGCGCTGGTTATCCTGCAGTGGTGTACACATTTCTGATGAACGCAGGGGCGCAGGAGTCCAAGACAGGATTGACGAGATCGAAGGAATTATTTTCTGTGTTCCCGCCATGGCGGGCGAGTTCTGGTTTCCTTAGCTGCTTTTCATCCTGCCTGGTTGCGGTCGTAGGGAATGATGTTGTCCCATTCATCGGCGGATGAGCGGGCGACAAAGGCGACAACCGGTTCGGTGTCGCTCATGTTGAAGACTTCATGGGGCACGCCCGGTTTGATGTAAATGAAATCGCCGGCTTCGTTTTCCAAAACCTGCTTGAGCCCGGGTCCGAATTCGTGGCGCACCCTTCCTTGGACGATGTAAAGGATCACTTCGAAGCCATCATGAATGTGTGCATACGCGACGCCGCCCGGCGGTATCGTGGCGATGTTGGCCGATAGGCTCTTTGTCCCGACATTTTTGGCAGACATGCCCTGCTTATAGTTAATGCCGTTCCAATCCCGGCGGGCGCCTCCGCCGCGAACAGTCAATATTCCATCATGATCTTCTACCGCGCTGAGTTGGATGTTGTCTTTGTTGGCTTTCATAGCAAGTGACCTTGATTCCTAAAAAGATGGTCGGGTTTAAGCGTTGTGTAAATTTGATGCCTCGCGAAAATCTAGAGCGCGCGATTCCTTTCTAACACAACGAGCGCGATTCCGCCCAGGATGGCGATGGACGCAAGCACGTAACGCAGAGTAATCGGTTCGCCGAGCAGGAGAATTCCGCCGGCTGCCGCAAGGACCGGCACACTGAGTTGGACCGTAGCGGCGCTGGTCGCTTTCAGGCCAGATAGTACGCTGTACCAAATCACGTAACCGAGACCGGAAGTGATCGCTCCGGAAACTATCGCGTAGAAGATTCCGGCGGGATCGAGTCGCGCCCGCGAAAAAAAAATAATACTAATCGCAGCAGCAAATGGCACAGCGCGGAGAAAGTTGCCAGCGGTAGTGGCGATAGCATCGCGGCCAGCCTTGCCGCGCAGCGAATAGATGCCCCAAGCCACGCCGGCTCCGACCATTAGGATCGAACCGAACAGTGGCGGTGCGGTGAGTCCGGGAAATATCAACACGACAAGGCCGGTTACGGCGACGATAAAACCGGCGATCTGGATCGCATCCAAGCGTTCGCCTTTGCGAAAACCCCACAGGATCATGGTGGCCTGGACCGCGCCGAAGAGCAGCAATGCTCCGGTTCCAGCTGAAAGATCGACATATGCGAATGAAAAGGCCGCCGCGTAAGCAAAAAGCGCGAGCGCCGAGAGCCAGTTGCCTGCCTTACTCTTAACTAAACGCGAAGCCGTTCCATCAACTATCAACTTTCTTCTCGTATTGATAACGAGCCAGAGAACGACGGCGCCGGAGAAAATGCGAATAAAGGTGAAGCTGGCTGCATCGATGCTGGTTTGCTTCAGCGCCAGTCGGCAAAGGAGCGAGTTGCTCGCGAAGGCGATCATTGCCAGCAGCGTGAGTATGAAAACTCGAGTCGATTTCACCACTGACGAAATTAGGAACCGAGCCTTTCGCGAAAGACGAAATATGAATTGAGGAGACTCGACATGTTAGGAGATAGCAAAGCGTTTAGCAGCCATGTTCACCGTTCTTAATTTCCCGTTGGATGATGTGGATCAAGCGGTCGATGAACTGACCAAGCGTGGCGTGCGTTTTGAAACTTATGATCTGCCCGATATTAAGACCGACAAAAAAGGCATCATGCGCGGAAAGTGCCCAACCATCGCGTGGTTCAAAGATCCCGCTGGGAATATTCTCTCTGTAATCGAGACCAGCTAGCCGCGCGAATTCGCGCGACTCAGCGCGTGGATCTGTTCAGTGAGTTATCCTTCACTTGCGCCGGCGCGCGCCACCGAGTTCCGTGTGTCGCGGACAGGTTACGAGGTGATCGTTGACCATACCGGTCGCTTGCATCAACGCGTAGCAAATCGTGGAGCCGACGAATTTGAATCCGCGCCGCAGTAGATCGCGGCTCATCGCGTCGGACTCGGCTGTGTGCGCGGGCACGTCGGCCATGTTCCGCCAGCGATTCTGAATTCGCTTGCCTCCGACGAAGCTCCACAGGTACGTGTCAAAGGTCCCGAACCCTTTGCGCACGGCTAGAAACATCTTCGCGTTCTGGATCGTAGCCGCGATCTTCAGCCGGTTTCGCACGATGCCGGAATCGCCGAGTAACCGCTGCACATCGCGCACACCGTAGCGGGCGATCTTCTCCGCGCGCAATCCATCGAATGCCTTCCGATAGTTCTTCCGCTTCTTCAAAATGGTCATCCAACTCAGCCCCGCCTGCGCGCCTTCGAGAATTAGAAACTCGAAGAGCAGTCGATCATCGTGCACAGGGACACCCCATTCCTCATCGTGATAAGCGACGGTGAGTTCAGTAGTGGCCCAGGGACAACGCGGCATATCCTCCGCAGATTACCAGATAGATTAGTGGCACGGAATCCATTCTGCTTTGAATCTGCCCAAATCTGCGGAAGCTCCACAGGCCAGCAGACGAATCTGGCTTCGATGACGAAGTTTGGGTAGTGAGAAACGATGACACCGCCGCGACTCGTGCCTGCGCCGAAGATCGGCAATCGATCGGACGACGATTTGCTCCGACGCGCCCAGGAATTTTATGAAGTAATGCAGCAACGGCGGACGATCCGCGATTTTTCCGATCGCGCGGTGCCACGCGAAATGATCGAACATTGTATCCACGCGGCCGGGACGGCACCCAGCGGCGCGAACTTGCAGCCGTGGCATTTCGTGGCAGTGAGCGATCCGGCGGTAAAGCACGAAATCCGTATCGCCGCCGAGAAGGAGGAGAAAGAATTTTACGAACATCGCGCGCCCAAAGCTTGGCTCGAAGCGCTCGTTCCGATTGGGACCGATTCGCGGAAGCCGTTTCTGGAAACAGCGCCCTGGCTCATCGCGGTCTTTGCGCAACCGTTTCGAATTCTGACGGACGGAACCCGTTCGCCCACGTATTACGCGATCGAGTCGGTCGGGATTGCGACCGGCATGCTCGTCACGGCAGTGCATTTGTGCGGGCTTGCGGCGTTAACCCATACGCCAAGTCCGATGGGATTCCTGAATCGGATTCTCGGACGGCCATCGCACGAGAAACCATTTGTGCTCCTAGTAGTCGGTCATCCCGCGGAAAACGCGCTTGTGCCTGACATTGGTCGCAAATCGTTGCGCGAGATCTGCTCGTTCCGGCAACGCATGAGCTCACAATCTTAGCTGTTCCCTTCAAGGAATGTTTGTTGGACACTACCCGCCTTCGGTCGCCGCGGCGACCTACGGCGCGCCAAGCAGCGTTTCAGAGATTAGAGAAGTTAATGTTTGTTGGACATCATAGCGGCGCGTTTGCTGCCAGGAGTGAGCGAAATAGCGGATCGATGCGAATTTGCGTGACGCTATTGCCATCGCGACGCGGCAGAAAAAACTTCAAAATTGTATTGACAGCATTGCCGAGACACCTGCCTAATTGCGCTCGCCCTAGCCCCGCTAGATATTCCCGACCCAATTCAGAGCGTGGATCGAGCCGGCCTTGTCCGGAGAGGCTCCGGTTAAACGGAGGTCTCAAGATGAAATTATTTCTGGCCGCGCAATGCCGGAACTCTCCGGCTTTTCTTTGGCCGCTCAGAACCATCTGGGCCTGCACTCCCAATCAACCAAATCAACAGAGAAAATCGTCTTATGAAAACAAATTTCGCTTCTGGATCTGCCTTCTATAATCCGCGCGCCGTGCTCGGCCTTGTTCTCTGCTCAATCGGCGTTCTCTTGGCTGTAGCTGCGCTGAGCAAATCTGTAGCGAACTCACTTGGCGTGACTCAATCAGCCGTGACAGAACATGGTGTGGCCAGAGCGCCTGATCAATTGAAGTCAAACGCTGATTGGCCTCAGTACGGCTTTGATCCCGAACACACCAGTTTCAATCCTGTGGAAGCTCTCCTCGGCACGGACAACGTTTCGACACTTACGGTAGCGTGGCAGTATTTTTTCCCGTGTTCGACTTACTCATCGCCAGTCGTTGTCGACGGCGTGTTGTACACCGGTAGCTATTGCGGAGATTTCGAAGCGCTCGATGCTGTAACCGGCCAGGTACTCTGGTCAAAATCGTACTTGGGAGGGGTCATAGATTCTGCAGCGGTCGCAGATGGTGTAGTCTACGTTACAGCGAAAGAAGCCGCTACCGTTTACGCCTTCAATGCCTCCACGGGGGCGCCGGTCTGGACTGCTCACACCGGAGACTGGATTTATTCAAACCCTACGGTGTGGAATGGGATTGTCTTTGTGGGGGCTGCCGACGGCAAACTATATGCCTTCGACGCCGGTTCCGGGACCACGCTGTGGACCACCGCGGCACTAAACATCATCGAGTCTCCATCAGTCGCCGACGGGATTGCCTATGTGGGGGCATCGGATGGTCACCTATATGCGTTAGACGCGGCGACTGGAGCGTCAATTTGGACGGCTGACACAGGAGGTAGCAATGCGACTCCTGCTGTGGCCAACGGCGTCGTGTACGAAGGTGGCCTCGACGATCACCTCTACGCCTTTGACGCCAGCAACGGTACCGTCTTGTGGATCGGCACCAATGGCGGCACTTCTCCTGCTGTAGCTAATGGGATGGTCTACGTCGGTTCGGCAGTTCAAAGACAGTTATACGCCTTCGATGCCGAGGGCTGCGGCTCACCTTCCTGCTCGCCAATTTGGACAGCTCCGACGCAGGGCATTGTAACCGCCGCGCCTGCTGTCGCAAACGGTGTCGTCTATGCGGGGGCCTGGGACCGCTACTTATATGCATTCGACGCCGCCCAGGGGACAAGGCTGTGGACTTACACAGCTACAAGCTATTATTCACCGGGCTGTTTATGCCCGTCTCCCAGCGTAGTAAACGGCATGCTCTATGTCGGAGTAACTTTCGGCTACCAGTTATATGCTTTCGATCTTCCAGAACCAAACCCGGTCCCGCTGATTAGCCAGCCACTGGTGCCTGACGCCGTTGCGCCGGGCGGCGCAGGCTTCACCCTGACGGTGAATGGCACGGGCTTTGTTTCTGGGTCGGTGGTGAACTGGAACGGCAGCGCGCGGGCTACAACATTTGTGAGTAACTCGCAGTTGACGGCGAGCATCATGGCATCCGATATCGCTACAGCTAGCACGGCTTCGGTCACGGTGGTGAACCCCACCCCCGGAGGCGGCACGTCCAACGTAGAATTCTTTCCGATTACGCTCGCTAGTTCCTCTCTCTCGGTGAAAAGATCAGATTATGTCACAGCCACGGGCCCCTCCGATGTAGGTGTCGCCGACTTTAATGGTGACGGTGAGCAAGACTTAGCGGTGCCCGACTTCTTCAGCGCTGGCGTGGTTTCAATCCTGCTAGGCAACGGTGACGGCACCTTCAATGCTCACGTCGACTACGCTACTGGACACGGTCCGGGTTATGTCGTGGTAGTGGACTTTAATGAGGACAGCAAGCTCGATCTCGCCGTCAACAGTCAAGACTCTAACGTGGTTTCGGTGCTGCTCGGTAAAGGCGATGGAACATTT
>WNGF01010688.1_pt1 | contig 10300 bp, 5 predicted proteins | sample 5400641 | NCBI WGS metagenome assembly WNGF01 (sample SAMN13153371, study PRJNA577476) | soil metagenome | isolation source: 80 cm soil or saprolite under grassland replicate 2 | place: USA:California | collected 2016-06-15
GGCGCATCGAGCTGGAAGTGCGAACGGCCTACTCGAATTTCTGCGAGACTGAGGAGGTCCTGGAATCACAAAAGAAAGTCGTGGAACACGCCGAGGAAGCACTGCGACTGGCCAATGCCCGCGCCGAAGCGGGCACCGGACCTCAGCTCGATGTACTGGGCGATGTACTGGGAGCCCAAACCGCGCTCACCGAGATAGGTCCCTTGCCGCACCCAGCGCTGCAACGTTCGCGGATGCGATCTGCAGCCGAGCTTCCGGTTCGTCTTCGATTGTCGGCAGGAGCCTTCCGAACTGTCCGATCGCGTCAGTCTCACCAAACAGTGAAGTTCCGCGTCCAAGTTCTGGCTGTTGTTGTGTCTATCCAGACTGATTCCCCAACCTGCGGCGCGGGAACCTCCGGAAACCATGCCTGCAAACCAGCGTCATAGGTGTAACTGTCATACGCACCGATGGCACGGTTCCACCGATACGCCGTATCGCCGTTGATTGGAGCGAACCCAAGCAATGCGTCAATCGGGCCTGTTTGCGGCACTATCGAACTGCGTATCGAAAAGCCGGCCGGAAACGGATTGGCAAGCATGCCTTGCCGCAGATTCCCGATGAACGTGAACGTGGTCGCTGATCCTGGCTGGGCAAAAACGCCCTCCCCAGGATTCAACGTCATGTTGGGATTCGACCAACCAAAAAGATAGTTATTGCCCTCATACTGCTGGGTCGCCTCGTTCCATTTATACAACGTCGTCCCATTGGGAGGGCTTGGCAGCAAGACACCCACTGTGTTGCCCGCGGGGTTGTCAAGCTGGTTGGCCACCATGGAATCACTTGCAGGCACGTCCACGGCCACATATCCCAGAGAATTATACGAAAAGATTGAATCGCTTCGCGCGCGGTAGAACCGATAAGGATAGCCAGAGGCTTGGTTGTCGGTAAAGTTGGCAGTGCCGCCAGTCGGTAGCGTCACCGATCCCAGGGTGCTCCAACTTTCCAGGTTGTGCGAGCCGTCGATACTGCAATTCATCCCGCTGAGACCACGAACCTGCAACTGAAATTGAAAACCAGGAAGTCGCGCGCCTGAGGCCAACGTTAATGTGGCAGGATTCCCTGTGTGCCAGGGATTACGGCGGTACATCGGCCAGTCGCTGCGTGCCAGACCGCTCACGCCGGACAGGGCGTAGAGTTTGCCGCTGCCGGAGCCGACATAGACTGTGCCATCAGCGCCAATGACAGGTGAGGAAAATACCGCTCCTCCGGTATAGAATGGCCAAGCAGCGCCTGCTGGTGTTCCATCGGGGTTTAATGCGTAAACTTTGCCGTCCTCCGAACCGATCAAAATCGTGCCGTCGGCGGCAATGGCTGGCGAACCCGTAACATAGAAGCCGGTAGTGTAAGGCCAGCCTGGATTGATTTGGCCGGTGTCTGGATTAACGGAATAAACCTTATAGTTCCAGGAACCGATGTAAATCGATCCGTCCGGGCCAATCGCCGGGGAGGACTCAATATCTCCCGTGCCGAGGAAGACGGGGGACCATTTGTAGGTTCCGTTTGGATTGAGCGCATAGAGTTTTCCGTCGTAAGAGCCGACGTAAATCGTCCCGTCGCGGGCAATTGTTGGAGAGGAAATGACCCATCCCCCGGTAACGACCGGCCAGCCAGGCTTTAACTGATGAGTGGTTGGGTCAACCGCATACACTTTCGTGTCGGTGCTGCCGAAGTAGATCGTTCCGTCCGGCGCGACCACCGGGCCTGAATAGATGGTGTTCCCGGCGTCAAACGACCAGAGGATAACTCCGTCGGAAGGGCGGAGGGCATGAATGCATTCCGCATAACCATGTGCGGGATCCTCGCCCGCCACATAAATCGTGCCGTCAGAACCCAACGCTGGCGCTGCCCACGTATCGTAATAAATCTGCGTCTTCCACTTGAGCGTGCCGTTCGGGTTGAGAGCGTAGAGATAGCCGTTGTTGCGTCGGGCATAAATGGTTCCATCCCCAGCCACCAGTGGCGCGGCGTTGAAGGAGATGTAAGGCGCAGGTTCAGTGAATGCCCAACTCCGTGACCCGTTGGATTTGATCGCGTAGAGATTCCCGTCGGTGGAGCCGACGTACACCGTTCCGTCAGCGCCGATAGCCGGCGATGAATAAACGGCGTTCGACGTGGTGTAGCTCCAGAGCTGATTTCCTTGCGGTGGCACAGCAAAATTCTGCACAACTCCCACGGTCGTAGTACTGGGAGGCGCTGTTGCGCCCCAACCCATCCCGCGCCGGGCAAACGCCGCCCATAGTTCGTTTAAATTTGCGCCGCCGGTATAAACGCGGTCTGCCTGGAGAATCGCGTCTCGGGCCTGAATAAACGTGGGATTAGCGGGAGAAAGGTTCATTCCGTCGGTGACCAACCGAAGGATTAGATCGTTAGCGACGTGCCAGCCGTAACGATCAATCAGGTTGGCCCGCGCTTCCCACAACGTCACGCACCAGACCTCGCCAGCGTTGTGTACTTCGGCCGGATTGGCAGACGAGCATACTCCGAACAGAGTCGAGAAAGGTGCGACCGAATTGCAGTTATCGTCTTGGTTGGGATCAATGTCGTTAAACGTGAGCGGATTTCTGTTCACGATGTCCGTGGAATAAGGATACCGGCGAATCCCGTAATAGTAGTTTTGCGTGAATCCGGTTCCCGCGAATTGGTAGGTCACGTAGCCGCCATTCGCGTAGTTGGCGTGAACATCATCGTTTTCCTCGCTCAGCAAGGCTAAGGCGTAAAAGTCGGACCACCCTTCCCCGAGACCGCCCGCCTGGGGATAATTCCGCCAGTCAATACCGACGCCGCCTCCGACACGGCGATTGCTTAGCCCGTGCGTGTATTCATGTAAGATGACCTCAGCATCCAAGTCGCCGTCACGATCCGGTGCCGGCCCAGTGAACAGAAACATTTGCATCCGCGATGCCTGCCCATCGGGGAGTGGATCGAAATTCGCATTGTTCACTCCGCTGCCGTCCTGCGCGTCAGCGAGCACCGCGTCGCCAGACAAGCCACCGCGGCCGAAATTATCGTGTTGGAAATTACGCGCCCCCTCTACAAATCCCAAATCATAAAGACGGTCGTGCATCCAGTTGCACCAGTAGAAAAGCTGCGTAACAGCCGCGTTTTGATTGAACGCGTCAGTCTGGTTCACGGTCGGTTCCTGTCCCAGGTCCATGTCGAAGTCAAAGACGCGATACGGTGAGCCGGCCGGACGAATCGCATTCGGATCGTCGTACGGCCAGTTATTGTTATTACGGTCAAGACGCGCATCAACGTTGTTGCCGAGCGTGTAATTGAATCCATCGTTGATCCAGCCGTTGGGTGAGACAAGCGACGATGACGGTGTGACGAGGTCTCTGCAGTAGAGAGGCGGGTCCGCATCAGGTGGGGCACAGGGAAAGCCGGGTTGTACCGACGAGGGCGCGGGATGGCCCGGTGAAAAGGGAGTCGGACTGTCGCTCGTAAAGACCCGATAGGAAGACGCTTCACTCTGATAAACCGTCAAGCATTGTCGGACCAAGGCTTCTCCGGTTTGCGCGTCAATCAACACCCGATACATTTCACCGCGACCGCGGCCCACCAGTTCGACTGACCAGCAAAGTCGGATCGAAGTCCTGCTCATGGGCAGCCAGACCAATCGCGCCTGCGCCTGGCCGGCCAGCGGCGCGGCGGTAAAATTCTGCCGCTGCTCTGCTCCTTCCGGCAGGGGCGAAACTGCGGTCACGTCTTCCGCCCGCAAGGTCTCCCCGATGTTCGTGGCCGCATTAGCCACCGCTTGTTTGGCTGAGATTGGCGGCGTTGTTTCCAGCGTGGCCCGGCTTGTGGAATCCATCTGTGATGCCGCCGCTACATTCGGCACAAAGTGGCTTGAGAGATTCACCAACTCGCCCTTGCTGGTGATGTGGCCGATCAATAACCCTTCAAAGACCGGGATGCCATCAAGTCGTTGCTCCCAGACGACTGACCTCATGCCGTTGTGAGGCGTCACGTATTCGTCTTTGATCCTCGCGTTATTGGTCAGAACTTCCGATCCGTGTCCAAATAGCGTCGAGTTCTCGTTGAGAAAGCGGGTGAAAGGCCGGTAAGGATCATTGTTTCCAGCACTCGGGATCGTCTGGGCAGTTTTTGGAATGATTTCCTCTGCGTTCGTCGGCCCGCTCAGGAACCCCTCGGTGGACATCACCCAGGCTGGGGATCCGACCACCTCGTCCACATCAACTCGCACCGCGGGAATGCGCGCTCGAAGTTGGGCTGCTGCATTTTCCTGTGTCGGACTCAACGCCGCCCCTTTGACGCGTTTGTCAAGAGTTGGCAGCGGGGGTTGCGTCGGCGCAACCTGGCCGAATGTGAAAAGTGCACTCCCGTATAGACCCGCGGCCACCGCCGCGATTCCGATCCAACGACGCGTTCCGTTCAACATAATGTCCTCCGTAGATTTTTAAGTTCTGTATTCAGACTTCGTTTTCCCATCACTCAAAAAGTGAGCTTTGAAGGAAAAATAGAACTACTTCGACTGGGGGGATAGGTGACAAAAATGTCATGACAAAATTGTCACCCCCCGGTTGGCAGGAGCGATGCTACGGCAACTGGAGCACGCGATAGAACCGCTGCGCATCCTGGCCGATTGTGGAGTCCAGAGTCGTGGCCACGGAGTTGGTCGCAGTGAGGATGGGGTCAAGATCGTTCCAATTGGTCTTCCTCAAGTCTGATTTGAACTGCACGCGATAAGTCTTTCCGGCTTCCGCAAGCCAGGCGATGGTTGCACCCCCGCCGGCGAGGGTGGGCGATTGAAGGACCGGCATGTTGACTTGGGAAACCAAGTTGCCAACGACGCGGCTCGCGCCGTTTCGCAACCCTTCGCTGACTACGAGAAAGCTGTTGGATGAACTGGCGGCCATGGTCGGGTATGACGCGTTCGTGTTGACCACCAAATCGCGGAGCAATACTCGACCGCTTTGATCAATCCACGCCGCGCGGATTTGGGAGTTCGTGCTCGGGCCGGGGCTCCCGTCCCAAACCGCCAAAAAGTCAATCCCGTTAAACGCCAACGCCGGATGCGCGCGGAAAGCCAAGTTGCTGATTTGAAATCCATCCGGGTCCAAAACGCCGCCGTCAGCATTGACCCGTGCCCCGTAGATTTCACCGCCGAAGGTGTTACCGTTGGTTGTTACTGTGTTGCGTGTGTCGGCCCAGATGACCAGGAAATCGCTGCCGGCGGAAGCCACAGCCGGAAGATTTTGAGCATTGGGTGCCCGGCTGATGGAAATCGTGGCAGGGTCGAGCACCAATCCGTCTGTGCTGACACGCGCTCCGCAGATGTCACCTTGCCGTTCGACGCTCTCGCGCGCCTGCGTCCAGACCACCAGGAAATCCTTGCCGTTGAAAGCGGCGGCCGGCCAACCCTGGGCATTAGTGCCCGCACTGATAGGGAAGCCATTCGGCTCCAGAACGATACCCTCCCGGTTGACCCGCGCGGCATAAATCTCACTGGCCTTGACCTCTCGCAGATCCTGCCAGACGACAAGGTAGTTTGTCCCGTCCGAGCTCACTGCGGGGTTGAATTGAAAGTCTGGGGCGGTGCTAATTGGAATTCCGCCAGAATCCATTACAGTGCCGTCGCCCTGGACTCGGGCGCCATAAATGTCGTAAGGAGAACTCCGGCCATCGGTCCAAACGACAAGGTAGTCGCTTCCGGCGCTGGCCACTGCGGGCTCCATCGCGAAGCCGGGCTGCGTGCTGATTAGGATGGCCGAAGTGTCCAGCACGGTACCATCGTAGCTGATTCGTACCCCATAAATATTTACGCCATCCGAATTTCGCCAGTCCTGCCAAACCACCAGCCAATCCGCGCCATTGGAATCGATCGCGGAGCTGGCCTCGTCGTTGCCTTTCGCTGTGATCAGAATCGGTTGAGAGTCGATCAACTCGGCCCGGCTGTTCAGGCGCGCTCCCAGGATGCCTGAACCGAAACCGCCCTCAGGACGCGAACTCCTCATCCAGACCGCGAAAAAGCCCTTGTCAGACGCGCCCACGGCAGGAAAGAACGTCTTCGGTACAGGGTCAACAAGAACCCCTTCCGGATCCAAAACCATGCCGTCGGCGCCGACTCGCGAGGCGTAGATGCCGGGTTGAACGGGCCGGCTGTCGTTCCAAACAACGAGAAAATCGTCTGAGCCGGCGGCAACGGCGGGCCAGCTCTGATTGCCAGTTGCAGTGCTTACAGCGATTCCTTGCGGGTGAGATACCACACCAGCGGAACTGACCAACGTTGCATAAATGTCGCTCTCCTCGACGTTCCCCGTGGATCGCGTGTCCAACCAAGCCACCAGGTAGCCGGTGGAGTTGGCCGCGACGCGCGGGAACGACTGGTCCTTTGGCGCGGTGGAGATGGCGATGCCATCGGGATCGAGAACGGCTCTGTTTGTGTCCAGTCGCGCGCCATAGATGTCATAGCCATTTGACGAGAACTGCCGCCGATCACTCCAGACGACCAAAAAACCGTTGGGGCCTCGCGCGACAGAGGGTTGGAATTGTTCTTCGGGCGCTGTGCTGATTGGGAATCCATCGCCGTCCATGACGGCCCCGTTGTTACTGAGGCGTGTTCCGTAGATGTCGAGGGCGTTGCTGGAGCGTCTCTCCTGCCAGACGACGAGATAGCCCTCGCCATCGCCGGCAGCCGAAGGGTGGAACTGATCGTTGGGCAAGTTGTTAATGACGATTCCATCGGGGTCCGCGACTTGCCCATCGACGGTCACCCGCGCTCCGTAAATGTCTAATCCGGTCACAAAGTCAAAATGTTCCCACACAATAAAAAAGTCCTTCCCGTTGGAGGCGACTGAGGGGGCCGCGGGAGGCTGCTCCGCTCTGCTGATGAGGATTCCGAACGGATCCAGCACGACGCCGTCCCTGGAGACGCGCGCTCCCACGACGTCCACCGGACTTTCAAACACCGGCCATTCCGTCCAGACCACCAGCCAGTTGGTCCCGTTCCAGGCAACCGCAGGTATCTGGTGCTCGCCGCCCCTCGGAACAATCACCGGTTTGTCCATCCCAAACTCAGGACTGATGAGCGGGTCGATGGCGAGGGGATAAGTGGCTTGTGCCAGAATTGTCGGAGAGACCCGGACATAAAAACGGCCTTCATTCGCCACCATCGCCACCTCCGAACGGCGCCCGTCCGAATCGACAGCGAAGGCCTTTCCAATGCGGACGCGCGCTGTCCCGGTGGCGTCGCCCAGATGAATCCCTTGGTCGCTTGTGCCCGCGTAACTCAGCCCGTCCATCTCCAACTCGATCTCTAAGTCTCCCAGCGAATCGGACCCCCTCACCCCATCCCTCTCCCTCAATGGGGGAGAGGGTGCCCGAAGGCCGGGCGATGGGGCGCAAGACGCAATTTGCGTTATGGATTTCAAGGGACTCCGGGTTAAGACCCAACTCACCTGGACCCCTTCGCCACCGGCTTCGTAGTGCTCGACCAAGCCAACGCGCTCGTCGAGCAATGCCTGGGCCGTATTGCCGACCAGCGACCAGCTCAGCGACCGGTCGCCTCGCTCGTAAAGAACCTGGTCTCCCAAACGCACTGAGCGTCGGCGCAGCGTAACTTCAGTGTCAGGGTCTGGGAGGGGAACTTGTCCACGGTTTTCGACTGGCGCGATAGCGTCTTGGACTGCGGCAGTCCTCTGCCGCTGTTGGACCGGTGTTCGTACAGTGAAAAGCGGCAGAGGACTGCCGCAGTCCAAAACTGGCGGAACGCCTGCTGATTCCTGCCCGCTCAGCAGTTCACGATGCCCGGGCCGATGCGGCGAAAAGCGCACACCGGCGCCATCGAAAGCTGCCGTGTAGGTTTTGGCCTGGACTCGCGCGGCCCCGGAGCAGTCATCCCTGGTGATGGCATGGGAGACGCGATCAATGATGTCTCCGAGATCGATATTGGCCGGGATCGTTGCGGACGAGGAACCCTGCGGGCCTTTGGGATTCGGCTCAGCCGGTTTGATGTCTTGCAGCCAGAATTCTTTGCCGTACGGGATCGACCATCCGGGAGTTTGTACGCTCGGCTCGCGCCCGTTTCCGTGAACGCTCGTTGGAGCGCGGCATTCATGCCGCTTCGATGTCGGCAGGAACCAGGCCGGTGAAGCGGCATGAATGCCGCGCTCCGGTTCAGGGGTCCGAGGCGCGAAGGTGCTCGGGGAAATCACTCTCTGGCCTCCCGCCACGAGGCCAAAAGCGAAGGCCAGGACCAACGTGAGTCCCGGCCCGTGGAGATTGAATTTCCCGCTCATAGGCCGCGAAATCCTTGAACGGCTGCTTCATTTCTCGTGAATATCCACTTGAGAGTTGCTTCCGTCCGGTTGCCCACGTCAAGCTTTCGGAAAATGTTGTATTGATGGTGGTGCACCGCCGAGAAACCGACGCCCAGCTCAGCGGCGATCTCCTTGTTGGACTTGCCCTTCGCCATCAGACCCATCACCTCAAGCTCGCGCTGAGTAAAGGCTCGCGGTTCCGTCACTCTTCGCAATTTCATGGTAGTGTTCCTTTCCTGTTTTGGAGTTATTCTTGATCTGACCTGCTACCACTCACGTACACGTTTAAACCGACCAAAAAGCAGAGGTAGTGACCTTTTCACACAGGCTTCCTTTCGCAGCTTGCAATAGGATAGGCGCGGGGAATGAAGCAACCAACAATTTGAAACAGTGTGGTCACAAATTTACCGCGATGCTTCGCAGGCCAGACGACGGTGCGCATGCCTTTGTGGGCCGCGACAAACTCCCGTGTCACGTTGGTCAAAACTTCTGCGCCGTGTCCGAACAGTGCCCTGTTGTTATTTGTGAATCTCTTAATCGCCCGGTGGAGATCGTCTGCGGATTTTGGCAATGGTTCGGCAGTTCTTAGAAAGGTCTTCCTCTTCGCTGGCCGATAATTTTTCGCAAGACTGCGCGACTGAGCCACTGTCGCTGGGTGACTGAGCTTGGCAGGGGTGCAGAGCGTTGCAGATGGGCAGCAGGTGAGAGGAAGCATTCTCATTTTCATACGAGAATCGCGAATCCGCGTACGAGCAATTCCCATCACCCCTCAACCTCCGCGCTGCGCCTCCTTCGTCAAAACACTTCCATTACCATTTTTGTTCAAGTCGCGACAATTTCCGCTTAGCCCGGTTCAGGGGGATGGCCGGGTTCAGCGCGGCCGATTCCGCCTGAAGGAGTTCCTGGTGCTTCGCTTCGGTCAGCGGGACCTGATCGGCCCCGGTTTAGAAACGATTCTAAAGCAATTCCTTAATCAGCGCCTGGGCCTGTTCCTCCGCAATACCGAGCTTGCGGTGGGCCAGCGGACCGCCGCCGTCGTGCAGCACCGGTTCCAGGTCTTCCAGGCTCGGCAGGTCAGGGCGCTTCCAGAACAGGCCGATGGGAATTTCCTCGCCCCACTGGTAACCACGCTCGATCGCTTTGTTGAAATCGTTCGGGTCGTGGCTCTGGTCTTCGAGGATTTTCACGCGCGGATTGAACCATTGATAGGTGTTGTCCTTGTTGTAGGTCACGCAGGGGCTGAAGACGTCCACGAGCGCAAAGCCCTTGTGCTGGATGGCGCCTTTGAGGATATCCACCATGTGCTTTTGTTTGCCGCTGAAGGCGCGCGCGACGTAGGTCGCGCCGCCCACGATGGCCATGGGAATGGGATTGATGGGGTTCTCCACGCTGCCGTGGGGCGTTGACTTGGTTTTCATTCCCTTCACGCTGGTGGGCGAGACCTGTCCCGTCGTGAGGCCGTAAATCTGGTTGTCCATCACAATGTAGGTCAGGTCCACGTTGCGGCGCATCGTGTGAACAAAGTGATTACCGCCGATTCCGTAGCCGTCTCCGTCACCGCCGGTGCAGATCACTTTCAGTTCGTGGTTGCCCAGTTTGGCCCCTGTCGCCACCGCCAGCGAGCGGCCATGAAGGGTGTGCATCCCGTAAGCATTGATAAAGCCCGGCAGGTTGGAGGAACAACCAATGCCGCTGACCACCAAAACCTGGTGCGGCTTGAGTCCCAACTCGAAGAGCGCCGTTTGCAACGCGGAAAGAACGGAAAAATCACCGCACCCCGGGCACCAATCGGGATGAATCTTTCCTTTGTAGGCGTCCCTGGTCAGTTGACCGGGGGGGATGGTCGGCGTGGCGAGCGGTGGTGCGGTTTCGACTGCGGTGCTCATAGTTCTCCTAAACAATCACTTCGTGGGTGGGGACGGAAATTTCCTGTTTGCCGGCGAGCTGTTCCTTCACGGCGCTGACGATGTGGTGCGGCA
>WNGF01010689.1_pt1 | contig 10300 bp, 9 predicted proteins | sample 5400641 | NCBI WGS metagenome assembly WNGF01 (sample SAMN13153371, study PRJNA577476) | soil metagenome | isolation source: 80 cm soil or saprolite under grassland replicate 2 | place: USA:California | collected 2016-06-15
TTTAGTGACTACATTTGGATCCACTCCAAGGGATCAGAAAACCCTGGGAAACCTGCGCATGCTGGCTCCCAGTCGTACGGGCAGCAAAGGGAACTTCAGATTAGTGAACGGCGCCGCGCCGTGCAGCGGAGCGCTCCGATGGGGGACGCGGTCGCGATCGGGGCCGGCGTCGAGAGCTCAGGCCTCCTCCCCCGCTTGGCGGGGGGAGGGTCGGGGAGAGGGGCCCACGCTACGATGACGCGACCTACTCCAGCACCCTCGACGCCGCCTCGGCGCCGGGCACGTGGCGCATCACCCACACCAGGAGGACGAGTCCGGCGGCGAGCCCCGCGTAGGCGACGCCCCACCGCAGGAGCTGGCCCGCGGTGAGCGGCACGGCACGGGCGGCCTTCTCCTGGCGCTCGAGGCCGCGCAGGAAGTACGCGTCACCGGGCATGCCCGGACCGCCGCCGACCGCCGCTCTCAGATAGAGCCAGTGCGGCGCCGCGAAGCGGGCAGGCTCGGTGAGGAGCCGCAGCGCCCGCGCGCCGTGGCGAGCTTGCACCTCGCTCGCGAGCTCCATCGCGCCGAGGCCGGCCACGAGCCAGATGAGCGAGAACCCCAGGGAGGAGGCGAGCGCGACGGCGCCGGCGAGGCCGAGCACCGAGAGCGCGACGCCGAGCCCCGACGAGTAGGAGTACGCGAACGCCTGCATCACGCGCCCGCCGTCGAGCGGCGCGATGGGCAGGAGGTTGAAGAGGTTGATGAGCGCCCACCAGGCCGCGACGGTGGCCCACATCGGATCGTGGGTCCACAGCCACAGCCCCGCGGGCACGAGCGCCAGCGCGGAGCCCCAGAGCGGCCCGTTCAGCGCGACGTAGGCCTGCTGCCGGCGCGAGGTGAAGGCGTCCTCGGTCACCGCGAGCGCGCCCAGGAACGGAACGAAGTACATCCCGCGCACCTTCATCCCGGTGCGGCGCATGGCGTGGACGTGCCCGTACTCGTGGACGAAGAGCTGCACCATGATCGCGAGCGCGAACTTCCACGAGAAGAGGAGCGAGTACGTCGCGACGGACGCGGCGGCCCACCCGACGTTCGCCGTCTTCACGGCCTTGAGCGCGCCCGTGCCGATCTTCCCGGCCGAGGCGGCGATCTTCGAGCCGAGCTTCGCGAGGACGCCCCAGATCCCGAACCGGGAGCGGCGCTCGGGTCGATCGCGGCGCGGCGCCGTCGCGGGCGCGACCTCGATCACTGCGTCCGCGGCGGGGCGCGGCGGCGCCTGGAGCGAGGCGGGGAAGACGTGCCACGCCGGCGCGCGCTGGACGATGACGGCGAGGAGCAGCGGCGCGTCGCGCAGCTCGACCACGGGCACGAGCCGGCCGTCGGCGCCCTGCACGGGCCGGCAGGGCCGGCCACCCGTGCCGTCGGCGAAGGCGAAGCTGCGGCCCCGCGCGTCCGCCACCACGGCGTACCGCTGCACCGCACCGTCGTCGCGCTGGGTCAGCCCGAAGCCGAGGCGCAGCTCGCCCCAGGGCGCGTCCACGGGCGCCGCGGCGCCGAGGATCCGGACGCCGCGCTCGTCGGCGACGGCGCGGAGCGCGCGAGCGTGCCGCGCCGCGACCGCGATGCCAGCGGCGACCGCGCCGAACAGCACCCCGAGCACGACCGGGATCTCGAAGAGGACGCCGACGACGGCGCCGGCGAAGCCGCCGAGGAGGAGCTGACCCCCGAGGCGGCGCATCGGGGGACGGAAGGTGGCGGGTTCCATGCGTGGGGGCAGCTTAACGCTTCGCGCCCGCTTCCGCTCCCGGCCCGTGGCCGTGCGGGAACTTGAGCTCCGCCTCGCTCGCGCGGACGTAGTGCGGCTCGAGCGCGAAGAGCCGCGCCGCGTCGTAGGCCGCCCCCTCCAGCGCGCGCGCGCAGAGCCGCGCCACGGCGAGCGCGGGCGGCGTCTCCACCCCCGCCAGCGCCGGCACCGCCGCGAGCGCGTCGCGGTAGGCGTCGAGCCCGCCGCCGAAGGCGAGCGGACGCGCTCCGTCCGCCGCCAGCGCGGCGACCCGCGCGGCGAGGGCGGCGGGCGCGAGCGCCTCCTCCGGCGCGACCGCGACGACCGTGCGTCCCTCGGCGCGGTAGAACCCCGCGTAGACCTCCCCCTTCTTCGCGTCGAGCAGCGGCACGAGGAGCGCCCCCTCCCCCGCCTCCGGCGCCGCGGCGAGCGCCATGGCCGCGAGGCTCGACGTGCCGGCGATGGGGCGGCGGCTCGCGTAGGCGAGCCCCTTCCACGTCGCGAGCCCGATGCGGAGCCCGGTGAAAGACCCCGGCCCGATCCCGATCGCGTACCCTTCGACGTCGGCGAGCTTCCGGTCCGCCGCGACGAGGAGGTCCGTGAGCGCCGCAGGCAGGCGCGCGCCGTGCCCGCCCCTCGGCCCCTGCGGGCCGGGCTTCGCCGGCGCCCGCTCGGTGCCCTCGGTCACGAGCGCGACCTCGCCCCCGCGGACCTCGCAGAGGGCGCAGGAGAGCGTGAGCGTGGCGGTGTCGAGCGCGGCGACGAGCATGCCGGGGGCGTCTTCTACCCCAGCATCCGCACGATGTCGTTCTTGAAGACCACGATCATCAGCATGACGAGCAGGATGATGCCGACGAGGTTCGCGATCTCGCGGGCACGGATCGAGAGCGGCCGGCGCGTGACGCCCTCCACCAGGCAGGCGGCGAGGTGACCGCCGTCGAGCACCGGGATGGGCAGGAGGTTCATGAGGCCGAGGTTCACGCTGATGAGCGCCATCTTGAAGAGGAAGCTCTCGATGCCCTCCTCGGCCGCCTGCGCCGCGATGGAGAAGAGCATGATGGGCCCGCCGACGGTCTTGAAGCTGATCTTGCCCGTCATGATCCCGCCGATGCCGAGCACGGTGAGCCGCACCACCTCCGTCAGGTTGGTCATCGCCGCACGCGCAGCCTCCACGGGGCCGATGCGCAGCTGCACGCGCTCCACCACGAGCGCGGCCGGCTCGACGATGGTGCGCTGGTCCGGGAAGAACCCGAGGACGAGCCGACGGCGCGTCTCGCGCGTGAGGTCGTCCACCTCGGGTTGCTCCGCCGGGACGAGCGTCACCACGCGGCCGTCGGTGAGCGCGAGCGCGACGGGCTCGCCGGGCTTGAAGTCGCTCGACCGCTGGTTGATGTCGCGGAACGAGCGCACGCGGTGGCCGTTCACGGCCGCGATCGCGTCGCCGCGGCGGAGCCCCGCCTTCTCGGCCGGGCTGCCTGGCGCGACGGCCGCGATGAAGGTGGCGATGCCGGGATCGGCGAGGGCGACGGTGGCATTGCCGCCGGCGCAGGTGGGCACCGCGCGCAGCGGGAGCGTCGCGTACGTCGAGAGCGCCGCGCCCGGGAGCGTCACCGGCTGCTCGCGCACGACCTCGAGGTCGATGGGCCCGCAGCGCACCGCGTCGAGCGCCCGCCGGAGCTCGCCCGCGTGCGCCACCTTCCTCCCGCCGGCGCTCACGACGAGGTCGAAGGGCTGGAGCGGGCCCGCCGCGCCGGGCGCGACCGGCGCCACCACCGCCGCCGAGTAGGCAGGCGTGACGCCGATGACGCCGCGCACCCTCGTCTCTATCGGGTTCACCTCGGTCTCGCGGGTCGGGGTGATGGTGAGCGGCGGCAGGCGCCTGCCGTCGCGCTCGATCTCGAACGAGAGCGGCTCGCCCGGGTGGGGCGACACCAGCTCGCGCAGATCGAGGAAGTAGCGCACGGGCCGCGGCGCGCCGCCGGGCTCGGCGACGGAGAGGATCCGGTCCCCCGGCTCGACCCCGGCCTGCTCGGCCGGCGATCCGGGCGCGATCGAGCCGATGCGCGGCCCCTCCATGAGCTTGCCGTTCTGCGCGAGGCCGATGGCGAAGTAGATGAGCGCCGGGAAGAGGAGGTTCATCCCCGGGCCCGCGGCGGCGATCACGAACCTGCGCCAGGGCTGCTGCTCGAGGAAGCCGCGGCCGCGGTCCTGGGGCGCCAGCTCCTCGCTCGGGTCGTCGCCCGCCATCTTCACGTACCCGCCGAGCGGGAGCGCGGCGACGCGGTACTCGGTCTCGCCGCGGTGGACCCCGAAGAGGCGCGGGCCGAACCCGATCGAGAAGCGCAGCACCTTCACCCCGAGCAGCTTCGCCGCGATGAAGTGCCCGAGCTCGTGGACGAAGATGAGGCCGCCCAGGAGGAGGACGATGGAGCCGGTCTTGAGGAGGAAGTCGGTGGGCATGCGTGGTCGCGAGGCGGGTTGCGGGCGAGCGGTCCCACGGCCCCGTGCGGTCATAATGACGGCGATCGGGCGCCGCCGCACGCCCGCGCCCCGGCCATGGCCCAGGAGGTCAGCGGGACACGCGCCCCTCGGCCTCGCTCCGCCCCCAGTCGCTCGCGGCCAGCGCCTGCTCCACCGACCGGAGCGGCTCGACCACGTGCGCCTCGAGCACCTCCTCGCACACCTGCGCGATCCGCGTGAAGCCGCAGCGGCCGGCGAGGAACGCTGCCACCGCGGCCTCGTCCGCGCCGGACAGCACGGCCGGGGCGGTGCCGCCCATCTCGAGCGCGCGGTAGGCGAGCGTGAACGCGGGGAAGCGCACGGGATCGGGCGGCTCGAACGTGAGCCGGCCGAGGCGCGAGAGGTCGAGCGGCGGCAGGTCGAGCCGGAGCCGCTCCGGGAACGCGAGCGCGTAGCTGATGGGTCCGCGCATGTCGGAGACGCCGAGCTGCGCGACGACCGAGCCGTCCACGTACTCGACCATCGAGTGCACGATCGACTCCGGGTGAACGACGATGTCGATCCGGCGCGGGTCGATGTCGAAGAGCCAGCGCGCCTCGATCACCTCGAGGCCCTTGTTCATGAGGGTCGCGGAGTCGATGGTGATCTTGTCGCCCATCGACCAGTTCGGGTGCTTGAGCGCGCGCGCCGGCGTCACGTCGGCGAGCTCGCGCGCCCCGACGGTCCGGAGCGGCCCGCCCGACGCGGTGAGCAGGAGCCTGCGGACGTGCGCGCGGTCGTGCCCTGCGAGCGACTGGAAGATGGCGCTGTGCTCGCTGTCGACGGGCAGGATGGTGACGCCGCGCGCGGCCGCGCGAGCCATGAGCAGCTCGCCCGCCAACACCATCGACTCCTTGTTGGCGAGGCCGACGGCCTTCCCCGCCTCGATCGCGGCGGCGGTGGAGCGCAGGCCGGCGCCCCCGGCGATGGCGGCGAGGACGAGGTCCACGTCGGGGAGCGCGGCTGCGGCGGCCACCCCCTCGTCGCCCTCGAGGATCTCGGGCGCGTCCCGGCCCAGGAGCTCGCGGAGCTTGCGCGCGGCGGAGCGGTCGGACATGGCCACGACCCGCGGGCGGAAGCGGCGCACCTGCTCCGCGGCGCGCTCGGCGTTCTTGCCCGCCGCGAGCGCGGTCACCTCGAAGCGCCCGGGCGCGCGGGCGACGACGTCGAGCGCCTGTACGCCGATCGAGCCGGTCGAGCCGAGGATGGCGAGCCGTTTCATGCGCGGGACTCTACAGCCCGAGGGCGGCCCACAGATAGATCCACGGCGCGACGAAGAGCAGCGCATCGATGCGGTCGAGCAGCCCGCCGTGCCCCGGGATGAGCTTGCCCGAGTCCTTCACGCCCGCGGCGCGCTTCAGCATCGACTCGGCGAGGTCGCCGAGTGGGCCGAGCACCGACGCGCCCAGGCCGAGCCCGACGCAGCCCCACCAGGAGAGCTGGAACGTCTCCCCGGCGGGCTGCGGGATGACCAGGAATACGGCCTTGTTGAGGAGCGCCCCGACGACGCTCCCCACGACGCCGCCCGCGAAGCCCTCCCAGGTCTTCTTGGGTGAGACCCTGGGGTAGAAGGGCGTCCTGCCGAAGAAGCGGCCGCCGAAGTAGGCGAGCGTGTCGTTGAGCCAGGTCACCACGAACGCGAGGATGACCCACGCGAACCCGAACTGGACGCGGAGGCCCACCACCGTCGCGATGAGCACGCCGCAATAGAGCCACGCGAGCGCCGAGGCGGCCACCCGCTGGGGCGCGCCCTCGATCGGCCCGGGCCGGAAGAGGTTCAGGACGAGCAGCGCCATCGCCGCCACGGCGAGCAGGATGGGGATGGAGGAAGGCAGCGCGTGCGCGGCGTCGTGCGCCGCCCACCAGGGCGCGAGCGGCAAGAGGCCCGCCACGAAGACCCCGAACATCTCCGGGAGCCCGAGGGGCGTGAAGAGGCCCGTGAGCTCGAGGGCGGCCACGGCCGACGCGCCGGCCATCACGAGCGTGAAGGGCAGGCCGCCCACCCAGGTCACCCACACGAGGAGTGGAAAGAGCAGGAGGGCCGAGCCGACCCGCAGCGCGAGGTTGCTGGGCTTGGGCTGGCCGCTGCCGTGGTTCATGTGGTGCGCGGCCGCGCGGCCACCTGGGCGCCGGTGAGCCCGAAGCGCCGCTCGCGGCTCTGGAAGTCAGCGATCACCTGCAGCAGCTCCAGCTCGCGGAAGTCGGGCCAGAGCACCTCCGAGAAGGCGAGCTCCGCGTAGGCGCACTGCCAGAGGAGAAAGTTCGAGATGCGGCGCTCGCCGCTCGTCCGCACCAGGAGGTCGAGCTCGGGGAGGCCCGCGGTGAAGAGCCCCGCCTCGATCTCGGCGGCACCGAACGCGGCGCCGCCCGCCGCCTGCGCCGCTCGGCGCGCCGCATGCGCGATCTCCTCGCGCGCGTCGTAGGAGAGTGCGAGCGTGAGGACCATCCCGCCGTTCCCCGCCGAGTCGCGGCGCAGCCGGTCGAGGCGCTCGCGCACGAAGCAGGGCAGCCGCTCCAGCTCGCCGATGGCGTTCAGCCGGACAGCGTTGTCCATGATCTCGGCGCGCTCGGAGTCGAGGAAGTCCGCGAGGAGCTGCATGAGCGCCGCCACCTCGTCCGGCGGCCGCGCCCAGTTCTGAGCGCTGAAGGCGTAGAGCGTGAGCGCCTCCAGCCCGACCCGGCGCGCCTCGCGCGTGACGTCGCGCACCGACTCCGACCCCTCGCGGTGGCCCGCGATGCGCGGCAGGCCGCGCGCCTCCGCCCAGCGGCCGTTTCCGTCCATGATGATGGCGAGGTGACGCGGCAGAGGGCGCGCGCGCACCCTCTCCCGCAGGGTCTCGATCAGCGTCCTCTCCATCAAACGGCGCTCATAGCACGGCGGCGGGGCCGAGGCGAGCAGCGCCGCCGCCGGTCCGAGCCGCGGTTGCCGGGCCCCACGCCGGCTCGTATGCTCGATGGGTGCCTCCCCGAACCGTCGGTCCCTACGACGTCCAATCGGTGATCGGGCGCGGTGGGATCGGGACGGTCTACCGCGCCCGCCACTGCGTCACCGGCAAGGAGGTGGCGGTGAAGCTGCTCGGGCCGCCCCCCGCGTGCGACCCCACCACCGCTCGCCGCCTCGCCCGCGAGTTCGAGGCGCTGCGGGACCTCGACCACCCGAACGTCGTCCGCGTGTTCGAGGCGGGCGTGTACGAGGGCTACTCGTACCTCGCGATGGAGCTCGTCGAGGGGCTCGATCTGCGCAGCTACCTCTCCCCCGCGCTGGACGACGCGCCGTACCTGACGCGCCCCGCCGTCTCGACGGCGCCGCGCGGATTCGACCTGGAGGCGTGGTCCGACGAGCCCGAGACGGGCAGCATCCTCCCCGGCACGGAGGAGCGCCCGGCCGGCGCCGAGGCCATCCGCGCCTTCGCGGCGCTCATGGAGGAGCCGGAGACGGACCCGCCCAGCCCGCGCACCCCCTCGCGGGCGGCGCCGGACGACGTCCACGCCGGGCCGTCGCTGGCCGACGCGCGGCCCACCCCGCCCGCCCTCCTCGAGCGCCTCAATGGCCGCGGCAGGATGGCTCGGCTCCGGGACGCGCTCGTGCAGGTCTGCGACGGGCTCGCGTACATTCACGGGCGCGGGCTCGTCCACCGCGACCTGAAGCCGTCCAACATCATGGTCGACGACGCGCGGCGCGTGCGGCTCATGGACTTCGGGCTCGTGAAGCTCGCGAGCGACGCAGCCCACCTCACGCAGCACGGCAAGGTCGTCGGCACCTACCGCTACATGGCGCCGGAGCAGGCGCGCGGCGAGACGGTGGACCACCGCGCCGACCTCTACAGCCTCGGCGTCATCCTCTATGAGCTGCTCTGCGGGCGTCCGCCCTTCATGGCGCGCCGCCCGGCCGAGCTGCTCGACGAGATCGTGCGACGTCCCCCTCCTCCGGCGCAGGGCGCCAACCCCGGCGCGGACCCAGGGCTGGCGCGCCTCGCCGAGCAGCTCCTCGCGAAGGAGCCGCGCGATCGGGTCCAGAGCGCGGGCGAGATCGCGGCGGCGGTGCGGGGCTGAGTCGTCAGACTCGCGCGCGATAATCGCCGCGTGTCCCACCTCCCCGCCGAGGCGCTCTCCTACGAGACCGTGGTCGCCGAGTACTTCCTCGGCCTCCGCGGAGCGGGGCTCATGCTCTCGCCGCTCGACGCGGAGCAGGTGCGCACGTGGGAGCGGCGCGGGCTGCCGGTCTCGGTCGTGTGCCGCGGGCTGCGCCGTGGCCTCGAGGACGCGCTCCGCGATCGCCCGCCGGGGACGCCCGCGCCGCGCTCCCTGCGCGCCTACCGCCTGGCGGTCGAGGACGAGTGGCGCGGCTACCGCGCCGGGCGCGTCGGCGACGCGCCTCCTCCTCCGGACGAGGACAGCCTCGGGGCGGGGCGGCTCGCCGCGGCCCGCGCCCTCGTCGAGAGCGCCGCCGCCGGCGTGCGCGGCGCGCGTCGCGAGGCGTACCGCGCCGCCTTGCGCGCGCTCGACGCGGCCGGCGCCGAGCCGACGCTCTCGGAGGTCGAGGCGGCGCTGCTCGCGGCCGACGCGGCGCTCGTCGGCGGCTGGCTCCGCGCGCTCCGCCGTCCCGAGCGTGCCGCGCTGGGTCCCCGCTGCAGGCTCCGCGCCGGCGCGCGGCCGCCCTCGACGCGCCCCTGCGCCTACCGCGCTGCCCTGCGCGCGCACCTCCTCGACGCCGCGCGCGAAGCGGGCCTGCTCTGCCTGCGCGGATCGGTGTAGACTCCCGCTCCCCATGGCCGAGCCGTCGCAGAGTTCGACCTGCCGCGAATGCGGCGGGGCCGGGTACGTCGTCGAGCAGATCCTCGGGCACACCGCGCGCGCCCGGCGCTGCACGTGCCAGGCCGCCTGCCCGCGCTGCGGCGAGAGCGGGTACGTGCTCGTCTCGAACGGCCCGAGCGCCGTCGCGCAGGTGTGCTCGTGCCGCCACGTGGACGAGCGGATCGCGGTGTTCAACCGCGTCGGCATCCCCGCCTCGGTGGCGCTCGCGTCGTTCGAGACCTTCCGGTCGTGGTCGCCCGACCACGCCTCGTCGAAGGCGGCCGCCGAGGACTTCGCGCGCAAGTTCCGGTCGGACCAGCCGACGAAAGGCTTCCTGCTGTACGGGCGGCCCGGCGCCGGCAAGACGCACCTCCTCACGGCGGCGCTGCGCTACCTCGCGCTCGAGAAGGGCATCGGCTGCCGGTACGTCGAGTTCATGCTGCTCCTCTCCGACATCAAGGCGGGCTTCGAGTCGAAGCGCGGGCACATGGAGGTGCTGCGGCCGCTCATCCAGGTGCCGGTGCTCGCCATCGACGAGCTCGGGAAGGAGCGCGGCACGGACTGGGAGCGCTCGATGCTCGACGAGCTCATCAGCCGGCGCTTCAACTCCGGGCTGACGACGCTCTTCGCGACGAACTACTTCCTCGAGGAGCGGCACGTCGCCGACACGCCCGGACGGCTGGTGAATACGAAGTCGGGGCAGTTCCAGCGCGACGCGGAGAGCATGACCCTCGCCCAGCGCGTGGGCGACCGCGTCTACTCGCGCCTCAACGAGATGTGCGTCTTCGTGAAGCTCGACCCGGGCCACGACCTGCGCAAGGACCGCGCCGGCTCCGGGAGCGCCGGCTTCTGGAAGGGCTAGTGCGCCGCTCAGCTCGCGATCGCCGCGAGGAGCAGCAGCACCCCGAGCACCTTCAGCGCCGAGCGCCAGCGCGCGTCGCGGCGGCGATCCGACGTCGCGCTCTCCTCCTCGTGAATGGTGCGCATCGCGTCGGCGGGCATGGCGGTCGTCATGCGTGACCTCCCTCGGACGGACGTCACTGCACGCGCCGGGCCGCCTCGAGAAAGCCAGTCGCGGCGCGGGGGCAGCCGATGGCGTGTCACGGCGAACACGGGGAGCGTGGCCAGCTCGACCCTGTCCCGCCCGGTGGCGGCGCCTTCGGCGCCCTGCGCTCGCTGGTGCGAGCGGCCACCGGCATCGCCGTCGATCGGCGTCGGGGCGTCCGCCCCCGACGCCCCCGA
>WNGF01013660.1_pt1 | contig 10299 bp, 8 predicted proteins | sample 5400641 | NCBI WGS metagenome assembly WNGF01 (sample SAMN13153371, study PRJNA577476) | soil metagenome | isolation source: 80 cm soil or saprolite under grassland replicate 2 | place: USA:California | collected 2016-06-15
GGCGACTGCGACGCTGCTCCCTCCAGGCGCATCATAACTTTCAGGAGATGACGATCTCGCTCACCGTCCCGGACGTCCTGGTCGCCCGCGCCAAGACCGGAGACCTCGAGGCGCTCGAGGCGCTGTACCGAGCCTTCGAAGCCCCGGTCTACAACCTCGCCCGGCGCATGCTCCGCAACGCCGAGGACGCCGAGGACGTGCTGCAGGAGACGTTCCTCGAAGTGGTGCGCAGCATCCGGCAGTACCGCGGCGAGGGTCACCTGTGGGGCTGGATCCGGCAGATCGCCGCGTCCAAGGCGCTGATGCGCATCCGGCGCGAGCAGGTGCGCGAGGCGGAGGTGTTCGACGAGGCCACAGCGGCCGGCCACGCCGGGCAAAACGTCGGCCAGGCGCTGGATCTGGAGCGGGCCATGCAGGAGCTGAGCGAGACGGGCCGCGCGGTGGTGTGGTTGCACGACGTCGAAGGATACACGCACGAGGAAATCGCCGAGATGATGGGCAAGACGGTCAGCTTTTCGAAGTCCCAGCTCGCCCGGGCGCACGCCCGGTTGCGCCGCGCGCTGGAAGCGGGGACGGAGGTCGGATGATGCATTGCACGATGGATGATCTGCTGGCGCTTCAGGCCGGCGAGGCATCGGGGTGGGCGCGCGGCCACGTGGCGGACTGCGCCGCATGCCGGGCGGAGCTGGACGCCCTGTACCAGCGCGTGGCGCAGCTCAAGGCGCTGCCTGCGCTGCGGGCGCCGCGCGACCGCTGGCCGACGGTGCGCGCGGCCGTGCTCGCCGGGCGGGGTCGTCGCCGGCGGGTGTGGAGCGTCGGGAGCCTGGCGGCCGCGGCCGCCCTGGCGGGCGTCCTGCTGTTGCACCCGTGGGGGACCGACCTCGAGGCGCAGCTGGTCGCGGCGCAGCAGCGGTCGGCGACGCTCGAGTCCACGCTGCAGCAGGTCGACGGCGACGGGCGGGTGATGACCGGACGGGAAGCGGCGCTGGCCTCGGCGCTCGAGGACCGCATCGCGGTGATTGACGGGCAGCTCGCCGAGCGCCGGGCAAAGGAAATGGAAGCGTTGAATCTGTGGCGGCAGCGGGCCGACCTGATGCAGCAGCTGGTTCAGGTTCGGGTGACCCGTGCCAATTACGTGGGGCTGTGAGCCCCCTGGAGGAATGGCAATGAAGCGGACGTGGCTGGTGGCATTGGTGGCCGTCATGATCGGGATGCCTGCGGTGCTCGCCGCGCAGGAGCCGGCGCCGGCGCCGAGAGCGCGGACGCGCGTGCGCCCGCGGGGGTTCACCTACAACTACAACTCCGAGAACCGCGGCCGCATCGGCGTGGTCGTGAACACGGCGGCCAATCCCGATTCCGACAAGATCGGCGCGCGCATCGCGGCGGTGACGCCCGGCGGGCCCGCCGACAAGGCGGGGCTCAAGGCCGGCGACGTGATCACCAAGTTCAACGGGACCGCTCTGGGCAGCACTCGGGCGGGTGACGAGGACGAGTCGGGTCCGGGCATGAAACTGGTGGAGCTCGCCCGCGCCCTCGACCCGGGCGACACGGTGAAGGTCGAGTACCGGCGCGGCAGCGACACGAAGCAGGCGACGCTCGTCGCCGAAGAGGTCGAGGGTGGAGGGCCGTTCGCGGTCACGATCCCCGAGGGCAGTTTCCGCGGTATCGTGCCGCGCATCGAAATCCCTCCGATGGCCGCAACCCCGGGTTGGGAAATGGGCAACATGGGGATGTCGTTCTGCTTCGGGGACGCTTGGTGCAGCCTGCAGCTCGTCAACCTGAACGCCGACCTGGGTGAGTACTTCGGGACGAAAGAAGGGGTGCTCGTGATCCGGGCGCCGGGCGACTCGACCCTGCCGCTCAAGGGGATTCGACCCTGCCGCTCAAGGCGGGCGACGTGATCCTCACGGTCGGCGGCCGCAAGGCCACCACACCGGAGCACGCGATGCGCATCCTGCGCTCCTACGACACCGGTGAGACGGTCAGCATCGACGTGATGCGCCACCAGCGCAAGCTCACGCTGAACTGGACCGTGCCGAGCGAGGAGCACCGCATGGTGCCGGGCCGCCGGTCGCGGGGTGAGCGCGGGGAGCCCAGCGTGTATCGGTGGAAGACGGCGCCGGTGCGCTTGAAGACGAGACTGGCGTTGCGGACCGCCTGACGCTGGTCATGGCGCGATTCGTTCGCAGGGCCGGGAGTCCGTGGTTGGGGCTCCTGGCCTTTTTCTGCTCGCAACCGGCGGCGGCGCAGGGAGCCGACTCCGCCGCTCCGTGGGTCCGGGCTGTGGCCGCCCGATCGCGTGCCCTGCTCGCCGCCGACGCCGGCCGCCTGTGGGGTGTGCGGCTCGACACCATTCCCTGGCTGTTTGTGGCTGGCGAGCGGACGTACGCCACCGCCGACCCGCAGGCGGACGGCTACACCGCGGACGGGGCGGGGTTCTGGGTCGGCCCCGTGCCGGCCGGGATCGCTCCGGCGAACACGAGTGTAACCTGGGCGGGCCGCCGCTGGGCGATGGTGCTCCTGCCACTGCCGGCCGATACCATGGCCGCCGAGCGATTGATGATCCACGAAGTGTGGCATGTGGTCCAGCCGCGGGTGCTGCCCCTTCCTGCCTACGACGAGACGGGACCCGGTGCCGACTTCCTCGATCGCCCGGCGGGCCGCGTCTGGCTCCGACTGGAGTGGCTGGCGCTGGCCCAAGCGCTGGAAGGCCGCGGGAATGAGCGGCGCGCGGCGCTTCGCGACGCCCTGACGTTTCGCTACCGACGCTACGCCGAGGCTGATTCAGCCGAGCGGGCGCGCGAGCGCATCTTGGACCTCGCCGAAGGGATGGCCGAGTACACGGGCTGGCGCTTGAGCGGCAGCGACCCGCACTCCCTCGCCCGGGCGTTGCGCGAGGACGCGCCCCGGCGCCCGACGTATGTCCGGTCGTTCCCCTACTTCACGGGCCCCGCCTACGGGCTGCTGCTCGATGCGGGGGGCCCTCCGGACTGGATCGACTCGTTGCGACGAAACCCGGACCTCCAGTCGCTCGCCGCTCGATCGACGCGCACCGATGTGTCCGGTCGCGACGCCGAGCGCGTGGGTCGAAGCTACGGAGTCGCGGAGATCCGGGACGCCGAGGACACCCGCTGGCGCGAGCGCGAGCGGCAGCTCGCCGAGCTCCGCGCCCGCTTCGTGAGCGGGCCCACGCTACGGATCCGTCCGGGGGCGCTGCGCATCAGCTTCGATCCTCGCGGCCAGGTCCCGCTGGGCGACGCGGGGACGGTGATGCCAAGCCTCGTCTGGCGGGGCCCGGAGGGCGCGGCGCTCGACGCCCCTTCCGGGGCGCTGGTCACCAGCGACTGGTCGGAGTTGCGGCTCCCACTCGACTCCGTCGCGCTGACGGAGGGGTCGCTCGTGGCGGCCGGCCGCTGGGCTGGGTCTGGGTGGACCCTGACGCTGCCGCCCGGTTGGCGCCTGGCGCGGGCGGGGGAGTCCTGGGTGGCGACGCCGCCCTAGCGGTTGGGCCCGATCAGCATCGCGTTGCTGACGAGCCGCGCCGTCCCGCGCCAGAACGCCCGGTACAGCGGATCCTCCGCGAACAGCACCACCCGCCCGTCGCCCTGGGTCTCGACCACCGCCCACACCGTGCCCTTGAGCAGGCGGTCGGTGTTGTCGGGCCAGGTGAATCCTGCCAGGGTGAGCGAGTCCTTCACGAAGGCGACCGGGTTGGCGCCGGCCCGCGACGGCTTCCAGAAGCTGGACCCCTCCAGGAATACCGGCAACTCGTCCTGCTCGAACCCCGCCGTAAGCCAGTGCGAGCGGTCGAGCGCGGCCCGGAAGATCGAGCCGGGGACGTACTCCGGCTTCTCCCGCGAGGGTGCCGTCGGGGAGCGCACCGGGGGCACGTCGCCCTTGGCCGTGCTGTCGGGCTTCGCCGCGGTGTCCGCGCCCACGAGCACCACCGAGGACAGCCCCACGTCCTTCATCGCCGCGAGCTCGCCCCCGCCCCCGAACCCGATCAGCACGCCGCCCGAGCCGACCCACGCCTTGACCTTCTGGATGCCGTCGTCCCCCAGCTCGCGGCGCATCCGCCCGGCGCCGCCGTCGGGGATGAACAGCACGTTGTAACGGGCCAAGTCGTCCATCTGTGACAGCGCGCGCAGCCGTACCGGCGTAAACGCCACGCCCAGGTCGCGCGTGAGGTAGTGCCACAGCCACCCGAAGCTCGTCTCCGAGATGCCGTCCCCGGCGGCGACGAGGATGGTCGGCGCGTGCAGGGCGACCACCGCATCCGAGCCGACGCCCACGTCGCCGGAATCGGCGAACGCGCTTTGCACCGGCGTGACGGCGACGCCGAGCGGAGGCGCCAGCGCGGCGAGCCGCTCCTGAAGCGCGGCGGGGTTGCGCTGCACCCGGGCGACGAACGTGCCGCGCGGCCACGAGCGCCCGTCGGCGCGCAGCGGCCTCAGGGCCACCGCGAGCTTGAACCCCTCGGCCTGGAGCGCCAGCGCGAGCCGCGCCGCGCCCGCGTTGTCGTCCGTGAACACGTAGGCGGACGCGGCCCGCGCCGGGGCCGGCGGTGCCGGCAGCACCGTGTCCGTGACGGCATCGGCGGCGAGCGGCGCCGCGTCTTCGGTCCACCACGCCTGCAGGTTGAACGTGTAGGGGAGGGCCCAGGCGGTGACGTCGTAGAAGCCGTACTCCTCGCGCTCGCCTGCGTCGCCGCGGCGGCGGTTGCGCTGGTACTTGCCCAGCTCGCGCTCCACGAAACCGCGGTCGAACCCCGACTGCGGCTCGAGCACCGCCTTGGCGAGGCGGCGCTGCGGCTGCGCGAGGTCCACGACGTAGCTGCCGGCCGGGAACGTCTGCCGCGCCGCGGGCCCGCCCAGGTAGCTGTGGGCGATGGTGGAGGTGAGCGGCTGGCGCAGGCGACCGACCTCGATGCCGTCGCGGAGCAGCAGGCCCACCACGTGCGCGGCGGTGGGTGCGTCGCCGCCCGGCGTGAAGACGATGCGCTTCATCCGGTCCGTCGCGGCGTCGGTGAGCGCGCTGCGGCGGAACTCGTAGTAGTCCTGGAGGCGCGGCTGCCGGTTCTTGGCCGTCGTCTCGAGCGTCGCCAGCGAAGCCACGAAGTGGTGGGCGATGCCGTCGCGGAAGGTGGAGATCGTGCCGTCGTCGCGGCGGAGGTTGTACTGGGGCCCGCCGTCGGTCTCGTAGGTCATGCCGCTCGCGCCCTGGAACGTCGCCCACTCGTCCCAGTAGCCCGGATAGAAGAAGTCGAACACGCCGCGCACGAAATACTGCCACCCGTACCGGTCGAACGCCGCGGCGTTCCCGCGGCCATACGTCTCGAACCATTTCGTCGTCTGGGGCGGGAGGTTCAGGTTCACGGCCTGCGCGACGGGCGGGAAGAAGAACGTCGACGTCGTGGAGTGGTGGTCCACCAGCACCTGCGGATGCCAGCCCAGGATCCCGTCCATCATCGCCCGGACCTCCGGCTGGCTCTGCGCCAGGAGGTCGCGGTTCATGTCGAAGCGGAAGTGGTTGTAACGGCCGGTGACGCTCCACGGCTCGTTCTGCTCCAGGGCAGCCGGGTCGTCCGCGCCGATGCCCACCGAGTTGTACCAGGCGGCGAACCGCTCGTGGCCGTCGGGGTTGGCGGACGGATTCAGCACCAGGACGACGTTCTTGAGAATCTCGAGCGTCTGGGGCTCATCCGAGGCGAGCAGCTGGTAGGCCACCTGCATCGCCGCCTCGAGCCCGGCGGGCTCGTCGCCGTGCACCGAGTACTGGAACAGCGCGATCGCGGGGTCGCGGGCCGCGATGTCGGCGGCGCGGGCGGGCGTAGTCTTGCGCGGGTCGGTCAGCTCGGCGATCTCCGCGCGGATCTGGTCGAGCCGGGCGAGGTTGGCCGGATCGGAGATGACGAGGGCCCGGATCGGCCGGCGCTCGGCGGTCCGGCCCCACGTCTCGATGCGCACGCGCTCGGGCGCGCTGGCGACGAGGGTGTCGAGATAGTGCTGAAGCTGGGCGTACATCGTGTGCTGCTCCCCGGCGGCGTAGCCGAGCACCACCTCCGGTCTCGGCACGGCGGGCCGGTACGGGCCGCGGGCGTAGAAGTCGAATCCCTGGGCGGCGAGGGGAGACGCGACGAGTGCCAGCAGTAGGGCAAGGCGCATGCGGGAACCCCGTTCGCTTCAGCGTGGTGGGGGGGGGCCGAGCCCACCCTTCAGGGTGGGAAGCAATGTGGGGCGAGAATCTACTTCGGAGTTACTGCGCCCGCCGGGCGGCGGGGAGCACTTGGTCGAACGCCGGCAGCTCGAACGGTTTGGCGATGAGCGGCCGGCCGCTCGACGCCAGAAAGCCGCGCATCTGCTCGTTCATCACGTCGCCGGTGGTGAAGATGACCCGGCTGGCGTGTTCGGGGTCACGGGCGCACAGCTCGTCGTAGAGCTGCTCGCCCGAGACGTCCGGCATCCGCATGTCCACGATGATCGCGTCGTAGGCGCTCTCCTTGAGCAGCCGCAACGCGTCCCGGCCGTGCGCGGTGGTGTGCGTCTCGTGGCCGCGGCCGTCGAGGTAGCGCTGCAGGGCCACCCGCACCGACGCCTCGTCGTCCACGACCAGGATGCGGAGCCGCTCGCGCGCGTCGGACGCGGCGGGGACCACCGGGAACTCTCCGGTGGGGCGGGGCCGGATCATCGGTAACACGATCACGAAGCGGGCGCCGCCGCCGGGCGCGTTCTCGGCCCAGATGCGCCCCTCGTGCTCGCGCACGATGCCCAGCGAGATCGACAGGCCGAGGCCCGTGCCGCGACCGGTGGGCTTGGTCGTGAAGAACGGGTTGAAGATCCGCTCGAGCAGGTGGGCCGGGATGCCGGGACCCGTGTCCTCGACCTCGATGCGGATCGTGTCGCCCAGGGCGCGCGTGCGCACCGTGAGCAGGTGCGAGGGGCGGCGCACCTGCTCCATCGCGTGCTCGGCGTTGGTGAAGATGTTGAGGAACACCTGTTGCAGCTGGTGCGCGTCGGCCATCGTCTCCGGGATCGACGCGTCGTAGTCGCGGTGGACCGTGATGTCGCGCACCCGGAGCTCGTACATCCGCAGCTCCAGCGTGTCATCCACCACCTGATGGATGCTCGTGGGTCCCTTCTCGGCCTCGTGCTGGCGCGCGAAGGTCAGCAGGTTCTGCACGATGCGCGAGGCGCGGCGCGACTCGGCGTAAATCGTCTCCACCGACTGGCGCTGCTCGGGAGACGTGCGCTTCTCGGCGAGCAGCAGCTGGGCGAAGGCGGCGATCCCCGCCAGCGGGTTGTTCAGCTCGTGGGCCACTCCCGACACCAGCTGCCCGATCGCGGACATCTTCTCGGACTGGATGAGCTGCTCCTGGAGCATCTTCTGGTCGGTGACGTCGCGGATCAGGCACAGCACCTCTTCGTCCTTCTGCGGGCTCGAGTAGGTGACCTGAATGGTCCGCTGCTCCCCGTCTTTGCGGTAGAATCGCGTCTCGAAGAGTCCCGTCTCGCCTCCCAGGGCCATCTGGAAGTGCGCCAGCGTCTTGGGCAGGTCGACGTCGGTGATCATCGGCGCGAACCACTGGCCGACCAGCTCCTCGCGCCGGTAGCCGGAGATGCTCTCGGCCGCGTGGTTCACGGTCGTGAACCGCCCGTTCGCGTCGAGCGTCACGATGGCGTCAGAGGCCGACTCGAACAGATTGCGGTAGCGCGACTCGGAGCGGGCGAGCGTCTCCTGCGCGCGCTTCTGCTCGGTGATGTCCCGCACCGTGGCGACCGAGCCGACGAGTTCCCCTTCGACCACGAACGGAGAGTTCGAGACTGCCACCTCCCGCAAGTCCCCGGCGCCCGTCACCACCGTCGTCTCATACCGCTGAGGCTGGCCGGCGAACGCCTGCTGCTCGCGGCTCGTGACGTGCGCCCGCTCGGCGGGGGCCACGATTTCGTCCATCGTGAGACGGGGCAACTCCTCCAGCGGGCGGCCGAGCAGCTCCGCGGCGGCAGGGTTCGCGGTGAGGATGTGACGGTCCAGGCCCGTCACCACGACGGCGTCGGGAAGGTTGGCCACCAGCTCCGCGGCCATGCGCAAGAGGTCGAGCGGCGGCCCGCCGCCGCCGCCGGCGACGCGGGTGCCGCGTGACGGAGACACCCGGCGTTTGCTCACGGCCGGTAGGCCTCGGTCATCGCGTCGCGCATCAGGGTGAGGCTGTGAATCGCCGCGGCGGTAACGGCCTCGGGATCCTCCCCCTGGGTGACGCGGGACTTGATGATCTCGAGTGCATGGATCGTGTGCTCGTCGTCGTACTTGGCGTGCTCTTCCAGCCACCAGCGCCCGCGCGGGCCGATCTTTTCGTTCTTGCCGAGGCCGCGCAGCGCTTTCGCGGAGATGCGCTGCGCGACACCCTCCACCGCGTAATTGGTCGCCGCCACCGCCTCGGCGAACGACGCAGCGTGGCACGAGGCGGTGAGGAAGTCGTGGAAGTCCCGGACCGCGTCCAGCATGGGCCGCTGTTGCTGGAAGCGACCTCTCGGTACGTCGAACCCGTCCGCCATCGCGCGCCACATGGCGTCGTGACGGCGCTCCACGCGGATATTTTCCCGGAAGAACCCCGTGTGCTCCGCCGGGGAGCGCTCCAGCAGCAGCTCGAGCCACTGCGGGAAATCGCGAATGATGGGATAAAAGGAAACCAGGAAATCCTGCATGCGCTTCTCGACGAGCGTGTTTTCCGCGGAGTGCTCGACCACCGGCGTCGCCAGGACCGCCAGGCGATGCGGTTCCAGCTCACGGTCCAGTTCCTCGACCCAAACGGGGTGGGGGGTCACGTGCACGGACATCGGCGACTCCCTCGACAGGGCGCGGCGTAGGCGAGATCGGTGGGCGCACCGGGGAATGTATCGACCGGGCCGAATCCTGCAATCCAAAGTGGGACAGTGAGTTGCGAACACGACTGTTGACACGATATATCGCGACATAGTATCGTGCCGTTACATCTTCAACAGGGCAGAAACAGTATGCATCGCGGATGGAGAGGGTTTGGCTTCGGATTCGGGCCGCGCGGGTTCGCGTGGGCTGGGGGTGGCCCACGCCGCCGCCAGTGGTTCGAGGCCGGGGACATGAAGTATGTGATCCTGAAGCTGCTACGCGACAAACCGCGTCACGGCTACGAGGTCATGAAGGAGCTTGAGGAGCGCATGCACGGCTGCTACTCGCCGTCCCCGGGGACCGTGTACCCGACCCTGCAGTGGCTCGAGGACGAGGGGCTCGTCGTCGCCAAGGATGTCGACGGCAAGAAGGTCTACGAGATCACGGACCAGGGCAAGCAGTTTCTCGAGGAGCACAAGGACATGGTCGAGGACATTTTCGACCGCGTGAAGGACGCGGTGGACCAGGCGCTGGGCGGCTCGATGGCCGAGCTCAATCAGGCCGTGGGCCGGCTCGTCAAGCAGGTGTATCGCATCGGGTGGAAGGCGCGCGACGACGCCGTGCGCGAGAAGATCACCGAGATCCTCAAGCGGGCGGCGCAAGAGATCGACGCGCTGGCACAGTCATGAGCGCGCCCGAGGGGAGTCTTGGTGACTACCGCCGTCGGCCCCGCAGCTCCTGGAGCGCCCGGGTCACGTACACCCGCGTCATCTGCTTGCGCCACGACAGCTCGAAATCGGTGTTGTCGAGCGGCTTAGAAGGCCGGTAGGCGGCCTCGGCGGCGGCGGCGATCGCGTCGTCCTCGAGCGTGGAGCCTTTGAGCGCGGCCCCCGCCTCGGGCACCTCCTGCGGATAGCTCGCGACTCCGCCGAGCACGATCCTGGCGTCGGTCACCCGTTCCCCCTCCCCCTTCCCCCCTCCCTCGTATTTCACCCAGGCGGCGACACCGAGCACCGGAAAGTCGAACGAGCCGCGGCGACGCAGCTTGTGATAGACCGCGTCCCAGCCGTCCGGCGCGGGCAGCCGCACGTCAGCGAGGATTTCGTCGGGCTGCTTGGTGAGGTAGTTGATGCCGTCGTTGTGGTAGAACCGGCCCGCCGGCACGAGACGCTCGCCCTTGGGGCCGACGAGCCGGTACTCCGCGCCGATCGCCACCATCACCGGGGCCACGTCGGAGGAGCTCACCGCCCAGCAACGAGGCGATGACGGCGCGACCCAGCAAATCGCGCCGTCCTTCTTCATGCAGAAGTCGATCGCCTTCCGCCACTCGTACGACTGGTTGTAGTAGTTGCAGCGCGTGTCGAGGCACAGGTTGCCGCCCAGAGTGCCCATGTTGCGGAGCAAGGGCGTCGAGACCAGCTCCCCGGCTGTCGCGAC
>WNGF01017767.1_pt1 | contig 10296 bp, 13 predicted proteins | sample 5400641 | NCBI WGS metagenome assembly WNGF01 (sample SAMN13153371, study PRJNA577476) | soil metagenome | isolation source: 80 cm soil or saprolite under grassland replicate 2 | place: USA:California | collected 2016-06-15
ACCCGCGACCCCGCGCGCCCGGGCTCTCGAACGTGTCCGAGAAATCACCTTGCAGGTGCTGGGAGACCGTGACGTTCGTGTCTACCTCTTCGGTTCCTCCGTCACGGGACGGGTACGCCGATCCAGCGACATCGACGTGGCGATCGACCCTCTCCGTGCCTTGCCGTCGGCTCTCCTTGCCGAGCTGCGGGAGCGGCTCGAGGAGAGCGAGGTCCCCTACGATGTCGACATCGTCGATCTGAGCGCGGCGTCACCGGAGATTCGAGCGAGCGTCGAGCGCGAGGGCCTCCTGTGGAGAGGCTAGGCGAACGACTGGCCGAGGCTCGCCGCGCTCTGGTCACCTTCGAGGAGCTCGCCCGGCGCCGCGAGCGGTCGATCATCGAGCGTGACGCCGCGATCATGCGATTTGCCTACACCTTCGAGGCCGTCTGGAAGGCGGCTCAGCTCTACCTGTACGAACGTGAGGGCCTCGAGGTCGGATCACCGAAGCAGTCAGTACGAGCGTCACGCCGGGTTGGCCTGCTGACCGACGAGCAGGCCGAGTCCGCCTTGAGCATGACGGACGACCGCAACCTTGTCGTCCACGTCTACCGCGAGAATATGTAGCGCTTCCGCTTCACCGTGCCATCCTTCCAATGCGGCTCGTACCGCTCTCATGCACGGGGGCGCGGGACCGTGTCAAGGCGGGACGACTGCGGTGCGCCCCTGAGCCCTCCAGTTCGGGCGTGGTGGAAGCTTTCTATCCTCTGCCGCCCGGGGAAAATTGTTGACACCCCCCCTTGTGTCACAATGTGCACATGAAGACCATCACCATCCGTGAGCTGCACATGGCAACGGGTCACTGGGTGAGACATGCTGCGGCCAAGGGCGCGCTCGTCATCACTGACAGGGGCAACCGTGTCGCCGCCCTCCTGCCGATCGAAGCGGCGGCAGCCGGGAAGGGGTTGCCCGACCGCGAGGCGAAGATCCGCCGGCGGCGCCGTATCCCGGTGGATTCGGCGGTCTATGTCTCGGAGATGAGAGGTCGCGGCTGATCTACTTCGATGCGGCGTACGTCGCGAAGTGCTACCTGAATGAGCCGGGCGCCGACCGGGTGCGGGCGGTAGCTCATGAGGCGGCAGGCCTGGTCTCATCCGAGTTCGGGCGCCTCGAGTTCATCTGCGCCCTTCACCGGCATTTGCGCGAGGGCCACCTGACCGCGCGCGAGACACGGTCAGTGCTCGATGACCTCGTCGCCGATGAGGAGGCTGGGGTGTGGCGTTGGCTGCCCGTGACCCCGCCCCTGCTTCGCACGGTGTGCGATCGCGTGAACCGACTTCCGCGGCTCGCCGTCCTCCGCGCCGGTGACGCCCTTCACGCGGGAACGGCGGCCGAGCATGGATTCCGAGAGATCTACACGAACGACCGTCACTTGCTGGCCGGGTGCCGTCACTTCGGGCTTCGTGGGATTGACGTCGTCGATTCCCGTAGACCCTGTTAATGATGGCTACGCTCTGATGGCTACGCTCCGACCTGGTTGAGGGCGCAGGCCTTGACGCACACCACCACGTCGCCGGCCTCGGGCACGGGGTCGCGGCAGTCGCCGTAGACGATCTTCTCCGCGCGGCCGTGCTCCTTGAAGAACGCCGCCTTCACGGTCTCCTCGTCAGAACGGCACCTCGGTGCGCTCGTCCTTCACGCGCCGGGCCTTGTGGTCCCAGCGCGGGAGCGCGCCGGGCTCGGTGATCTCCACGCTGACGCGCAGCCCGAGCCCCGTGCGCAAGCTCTCGCCGAGCTGCGCGCGGAGCCCGTCGCGCTCGGAGAGGGACAAGCTGGGAGAGGGGTCGACGCGAACCAGGATGTCGTCGAGGCCCTCGTGGCGACGGAGCACGATCTGGAACTCGTCGACCTCCGCGTGGGGCCGCACCAGCTCCTCGATCCGGCGCGGATACACGATGATGCCCCGCACCTTCTTCATGTCGTCGAGGCGGGCGAGCACGCCGCCCTCGAAGGCGACCAGCGTGCGCCCGCAGGGGCACCGGCGGTCGGCCACCTGGACGAGGTCGCGCGTCCGGTAGCGGAGGAGGGGCATGGCCTTCCGGTAAAGGCTCGTGAAGACCAGCTCGCCGCGTCCGCCGGGGCCGACGGCGCGGTCCCGCTCGTCCAGCACCTCCGGGTAGCAGTAGTCCTCGTGGACGTGGGTCAGGCCGGACCGCGCGTCGCACTCGAAGCCCCAGGCCGCGATCTCCGTGAGACCGGGCAGGTCGTAGGCCTGGGCCCCGAAGGCCGCCTCGATCCTGGCCCTGGTCGCGGGGATGGAGGCGCCGGGCTCTCCCGTGTGCCACGTGATGCGGATCCTGGTGTCCTTGGCGAGGTCGATCCCCTTCTTCGCGGCGTGCTCGGCCAGGAAGAGGGCGTAGGAGGGCGTGCAGCCGAGCACGGTGATCGGGTAGTTGAGGAGCGCGTCGATGCGCTGGTCGGTCGAGAGCCCGCCGGCGGGGAACACGAGGCAGCCCAGCTCCTGCGCCGCGTAGAAGCCGCTCCAGTAGCCGATCCACGGCCCGTACGAGAAGGCCGCCATCACCATGTCCGTCTTCCTGACGCCGTAGGCGTGGAGCGAGCGCGCGTAGGAGCGATAGAAGCCGCGCCAGTCCTCGCGCGTGTCGAGGAACGCCAGGGGGCGCCCGGTCGTCGCCGAGGTCAGGTGGACGCGCAGGACGTCGGCGAGCGGGACGGCGAGGAGGTCGCCCCAGGGCGGCTTCGTCGCCTGGTTGTCCTTCAGCTCGTCCTTGGTCGTGAAGGGCAGCCGCGGGAGATCGTCGAGGCTGCGGATGAGCCCCGGCTTGACCCCGGCCGCCTTGAACTTGCGCCGATAGAACGGGCTGTGCGCGGCCGCGTGGCGCACCTGCTCGCGCAGGCGCCCGGCCTGCCAGCGGGTCATCGCGGCGCGCGATCGCCGCTCGATCTCGGGCTCGAGGTAGCGGGAGGCCATCAACGATGTCGGCGCGCACCGGTGTGCGTCACCGCAGCGTAGAAGAAGCTGCTCGCGCAGGCGCCCGGCCTGCCAGCGGGTCATCGCGGCGCGCGATCGCCGCTCGATCTCGGGCTCGAGGTAGCGGGAGGCCATCAACGATGTCGGCGCGCACCGGTGTGCGTCACCGCAGCGTAGAAGAAGACCCCGAGCGTGTCAAGGCGACGCATTTATGGCAGACGATAGCCTGCCGTCAGGCACCACCTCGCCCGCCTCGGGCGGGGTCGCAGTAGTCGCCGTAGGCGCGTGCAGAGCCCGTGTGTCGACCGCGTGACGCCGAGCACACCGTGCTCCATCAGGTCATCGGCGAGCACCTGGAGGCCTTCCTGCGCGCGGCCGCGGAGGCCGGGGAGGGGGTCGGTCTGCCGCAGTTCGTCGAGCGGTAGTTCCGGGAGTTCCAGAATCGATGCTAAGCTTGACCGATTCGCCGATGGACTTCGACAAGTTCCTGGAGGTGCTGCGGGCCCTGGCCCGCGAAGGCGTCGACTACGTTCTGGTCGGAGCCGTCGCGCTCGGGATCCACGGCCTCGTGCGGGCCACCGAGGACGTCGATCTCTTCATTCGACCGGACGGCGAGAATGTCGAGCGCCTCAAGCGGGCCTTGCGGTCGGTGTGGGACGATCCGGAGATCGCCGGCATCACCGCTCAGGATCTCGCGGGCGAGTATCCGACGGTCCGCTACGGGCCGCCCGGCGAAGGATTCGTGATCGATCTCCTGTCGCGCCTCGGCTCGGCGTTCGCCTTCGAAGATCTCGAGGCCGAGACGGTGTCGCTCGAAGGCGTGCCGGTCAGGGTAGCCACCCCGGCGACCCTGTACCGGATGAAGAAAGGGACCGTCCGGCCCATCGACCGGGCCGACGCGGCGGCGCTGAGGGAGAAGTTCCGCCTCCTGGAGGAGTGACGTGCCGGTTCAGCGGTTTCGACATCTCGACGACGCGCGACGTGCGCTGTGGACCAGCGCCGATGACGCGAGCCTGCCAGGTCGACTTCGACAGCTCTGGCGTTTCTCTGCCCGGCTTGTCGGGTCCTCGCCTCCGCGGGGTGTCCGTCGCTTTCGCACGATCGAGGAGGCGAACGCCGAGCGCGAGCGGCGGGTCGCGGCCCGGGTCCGCGCTCTGATCGCGGCGCGAGCCACGCAGGGGAGTCGCTGAGCCGGCCGAAGAGAGGCCCAGGGGGTCAGCAGCCTTCCTTCTTCTTCGGCGCGGCGGGGCCGCCCCCTCCACCGGCAGCGAGGCCGACATCCGCGACCCGGGGTACCACGACCCCGCTCCCGATCGGGCATGAGGTCGCCGCGAGCTTTCTCGGCATCGGTGACGCTCGCCGTCTCTGATGACGGCTCATCGATCGACGCCCGCACCCGCAACACCGCGGTCCAGATCGACCGCTCCGGCAACGTGTGGCTCACGAACAACTGGAAGAACGAGTTCAACCCCCTGGCGAATCCCGGCGGCTACGAGATCGTCGCCTTCATCGGGCTCGCGCCGCCGATCGCGACCCCACTGATCGGGCCGCCGCGGAGGCCGTGAGCGGGGCGCAGGCCCGAACACCCGACGTCGGCGGCCGCACCGCGCCGTGCCCGCGCCCCTCGTAGACGGGGCGCGCGGGACCGGTTCGGGTCACGGAGCCTTGCCGGTCAGCTCGACGATGCGGCCTGCCCGCAGCACGGTCGCCCTGAACGGCTGCCCGGCTGGAGTCGCGTCATGGCGCCTTGAGCTTCTCGGAGGGCGCGGCGAGTCACGCGACGACGAGGACGGCGGTCGGCACCTCATGGCATGAGGGCCGATTCGACCGGAACGCGGATAGTGAAGACGGTGGCCAGCGCTGGCCGCAGCTCCCGGTGATCGTCCGCTTCCCACAAAGCCCCGGCCCTTGCGAGCGCCTCGACCCCGGGCGCTACGTGCGCTTGAAGGCCGGCATGACCTGCGCCGCGAAGCGTTCGAGCTGCTCGAGGATCACCGCCTGCGGCGTGCCGACCACCTGGCCGACGTTGACGACCTCCAGGCCGGGGTACTTGTGCTGGATCTCCATGAGCTGCTCGGTGATCAGCTCCGGCGGGCCGATCAGCCACGTGCCCGCCTTGATGGCGTGGCGCAGGGTCGGCAGGTTGGCGTGACGGGCCCGCTTCGGATCGCCGGCCGCGTCGATCTGCTCCGGGGTGAGGCCGGGCACGAAGCCGAGCGGCGCGAACATCTTGATGTTCTCCTCGAAGAACGGCGTCGCCTCCTTGATGCCCTGCTCGACGCTGTCGGCGATGTGGAACGAGTAGCCGATGCAGAGGTCGCCGCCCAGCTCGGTCTCCCGTCCGGCGCGGGCGCGCGCCTCACGGAAGGCACGGACCACCTTGTCGCTGGCGCCACCGGCCGCGGCGCCCCCGCCGATGAGGCCCTTGATGCCGTGCTTGGCCATGAAGTCGAGCGCCCGCTGGCTGGCGCTGACCACCGGCTGCCAGCACTCGACGGGCAGCGTCTTCGGGCGTGGCACCAGGGTGACCTCGCGGACCTCGTAACCCCGGTAGGGCACCGCGGGCGGGATCGTGTAGTGCTTGCCCTGGTGCGCGAAGGCCCGCTCGTTGAACGACTTGAAGATGATGTCGACCTGCTCCTCGAAGAGCTCGCGGTTGGCGTCCTGGTCGAGCATCGGCGCCCCGAAGGTCTCGACCTCGCGCGTGTGGTAGCCGCGCCCGACGCCGAAGAGGACCCGGCCATTGGTCAGCCAGTCGACCGTGGCATAGTCCTCCGCCATCCGGATCGGATGCCACATCGGCGCGATGTTGAAGCCGCAGCCGATCCTGATGTTCCTGGTGACGTGGCAGAGGTGCAGAGCCAGCATCAGCACGTTCGGGATGCATTCGTACCCCTCGCGCTGGAAGTGGTGCTCGGCCAGCCAGAAGGTGTCGTAGCCGGTCCGGTCCATCAGCTTCGCGATGGCCTCGCTCTTCGGAAACACCGTCGCCAGATACTCGTCGGAGAGCCAGCGATCGTTCACCGGCGTGCCGTCCAGCCCCTCGTTGTCCAGATCGACGTGCCCCGCGAACAGGCTCCCGAATTTCGTGATCATGATCGAGTTCCTCCGTGCGTCGGGTCAGTGGGTTGCGCGACGGCGCCCTCCCGATGCAGTCCATGCGCACGTTCGAGCCCATGAATCAGCTGGCGGATCAGGCTTTCGTGGCGCGCGTCATGAGGTAGTCCTGCCGGACGACGTTATCTTGGAAGTACTCGGTGGCGATCTCCTCGAACTCGCGCCGGAAGGCGGCGAGCCGCGCCGGCACGGCCTGGAGCGTCTGGACCAGGCGGAGGACCGGTCCGGCGTTGCCCTCGAAAAAGACGCGATAGTGGGCAGGGCTCAGCGCAGGAAAGCGCATGACCGCTCGGTCGAAGACGAGGTTCGTGACGGCGACGCCAAGGCGGTCACGCACGATGGTCGGGTCCCCCCATTGGGGCGGGGGCGACACGAAGGCCGGGGGCGGGGGCAAGTACTGCCCGACCAACGTGAAGATGCGCCCGATGCACAGCTCGGGCGGCCACGTGGAGAAGGCGATGAGGCCACCGGGCCTGAGGACGCGTAGCATCTCACGCGTGGCAATCTCGGGGCGTGGCGCGAACATGTGGGCGAACTGGCTGAGCACAGCGTCGAAAGCGCCGTCCGCGAAGGGCAGGCTCTCGGCGTCACCCTCGTGCCACTCGACGTCCGCATCGGCGACGGCCGCATTCTCCCGGGCGCGCTTGAGCAATTCCGGGGTGAGGTCGAGTCCGGTGACCTTCGCCCCGCGGCGCTGCGCCGTGATCGCCACGACCCCGGTGCCGCAGCCCACGTCGAGGACCCGCTGGCCCGCCTGGATACCCGCGAACGCGACCAGCCGGGGTGCCGCCGCACACGTCGTCAGCTCGAATGGGATGAAGCTTGCCCACGCCTGCCGTTGGGCGGCCTTGAACTGTGCCAGCGCGTCCATGTGTCTCCTCCCGCGTGTTCGGGTGGTGTGGCGAGCGAAGGGCGGCCCGCCGAGGCCCGCCTCTGTGGTTCGCTGATTTCAGTCATGCGCTGCTCGGGCGGTGGCCTTCGCCCACTCTCATTGCTGATGATCGGCCGGCGGCCGGTATGCCCAAGCAAACATCCTGGCGGCCAACGCCGAGAAGAACGGCACGCCGGGATAAATGAAAAACGGTTCTATCACCTTTCGCTCGGCAAAGTGCGCCGCCACGAGCAACCAGGCAGTCGCACCGGCGATCATGCCACACACAAACAGAAGCAGGAACACAAGGCTTCCTGCCGCCATGGCCAGAACGTTGGGGTTCGGGATATAGGCTTTGAGAATCCGCCCGGCGATGACCACGAGGAACGGACCCGGAGCCAGCATGGCAATGAAGAGTGTGACCGTTAGGATGGGATGCCGTCTCTGGTGATCGAAGGGATTCATTGACCTCGATTGCTGGACTCTATGTCCGCCGAACGCGGCGCTCAGCGGCCGCGCCCACCAATGGTCGCAATGGCGGCCGGCCTCTGCGCCGGCCGGCGCCGACGCCCGCTTAGAAGGCCCGTCGGCCAACCACGTTCCCCTGAGCATCGGTCTGCAGGGGCGCCCTTGCTGATGTCAAGAAGTATCAACTGATTGCCCCAGGGATCTGCAACAACCGCGCACCGGGCGATCTGAATGTCGAAGGGCCCCGAGATCACAACGCGCCCGGCCTGCTGGAAGCGCGCAAGGGCCTCTGGTACGGCCTCGACCAAAGGCGCGCCCATGTTCTGCCTCCCCAATCCGCCATGCGGGCCTACCGCCGGGCGAACAACGCGGGCCCCGGTCCCTTGAAGGGTGGTGTGATGCGTCCGGAAGCCGTCAGGCGAAATGCGTTGTTATCCGTCGATCTCAAGCCGAGCGACGGCACGTTCTGACAGAGACCAGGTCGTCGTCGGCTACCGGGCGAACGTCCCGGGCGTTCAGCGTGAGCAGCGCCACGGTCCTGCCGGACGCGGTCACAAACTCGACCTCGAGCCCGTCCGGCTCGTAGACCTCTACCACCGCGCCGAGGTCGCCTTTGCGCAACCCGTGTTCTGGTAGGTCGCGGGCGAGCACAACGGTGTCGAGAACGTGGTACGTCATCTGCCGACCTCCGGGTAGGCTGTCACGAATCTCGGGATCTCCTCACCCGTACGCACGATCCAGATGCTCACCATGTTCGCCGAGCTCCCCGATGGCCCAACCATGATAGCGCGGATCGAGTATTTCTGCCCATACGGGGTCTGGTCTTCAAGCGTAACATCTCGAGACAGGTGCTGAGTGCGAAGGTCCACCTCCAGCTGACGCCAGTTCTCGGACGAGTATCCGAGGGCATGGAAAACCGGCGCCTTGAATCGGCCGACCGGATGGCTGCGTGAAAGCAAGTACCCATGCAGCTTCACCGGGTCGATGACGGCACGGTCCGAGTTCGGGATCTGCAATCGCTTCGGCCTCGCGCACAGCCTACCTCATCCCTCAGCTCCCTTTGTACGGATAACGCTGGCGGTAACCTGCCGGCCGCGAGCAACGCGAGCGGGCGGTCAGGTTCACCGGCGTGTTCGGCTGTTCAAGAGGCGCCGACTCAATCAACCAAAGCGAACTCATCTTTGCCCTTCTTGTAGTCAAGGAAAGGCCGCTTGCCGTATCGCCTGGCGTACTCCCACCCGACCCGTGCCTCCAGATAACGGGTGAAGGCGCGCAGGGCGTGGCACTTCTTGTCGCTGGGGCGAAACGGCGCAATCCGGCACACCGAAACGTAAAGGAGAGCAAACCCGGAGTCTTCGGGAAACCGGTCGATGTAGTGGGCGAGACGATGGTGGCGAGCCCTCCCGAGCGGACGGGTGTTGAGGTCGTTCGCTTCTCCGACGTAGATCAGTTCTTTCGGGAGGTCGGGAAAGGGGCAACTCTTCGGCCCAGGCGGATTCGCGAACCGAGCCCACATATATACGCCCATACAGGGTGTCTTTTGCAGCAACGACTGGCGATCGCGCCAGGGAACCCAGCGTGAGAACTCTATCTGCGGCTCGTCGATCGACGCTTGGTTTTTCAGGAGTGGCCTCCGTACTCACGGAAAGCATCCGAACTATAAGTATCTTGAAACCGCGTAGCGCGACGGACCAAGCGGCCTCTCGCAGGATAGCAACGCGGGCAGCTCCGCGCGGCGTTGGTTACTGCCGTTGTCCAGTAGGCACTTGGAAGCCCTTCGCGTTCGCCGGACGTGCTACGCAGACCGAGTATACACAACGCGGATCGCGGCGACTGGTACTCGAAGGCTTGCTGTGCACCGGTCCATCCGGTCGCCGGAGCATCGGACATCGGCCGGCCCTGGTGGAGAATGTGGGAGTAGATGCGGCGTGTACTCGTCCGCGAGCACGACGCCACGCGCCGTCGGTATGTCGGAAGCCCGGCCACTCCGGCCATCGGTGGCTGAAGTAGTGCGAAACGCGCCAGGCGGACAACAGTAGTGGGTGGCGCCTCGGCCCGAGGGAGTGAGGCCCGCGAGCCGGCCCGTTCCCGTTCGTGCCCGCGGCGGCAGGTCGCGGCTAACCGCTCTGGTTGTCAACGTCGGCCCGGGCTGGCAGAATCGAGCCGCGGAACGGAAGGGCGGGCGCCGTGGCTCGACGCCAAGGGGCGCAGGGCCTTCGCGACAAGGAGGCGGCGATGAGCTGGAACGGTCATCCGGTGATCGACCTCGATGCGCACATTGTGGAGCGGGCGGATCGCTTCTACCGGGACTACCTGGATCCCGCCTACCACGACGCCTATCAGCAACTCTGCGATGCCGTGGCCCGGCAAGCCGAGGCGGGCAACACGTACTCGCTCTTCGGCAGCCGCACCTCGATCGTGGAGCCCATCGAGACCGGCCGGCCTCTTGGCCGCCGCGACACCTTCGGGCTCACCCGGCGGTCGAGCATGGAAGGCGGCCGCCGGGCATTCCCGCCCGGCCGGGTCGACGCCCTCCCGCCGATCCGGCCCGAGGTGAGCTGGGACGTCACGGCCCGCCTGGAGGACATGGACCGCGGCCAGGTGGATGTCAACGTGCTCTATCCCACCCACGTCTCGAGCTACTGCGCCCTTCGCGACGTGGGTCTCGAGAACGCGCTCTACCGTGCCTATCACCGCTGGGTCGCGGATTTCTGCGCCCGGGCCCCGCGCCGCCTCAAGTGGACGGTGGTGGCCAACATGCGCGACGTCCAGGCGGGCGCCGCCGAGATCCGCTACTGGGCCGAGCGCGACCCGAACGTGGTGGGCATTTACATCTCGCCGCAGGCGCCCGGGGGCAAGCTGCTCGACA
>WNGF01010698.1_pt1 | contig 10292 bp, 11 predicted proteins | sample 5400641 | NCBI WGS metagenome assembly WNGF01 (sample SAMN13153371, study PRJNA577476) | soil metagenome | isolation source: 80 cm soil or saprolite under grassland replicate 2 | place: USA:California | collected 2016-06-15
ACTTGGGTCAGCAGCTGCTGAATGGTTTCTTCGTCGCTGCAGGAGGGACCGAGCGTGGCGATGATTTTGGTTCGTCGCAATTTCAGTTTATCCCGAGCGCAGCGAGGGATCTCCGGTGGCGCAGCTTGGTGTTTCGAATAGGCGTCACTCGCTGTTGCACCATAGATCCTTCGCTCCCGCCGCCCAGCCGCCCGAGCTCAGGATGAACTTGGGTCAGCAGCTGCTGAATGGTTTCTTCGTCGCTGCAGGAGGGACCGAGCGTGGCGATGATTTTGGTTCGTCGCATGGTTACCGGTTCCCGGTTCCCGGATCTCCACTGGCAACCGGCAACCGGTAACCGGCAACCATCACCGCGCCGCTAAAGCCGGCTGCAGCGTGCGGCCTAACACCTGCGCGATCGCCTCGACCTCGCGAACGAGCTGCTCGAAGGCCTCCGGCAGGATCGCCTGCGGTCCATCCGACAGCGCCTCTTCCGGCTTGTGGTGCACCTCGATCAAAACGCCGTCGGCGCCCACGGCGATCGCTGCGCGCGACATCGGCAGGACTTTGTTGCGCTTGCCGGTGCCGTGGCTGGGATCCACCAATATTGGAAGGTGGCTCTTTCGCTTGATCGCCGGCACCACTGACAAGTCGAGTGTATTGCGCGTGTGATCGGAAAACGTGCGCACGCCGCGCTCGCAGAGGATCACGTTGTAGTTGCCTTCCGACATGATGTACTCCGCCGAGAGGAGCAGTTCTTCGAGCGTTGCGGACATGCCGCGCTTGAGCAACACCGGCTTTCGCGCGCGGCCGGCGCTCTTCAGCAGCGCGAAATTCTGCATGTTGCGCGCGCCGATCTGGATGCAGTCCGCGTACTGATCGACCAACTGCAGCGACTGGTGATCGATCGCCTCGGTCACGATTGGCAGGTCGAACTCGTCGCCGACGCGCGCCAGAATCTCCAATCCCGGTTCGCCGAGGCCTTGGAAGGAGTAGGGAGAGGTGCGGGGCTTGTATGCGCCGCCGCGGAATAATTGCCCGCCCGAGCGCTTGATGGCTTCAGCGATCGTTCGCGTCTGATCGAGCGACTCGACCGCGCAAGGGCCTCCCACCACGATGACGCCGTTTCCACCGACGTCGACTCCGCCGACACTCACGACCGTGTTGTCCGGCTTGGCCTCCCGGCTCACCAGTTTGTAAGGCTGCGTGACCTGGATGACTTCTTTGACGCCGGGGAAGTTCTCGACGACGAGCGGATCTTTGAGCGCCTGGCTGCCGGTGACGCCGATGGCCGTCCGATGAGCGCCGGGGATCGGGTGAGCCCTCAGGCCGAGTCGTTCGATGTGGCGAACGACAGTTTCGATTTGTTCCGCCGTTGCGGCGGCGTCCATGACTACGAGCATTCAGGATCCTCTTCAGTCGCCCAGGAATAGATAGCCTTTCAGTATAATTGAGACACCCATGCGTAAATTGCTCATCCTCCTCGGTGCTCTCCTTGTGTCCACGCAGGCATTCGCGACGTACTACGTTGTCCTGAAAGACGGTTCTCAGATTCGCGCTCGCGCGAAATGGACGATCGTCGGCGGCAAAGCGATCGTGCCGCTGGAAAGCGGCGGGATGATGACCCTCGATCCGAATGTGATCGACGTCGCGAAGTCCGAAGAGACGACGAAGATGGGCGGCGCGTCCGTGCTGGCTGTCGAGCAGACTTCGACCATTCCAAAATCGCAGCAGTCGACTCTCGGCTCCGCATTCAAACTGCACAAGTTGCCGGGAGGGGCTGGGACTGCGCAGCAGACTGCGCCAACAACAGAAACGGCGCCCCCCGTCGTCCCCGCCGGACCGCTCCTGAGCAATGACGTGCTCAGCCGGTTCGAGCGCGCGTACGAGAACGTCGGGATTTTCGAGCACAAACTGACGGCGACCGGACCGCACTCGCTCCGCGCCGAGCTGACGGCCGACAACGAAGAGAAGGTGTTCAACGCCATTTCGGCAACGTCGTTCCTGTTCGTGCGCAATGCCGGCGTTCCGGGCACTCAGGTCGATATGGTCGAGCTGTTCATGAAGACGACGACCGGCGGCTCGTCCGGACGTTTTCAGATGAATCGCGATGACGCCGCAGCACTCGACGGCAAGACGATCACGCGCGAGGAGTATTTCCTCCGGCGAGTGCTCTACTGAACGACAGTCGCCGTCGCCTGGCTTCCGTAGACCATCACGTATCGGAACTGCCGTACCTGTGGATCCGTGACGGTCCGTTCGCCCGCAGCGAAGACAAACGGCTCGACGGGTCCTTCGACTGCCCTCAGCTCTGACGGATCGTTCGCGAATCGCACCTTGACGTCGCGGCTCACTCCATTGTCGTAGTGAATCGTCAGCCGCACGCGCCCGCTGGTCGGGCCGAAATCGTATGCGGTAGCGGAGACCGGACGCGGCACGACGATCACCACGCCCGATCGATCCTCGATCATCGGAATGGCGGTCTTGAAGCGAAACGCCGATCGCGGCTGCACGATTCGTTGCATCGGCGGCGTGAAGACTCCGGGACGGCGCGTGAGGAAATTCCAACGGCCGACCGGCGGCCGTCCCATGCGCATTGGCGACGACATCCACGAATACGGCGGATCGCGCACGAGCAGATCGTCACGCCAATGGCGCACGATCGCCCACTCGCTTCCGGTGGGAACCATGTTCTGGTACTCGCCAGTGACGTCCACGGAAGCGATGAGGCCGCCGACGCCATTCGGGCTGCGCGCCGCGACAACGATGCGGTTGCCGCGATCGCGCGCGAGCTTGCTGACGTCGTATACGTCGAGCACGCTCTCGTCCCCCACGCGCCGGCCGCCGATTTGCGCGCCGTTGAAGTAGAGCGTGTACTCCGGATCGCCGAAGATCTTGATGCGCGTGAACTGCCGGTTTGGCGGCAGATCGAAATTCCGAGTCGCAAAAAACGCCACCGGCGTCTCTCGGCTGAGCTGGTGTTGCGCCCAGATCCACTCCGCCCGGCCGGTGATGTCGAAGAATTTGTGCGAGTAGAGAAGATCGAGGCGGCTGTACGCCGCGACGGCGCCGAACAACGCGAGAAGCACGATTGTCGCTTTCCGGACCAGCTCGCGATTGGCGGGTGGCAATTGGCGGGTGGCGGGTGGGCCCACCCGCCACCCGCTACCCGCTACCCGCTGGTTGTTATGATCAGCCTCGTCCATGTCGGCAGTAATTCTAATTCCCGCGCGCTGGGCCTCCACGCGCTTTCCAGGCAAGCCGCTGGCGATGATCGCCGGCGTGTCGCTGATTCAGCGTGTGTACGAACGAGCGAAGCGCTCCCGCCGCGCGAAAGCGGTGTTCGTGGCGACGGACGACGCGCGCATCGCCGAGCACGTGAAAGCGTTTGGCGGCAACGTCGCGCTGCCAAAAGGCGAATTTCACTCGGGCACCGATCGCATCGCCGCCGCCCTCGATCTACTCGGCAAAGAGTTCGATCAGGTAGTCAACGTGCAGGGAGACGAGCCGCTGATCGATTCCGATAGCGTCGATCGACTCATCGAGGCTCTGCAAACGACCCAATCCGACATGGCCACGCTCGCATGCCCTCTCGAAAATGAGGAGGAGCTATTCTCGCGCCACATCGTCAAAGTCGTGGCCGCACTCGACGGCACGGCTCTCTATTTTTCACGAGCCCCGCTCGCCGGCGCCGAGAGGCACATCGGCCTGTACGGCTATCAGACTGCTGTGCTGCGAGCGCTCGCAGCGCTGCCGCCATCGCCGCTCGAGCGGGCGGAATCACTCGAGCAGTTGCGGGCACTGCAGAACGGTTTTAAAATCGCTCTGTTGCAGACAAGCAAACCGCATCTCGGCGTTGATCGCCCTGAGGACGTGTTGCGCGTCGAGCAGGAACTGGCGAAACATGGCTGATCGGGAGGCAAATTCGTGAGCGCTTTGCTCACGATGATTCCGCAGCAACCCAACCGCACTCGTCCCTTCTCACCACGGAATGCAGAATGCAGAACCCAAAATGAAGAATTGAGAGATCGCTTTCTTCATTCTGAATTCTGCATTCTGCGTTCCGCATTCATTCTTTTCAGGAGGCCGCAATGAGCACGAAATACATCTTCATCACCGGCGGTGTTGTTTCAGGCTTGGGCAAAGGCATCGCTGCGGCCTCCATCGGGGCGCTGCTCGAAGCGCGCGGTTTCAAAGTCACTCTTCAGAAGTTCGATCCCTATATCAACGTCGACCCCGGGACCATGTCGCCCTTCCAGCACGGCGAAGTATTCGTCACCGATGACGGAGCCGAGACGGACCTCGATCTCGGTCATTACGAGCGCTTCACCACAATGCGGGCCACGCGCAAGAACAACTGGACCACGGGGCGGATCTATCTCAAAGTCATCGAAAAAGAGCGTCGCGGCGATTACCTCGGCAAGACCGTGCAGGTGATCCCGCACATCACCGACGAAATCAAACGATGCATTCGCGACGTCAGCGAAGGCGTTGATGTGGTCATCGTGGAGATCGGCGGCACGGTCGGCGACATCGAGTCGCTTCCCTTCCTCGAAGCCATCCGCCAGTTCCGTCAGGAAGTCGGACGGGGCAATGCCATTAACGTGCACCTCACGCTCGTTCCTTACATCAAAGCGAGCGAAGAGCTGAAAACGAAGCCGACGCAGCACTCTGTGAAGGAGCTGCGCGAGATCGGCATTCAGCCGGATATCCTCCTCTGCCGCAGCGAGCGGCCGATTCCAGAGGAGATGAAGAAAAAGATCGCGCTCTTCTGCAATGTCGAGGAGGAGGCAGTGGTCTCGGCTCTGGATGTCGAATTCATCTATCAGGTTCCGCTCGCGTTCTCGCGCGAAAGCCTCGACGAGATTCTCCTCGACAAGCTCCATCTGCCGCACGAGGAGTTCAGTTCCCTGGCCAAGTGGGAAGAGATCGTCCGCAAGCTGCGGCACCCGGAAGACGAGGTGCGCATCGGGTTCGTCGGCAAGTACGTCGAGTTCGGCGATTCGTACAAGTCGCTCAACGAGGCGCTGATTCACGGCGGGATCGCCAACAACGTGAAGGTGCGCATCGTTTACATCGACTCCGAAGGGCTCGAGGATGAGGGTTATCACGGCGAGCTGGCGAGCGTCGACGGCATTCTCGTCGGGCCGGGATTCGGCGCGCGCGGAGTGGAAGGCAAGCTGCGCGCGATCCGCTACGCACGCGAGAAGAAGATCCCCTACTTCGGCATCTGTCTCGGCATGCAGTGCGCGACGATCGAGTTCGCGCGCAACGTCTGCGGCATGGTGGGCGCGAATTCGACCGAATTCGACGACGAGGCGCCGTACAAGGTCATCTACAAATTGCGCGACCTCATCGGCGTCGACGCCCTCGGCGGCACGATGCGCCTCGGAAAATATCCATGTCAGCTCAAAGAAGGATCGCTCGTGCGCGAGGCGTACGGCGTCGACCTGGTCGAAGAACGACATCGCCATCGATACGAAGTGAATCCCGAATACGTGCCTTCGCTCGAGCAGCGCGGCTTCCATGTGACCGGCGCGTCGCCCGACGGCAAGTTCGTCGAGATCATCGAGCTGGAAGGACATCCGTGGTTCGTCGGCTGCCAGTTCCATCCGGAGTACAAGTCGCGCCCGATGACGCCCCATCCGCTGTTCCGCTCGTACATCGCCGCGGCGCGCGCGTACAAGAACTCGCAGAAGACGTCGCCGGTCACGATTCCGCACGAGGCGGAGCTGGTTTGATGTTTTTCGGCTTGTCGCTGGTGCTCTTCATCGCCGGATCGATCTTCTGGATCTGGATGCTGATCGTCGCGGCAACGAAGGAGTCGAGCACGCAGGACAAACTGTTGTGGGTGATCATCATCATCTTCACTCACATCATCGGTGCGGCGATCTACTTCTTCGTGAGATACGCACCACGGATGCGCAGCGCCCGATGATCCTTCGCAGAATCGGCGCCGTCCTGCTCGGCCTGATCGTTGCCGTGATCATCGTGCAGGCCGCCGAATACTGCGTGCACCTCATGTATCCGCCGCCGCCCGGCACAAACATGCGCGACATGAACGCGGTGAAGGTGTTTGTTGCGACGCTGCCGACAGCTGCATTTGTAATCGTCCTGGCGGGCTGGCTCGTGGCGACGCTGGTCGGCACGTACGTCGCCGCTCGAATTGCGCGGACGGTATATGCCGGTTATTTCATCGGTGGCCTCCTTCTGGGCGGAGGGATTGCGAACGCGTATTTCATCCCGCAGCCGGTGTGGTTTTCCGTGGTGTCATTCTTCGTTTACATCAGCATGACGCTGCTGGGTTCGCGCGCGGCGAGGGCTGCGGTACCATCCCCCGCGGGATGAACACGCGCGCGATCCAGATCACCGACCATGTCGCGTTTGGCGGCGACAACCCGCCGCTCTTCATCGCCGGCCCTTGCGTGATCGAGTCGCGAGAGCACGCGCTGGCGATGGGCCGCATGCTTCGCAAACTTCGCGATGAGTTGAAAATCAACCTCGTCTTCAAATCGTCGTTCGACAAAGCAAATCGATCTTCGATTGAGTCGTTCCGAGGGCCGGGGCTCGAGGAAGGGTTGAAGATTCTGGGCGAGGTGAAAAAGGAGACCGGCCTCCCTTTGATCTCCGACATTCACGAGCCGCAGCAGGCCGCGCCGGCGGCCGAGGTGCTCGACATCCTGCAGATTCCCGCATTTCTGTCGCGCCAGACGGACCTCATCGCAGCGGCAGCGCGGACCGGCAAACCGGTAGCGGTGAAAAAAGGGCAGTTTCTATCGCCTGAAGAAGCGAAAAACATCCTCGACAAAGGCCGTGAAGTCGGAAACGACCGAGTCTTCATTACGGAGAGAGGATCATCGTTCGGGTATCAGAACCTCATTGTCGACATGCGCGCCTTTCCCATCATTCGAGGCTTTGGCGTGCCGGTGGTGTACGACATAACCCATTCGATGCAGAAACCGGGTGGCGAAGGGAAGCAGACTGGAGGCACTCCGCAGTTTGCGCGGCCGCTCGCCCGCGCGGCCGCGGCGGCAGGCGCGGATGGATTTTTCATGGAAGTGCACGACAATCCGGCCGCGGCGCTGTCCGATCGCACGACGCAGATCCGGCCGGAGGTTGCGCGGGCGATCATCGAGGACGTCCTGGCGATTCGCGCCGCGTTGCCGCCGATCTGATCTGGCTATAATAGCCATGTGAAGCGAGCATCGATCTCGGAAGCAAAGAACAAGCTCAGCGCTCTCATCGATCAGGTGAAGAATGGCGAGACAATTGTCATCACCGATCGAGGACGCCCCGTGGCTCGCCTGGAGCCGGTTGCCGGCAGTGAGGCTGATGAAGATCGGATCGCGCGGCTCGAGCGCGCCGGAGTGATCCGCCGGGGAAAAAACACCGGAGCGATTCAGGAGATCCTGTCGACACCGCCGATTCGCTTGAAATCTGGCGCAAGCGTTCTTCAGGCGTTGCTGGATGAACGCGTCGAAAACGAGCGGTGAGGTTCTGGGACGCTTCAGCAATCATCCCCCTCGTAGTCGGCGAATCGAAAACGCCCGTTGTGGAGAAACTTCTCGCCGATGATCGAGAGATTACTGCCTGGTGGGGAACGATCGTCGAGTGCGCGTCTGCGGTCGCGCGGCGAGAGCGCTCGGGAGAAGCAATGCACGATGAGGTCGCAAGCATGCTCGAGCGACTTGGTCGTCTCCAGACGGATTGGCAGGAGATCGCGCCCACAGATGATGTCCGCTTGACTGCACAGCGGTTCCTGCGTGTTCATCCGCTGCGCTCTGCCGACGCCTTGCAACTCGCGGCGGCAATCGTCGCTGCCGAAGGCTCTCCTCAAACGCTGGAGTTCGTCTCATTGGACGCTCGTCTCCGCGCCGCTGCTCAGCGTGAAGGTTTCTCGGTGCTCGAAATTTGATGCCGACAGTGCGCCGCGTCGTCGCCATCGTCATCGCCGTCTACCTCCTGCTCGTTCTTCTCGATCGATTCGTTCTCGTGGAACTGTTGGCCCGGCGGATCGGAATTCCCATCCTCTTCGCGATCGCTGCGACGCTCGCGTGCATCGGAGCGGGATTTCTCGCGCGCCGAGGCCGCCGTGATCTGCCGCTGAATTTCGTCATCGGCTATCCGATCTTCGGCACGATCTGCTTTCTCGTTGCCCTGTTTCACATTTCGGCATGGACGATGGTGCCGATCGTCGGGATCCTCGGCGGTGCCGGAGCGATCAGTGGTGGACTGCGGCCCTCCGTCCGGCCAGCCGAGGCCGGCTGGCCTCCACTGAGACCTTTCGTCGCGATCGTTCTGGTCCTCATGGCGACCTCCGCATTGATTGCTGCGCAGGCGCCGCCGTCCACCCTCGACGAGCTCGCGTATCACCTTGCGGTTCCGTGGACATGGGTGAAGGAGGGGCGTGCGATCGAGTTGCCGCTCAACTCCCATTCGTACTTTCCGCTCGGCGTCGAGTCTGCCGATCTGCCGTTTCTCTCGATCCTCGGAACCGGCGGAGGGATCCCGTCGCATTTCCTGCATCTCTTCGCCGCGATCGCAGTGACCGCGCTGCTGCTGCGTCGAACCGGTGATTGCCCGATCCTCGCCGCCGCGGTCGTGGCAACGCCGGCGCTCGCACTCACCGCCGGCTGGTCTCTTGTCGATTGGGTGCTTCTCGGCGTCGCTGTTGCGCTGGTCGAGGCGGAGGATGAGGCAACCGTCGCTGCCGCGCTCGGAGCCGGCCTGCTGACGAAGTACACGTTCATCCCAATTGCGATCATCGCGATTCTCGTGACTCGCAAATTTCGAGGAGCGCTGCCGGGCGTTGCCATCGGATCGATTTTCTTCATCCGCAATCTGGTTCTTACCGGCAATCCGATCGCCCCGTTTCTCAGCGCAGTGGCGCCGCACGTGACGCACTACCGCACCGGCGCGTTCATCTCCGATTACATCTTCGACGGCCGCTTCATCGACGAGAGCCTCGGCGCGTCCCTATTGATGACCATTCCGCTCGCGGCGGGATTGCTGCCGTTGATTTTCATTGCCGCGGGAGTCGCGCTCGTTTTCTTCGCGCCGTCCGCGCGGCTGCTGGTCCCCTTCTTCGCGATTCCGGCGACCCGCGCCCTCCCGCCCCCCCGCGTGGTGCGGGCGCTCCTGGCGATCGCGATCGGCGTGCAGCTTTTCCTGATCGCCTACTTCACCGAGCGCACGGAGGCATTCGCGCTTCTCGCCGGGCGACTTTCCGATGACCAGTATTTGACGCGAGTGAGGCCGTCGGTGGCCACCATTGCAGCGGTTGACGGAGCGCTGCCGGAGAATTCGCGAACGATGGTCATCGGCCTCAGCGAAACGTACTGGTTTCAGCATCGTGTGCGCGGCGGCGGCAACTTCGATGGGCCGCGCGTCTCGGCGTATCTCGACACGGGCAGCGTCGACGCGCTCTACTCGCGGCTACGCCACGACGGAATCACGCACGTGGCGGTGATCTCCGCCACACCGCCGACTGCAGAAGCGAAAAAAAGCGAGGAGCGCGAGACCGCGCTTTCGGATGCGGCGAAGCGCACGCTCGCGCAGATGCTCGATCGCTACGCTGCCAACGTGACGCAGCGCGGGAACGCGACGCTCTTTGCGCTTCGGTAGTGTGCGGACCGGCTTCAGCCGGCCGGCCGGCTAAAGCCGGCCCTCACACCGTAACCGCTTCCGCGACCCCCGCAGCCTCGCGCAAGGGCCTCGCCTTGTCGGTGGCTTCCCAGGAGAACTCCGGCTCGGTGCGGCCGAAGTGGCCGTACGCGGCGGTTTTCTTGTAGATCGGCCGACGCAGACGAAGCGAATCGATGATGCCGCGTGGCGTGAGCTGGAAGTGCTCGCGCACGAGCTCGGATAGCCGCTTCGGATCGATCCGTCCGGTGCCGAATGTATCGACGAAGACAGAAACCGGATCGGCGACGCCGATCGCGTACGCCAGTTGCACTTCGACCTCATCGGCCAGCCCGGAAGCAACGATGTTCTTCGCGATGTAACGCGCCATGTAGCACGCTGACCGATCGACTTTTGTGGGGTCCTTGCCTGAGAAGCAGCCCCCGCCGTGGCGACCGCGGCCGCCGTACGTGTCGACGATGATTTTGCGTCCCGTCAGACCGGTGTCGCCCTGCGGTCCGCCGACGACAAATCGTCCGGTGGGATTGATGTGGAACACCGTGTCTTTGTCCAGCAGCTCCGATGGAACGGTGGGCTTGATCACCTGATCGATGATCGCTTCGCGCAGGTCGCGATTGCTGACGTCCGGCGAATGCTGCGTGGAGATGACGATCGCGCTCGCGCGGACCGGT
>WNGF01010699.1_pt1 | contig 10292 bp, 11 predicted proteins | sample 5400641 | NCBI WGS metagenome assembly WNGF01 (sample SAMN13153371, study PRJNA577476) | soil metagenome | isolation source: 80 cm soil or saprolite under grassland replicate 2 | place: USA:California | collected 2016-06-15
GCTTGACGCCCATGTCCACCCGAGTCCAGCTCAGGCCGCCGTCCTTGCTGCGGAACAGGACGCCGACGTCGCTCTGGAAATTCGCGCCTCCGGCCAGCCAGATGGTCTTCGGATCCCCCGGGACCTCCCGGATATCACGGCAGTAGGTTTGTCCCTTGGGATTCAGCGGCTCGAGCCGGGCGCCGGCCCAGTGCTCACCCCGGTCCGTGCTGCTGAACAGGCCGGCGCGGCCGATGGCAAAGACCATCCCCGGACGCCAGCGCCCGACCAGCACGCCGTGCATGTCCACGGTGTCGTCGTTCAAGTACTGCCCATGGCTCATGTTCTCCCAGTGCTCGCCGCCGTCGAGGCTGCGGATGACCCCTCCGACTTCAACGGCGCCGTAGATCTCATTGGGATTGGCGGGATTAACGGCCAGCTCCAGGACACGCTTGGCCGGGTTGGCCCCGGGGGCCACGGTGACCTCGGGGAAGCGGACGGTCACCGGGAGCTGGTGCCAGCGCTCGCCGCCGTCGTCACTCCGAAAGATCTCGCAATTCTCGTAGCCCGCGTACAGCACCTTGGAGTCGCGAGGATCGAACAACAGAGACCAGACCGGCAAGCCGTGATCCGAGATGTTGAGCCGGTCCCAGTGCTCCCCGTGGTCTGTGCTGCGGTAAGGACCGTGCTGCGTCCCCACATATACTGTGGCGGTGTGCTCGGGGTGCGTGGCAAGGGCCCGGATGGCGGGCGCCTCCGGTAGGCCACGAGTCACAAGCTCCCACCGATCATCGCCCACGGCCATCCGATAGAGGCCGGATTTGACGGGGCGACCCGGGGCGGTCTCACCCGCCAGGCCCACGTACACATAGGACGTGCGATTCGTCGTCATAGCGCCCTCCCTGTCCGTTGCTGCACCTGCGAACAGGAGGATCGCGCTTTCGGGCAGCCCGCGTCAAGAGTCTCGACGACGCCCGCGCCCTTGACATGGCTGCCGGGGGCCAACATCCTGGCTCGCGTGTTGGGGAGTCGGGCCGGATCGGAGGGGACGAGACGATGACGATGAGCGAATGGAGCCAGGTGACCAGGCCGATTCCAGTCCCGAACGAATGGACGAAACCCTTCTGGGAAGCGGCCAAGCGGGGCGTGCTGGCGCTGCAGCGCTGCCAGGCGTGCAGGCGCTTCCAGCATCCGCCCTACGCGACCTGCGTAAACTGCATGGCGATCGACCTCGCGTTCGAGCCGGTCAGCGGCAAGGGCGCCATCTACGCCTACACGATCATGTACCACGCCGGTGACCGGCGATTTGCCGCGGCCATTCCTTACGCGAGCATCATCGTGGAGCCCGACGACGCGCCGGGAGCACTGCTGGCCGGCAATCTGCTGGAGGCCCCGTACACGGAGGCGAAGGTGGGGCGTCGCGTAGAGGTAGTCTTCGAGCCGCTGAACGACGACATCACGCTGCCGCAGTTCCGGCTGGCGCACGGCGCGACGTAGTCGCAAGGAGATCGGCCGCATGTGGGAGCACCGGTGCAAGGTCGCGGTGAGCGGCGTGGGATTCTCTCGCGTGACGCGCTCGGCGGAGATCCCCCTGGCCGCGCATGCGCTCGAGGCGGTCAAGGGCGCCGTGGAAGACTCCGGGCTCGCCCTGTCGGACATCGATGGGCTGGCGACGTACCCGGAGCTGCCGGCGACGGGGCACGCGGTGGTGGACGGCGTCACCATCGTGTCCGTCAACTGCATGATGGCGATGCTGAAGCTCCCGAACCTCTCCTGGCACGTCCAGGTGGAGACGGTGAACATCGGCGGCGCCGTCCAGCAGGCCGTCAACGCGCTGCTCGCCGGGGTGTGCCGGTATGCGGTGGTCTGGCGAGCGATGCACAACCCCCGCGGCACCTATCAGAACTTGCCCGGCACGTACGCTCAGGGTGCGGCGCAGTTCACCGCTCCGTACGGGTTCGGTGGTCCGGGACAGGGCATGGCCGTCGCGTACACGCGCTGGCTGGAGCGACACAATCAAAGTCGAGAGAAGATGGCGACGCTCGCCGTGACGCAGCGCCGGCACTCGCACATGAATCCCCACGCCTACTTCTACAAGGTGCCGCTCACGAGAGAGGACTATCTGAATTCCCGGATGGTCGCGTACCCGTTCTGTCTCTACGACTGCGATATCCCGGTGCAGGGCGCGGTCGCCATCGTCCTCACCACCGCCGACCGCGCGCGCGACCTGCGGCCGCGCCCCGCGTATATCGCTGGCTACGGTCAACGGCTGGCCTTCGAGGTGGCGGGACGCATCGGGAGCCTGAGCAGCTACATGGAAGGCGGCCGCAGCTCGTCGCGCCTCACCTGGGAGCGGTCAGGCTTCTCTCCGAAAGACGTCGACGTGGCGCAGATCTACGACGGCTTCTCCGCCTCGGTCATCTACGGCCTCGAGTCCTACGGGTTCTGCAAGGAGGGAGAAGCGCTGGATTTCATCCAGGACGGACGCATGGAGCTGGACGGCGAGCTCCCACTGAACACCTTCGGTGGGAGCCTCGGCACGGGGCGTATCCATGGTCTCTGGCACATCATCGAGGGAGCGCTTCAAGCGTCGGGACGGGCCGGGGAACGCCAGGTCAAGGACGTCAATGTCTCCTTCGTCGGCGCGAGCGCGCCCATAGTCCAGGGCACCACCTTCATCTTCGTCAAGGAACCATACTGACCGACATTCAGATCACGTCCTCCTTGGCGAGGGCCTTGATCCCCCCGGAGAGACAGCGACATCGCAGCGGCGCAACTCGCAGAGCCTGCGGCACCTCACGAGGGACGATTGGGCGGCGCTAGGACACGCAATGCGTGATACGCTGTAGCGCATCGCACCCTGTCCGTGACGGCCAGCCCGCATCCGCACGAGGCCTCCGTCCAACACGCTGATGAAAGGCTAAAAGCCATGAGCAAGGAAGACGCAGTTGAGGTGGAGGGCACGGTGGTCGAGCCGCTGCCCAACGCGATGTTCCGGGTGGTGATGGACAACGGCCACAAGGTCCTGGCCCACGTGTCGGGCAAGATGCGGATGCACCGCATTCGGATCCTGCCGGGCGACAAGGTCACGATGGAGCTGTCGCCCTACGACCTGACCCGCGGTCGGATCACCTACAGATTCAAGTAGCGTCGCGCGGCCGCGCGGCGCCTGCCAGCCGCGCTCGGATGTGACCGGCATCTCGATGTGCTCGACACCCTAGCTCGGCCAGCGCGTCGGCGCGTAGGCAGCACAAAGGCCGCTCTCGGAAGTTCCTCCCACCGCCCGGAGAGACAGCGGCAGTTCATCAGCCGCATGAGCCAGTACCTGACGATCATGGTCCCGATCGCCCTCAGCGTCTTTCAGGACTCGGCGGCAATCCGATTCCGTGCATCTACGTCATCATCGCGGCGAGTCACTGCGGTTTCATGTTGCCGTCGTCGGCCGGTAGTTCGGCCGTTGCGGACGGGATGCGGCATCAACCTGCGCACGATGTGACGATCCTCGCTCATCTGGCGTATGGCGCCATCGTCGGCGTCTTCGTGAGCGCCTCTGCCCGTTGACCGCGCTGTGTGGGCCGCCCTCCGGCGGGGCACGCTCGCCGACTTGCAATTGTGGCGGTGTTCGAATAGCTTCACGGTGAACGCGCCCCGGGATGCCCATGAGGGCCAAGGGAAGGCGGTGCGAAGCCGCCGCGACCCCGTCACTGTAATCGGGGACGAAACCCGCACGTGTCACTGGCCGCGAGGCCGGGAAGACGCGGGGAGTAGGACGATCCGAGAGCCAGGAGACCTGCCCGGACGCCACCTCAACCGGTCTTCGCGGGAGGAACCGGAGATGACTGACCGACAGATCGCGTGGTTCCGTCCATTGTGGCTGGGATTGCTCATCGTCGTGAGTGCGGCGCTCACCACGGGGTACACGTGCATCACGCCGTTTGCGGCGTTCGCCGTGATCGCCGTGACGACGCTGTCGCGTCGGGATGGGGCTATCCTGACGGCGGCGCTATGGCTCACCAATTAAGCCGTGGGGTTCGGCGTGCTGAATTATCTGTGGACAGCCCAGACCTTTGCCTGGGGTGTCACAATCGGCGCCGCTGCCGTGATCGGGATGCTCGCCGCGCACTGGACGGTCCGGCGCCTCGGATCCTTCCGGGCACCCGCTCAGACGGCCGGGGCGTTCGTGGCGGCGTTCGCGCTCTATCAACTGACGCTCTACGCGGCCGCGGTGTCGATGCTCGGTGGTACGGAGGCGTTTTCGGCCCACATCATCGGCCAGGTGCTGCTCGTCAACGCCGTGACGCTCCTGGGACTCGTTGGGTTGTATCAGCTCATCGCCGGGGCCAGGTTTCTGAGCCGTCGTCGTCGTGCTCACGCGTCGCCCGCGCGCCTGGCGTAGCGGCGCGGTGAGAGCGCTGTCCGCATCACACGGACGGATGGGATGCCGCGTCGCCTCGTTGCTCCCAGCCGCCACCGAGATTGTCTGCGCGGTGGGCGCAGAGGCCGATCTCGTCGGGATCTCGCACGAGTGCGACTTCCCCGAGACGGTGCGTCGCCTTCCGGCGCTGACACGCGCTCGGGTGCGACCCGCCGGGCCCAGCCATGACATCGACCGAGAGGTCCGCCTGGTCCTCCAGGACGCTCTGGCCGTCTACGAGATCGAGCTCGCGCGACTGGAAGCAGCCCGCCCTGATGTGATCGTCACCCAGGATCTCTGCGATGTCTGCGCGGTCTCGTTCAGTGACGTTTGTGCCGCGACGGCGGCGCTCGTTCATCAGGCGATTCGTATCGTCAATCTGCACCCGACCCGATTCGACGATATCTGGGCCGATATCGCCCGGGTCGCCGACGCGCTCGGTCGAGCGGCGGAGGGCGCCAAGGTCGTGAGCGACCTCCAGGCGCGGGTCTCGGCGATCACGACGCGCAGCTCGGCCCGCGGCGAGCGGCCTCGTGTGGTCGCGATCGAGTGGCTCGACCCGGTGATGCTCGGCGGTATGTGGATGCCCGAACTGATCGAGCGGGGAGGCGGCATCCCGTTGGTGACCCGGCCTGGCGATCACGCGCCGACCTTGACGAGAGATGCGCTGCAGGAGCTCTCGCCGGATGTCGTGTTGATCAAGCCTTGCGGCTTTCCGCTCGACCGAACCCTGGAAGAGCTGCCGCTGCTGCGCGCCTCACTGCCCTGGGAATCCTGGCGTGCCGTGCACGCCGGGCGTGTCTACGTCGCCGACGGCAACGCCTACTTCAATCGACCGGGACCACGGATCGTCGAGTCACTGGAGATCCTGGCGGCGTGTCTTCATCCCGAGACGTTCCCCGACTTCCGCCGCAAACACCGGGACGCAGTGGTTCGATTGGATGCAGACTTGAAGCAACACCCGTTCTAGCGAGCGTGTCGCCGCGCCAGCCGCCGGCGGCCAGCATCTCCTCGATCGACGCGTCGCTTGGCGGTACCAGCGGCAGGCCGCCGGTCCAGCCGGCGTGGTAGTAGGCCTCGATGAGCTCCCGGGGATCTCGAGCCGTACTCAAGGGAGCGCGATGATAGCATTTGAGCCGCATCCCCATGAGCGCGCCCAGGCACCTCTCGATGATCCGTGGCTTCCACCTCGCGGACTTCCTCACGCTGGGGAACGCCGCCTGCGGCGTGCTCGCGCTCTTTGCCGTCATGGCCTACGGCGAAACGCGTGACGTGCGGCGCCTCCTGGCGGCGACGGCGCTCATCCCCCTGGCCCTCGTCCTGGACGTGCTCGACGGGCGGGTCGCGCGCTGGCGGCAGAGGCACTCGGCAATGGGACGCGAGCTCGACTCGCTGGCTGACGTCATCTCCTTCGGCGTGGCGCCGGCGGCGATCGCCTACGGCGCCGGCATGAAGGGCCTGTGGGACGTCGTCATCCTGGTCTACTTCGTCGCTTGTGGGGTCAGCCGACTGGCGCGCTTCAACGTCACGGTCGAAGAGCTCTCCGCGGGCGAGGACAAGGTCAAGTACTTCGAGGGCACCCCAATCCCGTCGAGCATCATCCTGGTCGGTGTCGTTGCGGCGTCAACCTGGATCGGGCGCGTCGGCGACGCCCTGCTGTTCGGCGCGGTCCACCTGGGCTCGGGGCAGCTTCATCCCCTGGCGCTGCTCTGGGCGCTCTCGGGCTCCCTGATGATCAGCAAGACGCTTCACATCCCCAAGATCTAGCGGGACCATTCCTGTCCGAAGCTGTCGAGTCGTTGAGGTTGCCTGCGTCGTCGCGCTAAGTCTTCATCGGCGGCGTTGGTGCGAGCGCCGCTTGCCGCTCTCCGGTGGTGTCAAGCACGAGCCTGTCGCGCTTTCACGCGGGGGTCGAGGGCATCCCGGATTCGGTCCCCCATGAGGTCGATCGATGGCCGATCCGGCGTCGTCGGACGACCCCACGGCAGCGCGCGCGGATCCGCAATCTCTTGACGCGCCGGCTGAGGTAATGCTTATCGAGTAAAAATGCCCAGGCGGGTTGACTGACGCATTGCTCCGACGCGGCACCCCCGAGGGCGTGGCGAGTCTCCCCCAAACGGGGCGCCCAAAGCCCTCGATCCGGGGTCGACGCGCGCTCTGTCGCTCGCGACGATGAGAGTGTGACGGGAGATCCGTCACGACTCGTTCAAACCCCGGCAACGAAATACCGAGGGAAGCGAACAGTGAACCGAGCACTAAGGGGAGGACTAGCGATGGTGGCCGTGAGCGAGCGCGCGAAGAAGATCCTGCTGGAGCAGAAGCGGGCCGCGAACATCGACGACGTCGACGTCGGGCTGCGCGTGGCGGCCGCGCCGGCCGGGCAGTGGATGCTGGTCGTTGACGAGCCTCGCGATGACGATCAGGTGGTCGAATATGACGGAGCGACCGTGCTCCTCGTCGATCCGGAGGCGCAGAGCGCCCTGGTCGGCACCGAGGTGGACTGCGTGGAGACGCCCGAGGGCGACGTCGAGTTGGTCCTGACCCGGGCCCACAGGACGCGGACGAGGACGAAGACGAGAAACGGCGACGAGCTCGGAGACGGAACCGGACGCGGGCCCAAGCCCAAGGAGGATTGACGTCATGACCAAGTATCGCGAGACGGTTCAAGACGTGATGACGACGGATCCCATTTCGCTGCCGGCCAGCGCGTCGATCCTCGCCGCCGCCCAGAAAATGCGGTCCGCGGCGATCGGAGACGTGGTCGTGCTCGACGACGACGGCAGCAAGGTGTACGGCATCGTGACAGATCGCGACATCGTCGTGCGCGGGATCGCCGAGGGGCTGGACCCGCGCACGAACACTCTGGACGACATCTGCAGCCGCATACTCACCACGGTGTCGCCAGACGACTCCATCGACACCGCGGTCAGCCTGATGCGGGAGAAGGCCATCCGTCGACTCCCGGTCGTGAAACGAGGGCGCCCCGTCGGCATCGTCTCGATCGGAGACCTGGCCATCGAGCGAGACAGCCACTCGGCGCTGGCCGACGTCAGCGCGGCGCCGCCCAACGCGTGAGCGCTATGAGCAGCCGGCCGCGGAGCGCTTGAATCGGGCTCCGCGGCTGGTTCTTCGTACTGCTGGGCGACGGAGAAGCACGGCAAATGAGTCGCGCCCGTCCGCTCGCCGGCGGGCGTCACGTTGACATGCCTTCCGGGTGCTGCCTAGACTCGATTCAAGAAGCATTGTCTCGGCTCAGGCCGGTCATGAAGACCTCCGCACTCGTCCGCGACGAAGCCGAACAGCGGAGCGTGGTGGAAGAAGAGCTTGCCACGCTGAGCCGACTTGTCGCGCGCCCGCTCGACGACCGAGACGCGGACCAGTACCGGCAGGACGTCGCCCAGCGCATCGTGGACGGCGCACGCCGAGTGCTCGGCGCCGTCAGCGGCCGGCTCTACGCCATTGGATCGATCGCGGGGCCCGAGCTCCGCGTGCTCGCGGCGAGCGTCGCGACCGCGGCGATTCCGGCGCCGGGCGGGGACCTCGTGGAGCGCGCGCTACGCGAACGACGGCTGCTCGACGGCGACGTAGACGATCACGCCATGCTCGCCGTCCCGATGCTCTACGGCGACCGCCCGATCGGAGCCCTCGAAGTGTGTCGAAGCCCTGGGAGCTGGACCCCCGAAGAGATGCGCCTGGCGCAGATCTTCACGGATCAGGCGACGGTCGCCATAGAGGCCTCTCACCTCGTGAGCGAGAATCGGCAGCGGCGGCGAACAGCCGAGGCCCTGGCCCTCATGGCCCAGGCGACGTCCCGGTCGCTCGACGTGTCCACCCTCGGCCGTGAGATCGTCGATACGCTCCTCGTGCTCCTCGGCTGTGCCCGCGCGGCGCTCTTCGAGCTGACGGGGAGCGGCTTTAGGCTCGTCGCCGTCGCGCGCGCCAACGGGTGCGAGGTCGCCGCCGACGTCGCCGGGCCGGAGCTCGGGCCGGTCGAGGCGCGGGCGATGCGGGACGGGCGGCTGGTCGTGACCGCGGACTTCCTCACCGATCCGGGAATGGCGTCGCCCGGATCCCAGACGCTCGGGACCGTCGAGGTGCCGATCCGGGCCATGCTCGCGGTACCGCTCTTCCACGACGAGACTCCGATCGGCATCCTCTCGGTCGGCGACCGCGTGCGGCGGGTGTTCGCGCGCGAAGAGATCGAAGTCTTCCGAGCGGCGGCGGGCCACGCCGCCGTCGCGCTCAAGCACGCCCGCCTCCACGCCCAGGTGGCCGAGGCGGCCCGCGTCCACGAGCGGGTCCGCATCGCGAACGAGCTGCACGACACGCTCAGTCAGCTCGCCTTTTCGGTCGGTCTCAAGCTCGACTGGTGCCTTCACCGGATCGCCGCGGCGGCGCCGCTGCGCCCGAAGCTCGAGGACATCCGCCGCGACACCGGCCTCATGATGGCCCAGATCCGTCAGCTCATCGGTCACCTCTCTCCGGAAGGGCTGGCGGAGACAACCTTCGCCAAGCGGCTGGAGCGGCTCGTGAAGGACTTCCGCGAGCTCACCGGGATCGCGACCGAGCTGAACCTCCGCGGCGACCCGTCGGGTCTGTCGGCGGCCGCCTGCGACCTGCTCCAGAAGACGCTGCAAGAGGCGCTCGTCAACATCGCGAAACACGCGCGCGCTCGACGTGCGGCCGTATGTATCGAGGTCGGCGGCGACCAGGTCTCGATCCGCGTCGCCGACGACGGTGTCGGCCTCCCCGCCGGCGTGGCGGAAGCGGCGGGAGCCCGGCCCGGGCACCTCGGGCTCCGGCAGATGCGTGAACGCATCGAGGTGGCCGGCGGCCGGCTCGAGATCGTCGGGCGACCTGGGGCCGGGGTCTCCATCCGAGGAGAGTTCCCGCTGCCCCTCGATGGAAAGTGAGGTGGTCACGGTGTCGAAGATTCGGATCGCCGTGGTCGACGACCACGAGGTGGTACGCCATGGCCTGCGGCTGTCCCTCGAGCTCGAACCCGACATGGCAGTCGTCGGTGAGGCGCGGACCGGCGAGGACGCAATCCGCATCGTCGGCGAGAGCCGGCCCGACGTGGTCTTGCTCGACGTGCGTCTGGAAGGCGCGGACGGGCCGGAAGTCTGCCGGCGGATCCTCGAGGCGGTGCCCCGCACGGCCGTGGTCATGCTCACCAACTACCTTCAGGACGGCTTCGTGCTCCGCAGCCTGATGGCCGGCGCCAAGGGCTACGTGATCAAGGACGTGCAGCTGTCAGAGCTGAAGAAGATGATCCGCTCGGTGTACCGCGGCGGCGCGGTCCTGGATCCGAAGGTGGCAGGCCAGGTCATCTCGACCGCGACCCTCTCGGGGGAGGCTCCGGTCGGGCGATCGGGCAGCCCCCGGCACGTGACCGTACTGTCTGATACGGACCTCGCGATCCTTCGCCATCTCTCGGAAGGATTGACCGACAAGCAGATCGCGGGCCGTGTGCACCTGAGTCCGCACACCGTGAAGGATCACCTCGAGAAGATCCGGGCGGTGCTGGACGTCGGTTCGCGCACAGAGATCGTCGCGACGGCGCTCCGGCGCGGCCTCGTCTGAGGCCCGCGATGGCCCGACTGCCCGCGACGTTCCGGACGCGGCGGTCGCGCCGGCGCGCGCGGACGACATCGCCTGGTGCCGCGCCCAGCTCACAGCGGTCGGAGGTGGCGACCCCGTCAAAGCGAGTTGACGACCAGGCTCCGCTGACGCCGTGGTAGGACGCCGTGGTATAGTGAGCGTCTCGCCCGAGGAGGGCATCATGAATCGACGCACGAGCCGGGGAATTCTGGCCGTCGCGCGGAGCACGATTCTGACGCAGGGGGCGCCAGCCCTCGGGCAGACGTCGACCACCACCGGCACCCCAAAGCCCGCCGAG
>WNGF01012672.1_pt1 | contig 10292 bp, 9 predicted proteins | sample 5400641 | NCBI WGS metagenome assembly WNGF01 (sample SAMN13153371, study PRJNA577476) | soil metagenome | isolation source: 80 cm soil or saprolite under grassland replicate 2 | place: USA:California | collected 2016-06-15
GTAGATGCAGAAGGCGAACATACCGCGCAGGTGTGTGACGACATCGTCGCTCCAGGCGCGGTAGCCGTGGAGGATGACTTCGGTGTCGCTGTTGGAGCGGAACGCGAACCCCTTGGCTTCCAGCTCTGCTCGCAACTCGGCGGCGTTGTAGATCTCGCCGTTATAGGTGATGCACAGGGTGCCATCGGCGGTCGACATTGGCATGTGGCCAGCTGGCGAGAGGTCGCGGATTGCCAGACGGCGGTTAGCCAGGCCGACCAGGCCCTCGCGGCTGACGTACACGCCACCATCGTCGGGGCCACGATGTAGCATCGCATCAGCCATGGCCCCCAGGCGTTCGCGGAGGTCAGGTATCTGGGCGTCTGCAGATGTCGCGATGCCGGCGATGCCGCACATATGGCTACGGTGCTGACGCAACCTTCTCGATGATGGCGGATCCCAGAATCAGGGCGTCCATTCGGGTGCGGGTGAAGCAGTCGATGGCCTCTTGGGGTCGCATGACAATCGGTTCGTTTTCGTTGAAGCTCGTGTTCAATAGGACGGGGACGCCTGTCAGGTTTTCGAACTCGCTGATGAGCTGGTGGTAGAGCGGGTTGGTGGCTCGGCCGACGGTCTGCAGTCGGCCGGTGCCGTCGACGTGGGTGACGGCCGGGATCTGGGCGCGGCGGTCTTCAAGGACGTTGTAGACCTTGAGCATGAAGGGGTCGGGATAGGCCTGGTCGAAGTAGACGGGAGTGGCATCTTCGAGGATGCTCGGGGCAAAGGGGCGGAATTTCTCGCGGTGTTTGATGCGCGCGTTGAGCACGTCCTTGATGTCGGCGCGGCGGGGATCGGCCAGGATGCTGCGGTTGCCCAGCGCACGCGGGCCCCACTCCATCCGACCCTGAAACCAGCCAACGATCTTGCCGTCCGTAAGGAGCTGGGCGGCTTTGCGGCACAGGGAGGGCTCGTCCAAACGCTCGTAGCGTAGGCCGGAGCGGTCCAGGACGCTGGTGATCTCGTCTTGACCGTACCGTGGGCCGGTGAAGGCGTGGTCCATCGTGTAGCGGCGCGGCTGACCAAGCAGCTGATGGTAGATGTAGTAGGCCACGCCCAGCGACGTGCCGGCGTCGCTGGCGGCGGGCTGGATGAAGACATCCTGGAACGGAGTGCAGGGCCGGATTTTGCCGTTGAAGACGCTTCGGCTTCCTCTAACGCAGCCTGCAGTGAGGCCGCCACGTCCAGGTAGTACGGCGAATAGCCGACCGCGTCGGGATGGCTCACCCGGCCGTAACTCCGGCGCAGACCGGCGATCTCGCTCGGCGGCACACGGCCGTTGCGACGGGCATCCCGCGGCGGGCCGAAAGCGTCTACGAATCGCTGCGAAAACATGGGACCCAGTTCGGGTGTCCCGGCATCCCAGGTCATCGCCACACCCTGGGCGTGATGTACGAACCAGTCCAGGTCCAGCTCGAACGTGCCGTCGCGCTGCGCCTGCACTATCCTGCGCATCTGGTCGATATAGACCGGCTGGCCGTAGGGCGCCAGGCCCATCACTTTGCCCTCATCGCCATACTTCGGAAACCCAAGCCACTGGGTCACGGCGGTGTAGAAGATGCCCAGCGAGTGGGGAAAGCCCACGCTGCCGAGCACTCGCAGCCGACTGCCTTTGCCGATGCCCCACATCGTGCTGCAGAAGTCGCCCATGCCGTCGACCGAAAGCACGGCGGCCTCGTCGAACGGCGAAACCGAGAATGCGCTCGCCATGTGCGCCAGGTGGTGCTCGATATTGTGGAACTGGGCCTTGATAGAGCCGGCGTCCAGGCTCAACGCCTCGACCAATGCGGTCTTCGGATCGTGCACACGAGCCGCATTGGCCAGGCGATCGCGGATGCGCTCGAAGCTCGGGCGATGCCGCAGCGCGAACAGCACCTTCTTGTGGAGGTGGGCGCTGGGGTTGCGCGAGATGCCCACATGATCGAGCTCGTACACGGAGATGCCCGCCTCCGACAGGCACCACTCAATTGCGCGGGTCGGAAATCCCGCGCTGTACTTGAGGCGGTTGAAGCGCTCCTCCTCGGCCGCGGCCAGCAAGACACCATCTTGGATCAGGCACGCTGATGCACCGGCGTGGTACGCGTTGATGCCAAGGATGTACATGTCGACGGCGTGGCAGTTGTCCTGGTCAGGCCCGATGAGCCTCGGCGGTCGATACGCTTGCCAGGTCAGTCAAGGATGCCACACCTGCGCTCACGCCTGATACTGTCAGGAACTGAAGAGACGCCGAACTTGGCCGGCTATACCGAAGCCGCGGGAAGGTCACGCGCCACAGTGCCCGCACGCCCAGCGCGACGGTGGTGGTGGATGTTGCGCGGGAGTTTGGGCCTGGCGCTGGCAGCCACAGGGCTGTGGCTGGTGCGTGCGCCCCTACTCAGCGCCGTGAGTGGGTTCCTGGTGGCCGAGGATCCACTGCAGCCCGCGGCCGCCATCATCGTGCTCGACGGCGGCATCCCCTTCCGCGAGCAGGAGGCCGCGCGACTGTACCAGTCGGGCTGGGCGCCACGAATCGTGATCACCCGTGGCCCCGACACACGACTCAGCCGCGCCCAAATACTCGAGCAGCACGGCGTTCCGGGGCGCGCCATCGATGTCATCGATCGGTTGCCCACCAGCACACTCGAGGAGCTGGAGGTCCTGGCCGGTGCTATCGGGCAGGCGGACGCACCGGTCGTGCTGGTGACCTCGTCGTATCACACGCGACGGGCTGGGCTGGCCTGGCGACGGGCAGCGGATGGACGTACACCGGGCATCGTCCGCGCGGCCTGGCAGGAGCACGGACTCGAGACATGGTGGCGCACGCCAGACATGCGGCTCCGCGTGTGGCACGAGTACCTGGGACTGGTCGCGTACGTGCTTGGTCAGTAGCCTGCGACGCCACGCTGGTGTAGCCTCATCTGGGTAGGGGGCGGCGTGAGAGTTCTGCTGCTGACGCTGCACTTCGCGCCCGATACGGTGTCCAACGCGGTCGTCGTGACCGAGCTTGCCGAGGAGCTGGCCGCGCGCGGCCATAGCGTCACGGTCGTAGCGGCGCTGCCGTACCACCAGCACCATCGCATCGAGCCGGGCTTTCGGGGTCGACTGTGGCAGGTCGACCAACACGGCCCAATTCGTGTGTTCCGCACCTGGCTCCTGCTGCGTGGCAGCAAGCAGCAGCTCGGTGGACGCCTACTGGCCTACGCCACTTTCAACGTGACCTCGTCGATTGTGGCAGCGTACACCGGTCCCCACGACGTGGTGATTACTCCGTCGCCGCCACTCACGATCGGCTTCTTCGGCTGGTTGTTGGCTCGGCATTGGCGGGCTTCCTTCGTCTACAACGTCCAGGACATCTACCCCGACGCGAGTGTGAAACTGGGTCTGATGCGATCGCCTGGCGCGGTCCGTTTCTTTTCAGGGCTGGAGCGCTTCGTATACGCACGGGCCGACGCAGTCAGCGTGGTATCGGACGACTTTCGGCAGAACCTGCTGGCCAAAGGCGTACCCGACGCCAAGATTGCGCTCATTCCGAACGGCGTGGATGCTGAGTTCATCCGGCCCGGGCCGCGTGATAACGCGTTTGCCCGCGAGCACGACCTGGTGGGCCGCTTCGTCGCGTTGTATGCCGGCAACATCGGCATGGCACAGGACGTCGAAACCCTTATCGAATCAGCGCGCCTGAGCGGCCAGAGTGGCAAACGTTTCGTGATCGTGGGCGACGGGGCGCGCGCAGATAGGGCGCGGACGGCGGCGCGCCAGCTTGCCAGTGTTTGTTATTTGCCATTTCAGGCGCGCGTTCGCTTGCCCGAGGTGTACGCCTCGTCTGACGTGGGAGTCGTGCTACTTCGGCCGGGCATGGCTGGCAGTTCGATGCCTTCGAAGGTGTATTCGATTATGGCCGCGGGCAAGCCCGTCGTTGCCAGTGTTGATCCGGGTAGCGACATCTGGCGGCTGGTCGAGGAGGTGGGCTGCGGGATCTGTGTACCGGCAGGCGATCCCGCGGCACTCACGTTGGCGCTGGACCGCTTACAGCACGATGGGTCTGATGGCCTGGGCGAGCGCGGCAGGAGGCACATCGAGCAATACCACACCCGCGCGGTCATAGGCCAGGCCTACGACCAACTCCTGGCGCGACTGCGGCGCCAGCGGACGGCGACGCGGGCGCCGGTCTCGGTCATTGCCTGATGGAGATCATCCTCGGCAATCGTGGACGCGTCCGTAGGGCAGTTGCCCAGTAGAGGCTCTTACCTTCGCGAGACCTGTGGCCGCCGCGGAGCGCGCACGTTCGGCAAGGCAGGGAAGACGCGCTGCGCGCCAGTTTTTGCCTGCGCCAGTAGGGCGAGTTCTTTGAACAGCAGCCGCAGCTCGCGACGGTCGACGTCGGTCAGGTCCTCAGCGAACAAATCGCGCAGCTCGAAACGCAAGGCGTGAACCCGTCGGTCGAAGCCTGCTTGGCGGCGGCCCTGCGCCCGATTCGCATCGAATTGGCGCTGTCGAACGAAGGCTCGAATCCTGGGAACATCCCAGCCCGATTCAATGGCCCGCGCGGCGACGTCATACCGGTGGCGCTCCGGTAGGATCAGGAGTTCCTCCGCCGCGGAGACTGACAGATCGCCTGCGACCACCGCGGGCCCGAGCATCTGATCCTCGAAGACTCGCAGGCGTTTGGAAACATACCCTTGCGAGCGCTGGATCGCGGCCGCAACCTGATGTGTGCTCCACTTGCGTTCCTTGACCAGAACGGCCAGCGCGTCGGACTCCTCGCGCGGACTCAAGTCTTCACGCTGGAGATTCTCGACGATGGTCAGCACGTACGCTTCGTCTTGGGTCGCCGAACGGATGACGGCCGGGATCGTCGCCCAGCCCAGCTGTGCGGCCGCAGCCAGGCGGCGATGGCCGGCTACCAGCTCGAAGTGCTCGTCGTTGCCCGGACGGACCACGACGGGCTGGAGCAGACCGTGTGAAGCGAGGGAGGCGGCCAGCTCATCAATCCCGTGTAGCCTTCGGCGCGGGTTACGCTGGCTGGCCGTGATCCTGGCCACGGGAATCAGCTCGACGACGGTTGTGGCGCTGTCGTCGGGCGAACGCTGCGAATGGGGGGAGGCGCGCTTAGGCCGAACATCCCGAGTGTCGGTTGGTTGTGCGGGAACCTGACCGCGTTTTCGAGGTGGCATGTGATGACGTCTTCTTGTAAAAGGTCGTCTGCTCGACAGGTAGACAGACGCGTTGTTTACCGGCGCCGGCAGTCTATGTTCGCAGATGATAGCAGGCGCGGGACCAGCTGACGCCGCTATCTGATGAACAGCTCGTCCTTGACGCTTGACCTGAGCAGCAACAGCGGAATAGGCGCTCGAAACGAGCCTCGCCTAGCTTAGCTATTGCGAACGAGCCTGAGTTGATCCAGACTAGTCCGACAACCTACGAGACAGCTCGCGGGGGGGCTGAATGGCGACATCGCGACCGGCAGGCACACAGAATGGGCGTTTTTTCTGGCCGGATCTGGCGGTGGGGAGCCAGGGTGAGCCGCTCGAGACCGACCCGCATAGTTGCTCGGGGCGCGAGCGACTCGTACGCGCGCGCGCCATGGCCGAAACGTCCGCGGCGTTCAGCGCTGGCGGGCAGAACATCAGCGTTGTTTGTCGCGAACTGGCGGAAAGGGTCGCCAACATCCTGCTCGCAGGCTGCTTGATACGACCGCTGCTTGGTGGAGTGCAGGTGCTGCCGGTCGCGCTCGGTCAGGTTCCGGACGATGTGAAGCCTGAGGTTGCAAACTTCATCGAGGCCAATCCGCAGGCGATCTTGGCCGCGTGCAGCGCGCGTGCAGCAGAGATGCGCTGTTCGATTCTTGTCTCCGAGCTCGCCGCAAAGTGCTTGCGGCTGTGGACAGAGCAGGCCGCCTGGCCAGGCCTGCACAAGCTCGCTATCCGCAGCGTGCTGGTCGCGCCGATGTGTGCGAGTGAGCTGGCACTCGGCACCATCCTCGTCTGGCGGCTGCAGCCCGCTCCGTCACTGCAGGCGGAAGATCGACTCTTCGTCGAGGAGGTTGCACGTAGGCTCGCGACCGCCTACTTGTGAAGCGGCACTCGGCTTCTGTAACAGGCCGACCCAAGGGAAAGTTGACCAAGCGCGCAAACCTGGGCACCGTGGCCAGCGCCTGGCGAGTGACAGACGGCAAGACGACGTGCAACGCTCCCTCTTATGCATGACGCTGCCAACAGTGCCTCGGGTATTGGCCTTTCAGCGACTCGGCGATGTGGGTGCTGGCGCGCCATCGCAGTGGTATTCGAATCTCGATGAATGCAGCGGCAAATGTTACGTCAACCACGGGGGCTAGGCGGGGCAAGCTCTGGGTCGGCCGAGCGGCGAATGGCGCGTGCAGCCAGTGGGTCCGTCCGTGCAGACAGCGGCACGTGTCTTATCAGGGCTCCACCCAGCCGCCCGGCCAGTCGGTACAGTTGCCGGTATCTGCGCGGTAGTACGCCCGCGTACTGGTCGCGGACAACGTCCGGGAGCAGTGCCTCGGCCATCACAACGGTCAGCCCGGCATAGACGCGGAAAAAGGGATCGGTACCCGCGGGTAGGCGCGGACGTACCAGTGCCTCCGCCAGGCCTCGGGCCACCTGGCCGACGGCGATGGTCCCATCCGACAGGACTGTCCCAACATACCTGGTCAGTTCACCGCGATCGCGCGGCATCGCCTCGACGGGTAGCCCGACCATGGTGCCTAGCCGCGCAGCCTCGGCCAGGTAGCGGGCAATCAGCGCGTCGGGAAGTCGCCCAAGGGTCGCCTCGTAGACGACCAGCGCCGTGTCCACGACGGTGACCAGGACCCAGCGCAACGCCTCGGGGTCATCGGCCCGATAGGGGGTCCCACGAGTCCACCGCCCGACGTCCTCCGAAAGGGCGCCCCGGACATTCGCGTGAACCTGGCGGATGCGGGCCGCCGTGCCATCGGCTTGCGCGCGGCTGCCGAAGACCAGGAGCTCCGCGGCGGTCGCGGTCGCCAGCAGCCGGTCGAGCGGCCGCCCGGCGGCCGGGCTGTGGTCGAGCACTGCCTGAGCGACCCAGGGGTGGGCCAGCTGCATGAGCACTGCCCGGCCCAGGCCCAGCCCCAGCACCGCCTCCCGATTGAGCTGCCAGAGAGCGCTGCTGGGCCCGAAATAGCCGACGTCCTCGGCGGCAGCCAGTTGAGCACACAACCAGGCGGCCCAGCGCCGCGGCTCGAGCGGCGGGGTTCGAGCGAGTTCGTCTCCAGAGCAGTCGTTCCGGGGCTGCGGCGGTGGTGTTGGGCCGTACACAGGCACGCGTGAAGCGCCTCCAGTATCGCGCGCCGCGGATGCATGCCTCAGCGAATTGTGAATGCCGTGCTCTCTGCCCTTGTCAGGCACCACTCGGTGCTAGCTTGAGCCGCCGCGGCGCCGAGCGACAAGGATGCCGCCGTGCAGCACCTCGGGTTTGAGCTGGGCATTCGGCCGACCGGTGTGCCACTGTCCACGCGGCACGCCCAAACACTACGGCGCAGCGTGGCGCGGTAGCCCGGAAATCACCATGGGCGCCAGCATGGGCAGGACTCCGAGCGCGACGACGACCACCGCGGCAGCACTGATGAGGATGAGTCCGCCGGTCACGTTGCGTCCCTCCTTTATGTGTAGGCGAGTGTTTCGAATAGTCAGCCGAGCGCGCAGGACGCATGCAGCTGTTGTCGCGCGGTGCTAATCAGGTCAATCTGCTCCGGCACGAGCTGCCAGGCGATAGCGAAGTACACCGGCCAGGGATTCATGCCCGCCTGAGCGACCGAGCGGCGGACCATCGGCAAGCCGAAGACGAGGAAAGCGACGCCCAGCCCGAAGAGGAGCGCCTCGACGAGGGAGAGCAACACGAAGAACGGCATCTGCGCGTCCGATGGTCTGGGGCTGGCCGGCGCCTGCGGCCAGAGCAACGGACCGAGCGCGAAAGCCGGCAGGCCGATACCGAAGGTGATGAGGAGGACCGAGACGTGTCTTCGCATGCGACCCCTCCAGCCTGGTCAGTGAACACTAGCGTTCACCGAGATGGCGACCAGACTACGCGCGCCAAGGCTTTTCGTCCATACTCAATATGCAGGGATGTTCATTGAGCAGAGGGGTGGCGTGTGAACGGCCGTAAGCTTCAGTTACGGGCGCGCGCCGAGCGCATGGCGCAAACCCGCGAGCGCATCGTGCGCGCGACGTACGAGCTGCATCGCGAGGTGGGGCCGGCGCGCACCACCATTAGCGCCATTGCTGAGCGCGCCGGCGTCCAGCGCCTGACGGTCTATCACCACTTCCGCGATGAGCTGGAGCTGGCGGGCGCGTGCACCGTCTACGGGCTCGCGCTCGACCCGTTGCCGGATCCGACGCTGCTAACCAGCATCGCGCCGCCCGAGGAGCGCCTGCGCGAAGCGCTGAGCCAACAGTACGCCTACTACCGTCGCAATGAATCGCTGATCGCCAATGCCTTGCGCGACCTGCCGATCGTGCAAGAACGGATCCGCGCGGCCGGCTTGACTGAAGCCGACGTGCCCGACGACGTGCGCGCGTTCTACAGCCAACCTGAGCGCATGCGCGAGGTCCTGGTCCGCGGCTGGGCCGTGGACGACGTGGCGCGCCCGCGCCTGACCGCGGCGCTCGGTCTCGCGCTCGACTTCCACTCGTGGCGCCGCCTCATTGGCGACCACGGCCTCGAGGATTCAGCGGCGGTGGACTTGATGGTGCACTTCGTCAGGTGCGCAGCGGTCGACGCGGCGTAGGCAAGCGATTGACGTCTGGCAAGCGTACGCTGTGGTCACTTCCTGCCGAGCACGGTCGCTTTTGCTTCGCGTCGACGGTACGAATCACGCTCGACGAGGACGACCGCCTCGCGGTCACGGCAAACGCCTTTAGGGGTTTGTGACTCGCTGCACCGGCTTTGCCGCGCCCAACTGGCCGCTGTCCAGGCCTCTCAGGACCAATCCTGGGGACCAATGCGTGGCGGAAAGGTCCCGCCAAGGGCGGAAGTAAATCGGCCCGCGTGCGCGTTGAACTAGAGAAACAGGTCGCAGCGGACGCGGGAGGACTGGTAGGCCGCCGTTGCAAGGCGGATCGTCAGGGGTTCGAGTCCCGTCGGCTTCACTCTTGCTTGCTAAGCGCTATCGCGCGGGCCAGCGTGAACGCGGTACTCACGCCTCTTGCACGTGCGCGGGGCGGTTCGATATAGTGAACATTCGCGAGGTACCCGAGCGCCGATTGGCGTGTGCCCCGCAGTCAGACCAGGAGTACGGATTATCCCGTCATCAGGAGTCACCAACCACATAGGTCGTTGACGACGGTCACGCGTGTCCACTGCTGGTGGCTCGACGGACGTCGAGCCTTTTTTTGTGCGCACCTGAAGAATTGCAGAGTAGTTGAGCAAGGCAAAGGTAGAGATAGAGAACATTGATCCTGCCGGCTTGGTGAGGTCGAGAGATCGAGACGCCGAGCTAGGAAGGGCGCACGGTGGATGCCTTGGCACCGAGAGCCGATGAAGGACGTGGATGGCTGCGATAAGCCGCGGGGAGCCGCCAGCAGGCTGTGATCCGCGGATGTCCGAATGGGGCAACCCCACCAGGGTGATGCCTGGTGACCCACCGCTGAATCTATAGGCGGTGAGGAGGTAAGCCGGGGAACTGAAACATCTCAGTACCCGGAGGAGAGGAAATCAACGAGACTCCGTTAGTAGTGGTGAGCGAACGCGGATGAGCCTAAACCTAGGCAGCTTAGTGGTCGGCAGACCTATGTTGGCTAGGGGTTGTAGGACTCGCCTGAGGAGCTGCCGCATCCTCGAGGAGTAAGAAATCAGCAGGCTAGGTGAACGGCCTGGGACGGCCGGCCAGAGGGGGTGACAGCCCCGTAACCGAAAGTGTGCTGACTCCTGGTGAGCACCTGAGTACCGCGGAGCACGTGAAATTCCGCGGGAACCTGGGGCGACCACGCTCTAAGGCTAAGTACTCTCGGTGACCGATAGTGAACTAGTACCGTGAGGGAAAGGTGAAAAGTACCCCTGAAGGGGGATGAAAAGACCCTGAAACCGTGCGCTTACAAGCAGTCAGAGTCCAATTTATTGGATGATGGCGTGCCTATTGAAGAATGAGCCGGCGAGTTAATTCGTGTCGCGAGCTTAAGGCCGCGGAGGGCCGTAGGCGGAGCGAAAGCGAGTCTGAATAGGGCGTCTAGTGGCACGAAATAGACCCGAAACCGGGTGAGCTATCCATGGCCAGGCTGCAGGGCGCCTAACAGCGCCTG
>WNGF01019371.1_pt1 | contig 10291 bp, 13 predicted proteins | sample 5400641 | NCBI WGS metagenome assembly WNGF01 (sample SAMN13153371, study PRJNA577476) | soil metagenome | isolation source: 80 cm soil or saprolite under grassland replicate 2 | place: USA:California | collected 2016-06-15
CCTCGATCTGGTTGACGGCCGGGATGATCTGGGTCTCACCGTGCAGCCGCCGCAGGTGGTGAGGCTGGAAGTTGGAGACGCCGATGGACCGGGCCCGGCCCTCGCGGTAGAACTCCTCCAGCGTCCGCCAGGTCTGCACGAAGTCGCCGCCGTACCGGGTCGGCAGCGGCCAGTGGATCAGGAACAGGTCGACGTACTCGGTGCCGAGCGCCTTGAGCGTCTCTTCGAAGGCCTGCCGGGCCTCGTCGGGCTCGTGCGCGTCGTTGCCCAGCTTGCTGGTGACGAAGACCTCGCCGCGATCCAGGCCCGAACTGGCGATGGCCTCGCCCACCTCGGCCTCGTTGCCGTACATTTCGGCGGTGTCGATGTGCCGGTACCCGGCCTTGAGCGCCGTGCTCACCGCGGCCACCGTGTCCTTCGGCTCGATCTGGAAGACGCCGAAGCCGAACTGCGGGATGGTCTGACTGTTGTTCAGCGTGATGTCCGGAATGGAAGTCACGAAAAGAACTCTCCTCAGCAGGAATCGCGTATGCGGACCTGCTGCACCTGCCCCGATCAGGCCGGGCTACACACAACGGGCCCACGACACGGCATCAGGATCAACGCCACCTGCTCCCCCGTAGCCCCGGCGACGGCTATACGCTTCTTGCTGTTATCCAATCGGACGCCTCGCGGCCCGACCGTCCTGCCTTGGCATCCACTAACATCCCCAGTCCAAGCCGACCGGATAAGCTCCCGTCGAAGGTCCGGCTGGGACGCGAAGTCTCGCGCTGTTAACCAGCCGAGCCGCACCTGATGCGAGCGAGCGGTGAGGGCACCTCCCCCGGGCCGGCCCTCGCCCGCAACGAGCGCATCGTCGTGACTGATTGCCGGACGATCCAGCGGGCCTGATCCGGCAACCCGGCCGGTTACGTACGGTCCTGGGCGTCAAGGATGGCGTCGCCGTTGGCCTCGGCCCAGTGAGCCAGCATCGTGATCGGGTCGATCAGGGTACGGCCGAGCTCGGTGAGCTCGTATTCGACTCGGGGCGGGGCCTCGGCGTAGGCATGCCGGGCCACCAGCCCGCTGTTCTCGAGCCGGCGCAACGTGTGCGTGAGCACCTTGTTGGAGATGCCGCCGATCAGCCTGGCCAGCTCGCCGTGCCGTCGTGGCTGGCCGGCGAGGCCGTACAGGACCAAAACGGCCCACTTATCGGCGATGATCTCAACGGCCAGCCGGGCCGGGCAGTCGGCCAGGAACACGTTGCCAGCAGTCACGAGCCGAAGGGTACCAATCGGTTCCTATCGGCCTCCTAACGTCGTACCGAGGCTGCCGCCGGCGGTCAGGAACGGAGGAGTCACCGATATGCGTTCGATCCGTCAGCAGGCCTTCGGCGGTCCCGAGGTCCTGGAGCTTGCCGAGGTGGCGCGGCCGGTGCCGCTGCCCACCGAGATGCTGGTCCGGGTGCGGGCAGTGGGGGTGAACCCGGTAGAGGCGGTGATCCGGTCCGGGCAGTTCCCGCTGCTCGGCCAGCCGCCGTTCGTTCTCGGCTGGGATGTCTGCGGGGTGGTTGAGGAGGTCGAGCCCGGCGTGACCCGGTTCCAGCCCGGCGACGAGGTGTACGGCATGCCGTTCTTCCCGCGCGCGGCCGGTGCGTACGCGGAGTATGTCGCGGCGCCGTCTCGTCAGCTTGCCCGCAAGCCTGCCGGCTTGTCCCACGCCGAGGCCGCCGCGCTTCCGCTGGCGGGTCTAACCGCCTGGCAGGCCCTGGTGGACACCGCTCAGGTGGCCCCGGGCCAGCGGGTGCTGATCCATGGGGCCGGGGGCGGCGTCGGGCACCTAGCGGTCCAGATCGCCAAGGCTCGCGGCGCTCACGTAATCGGCACTGCGAGCGCGGCCAAGCATGACCTCGTCGCGAGCCTGGGCGCCGATGAGCTCATCGACTACCGTGCCACCAACTTCGCCGCCTACGTCGACGGCGTCGATGTGGTGCTCGACACCGTGGGCGATGACATCGCCCGGCGCTCCATCGGCGTGCTGCACCCCGGCGGCTTGCTGGTCACGATCGTGGGCCGTCGCGACGTCGATCTCGCCGCGCGCACCAGGACCGCGGGCCGCCGTTTCGCGGGCTTGAGCGTAGAACCCGACTACCCGGCCCTCGAGGCCCTCGCCGGTCTTGCCGAGTCGGGGAAGCTGCGCGTGCACCTTCAGGCGACGCTGGACCTGGCCGAGGCCGCCAAGGCCCACGAACTCCTCGAATCCGGCAGTGTCACCGGCAAGATCGCCCTCACGCTCTGACCAGTCTCGATCGGCCGCTGGCCGCGGCTCCCATGCTGGCTGCCCGCCGGGCCTGGACCAGTTCGCCCGCGACCCGCCTTCAGTAGGGCCATCAAGATGCTGCGTGGCCACGGCCGAGCCTGGCCGCCGGTCCGAACCAGGTGGTGAGCGCGTCAGGGAGTCCCGAGTCCGTGCCGTCTCCCACCCAGGCGACATGCCCGTCGGGCCGGATCAGCACGCCAACGGGAGCAGGGACCGCGCCGAGTACCGGGAGCTCCCACGTCCCGTCGTAGGTCGCGTGGGTCAGCTGGACCCGGTCGGCCCACGGCGTGATGTCGAGGCTGCCGGGCTCACCGAGGTTGAGCAGCACCGGCCGGGCGCCGTGCAGCAAGGTGAATACCCGCAGCGGGCCGCCGGCGGTGACCAGGTCCAGATCGGGCATGCGGCGCCCGAGCAGCGGGTGTCCGTCCCCGAGGTCATAGTGGATGTCCAGACCGGACATCATCGCGGCGAACCGCTTGCGCGGCTCGTCCATACTCAGCAGCTCGGACACATGGTCACGCAGGGCGTCGATACGCGCGTCGGAGCGGGTCAGCGGGGTCTGCGCCATGTTGGTGCGCAGCACGCGGGCCGCGACCGGATGCCGCTCGGCCTGGTAGGTATCGAGCAGGCTGTCCGGCGAAGCCTGGCTGACCACCTGGGCCAGCTTCCAGCCCAGGTTCACCGCGTCCTGCACGCCGGTGTTGAGGCCCTGCCCTCCGACCGGGTAGTGCACGTGTGCGGCGTCGCCGGCCAGCAGCACACGTTCCTTGCGGTAGGACGCCGCCTGCCGGGTCATGTCGGTGAACCGGGAGATCCAGGTCGGGCTGTGCACCCCGTAATCCGTTCCCCATACGGCGATGAGCGCGCGGCTGAGATCATCCAGGGTGGGCTCGCCGGTCTGCCCGGCATACCGCTCGCTCACCACCACGCCCACCCGCTTCCCGTCCTCCAGCCTGCCGATGGCTTGAGTGCCGTTGTCGTCATGGCGGATGCCAAACTCCGGCTCCTCGCTCATCTCGACCTCGGCGATCAGGGAGCTGACCGACGGGTCCCAGCCGGGGAACTCGATGCCAGCGGCCTTGCGGATCAGGCTGCGACCTCCGTCGCACCCGGCGAGGTACTCCGCCCGCAGCGGCCGGCCGCCGGACAGCTCGACGTCGACGCCGGTGCCATCCTGCGCGGAACCCGTCACGTCCCGGCCGCGGTAGCGACGTCGACGCCGGTATCGTTCTGGGCGAAACCCGTTACGTCCCGGCCGCGGTAGACCGGCACCGCCAGCTCGCCCACCCAGCCGGCCAGGATCTCCTCGAAGCGGTTCTGCAACAGCGCGAGCCCGCAGGGATGGCGGGCGGGAAGTCGCTGATGTCCAGGCGGATCCCGGCGAACCCCGCGACCTGAGCCGCCGTCCCCTGCGACAGGAACCGATCAGCGATCCCGCGCTGATCGAGAACCTCGATGGTGCGCGCGTGCAGACCGCGCGAGCGCGAGCCGACGAGGTCCTGGGCGGCGCGCCGCTCGACAATGGCGACGTCGACCCCGGCCAGTGCCAGTTCGCCCGCCAGCATCATCCCGGTCGGACCCCCTCCGGCGATCACCACCGCATGGGTGAGCTCGTCCGGGGTGAGCGTACTCATGAATGCCTCCGATGACTGGTGCAGGTGGTGTCCTGGCTGACGTCAGGAGCTGGTGAGGATGACGAGTTGCTGGGTGGCCCGGGTCATCGCGACGTAGCGGTCGACCGCTCCTTCGATACCCGTGCCGAACGCCTGCGGGTCGATGAGGACGACCAGGTCGAACTCGAGCCCCTTCGCTAGTTCCGGGGTCAGCGACCGGACGCGGGACGTCGCCCGGGCTCTGCCCGCCTGGAACGGGGGATCGCCGATGACGCAGGCGATCCCGTCGGCATGCGCGGCGAGCCAGGTGTCGAGAATCGAGCCGAGGTCCGAAGCCGGTCCGTGTAGGACGGGGAGGCCGCTACCGCGGATGGAGGCCGGCACGTTGGCGTCCGGGAGCACCGCCCGGATGACCGGCTCGGCTTCCGCCATGACCTCTTCCGGCGTCCGGTAGTTGATGCTCAGGGAGGCCAGGGTGATCTGGTCGAGCCCGATCCGCTCGAGCCGTTCCCGCCACGACTCCGTGAACCCGTGCCTGGCCTGGGCGCGGTCCCCGACGATGGTGAAGCTCCGGGACGGGCAGCGCGACAGCAGCATCTGCCACTCCGCATCGGTCAGCTCCTGAGCCTCGTCCACGACGATGTGCGCGAACGGTCCTGCGAGCAGGTCCGGATCGGCGCTGGGCAGCGCGGTCTCGTCGACCAGAGCGTCCTGGAAGTCCTCGCCGCGCAGCATGGTCACCAGGCCTACGCCGTATTCGTCGTCGGCGACCTCGATCAGGTTGTCGACGACCCGGGCCATCTGCTCGCGTTCGGCTGCGACCGCCGCGTCGCGCCGGCGCTTACGTCGTACCGCCTGTGGGTCGCCGAGCCGCTGCTGGGCCGCGTCCAGCAGCGGCAGGTCGGACACCGTCCAGGCCTGGGCGTCCCGGCGCTGCAGCCGCTGGACGTCATCGGGGCTGAGCCAGGGAGCGCACATGCGCAGGTAGGCGGGTACCGACCACAGGTCTCCGACAAGGTCGGCCGGTTCGATCAGCGGCCACGCCCGGTTGACGGCAGCGCGCAAATCCCTGTTCTGCAGCAGCGACTTGCGGAGCAGCTCAGGCGAGACGTCGCCGTCGTGCTTGTCGATCAGGATCGTGAGCAACTCCTCCCAGATCTGATCGCGCGCCTCGTTGTGCGGAGTGCCGGGGTCCGGCGCCTCGAACGCCTCGGCCCAGTCGTCGGCGGCCAGCGGTATGTCGGACCAGGGGGTCTCGACCGTCATCGGATGGCCGGGCGGATTTTCGTAGAACCGTACGCCCGCCTCGATCGCCCTCACTAGGTCCGCGGACGACTTCAGGCGGGCCACGTCCGGATCGGTCTCCGTCGTGGCCGCGGCTCCCCCGGCGACCAGGTCCCGCAGCGTGCAGGTTTGCACGCCCTCCTCCCCCAGGCTCGGGAGCACGTCCGCGACGTAGGCCAGGTAGGGCTGGTGCGGACCGACGAACAGCACGCCGCCGCGGCGGTGACTGAGGCGAGGATCGGAGTACAGGAGGTAGGCAGAGCGGTGCAGAGCCACGACGGTCTTGCCCGTACCCGGACCACCGTCGACGACGAGAGCGCCGCGGGATCCAGCGCGGATGATGGCGTCCTGGTCGGCCGCGATGGTGCCTAGCACGTCGCGCATCTTCGCCGACCGGCTGCCGCCCAGGCTGGCGATGAAGGCGGACTGGTCGTCGAGCGCGGCGTGCCCCTCCAGCCCGTCCGCGGTGAACACCTCGTCCCAGTAGTCGCTGATCCGGCCGCGGGTCCAGCGATAGCGGCGGCGGCTGGCCAGGCCCATCGGATTGGCGTGGGTTGCTCCGAAGAACGGCTCGGCCACGGGGGAACGCCAGTCGATCAGCAGCCTGCGACCCGCGCGGTCCGTGAGGCCAAGCCGTCCGATGTACACGGGCTCAGGGTTGTCCGTGCTGACCATGTGTCCGAGGCACAGGTCCAGGCCGAACCGGCGCAGGGCGCGCAGGCGAGCGTTCAGCCGGTGGATCTCCTCGTCCCGGTCCATTGCCTTCTGACCGATGCCGCCGGGCGCCTTGAGTTCGGCGTCGAGGCGGTCGGACAGGTCGGCGATCGACTGCTCGAGGCTCTCCGCGATGGCCGCGAAGTGCTGCTCGTCGCCGGCGATCAGCGCCGGGTCGGCCTTGGCGGTGAGCCGGTCGGGAAGGTCGAACGCGCTGGTAGTCAGGAAATTCACGTCATCAGCTCCGATCTGAGGTCACGTCCGGGCGTTGCGCGCAGAAGGCGCCTGGACCGGCGTGACGAACCTGGTGGATGCCCGGGCGCCACGCCGAGCAGATGTCCAGTTACCCGGTCACCGACCGCGCCGCGGCCGCAGCCAGGAACATGCCGGTCGCCACAGCGCCTCACATCCCTCCGGCTGGCCGAATGGCACGCGGTTCGACGCCCCCGCGCGACCCGCACCCCGACAGCAGCACACGCATTTCGCGACCCCGTTTCCGTGTTTTGCCCCCGGCCAGCGATTATGCGGCATGACCCGGGTCTTGCCGCAAGCCCCCCCATGCGCGATATATTGAAAGTGGAGAAGAGTGGTTACTCTCCTTTCCCGTAGTCGTCACATCCCAGCCCGCCGTTACCTGGCCGTGCTAATCGCAGTTTTCGCTGGATGATACGGCGGCCGCTCATGGACCCGCGATCAAGGGGTCTTGCGGCCTATTACCGTTTCCGGCACGTGGTAGGGATGACCTCATGACCATCGCCGACTGGGCGCCGCGGCACGTCCGGCCCTACATCGAGGCCGTGATCGCGGCCATCCAGGCTGATCCGCGAGTCGTCGGCCTCACGGCCGGCGGGTCAGCCGCCACCGGGACCATGGACGAATTCTCGGACCTGGACCTCGTCGTGGTCTGCCGCGACGAGCATCAGCCCGAACTGCTCCGCGATGCCCCAGCCTTCGCGGACGGCCTGGGGCCGCTGCTTGCCTGCTTCACTGGCGAGCACGTCGGCGAGCCGCGCCTCCTCATCGCTCTCTATGGGCCGCCGCCCGTGCACGTCGATCTGAAATTCGTGGCAGACAGCCAGCTTGACCAGCGGGTCGAGGACGGCTTGATCCTGTGGCAGCGTGACGGCGCGCTCGATGTGGCACTGCGAAGGGCCGTGCCGACGTGGCCGCAACCGGATCCGCAATGGATCGAGGATCGGTTCTGGGTCTGGATCCATTACGGCGCCACCAAGCTCGGGCGCGGCGAGCTATTCGAATGCCTCGACGTGCTCGCCGCCCTCCGGGCAATCGTGTTCGGACCCCTCATCGCGCGGGACGGCGGACATCGTGCCGCCGGGGTACGGCGCCTCGAGCAGATGGCGCCCGGTCTGGTACCGGCGCTGGAGGCCACGGTCGGCGACCACACTGCGCACGGCTGTGCTGCCGCGCTGCGCGCGTCGGTCGCCCTCTACCGCCAGTTGCACGGCGACGCCCCCGCGCTGGTCCGGCGCACCAGCGCCGAGGCCGCGAGCCTCGGCTACCTCGCTCAGATCGAGACGAGGCTGCCAGCCCGGTAGCTCATTCAGACGGCGGTGTCCTGCCCTGCGAATTGCGTATGCGCCGGTGCCAGCGGCGTGTTCCCGCGAATCAGGTCGGCTGCCCGCCCGGCGATCGCAATGGTGGGGGCATTGGTGTTGCCGCGCGGGGAGGCAGGCATCACGGATGCATCCACGACACGCAGTCCTTCGAGGCCACGGACCCTCAGTTCGCGGTCGCAGACCGCATCCGAGTTGCCGCCCATGGCACAGGTGCTGACCGGGTGAAACGAGGTTCCGAGGTTGCGGCGGACCCATGTCCGCAACGCGTCGCCATCGACGTGCTCGCCGGGCGCCGACTCTCCGGCCAGCAGTCCGGCCAGCGGCTGGCAGGCGGCGATTTCCCTGGCCTGCCGCACCCCGGCGACCAGTAGCTCCAGGTCGGCTTCGGTGGCTAGGTAGGCAGGGTCTATCAAAGGCGCCGCGTGCGGGTCAGCCGAGCGCAACGCCACGCGGCCATGGCTAGCCGGGGGCTATGGCGAACACGATCGTCGCAGCCGCCCGTCGGCCCGGCGGCGTCATGTCCGGAGCGCCATGGCCTCGGGACCTATCTCCTCCCAGAGGTTGCGGGTGGCAGGAGCGTGCCACTCCGGCAGGCAGATCGGATGATCCTGGAGGCCATCGCCGACCCGGGGCGCATCCACGAGCGCGCGGATGCCGTGCTCCCCCAGGTGGCCAGCCGGGCCGATACCTGACAGCAGCAGCAGCTTGAGGCTGTTGACCGCTACCCCGCACAGGAGCACCTCGCCGCGGCTGCGCGCCACGTGCTCGGCGCCGTCGTGGAGGTAACGCACCCCGGTCGCCTGCGTCCCCTCGACCAGGACCTTGGTGGCCAGCGTGCCGGTTTTCACGGTGAGGTTGCCACGCGGCAAGGCCGGACGCAGGTATGCGTCAGCGACCGACCAGCGGCGCCCCTCCCTCTGGTTGAGCTGATAGGGGGTAGAGGAGCATCCGGCGGAAAAGTAGCGCTAAGCAGCAAACAGCGAGCGGCGTTGGGCTGTGGGTGATTTCATGTCGCGGTGATGGATGCGGGCGGCTACGGGCGGTTCGCGGCGTTGTCGCGGCAGGAGCTGGAGCGTTACTGCTACCTGGACGACAAGGACCGGGCGCTGATTGCTGCTCGGCGGCGGGACTACAACCGGTTGGGGTTCGCGGTCCAGGTGGTCACCGTTCGGAACCTGGGCATGTTCCTGGCCGACCCGGTCGATGTTCCAGCGGAGCTGGTCCAGTATCTGGCCGAGCAGCTGGGCATCGACGATCCCTTGTGGAGCAGTACACCGAGCGCAGGATGACCCGGTTCGAGCATCAGACCGAAATCCAGAAGGGGTACGGCATCTCGCCGTTCGCCGAGGTCAAGGCCGATCTGGTCGCATGGATCGCCGACCAGGCGTGGACGACGGGGGATGGGCCGAAGACGATCTTCGCCGGGGCGGTCGAGTGGCTGCGGGAACGCCCGGCCCTGCTGCCGGGCATCACGACCCTGGACGCCCTGGTCGCCGAAGGCCGCGCCGCCGCCGACAAGCGCCTGTGGGAACAGGTCGCGGGCCGGGTCGGTCCGGGCACCGCGTCCGCGTTGATGAGGTGGCTGGACATCCCGAGGATGCCAATCCGCGGATCAGCGATCTGGAGCGCCTTCGCAAAGGCGCGTTCCGGGCGTCGTGGAAGGGCGTGGTGAAAGCTCTGCGGCGGTTGGAGGACGTGCAGGCCGTCGGGATCGGCGCGGTGGATTTGAGCATGGTGCCGCCCCGTCGTCTGACGGGGCTGGCGACTTACGGGTTGGCGGGCAAGGCGTCGGCGCTGCGACGGTTGGAGCCCCGCGGCCAGCGGGTCGCGGTGCTGGCGGCGACGGCGAAAGCGATGCTGGCGCGGGCGGTCGACGACGTGCTGGAGGTCTTCGACCTGCTGATGACCACCCAGCTGTTGGGCAGGGCCGAGCGGCAGTCCAGGGACGAGAAACTGGCCAGGTACCCGCGAGTCTCGCGCAACGCGGGCAAGCTCGCGGCGGCGGTCAAGGTGCTGTTGGAGATGGTCGACATCAATCAGGACGTCGGCTTGGGCGTGATGTGGGACATGATCGAGAAGACCGTCACGCGCTCGGAGCTGCGTCACGCGGTCGAGGCCATCGACGAGCTGGTTCCCGCCGGCGACGCCGAGCTGGACGGCCAGCGTTTCGCGGAGCTGGCCGGGAAGCTGAACACGGTTCGCCCGTTCCTGCCGTTGATGATGGAGAAGGTGGCCTTCGGCGCGACATCGGACGGCGTGGCCGTGCTGGCGACGATGAAAACCTTGGGTGAGCTGCTGGTTGCGCGGCCGACGGCGAAGTTGCCGTCGGATCTGCTGGATGCGCGCAAGGTCGATCTCGACTTGGTCGCCGGGGCGTGGTCACGGCTTGTCTACACCCCGGGTCGCCCGGAGGGCACGGTGAACAAGGCCGCGTACACGATGTGCGTGCTGGAGCAGTTCCATCGGCATCTCAACCCTGCACGTCCTGCGGCTGGCCGACGACGAACCCTATCGGCGCGAGGGCCGCCGCCAGGCGAACCTGGTCGAGGGACGCCACGGCCTGGCCCGCGACGTCTTCCACGGCAAGAAGGGCGAGCTGCATCGGGCCTACTACGAGGGCATGGAGGACCAGCTCTCCGCGCTGGGGCTGGTCCTGAACTGCGTGGTGCTGTGGAACTCCGTCTACCTCGACCACGCCGTCAAACAGCTGCGCGAGCAGGGTTACCCGGTGCTCGAAGCCGACGAGGCGCGGCTGTCCGCGTTCATCCGCGCCCACCTGGGTCTGGAGGGGCACTACAGCTTCGT
>WNGF01010700.1_pt1 | contig 10290 bp, 11 predicted proteins | sample 5400641 | NCBI WGS metagenome assembly WNGF01 (sample SAMN13153371, study PRJNA577476) | soil metagenome | isolation source: 80 cm soil or saprolite under grassland replicate 2 | place: USA:California | collected 2016-06-15
AGGGCCCGCGACGGCGTCCGCGCCCGGATCAGCGGCCCAGGTTCCTTTTCCCCCTGACGACCTCGACGATCTCGCCGCCGACCTGGCCTTCGAGATCACCTGCAAACGCAACCTCGTCCCCGGGCGGCCAGGCCGCCGCCACGCCCGCGAAACCAAGCGGCCAGGCGGCCGGCACAAGACCCGCAAGCACGGCCAGACGGCCAGGATGACCCCCCTGACGGAGATCAGATTTTGGCTACTGCCAGTTCCACCTTAACTTAATGCCATTGGGTCATGGCCTGTCCGTCCTCGTGCCGCCCATAGATGTCCGATCAGTGACGAGATCTCGCGCTGCGCATTCACGCTATCGCGCCAACCGCACCATCGACGGAATCACGCCCATGGACCCGCCTGCTGCTCTGCACGCCGGTCTGCGGCCGTCGAGCTGACTCCTCCAAGCCACCGAGTCCGGCCAGAGGGCGCATTCGGCTGGGAAGGGAGATGAACAGATGATCGCAATCACGGTCCTCGCCGCCGGGTTCATCAGCGGCACCATAGCTAGTGCCATCGCCTTGCTGCGAATGGGCATTGCCCGCGAGGAGTCCGACAACTCCCTGCTGGATGAGCCCGCCACGCGCGCAGCTACGGTGACTCGGCGTGTCGTCAGTTTGTACGTACGCTCGCCGCGACGTGCAACTCAAGCGGATGACGTAGCGCTACAGGCAGACGCCAACCAGGGCCAACACCCTCCGACGGCCGAGCCCGGCCGATGAGGCGAAGTCACAGCCATTCAGCCACCCGTCGCGACGTGGTAATGGCATGGATATCGGTGCGATCAGCGCGAGGTTGGCGATCACTCAGCGGGCTGACCGCCGACGGACCGCTCCACGCCAGGCAGAGCCGCGAGACCCTCTGGCATAGGCGTGCCAAGCTGAGCAGACAGATTGGCCAAGTGGGTCTGGATCAAGAGCACACGCTGACGCAGTGCCGCGAGTTCCGCACCAACCTCAGCACGGCGGGCGGCCTCAGTCCTCCGCAACTCGGCGCGAAGCTCGTCGACCTGCTTGGCCAGATCATCGATGCTGGCCGCGCGTTCGGCGACCGCTTCAGGTGTGGCACGGACGAACACGCCCTTACCCGGCTGGCCGATCACCAGCCTGTCACCGCGGAGCTCTGCGATAGCAGCCCGAACCACCGTGCTGGAGACGCCGTACGTTTTGGTCAACTTCGCGGTGGATGGGATAGCCGAGCCGACAGGGAACTCCCCCGACGCAATCCTCCGCCTGAGGTCGATGGCGACCTCTTGGTAGGCGGGGCGCCCGACGGGCTCGGTCACCTGATCGTCCTCTCCGGCCTGGCATGGCCATACGGCCTCTATGGCACGCCAACGCTAGCCGAAGCCCATCTCCTACTCAACTATATGTACTATGTTGAACATAGTGCGTTAGCTTGCTATGGACGGCTGCGGACTGCCACGGACGAGCAGACACGAACGGCACCACCCATACAGGATCCGCCGCAGCCACACTACCTCGCAGCACACAGATTTCAACTGACAGCTCGCTAGCCAACTTCAGCCGATCGAAGCAGCCCCGGCGGACAAGCCGCCAAGCACACCCGCCGGGGCCGCACCCCCTACTAGGAGGCACACCCATCATGGCTGTTTCCAGCCCTGCTCGGCGCGCCGGCACCGGCACGCCCGACACCACTAATCCCGGCACCGGCAAGTCCGGCGCTGGCGGGAAGGCGCTCTACCGAATCCCTGAGGCGATGCGGCTGCTCAGCTTAAGCCGCAGCGTCATCTACAACCAGATCCGCGCCGGGCGCCTGCGTAGCGTCAAGGAAGGCAGCACCCGGCTGATCCCCGCGGACGCAATCGCGGACTATGTCGCGCTGCTCAAAGCCGAAGCGCAAGTGGAGGCCGACCGATGACGGCCGGCGAGCGCCGACGGCGCAACCCTGACGGTGCCCGCCCTCGCGGCCGCGCCAACCGTGAAGGGTCGATCTACCCCTACCGCAACGGTTACGCCGCCTACGTGTGGGTCACGACTCCGACTGGTAAGGCAGCGCGCAAGTACGTCTACGGCAAGACCCGCGAGATCGTGCACGACAAGTGGGTCAAGCTCCAAGCGCAAGCAGCCGAGGCGCCGATTCCGACGGCCACGCCGACCGTCGCGCAGTACCTCGCGCGCTGGCTGGCGGACGTGGTCGAGCCGAACCTCGAGCCTGCCACCTACGCTTACTACGAGACGATGGCGCGCCGGTACATCATCCCAGCGCTGGGCAGCAGGCGGCTCGACCGGCTTCAGACCCGTGACGTCCAGACTTGGCTGAACAAGCTGGCCACCGTGTGCCAGTGCTGCGCCCAGGGCAAGGATGCCGCGCGACCGAAAGACCGCCAGCGGTGCTGCGCGATCGGGGCCTGCTGCCGCGACTACGCGGGCCGCCGCACGGTGCAGGCCGCCCGCAACACCCTGCGCGCTGCGCTCAACCACGCCAGGACGTCCGACGAACTGGTGTCCAGGAACGCCGCGGCCTTCGCCAAGGTGCCCAGTCCGCCCAAACGCCGTCGCAAGGGCTCCGTCTGGAGCGTCGAGGAGGCGAGCAGGTTCCTCGCCTCGGCGCGCGACGACGATGACCCGCTGTACGCCGCCTACGTCCTGATCCTGGTCAATGGCCTGCGAAAGGGCGAGGTCCTCGGGCTCACCTGGCCCAGCGTCGACATAGACGCAGCGGAACTCGACATCGGCTGGCAGCTTCAGCGCGTCGGCAAGAAGCTGATCCACAAGAAGCGGGTCAAGACCGAGGACTCAGACGCTGACGACACCCTCCCGCTGCCGGACATCTGCTCGGCCGCGCTCCGGCTGCGGCGCGATGAGCAGGAGTCCGCCCGAGAGCTTGCAGGCGGCCGCTGGCAGGAAAGCGACCTGGTGTTCACGACCCGCTGGGGCACCCCGATCGAACCGCGCAACCTCAACCGCAGTTTCGACGCCCGCTGCGCCAAGGCAGGGGTCATGCGCATCCGGGTTCACGACACCCGCCACACGTGCGCCTCGATCCTCGCCGCGCTGGACGTGCATCCCAGGGTGGCCATGCGGATCCTCCGGCATGCGCAGATCGCCATGACCATGGAGGTCTACACCGAGGTCCCCGACGCAGTGACCCGGGCAGCGTTGAAGAAGCTCGGCGACAGCCTCAGCGGCCCGCCGCCCACCCAGCGGGACCTGCCATGACGGCCCGGAGGCACCGTTACGCCCGACGGCTGAGAGCCCACTCCTCGCCATCTGGTCATGCGGCCCTGGCGAACGGCCACCGCGGTCACCGACATCGTGTGCGGCCACGGCCCAGCGACGGGCGTGTGCGGGTGGACCGGGAAGTTGGCACGCGGCTGATCGGCAGGAGCGGCGGTGGCCTGCTCGCGGTGGCCTCACTCTTGCTTCTGCTCCTCGCCGCGGCGCAAGGGTATGTGAGCTTCCGCGCGCAGTACACCTTCATCGATCACGCCAAACGGGCACACCTGCCGTCGATGCTCGAGGCGCTCGGGCTCGACACCGGCGCCGTCATCTTCGCGTTGCTCGCGCTGTCGCTGGCGCGTCGCAGCAGGCCAGCGGCTGCCGAGCAGGTACTCAACGTCGCCTGCGCGGTCGGGTCGCTGACCATGAACCTGCTCGCTGCCAACCTGAACTCGCCGCGGTCGGTCACCGTGTGGGTCCTGCCGAGCGCGCTGTACGCGCTCGCCTCGGACCGGCTCATCGCCGTCGTGCGGCGGTGGGTACAAGACAGCGACTCGAAGGCGCGGTTCGCGGCGGAGGGCTCAGCGTGGCGGGCGTTCGGAGGGCTTGCGTTCTGGACGTTGCGGCTGATCTTCGACACGGCGGGCACGATGGCCGGATTCCGCCGCTGGGTCCTGGCGGTGGCACCGGTAGCGCCCGGTGTCCGGGCCGGCCTGCCGGAAGATGGCGGCTCGCGTGCGCTTCCCGCAGGTGACCATGACGACAAGGCGGGCGAAGGAAAAGATCATGATGCCGAACGGCTGCCGCGAGGAGTCGGCGTCCAGCAGGTGCCGCTCGGCCAGACCGGACCGCCCGCGCCTGACGCGCTCGGCCGCGGCGAACTGCGCCCGGCTGAAACGAAACGCGAGGCGCTGATCCGGCTGTACGAACGCCGCGGCGAGACGGCCGATCCCCGGCACGGCGACCCGGCCAAGGCGGCCGAGCTGGCTGGCGAGATCGCCGCCCGGATCGGCTATCACCCCGGCACAGCGCGCCGGGAGCTGGCGAAGTACCTGGCGGCACAGCGCGCCGTCCAGGCCGTGCTGGCCCGGGAGGACGACCCCCCGGAGCCTTCCGCTGCGCCAGAAGCCGCGCGGCCCGCGGCAGCCGTTAAGGAGCCTGAAACCGAAACCGGATCCGGCGGGGAGCGGGTGGCCTGATGCTTCACCACCCAACCGCCCTGCTCGTCGCTCTCGGCGTGCTCGTGCTGATCGCCGCGGCCGTCCGGCTCGTCGCCGGAAACCCCCGCGCGGCGCGTCACCGGGTCCGGATCCTTCGCTGGCGCATCCGGCTGTACCTGCGGCCGGGGCCGGGCTACGCGAACCTCCTCGAACTCGCGGTGCGCTGGTCACGCCTGCGGGCGGTCCGCATCGGCCGCCGCTCCCGGCCGTCGCTGCCCTGGTGGACGCGGCTGCTCCTGCCCGTGACCGCCTACGCGGTCCGCCTGGGGCGGGCGCACTTCGGGCGGCGCGTCATCGCCAGCATGGAAGACCAGACACTCGTGCTGGCCGCCCCGCGAACCGGCAAATCCGGGTGGCTGGCGGACCGGGTCATCGACCATCCGGGCGCGGTCGTGACCACCACCACCCGGACCGACCTGTTCGAGAACACCGCCCCGCTGCGCGGACGCCATGGCGTGCTGCACGTGTTCAACCCGGAGGGGATCGGCGGGCTGCCGTCCACCTTCCGGTGGAACCCGCTGCGAGACTGTCAGCACCCTGCGATCGCGTTGCAGCGGGCGGCGTCGTTCACCGCCGCCACCGAGTCCACCGGCATGCAAGACCTGGCGTTCTGGATCGGGAAGGCCACCTCGGCGCTCGCGTGCCTTCTCCACGCGGCGGCGCTCGCCGAGCGCACCATGACTGACGTGTACCGGTGGGCGCACGGAATCGACGACGCCGAACCGGAGCGGATCCTTTCCGCCCACCCATGGGCGGCTGAGGGCTGGCTCGGGCCGATCCAGGAGATCCGCAAGCCAGGAAGGACCGCCGATTCGATCCGCATGACTGTGACCCGCGCGCTGGCGTGGCTTGCCGACCCCGCGGTCGCGGCGGCGACCTCGCCCGGCCCCGGCGAGGGGTTCGATGTCGCCGACTTCGTATCGGGCGTTGGCACGCTTTACATGATCGGAACCGGGCGGGAAGAGGCGCCGATCGCGCCGCTGTTCCGCGCGTTCGCCGAGTACGTGCATGCCGGGGCCGCGTATGTCGGGTCGTTGCAGCCGCACGGCAGGCTCGACCCGCCGATGCTGATGGCGCTGGACGAGGTGACCCAGATCTGCCCGGTTCCGTTGCCGTTGTGGATGGCTGATAGCGCGGGCAAAGGCATCTTGATCGTCGCCGTCTGCCACGGTCTGGCCCAGCTCGAAGCCCGCTGGCACAGCCACGGAGCACGCGCGATCTGGGACACCGCCGGGATCAAGGTGATCCTCGGCGGGGTCAGCGACCCCGACGCCCTTGACCGGCTGTCCCGGCTGTGCGGCGAGATCGACCTGCGACGGCACACCCGAACCCGGCACGAGGACGGGCGGCGGGCCCGCACCGTCACCTACCAGCCCGTCCGCGTGCTGCCCCCCGAACTGCTGCGCACTCTGCCCGAATGGCGTGCGCTCGTCCTGCGCGGCAACCTGTCCCCCGTCGTCGTCCGGCTGCGGATGGCCTGGCGCCGGCGAGACTACCGCCGCGCCAAGCGGGTCGATATGCGCCGCGACAACAGGATCGGCGTCGTATGGCAGCGGCCGATGTCGGTTCCGACTGCGGGCCCGCCGCAACCGCCATGGCCGCGACCGGCTGGGTCAGGTGGAGTGGACACGCTGCCCACGGGCCGCCAATTCGGCCATCTGGCGCACCCGGAATCACAACCAGTCAGCGCAGACGAGCGGGCGTCGCGGCGCAGCGACCACGGGTCGCAGCAAACCCCAAGCTGGGGAAGCAGGCGGAACGCACCACGTCCGCTGCCGCCCGGCAATGGCTCCCGGCCGCGCGCCCGTCGGCCGTGGGATCCGCCCACCGATTCTGAGGACCGCAAGTGACCGAACCCCCGCAGGGCCGCGAAAGATCGCCGTCCGTCGCTGCCCTCGCCATCCACGTCAACGGTCTGCGCCGCGAGATCGAATCGCTGGCCAGCAAGGTAGAAGCGCTCACCAGCGCGCAGCGGGAACACGCCGCCGCCTTGGATGACATCGCTGAGCTTCGGCAGCAGGTCGAGCAGATCCTCGCCATCCTCGGCGAGGAAGACGACGCCTCGCCCGCCGAGTGGTTCTGGCTCAAAATGAGCCACCAACTGCGGGAGGACAAGCTCAGCGAGTTGCTCGACTGGGTCGAAACCGTGCTACGTGAGCAGTACCCCGACCACCTCGCCGACCAGATCAGACCCTGCTGGCCAAACCATGCGGAGGCCAGGTGGGAGCTGTCCTGGCTCTACCAGCAGTGGTCCCTCGCCTACCTGGCGAGACGGCCAGCACCGAGAGACGCCGCGGAGTGGCATGACCGCTGGTCCCCCGGCGTGCTCCGCCGCCTGAGCCAAGTCATGAGCCGCTGCGAAGCAACTTGCCACCGCCAACCCGGCCTCAAAACGGTCGAAGATTCGCTAAGTCGAGTACCGCCGTGATCCTGGCGACTCCCAGCGCATTTCAGATGAGAAAGGAATGACACGTGAGCGAAACCAGTCCGCACAACGATAACGTCCGGGTCACGGAGGCGCTGTTCCGCTTTGGTGCGGCACTGCCTGCACGTGACGATTTCGAGCAGGACCTCTACCGCAAGTGGCACGCTCGTGATGCGCGAAGGCAAGGATTCACCACATACGGGTGCGCCCCACACCTGCGCGGCCTGACAGCCGATCAACTGCGCGAACTTGCCCTAGCCGACGTGCAAGCTCAAGCCGAACGCGCTGCCGAGCTTCGCGAATGTATCGCAGAACCACAACATCAGTCGCCGTGGCAACTCGAAGCAGAGCCGGAAGCAGGCCTGTGAAGTAGTTTGTCCCTGTCTCCTGCGAATTTACTTGCCAGAGCAGGCGAAGCATCGCGGGCACTTAGCCGCTAACTCCGGCTAAGCGCTCGGGTGATGGCAGCGATGACTATAATCGTCAGGAGGCAGCCTATTGCTCCCCGTCATACGCTATGAATACGCGGCGTCGTGCCAAGTGGAGGCACGCGGTCATCAAAGTTCGCGTGACATTGAAGTATCGCCCACGAATGCCGGTCGTCAACCGGGTCGCACGGCAGCAATCTAGCAGCATCGTTGCTGTTGCAGGTCTGAACTTGCGGCTTCTGATGTGGGTACGATCTTGAGTGCTCGTCGATCGCCTTCATCCTTGGAGTACACGGGTACCGTTCGGGCGCTGCACCAGCGGCCACAGTGGTGATCGGCTTGCCGTCTAAGTCCGGCGGGAGTGTGCGTCACGCTCACGGGATGGGTGATCACGCGGCGCGAGGTGAAGTGTCCGGTCTCCGGGGCTTTTGCTGCCCCACGCTGCGCGGCGTCGCCAACAGCGAAGGAACGGCCTGGTCCCACTGGGCGGCGGAACCCAGTCGAGCGCGACGCCAGCATCGCCGCTGGACAGCCGCCCTGCACATAGGCCCGGGCCTGTCACTGACCCTTGGCTCGGATTGCTGCCAGCGCTGCAGCGATAGCGGCGGTGACGGGTCAGCGCCCTACCGACCCAGCCGCGCCCCAGCCAGTCGGCGACAATCGACGTGACCGGACCCGCGGATGCCACATGCACCTAACGAGAGGGGCGGCCAGCACTCCGTACGGCAAGGCGACCGTCCCCCTTGCCTCGCGCAGTGCCTCCGGGCGCTTCGCCAGAAGGGCTGGCACCTCTGACGGCGAGTCGCTGTCACAGAGGGTGAACATTGGCTGGGCGATGGTGCAGCAGGCTCAGCTCCCTGCCGAGTATGCGCTGCTCCGGGTTGGGTCGGCCGCATACGCGGGCGCGTTCAGATCATCCGGTTCTGGGCGCAAGGTTCTGCCAGGATCCGGGCCGCTGGCCATTGAAGAGAATTCGGGAACTGGGCTCGCGCACCTACCCGCCGATATAGCGCGCTCAGCCGTCCGCAAGGACGGCCCGTTGGGGGCCCGGAATAGTGACTTTGTGTCCAGCCGGGCCAGCATCAGCAGACGGCCGAGCAGCCGCCGCGCGAGCAGGTAGCCGACCGAGAAGATCGCTCACCGATGGTTTCGGCCCGCAAAGACGGGCCAGGCCGGATCGAGTAATCGAGCCCCACAGCTTCCGAGTCGGGGTCGGTCATGAAGGCGGCGGCGGTCTGACTGGGTTTGGCGAACCGGAACCGTTCCCGGCGCGGCGGGAACCCGGTGGGTTAAGGCGCTTGCGGTAGCAGGGAACGTCCGTTCCTGAGGGGAAGTCCTCGACTCGGCCCACCAGTTCGTAGCCGTTGCGTTCATAGAGAGCTGGAGCCTGAAAGGCGTAGGTGAAGTGGACGGTCTGTGAGCGCCCGCGCGCCGCTGCCTCGGCTTCGGCAGCGGCGAGGAGCTGAGTCCCGAGGCCGCGACCTCGGAGACGTGGCTCCACCCAGAGGCTCTGCAGTTCGCAGCAGTCGCCCCAGGTCCACCCGCTGATGCCGGCTACGATCCTGCCAGCGTCGCGGACGAAGATTGCCAGGTCGGCTTCGTCACCGAGTCCCATGGCGGCGGCCGCCTCACGACGGATCTGCGTTTCGAGGACTTCGATGTCGGGCGGATCCGGATGGTCCTCGATGTGGAACTCCACAGCGGCCGGCTCGTCAGAGGCCGGCGATTTGCTCGATCAGCGAGCCGTCGTCGAAGTAGGTCCGGAATGACCGGATCTTCCCGTCGCGGAAGTCGGCCACGGTAACGCCGGCCAATTTGACATGCCGTCCCGTGGCTTCCAACGCTATGCTCGCCGAGGATGAGTGGCGCCGTGTGATCGGCTTCGACGAGCCATTCGGCGAACGCCTTGTTGCCCACTTCGTCGAGTCCCGGAACGTGATGACGGCGCTGGAGAACGCTGTTTCGCGGAGGGCGGCGGACCTTGACCCGGTCCTCTGCTGCCCATTACGATCACCCCCGCTGCCCGCAGTGGCATCGCCCCAGTGGGATGAAAGCGGGTTCCCCCTCCGGCGGCGGCCCGTGCAGAGCGACTGTCCGGGGGTATGGCAACGCGCCTTACCGGGCACCGGCCTGGCCTGGCAGCATCGCCACGCCTACGCCGCAGTCCTTCACCGTGGCCTCCCCACCGGCAGGCCTGGGCGGCTTTGGAGTCGGCCCGCCGCCAGGCAGGCCGTGCACTGCACCCCCGGCCCCCATCCACCAGGTTTGAGCCGGTGCCACGGTTACGGAGCTTTACCGCTGGTTCCTCTCGCATGCCCTCTGATCCCGCTCGCCGGACCCGGCCCATCTGGCAGTACCAGGCCGTCCCGGCTTTGTCAGCGCTGCTTCCGCCCTTCCTGGCGCCTCCCCAGGCCGGACTGCGCTCAGCTCCTACCGGGCTGCTGCGACAACCCAGCGAGAAGGTCTCACACCTCCTTCGATTCCCAGCGCCTCACGGCGCACCAGCGCCTCGTGGCGCAGCGGAATGAGTGCCAGAGCCAAAATTCAGATGTCGTTGTCAGATTGGAGTTTCTGACCTTACACGCCTACTTTGCGGGCCACTACCGGGCCTCGAAGCCCGCGTGTCCGGTTCAGATATGCCGCTTGCTCAGGTAGTTGTCCTGCTGGTTGACGGGGAAGCCCAGCCCCAGGAAGGCCTCTTCTCGGTAGTTCATGTTGTAGTGAAGGAAGCCGATACCCCCATCTGCCGCCACCTCGATGTAGTCGCCGATGAAGCCGAGGCCGAAGGGGGAGGGGTCGGCGTCTGGTTCGTTTGAGAACGGGGTCACTCGCTGGCGGGACGCGACGGTCCCGGTGGCCGGGTCTATCCCCACCAGCTCCACGTCTTGCCGATGGTGCCACCGGGGATCGAAGCGGTTGGTGTACCAAGCGGCGGCCAGCCTTGCTCCGGCTGGATCGTTGGCGATGGCCGGGAAGTAGTTGTCCCCACCGGCCGACAGGACCGT
>WNGF01010709.1_pt1 | contig 10285 bp, 8 predicted proteins | sample 5400641 | NCBI WGS metagenome assembly WNGF01 (sample SAMN13153371, study PRJNA577476) | soil metagenome | isolation source: 80 cm soil or saprolite under grassland replicate 2 | place: USA:California | collected 2016-06-15
GCCCCTACGCCATCTCCAAGGCGGCGCTCGAGGTGCTCGCCCGCACCTATGCGGCCGAGACCGAGACGACCCCGGTCCGGGTGAACCTGCTCAACCCCGGGCCGATCCGCACGCGCATGCGGGCCCAGGCGATGCCGGGCGAAGATCCGGCCAAGCTCGACAAGCCGCATCAGGTCGCGGAAAAAATTCTCGAACTGTGCCTGCCGAGCTTCACCCAGACCGGCAAGCTTTATGACTATCGCACGAAGACGCTGAAGGAATTTCGCGCGCCGGAGCCGATCGACGCAGGACAGACGACGTAGCCGTAGCCGGATGGAGCGCAGCGAAATCCGGGCTACAAGTTTGTCGATCTCTCTGCTTCGCCCCGGTAGCCCGGTGCGAGCGCCTCATTTGCGCCGAGCATAAGGATTGCGCTTCTCCCGCAGGGTGAGCCGGATCGGCGTGCCGGGCAGATCGAACGCGTCCCGCAATCCATTGACCAGATAGCGCCGATAGGCATCGGGAACGGCGTCGGCACGCGAGCAGAACAGCACGAACGTCGGCGGGCGGGCTTTGGGCTGGGTGATGTAGTTGAATTTGATCCGTCGGCCGGAAACGGCGGGCGGCGGGTGGGAGGCCAACGCAGCTTCGAGCCAGCGATTGAGCGCGTTCGTCGCAATGCGCCGGTTCCACACGGCGTAGCTTTCGACGACCGCCTGCATCAGCGGCTCGATCCCCTCCCCGAGCAGCGCCGAGACCGCGCAGATCGGCGCGCCCTTGATCTGCGGCAGCCAATGATCCACCTCCTCGCGCAGCTTCGCGGCTGCGCCGGAGCGGCGCTCGACCAGATCCCATTTGTTCACCGCGAGCACGATCGCGCGCCCCTCGCGCTCGACCAGATCGGCAATGCGCAGGTCCTGCTCCTCGAACGCATGGCCGGTCTCGAGCAGCAGGATGACCACGTCGGCGAAGCGGATGGCGCGCAGCGCATCGGCTGCGGAAAGCTTCTCGAGCTTCTGGTCGATTTTCGACCTGCGGCGTAGGCCGGCGGTGTCGTAGATCCGCAACGCCCGGCCGCGCCAACTCAGATCGCTTGCGATCGCGTCCCGGGTGATGCCGGGCTCCGGCCCGGTCAGGAGGCGCTCTTCGCCGAGCAGCCGGTTGATGAGGGTCGATTTGCCGGAATTCGGCCGGCCGACGACGGCGACGTGGATCGGACGCGATGGGGAAATCCGCTCGTCCGGCGCGCCTTCGCCGGATTCGGAGATCGGCGGCGTGCGGTCCGGCAAGGCTTCGCGCAGCGCGTCATAGAGATCGGCCAAGCCTTCGCCGTGCTCCGCCGAGATCGCAACCGGCTCGCCGAGGCCGAGCGCATAGGCTTCGAGCGCGCCGGCGGCTCCGCCGGCGCCTTCGCTCTTGTTGGCGATGAGGATCGCGGGTTTTTCGCATCGGCGCACCAGATCGGCGAACGCGCGATCGCCGGGCGTGAGCCCGACGCGCGCGTCGATCAGGAACAGGATGGCATCCGCTTGCTCGATCGCGAGCTTGGTCTGCGCGAGCATGCGGCCGGAAAGGCTCGCCGGCCCCGCCTCCTCGAGCCCCGCTGTATCGATCACCGTAAAGGCGAGGTCTCCGAGGTGCGCCTCGCCCTCGCGGCGATCGCGAGTCACGCCCGGCAAATCATCGACCAGGGCCAGGCGCTTGCCGACGAGCCGGTTGAACAGCGTCGATTTTCCGACATTGGGCCGGCCGATGATGGCGAGGCGGAAACTCATGGGGTGTACGGCGGACGGCGGGCGGCAGGCCGGCTCGCCCGCAATGCCGGCAGCGCGCCAGCGGCATTATTGCGCCGGCTGCCGCGGATCCGGCCACGCTGTCCCCGGCTGCGATTGCGTCGCAGGCCAGGGCGCCGGCGCCGATCGAGCGGGTGGAACTCCCGGCCAGGCGGCCTGATTGGCTTGGTTCTGGGGCGGCTGGGGCGGCTGGGTCGGTTGATTCGGCTGGGCCGGCGGCTTGGCGGCGGTTTTTTTCTTCGGCTTCGGCTTTTCGGACGAGGCGGTGGCCTCCTCGGTCTGGTCGGCCGGAGTGATGGCCTGCGGAGCGCCGGCCTTCGGCTTTTCACGCGACGCGCGCTTTGCCTGCCTGGGCTCGTTGGCGGGAGCTGGCTCCGGCGCCACGGCGGTTTCCGGCGCGGCCTGGTAGCCCTTGACCATCTCGGGCGGCACGCCCTGCGGCACGCCAGGCACCCCCTCCGGGAACACCGGCCTGCGCTCGCCCGGCAGCGGCTTCTTGGTGTCCGGAATCCACCCGGTCACCGTGTCGATGACGTCGCCGATGTTGCCTCCGCCGCCGCAGCCGGCAACACCGAGCGCCAGGGAGATCGCGGCTAGGGGCAGGATCGCGCGGTATCGCATGGCGTCTCCCCCTTCTACCCCTTTGCCCGGCCGCCGGTCAGCGCCATCAGCATTTCGACCCTGGCGCGGATGCTCGACGGCGTCTGGGCATCCGTCAGGACGAGATCGATCCAGCGCCGGCTTGCGGCCTGATCGCCCGCGCGCCAGGCGGATAGCGCCAGCAGCTCGCGCGCCGTGTGAAGGAACGGCCGGTCGTTCGCGGTCAGCGGCTCGAGCCGGGAGCGTAACTCATCGTAGGGAGCCGTGTCGACGAGGATCAAGGCCGCGCGGATATCTGCCAGGTCCTGAAGCAGCTGGCCGATCCCGCGATCCGCCGCGAGCGCATCATAGGCTTTCACCGCGGCTTGCGGGTCGCGCTTGGCCAGCTCCTGGGCGGTGCGAAACCGGGCCAGCGTGCGATATCCGGCCGTGCCTTCGGCGGCGAGCTTGGTGAAGGCGGCCGCAGCCTCGTCGTGCTTGCCTTGCTCGGAAAGCTGGACGGCGGCCTCGAATTGCCTGCCAGCCTCCGCAGCCTGCTTCGACTCCCACCATTGATAGAGGCGCCAGCCGCCGATGCCGATGACGATGAGCAATGCCACCGCAATGATGAGGTTGCTGTACTGCTCCCAGAGCTTCTTGAGCCGCTCTCGGCGTACTTCCTCGTCGATTTCGCGAAAAATATCCGACACAAGGCGCTCCGGGCGGTCTAGGCGGGATTTACCCGCACCGGCCAATAGGGCCGCGTAAAATACCGATGTGGCGGCGGCGTGGCAAAGCATAAGAGCCTGCACACAAATGCGATATTTCACCGCCCCCGGTGGGTTTCCCTGCCCCGCGCGTCAGCGTGGTGGGGAGGGGTTAGGGGTGGGTGCCTTGGAATCGGATGTGCCCGATCCCCCACCCGGCTCGGTGCTCCGCACCCCGCCACCCTCCGCTGACGGGGAGGGAAAGGCTCACGGTCCGAATACCGGAACGCCGGCCAGCGGATGGAACACCAACCCGACCGCGAGATAGATCAGGGTGCCGACCACGACGGCAACGGCGTCGTTCTTCCAGCCGCCGACCGGGATCGGGGGCGCGCCCGGATCGGCGCGGCGCTTGAGCGAGATGCGGTCGTAGACCGCCCAGCCCAGAAACGATCCGAACAGCACGATGCCGCCGAGATCTCCGTTCGAGATGAGATGCGCGAACGCCCACAGCTTCACGCCGACCAGCATCGGATGCTTGAGCGTCTTCTTGATGGTGCCCGGAATGTAGGCGGCCGCGACCAGGACGAACGCCGGCCACATCAGCGCTTCGGCGAGGTGGCGCATGAAATCCGGCGGGGACCATACCGGGATCAATCCGGTGCGCCGGTAGAGCGCAAAACCGTAGGCAGCCAGCACCACGCCCAGGATGGAGACGAGCGAGAATAGACCCTTGTAGGGTCCCGCGCCGATCCGCGCGATCAGCTGCTCGCGGTGGCCACGCAGGCTGACGAACACATGCGTGCCGATGAAGATCGCAAGACCGAGGATGAGGATGGCAAGGCCCATGGAGATTACTCCCACTCGATCGTGCCGGGCGGCTTCGAGGTCACGTCGTAGACAACGCGGTTGACGCCCTTGACCTCGTTGATGATGCGGGTCGCGGCATGCGCCAGGAACGCCATGTCGAATTGGTAGAAATCCGCGGTCATGCCGTCGGTCGACGTCACCGCCCGCAAGGCGACGACGTGCTCGTAGGTGCGGCCGTCCCCCATCACGCCGACGGTCTTGACCGGCAGGATCACCGCAAACGCCTGCCAGATGTCGTCGTAAAGCCCGGCGCGGCGGATCTCCTCGATGAAGATCTCGTCCGCGAGCCGCAGGATCTCCAGCTTCTCGCGGTCGACCGGGCCGGGGCAGCGGATCGCGAGGCCGGGGCCCGGGAACGGATGGCGCCCGACGAACGCCTCCGGCAGGCCGAGCTCGCGGCCGAGCGAGCGCACCTCGTCCTTGAACAGCTCGCGCAGCGGCTCGACCAGCTTCATGTGCATGCGCTCGGGCAAGCCGCCGACGTTGTGGTGCGACTTGATGGTGACCGACGGACCGCCGGAAAACGACACGCTCTCGATGACGTCGGGATAAAGCGTGCCCTGCGCCAGAAATTCGGCGCCGCCGAGCTTCTTCGCCTCGGCCTCGAACACGTCGATGAACAATTTGCCGATGGTCTTGCGTTTGGATTCCGGGTCCTCGACGCCCGCGAGGTTCTTGAGAAAAAGCTCCTCGGCCTCGACGTGCACGAGCGGGATATTGTAGCTGTCGCGGAACAGCGTGATCACCTTCTGGGCTTCGCCGAGGCGGAGCAGCCCGTGATCGACGAACACGCAGGTGAGCTGGTCGGCGATCGCCTCGTGGATCAGCACGGCGGCGACCGCGGAATCGACCCCGCCGGAAAGCCCGCAGATCACCCGGCCGTTGCCGACCTGTTCTCGGATCTTTGCGATCGCCTCCTCCTTGAAGGCGCGCATGGTCCAGTCGCCGCGGCAGCCGGCGATGTTGCGCACGAAATTGCGCAGCAGCGCCGCCCCGTGCGGCGTGTGCATGACTTCGAGATGGAACTGGACCGCGTAGAACTTGCGGGAATCGTCGGCGATCGCCGCAATCGGCGAGTTCGCCGCCTTGCCGACGGTGCGGAATCCGTCCGGCAGCCGGGTGACGCGGTCGCCGTGGCTCATCCACACCGGGTAGCGCTCGCCCTTGCGCCACACGCCTTCGAATAGCGCGCAATCCTCCACGATCTCGACCTCGGCGCGGCCGAACTCGCGATGATGGCCGCCTTCGACCTTGCCGCCCAATTGCTGCGCCATCGCCTGCTCGCCGTAGCAGATGCCCAGTACCGGAACGCCGGCCCGGTAGATCTTTTCCGGCGCGAGCGGCGCGTCCGGGTCGAGGACGGACGCGGGCCCGCCCGAGAGAATGACGCCCTTGGGCCGCATCGCGAAAAACGCCTGTTCCGCCTTCTGGAACGGGACGATCTCCGAATAGACGCCCTCCTCGCGCACGCGGCGCGCGATGAGCTGCGTCACCTGTGAGCCGAAATCGACGATGAGAATCTTGTCGTGCATGGTTGCGCGGTCTTGTGGGACGCGGGAGGGAGCGGGTCAAGCGTGCCGGCAGCTCCGTTCACCTCCCCCCTTGAGGGGGAGGTCGGTTCGCGGGCACAGCGCGCGAACCGGGAGGGGGGTGCTGTGAATTGGCCCAAGAATAACCCCCTCCCTAACCCTCCCCCTCAAGGGGGGAGGGAACCGGCCGAGTATGGGGACACAAGGAGCTTCGTTTCCTGAAAGCCACTTAGTCCTTACGCCGCAGCATGGCCACGAAAAATCCATCCGTATCGGTGCGCAGCGGCGTCATCAGCAGTCCTTCCTCGGACAGGCGAACCGCGCGGCGGAACATGAAGGCGCGCTCGCCTAGCGCGGCGATGACGTCGGCCGGCGGCACCATGGCGAAGCCTTCGTGCCGTGCCAGGAAGGCGCGGACCTGCGCGCCGTTCTCCTCCTCGAGCACCGAGCAGGTGGCATAGACGATGCGCCCGGCCGGCTTGACCAGGCGAGCCGCGCGATCGAGCACCGCGACCTGCTCCTTCGCGCGTACGGCGAGCGCGCCCGGCCGGATGCGCCATTTGGCGTCCGGATTGCGCCGCCACGCGCCCGTGCCGGTGCACGGCGCATCGATCAGCACGAGATCGGCGCGAGCATCCAGATCGGCGAGCACGTCGGCACCCACGCGCGGCGTTCGCACCTGGACATTGCGCGCGCCGGCGCGCTCGAGCCGCGCATGGATCGGCGCCAGCCGCCGCTTGTCGGTATCGGTTGCAAAAATCTGGCCGCGGTTCTCCATCATGGCGGCCAGCGCCAAAGTCTTGCCGCCGGCCCCGGCGCACAGATCGATCGCCTGCTCTCCGGCCTTGGCGGCGCAAAGCAGGGCCGCGAGCTGCGAGCCCTCGTCCTGCAACTCGATCTGGCCTTTGAGAAAGACCGGCTCGGCATGGATCGCGGGGCTTTTTGCGTCGGCGGCAAGCGAGATGCGCAGCCCGAACGGCGACCAGCGCGTCGGCACCGGATGGAGGTCCGCGAGGGATGCGGCGACCGCGTCGCGATCGGCCTTGAGCGAGTTGACGCGCAAATCGAGCGGCGCGCGCGAGGCGAGCGCGGCAAGCTCTTGCCCGCGCTCCTCCCCGAAGCTGCCGGCGAAACAAGGATCGAGCCATTCGGGATAATCGCCGACGATCGGCGCCGGAGCGCCGTCGAGGCTCGCCTGCGCCAGTTGCGCGCGCTCCTCCTCCTCGAGCGGCGGCGGCGCGTGGCGCGAGCCGTCGCACAGCGCCGCCATCGCCGCGACATCGAGGCCGCGCTCGAGCTTGAGCATGCCGAGCAGGACCGCGCGCGGGGACTGCCGGCCCATCAGAAAAGCCGAGGAGGCGCGCCGCCGCAGCGCGTCGTAGACGAGACCAGCGATCGCCGCGCGGTCCGCCGAGCCGGCGAACCGATGGTGCAGCCCCCAATCCTTCAGCGCGCCGGCGGCGGGCCGTCGCGTCGCTTCGATATCGGCAAAAATCTCGATCGCGGCGGCGAGGCGTGCGCCCGGCGTCATGGAAGACCGAGCAGGATCCGCATGTTCAGTAATCGGGCTTGAAATATCACCAGATTTCTCCCGATTTTACAAACCGACACCCAGGTTTGTAAAAATCCACGTTCCCGAGGCGTTCTGGACCTCAGCTTTTTCATTCGGCTCCCGGATCGCCGCCATGGAAACCGATTCCTACTGGCGAACCCGGTGTGTCGGGGAGGCGATGGACCAGGGCTACATGTTTTTGCGCCTGACCTGCAACTGCGGCCGGATCGCCGACTTCCCGTTCCCCCTGCTCCTCCGCCGCAGAGGCGTCCGCCGGGAACACCTTCATCGGCAACATCGGTTTTCGCTGCCAGAAATGCGGAAGCACGTCGCCGCTCGTGGGGGTCAATTCTCAAAGGGATGCCCCGGGGCATTTCTAACGATGACCCCGTAAGCAGAGACCCCGGCATCACCTGAAAGAAGCCGCTAAAACAACGGGAGCGGCTACGAGAATGACCGCAAAGACGTCAACGATGCCACTACCCTCAATCCGGCAACGCGGCTCCGAGAAGGAAACGGGGCATTTGGCGATGATCTGGATAGGGCACTAAAGGGCGTCACGACCTTGAGGACAACGTGCCCTGCCGATGCCCCCTATCGACCGGTGGTCACGTTTTCTCCGACCCGGTCGAGCCCCTGTAATATCGATCCCGTAAGAACGCCCCTGGCGGCGATCGCCCAAAACCCAAGGAATACTGCACCATTAGCCGCGTTTCGCCTGACGGCCGTCCCCTAGCGATTGTCCTCGCAACGGTCTCACTTCCATCTTATTCTCGGGACAATTCAAACCCAACAGGGGCCATTTACCATGGAAAAACCCGCATTGAAGCTGGTGAACCCGGAATCGCCGAGCTTTGAAAATGGGACAATCCCGAAAGCTCCGAAAATCATGCCGAACCGGAAGGCCAATGACCGGCTGCGGGGTCGGCAGCACCTGAGTGAAGCCGAGGTCGCTCAGTTGAAGGAGACCGCCCTGCGGGTCAGCCATTACGGACACCGAGATGCCTTGATGATCATGACGGCATTCCGTCATGGCCTTCGTTGTGCCGAGCTGGTCGATCTGACCTGGGACCAGGTGGACTTCGACGCCGGGAAGCTCCACGTCCGCCGGGTCAAGAACTCCTCCCCCTCAACCCACATGCTTCAGGGCGATGAACTCCGGGCATTGCGCCGGCTGAGGCGCGAGCAGGCCCCCTTCCCCGTTCGTCTTCACCTCGGAGCGGGGAGCCCCGTGCACCACGGCGGGTTTTCGGAAGATGCTCGCCCGGCTGGGGGTGGCGGCCGAGATCGGGTTCCCGATTCACCCACACATGCTTCGCCACGGCACCGGTTTCAAGCTCGCAAACGACGGCGTCGATACGAGAGCCATCCAGGACTACCTAGGGCACAAGAGCATCACGAACACGGTCCGTTACTCCAGGCTTAGCCCCGAGCGGTTCAAGTCCTTTCGGTGGCGGGATTGATCACCTGTTCACAAATCTGGGAGTCAGTAGTTCGAGTCTCCTCGAGTGCGCCATTTCGGTACAGAGCTGGGCACGCCGAAACCCGCCGTTTTTGCGCTGGAGGCGGCGACGAGCGTGCACAGCAGTTCGCTTTTCGAGCCCATGATACGAACTTCTTTCGCGTCGACTTCGGCGCGCTGAGTAAGCGCCGCGGAGGTGATCGCGACGGTAGCCGCCCGAGTCGGTCCGCGAGGTTCGACGACCGCACGATAGGCTCCCAAAATCGGTGCCGAATTGTGTGGCCGCCATGCTACTGTAACGCAGTGTTGGTGGGACTAGCGGGGGTATTCACGGGTTATGGCGCGAATCACCGAGCACGACTCATCGCGGATCTTCGGCGCCGCGCGCAAATGGCGCGATCAGTGCTTGATCGCTGGAAGATCGCTTCTCTGGGAAGACCGCGAGCTTTGGTCGCCGAGCAACTTGCAGCGGTTCAAGGATTGCTTCATCGATCGACCAGACACGTCCAAGGACAAGAACTTCGAACAGAAGTTCAAGTCCCAACTGGCGACTGAGGATGAGGATGTAACACGCCTCGCCTGTGAACTCCTGTTTATATACTTCCTCTTCCCGACTAGTGTTGGGCGATCACGAAAGGCTGGACTCATCCGCGAAGTTGCAAGCTGGAGAGGCGTAGAAATAGACGATAAAGCCCCGCTGTTCGATGCCTTCGACAGCGGCATTGGCGATCCTGGACTCGTCTACAATACCGGCAGACCCAACGAGCTTACCTACCTTGCCCGGTTTGCAATTGCAGTAACTGATAAACCCGAAACGGAGCGGGCAGAGCTGTTAAGTGGTCACCTGAGCACGCGGGCGATGCTTGACCATTTGGCCGAGGCGCACCGGGATGAATTCGGACGGCCACCGCAACTCCGGCACATACTACTCTATCTTCTGTTTCCGGACGATTACGAACGGATCGCGAGTGAAGGTCACAAAGCGCGTATCTGCGAAGCCTTCAGCGAGATCACCGACGGCGAAACGCTAGATGACGTTGACGATTACCTCAAGGCCATTCGAGAGAAGCTGACGGAATTCCTTCCCAATCAGGATCTCGATTTTTATTGGGAACCGTTACGCGCCTGCTGGTACACGGATGGCGAGACCGAGACCCTTAGCGCTCTGCAGGCGCTGCATATCAAGAAGCAGATCGTTCTTTACGGTCCGCCAGGAACCGGCAAGACATATCAGGCGAGAGACATCGCAGGCGGCCTGATCCGACAGGACTTGCTTAAGCAGTGGGGACCTCGTCGTTTCTTTTTTTCAGAGCTTGTCGCGACACGCACTCACAGGGTCCAATTTCATCCCGGCTATGGTTATGAGGACTTCGTGCGAGGACTTCAAATCGCAAGCAATGGTCAGACCGAATATCGCGATGGCGTACTGTTGAGAATGGTCGAGGATATGAAGGGAGAATCCGTCGAAGATCAAAAGATTCCCGTGGCCCTCATTCTTGACGAGATGAACCGTGCTGATCTCAGCAAGGTCCTCGGGGAGTGTTTCTCGCTTCTTGAAGATCGCGACACCGAGGTGCGTCTTGGTGGTCACGATGAGAAGCCACGCAAGGTGCGGCTTCCCCCGAATCTCTACGTCATTGGCACAATGAACCTAATTGATCAGTCCCTTGAGCACGTCGATTTTGCGCTGCGCCGCCGCTTCCTATGGTTCTTTCGCGGATTTTCCCGCGACGACTTCCTCGCGGTATCGCAAAAGCGCTGGAATGCGCTGGTGGAAGCAGGGGAGCTACGCCGCGGCTGGGAGAAGATTGACG
>WNGF01038678.1_pt1 | contig 10285 bp, 12 predicted proteins | sample 5400641 | NCBI WGS metagenome assembly WNGF01 (sample SAMN13153371, study PRJNA577476) | soil metagenome | isolation source: 80 cm soil or saprolite under grassland replicate 2 | place: USA:California | collected 2016-06-15
GGGCGAATGGATCGCGTCAGCGACAACTTCTTCGCCGAGATGCTGCTGAAGGAACTGGGCGCTCCGGCCGCCGTCGTCCCGCTCCCGCGGATCCGGGCGCCCAGTTCCTTCAGCAGCATCTCGGCGAAGAAGTTGTCGCTGACGCGATCCATTCGCCCCACGAGCCTGCTCAGAAGCCGGGAGTGGCTGCGCGCGATGAGGGCGGCGCCGGTGCCGGCGAGGCCCTTGCCGGCCGTTCCGGGCACGGCGACGCCCGCCGCTTTGAGGGCGGCCTTGAACAACCGCGCGGCCGCGCGAGCCGGCTCGTCCGCGATGTGGCTCCCGACGCGGGCGCGGTCGACGACGAGCGCGGAGAGCGGGGGCGACTCGTCTTTGTAGTAGCTGGGCTTCCAGCCGGGCCCCACGCGCACGGAGTCGAAGTAGCTCTCGTCTCCGAGGATGCGGCCCGTGACCTTGGCGATTCCCGCCGCCCGTACCTGCGCCGCCAGCCCGGCGAGCCGGCGCCTGGTCAGCGCCGGATCGCCGTAGCCCTTGAGGATCAGGCGCCCCTGCCAGACCCCGGCGTCGAGCGTGCCTACCCCCAGGACGTCTGTGGGGATCCGGAACCCCGGCCCGAGCCGGTCGAGCGCGGTCACCGCTACCGTGAGCTTCTCGTTCGAAGCAGGACGATACGGCACGAGCTGGTTCTGGCGGTAGGCAATCGAGCTGCGGGAAAGATCGAAAGCAAATGCTCCCGTGGCCGAAGACGAGACTCCCGGGGTCACGAGCGCGCGGGAAAGAGCGTCCCACAGCCCGGCGCCGGAGGGAGCCGCGAGGACAAGCGCAGCAGCAAGGCTCGCCAGGACGGCCGAAATACGGCTTCCGGCTCTGGGCCTCCTGCGGACAGAGGATGGGCCTCCCGGCCCATGTAACCGAGGCCGCGCTTCTCGATAATCAGACATGCCGATGAGCCACGACTTGGCCTCTCTCGTCCAGCGCATTCGCACCCTGCTCGAGCAGCGCGGAGCCGACCCCACGACGCCTCTCCTCACTGCGATGGAGCATACGCTGACCGACGGATATGCGCGGGCCCTCGAGTTCGAAGGCGAGCGGCTGCGGCTCGAGCGGAGGATCGGAGACATCGCTCATCGCCTCGACGGACCGGAGCAGGCCGGCGAGCTCCGCGACCTCGCTGAGCGTCTGCGCAGCGCGGACGAAGACCTTGCGACCCTTCGCGACGCCCTCGCGCCGCTGCAGCAGCGCGTGGACGCTGCCCGCGCCGCGGCGTAGCCCGCTACTAAACGATTCCGCTGCGCACGGCGTAGACCGCGGCCTGGATGCGGTTTTCGATCTGAAGCTTCATCAGGATGTTCGAGATGTGGTTCTTGACCGTTTTCGGGCTGATGAAGAGCTCACGCGCGATCTGGGCGTTGTCCTTGCCGTTGGCGATCAGCTTCAGCACCTGGATCTCCCGGTCGGAAAGCTCCGCGCGAATGGTCGCGGCCGCGTCCTCGCTCGTGCTCTGCGAGCGCAGCCGTTGGAGCAACTTTCCGGCGATTTGCGGCGAGATCAGCGACTCCCCGGCTGCGGCCGCGCGGATCCCAACGATGAGGTCCTGGATCGAGGAGTCCTTCAATAAGTAGCCGCAGGCGCCCGCCATGACCGCGTCCATGACGTCGTCGTCATCGGCGGAGATCGTCAGGACGACGACTCTCGTGAGCGGAGCGACGCCCGCGAGCTTACGGGTCGTCTCGACGCCGGTGAGCCCTGGCATGTTCAGGTCCATGATCACGACGTCGGGGGCGAGCTCGCCAGCCAGCTGGATCGCCTTCTGGCCGTTCGCCGCCTCGCCGACGACGTTCACGCCTTGCTCCTCCAGAAGGTTCCGGAGTCCCGTCCGGAACAGGTCGTGATCGTCCACGACGACGACGCGAATGTCGAGCGCCTTCTCGGCCTGCCGTTCATCCGTGGGCGTGCTGCTCAAAAGACCCCCGGGCGGAGGGTGCCTGTCCTTGGAAAAAGTCTAGTGGAGTGTGATCGTCACCGTGCGCCAGCCCCATTGGAGCGCCTGGGCGCAGGTCGGGAACCAGAGGTCGATGACGGCGCCCTTCACGGCGGAGCCGGTGTCCGCGGCGACTCCCTCGCCGTAGCCCGGGACGAACATGCGCGTCCCCAGCGGGATGAAGGATGGGTCGACTGCGATCACGCCCCAGCCCACCGGGATCCCCGTCGCCGTCGTACCACGCAGGCAGTAGCCGGTCGACGAGACGGTAACCTTGCTGCCGCTCTGGGGCGGCGGGCCAGGGGGCGGTGCTCCTCCACCGCCGCCTCCGCTGGAGGAAATGTCCTCCGAGCGCTGCTCGCTGGCAGCGGCCTGGGCGGATAGCTTCGAGATCTGCGAGCGATTGAGATCCTGCTGGCGGCGAAGGCTGTCGAGGTAGGCATTCTGCTGAGCCTGGGCCCGCGCGAGAGAGGCGTGAGCCGCCTCGGCTTGGTCGAGCGTTGCCCGCAGCTCGGCGCGGCGCGCGGCGAGGCGGGTGATGGCAGTCCGTAGAGCTGCACGGGCTTTCGTGAGCTCTTCGATGATGTGCTGGTCCTGCTCTGCGAGGCGGTTCAGCCCGTCGAAGGCGGCGAGGGCGTCGTCCAGTGACTCGGCGCCGAGCAGGACAGCGAGCGGATCGACGTCACCTTCGATGTAGAGCTGCCGGAGCCGCTCGCCGAGCTGGCTGTGCGCCGCGGTCATGCTCTCCCGCGCGATGGTGAGCTGGCCCTTCGCCGAAGCCTGCGCCTCCTCGAGCTCGGCGCTAAGTTTCCGCAGTGCCTCGAGCCGCTGCGCGGACTGCGCCAGCCGGCTCTGGAGCGAGTAGAGCCGCAGCAGGACCTGGTGCGATTTCGCCGCCAAGCCGGTGTTATTCGCCCGGAGTGCATCGGCCTGGCTCGCCGGATCGTCGGCGTGGGCTCCCCCCGAGGCCAGGAGCGAAATCACAACAGCGAGCCCGGCGAGCGCGACGCGAGCCGGACGCGATGGGCCACTCGCTCGCACGAGCCCGACACCCTAACAGGGGGTCTCCGAATGAGCGTCCCCCGTTGCGCTCTGTCGGAAAGCCCTGTTAGGGTGCCCGCCTTAACGGCGCCGCCTTCCCAGTGCGCGCTTGCCATGGTCCCTACCGGGGGGTTCTGATCCGAGCGACGAAGCGACAAGCGGTCCTTGTAGCTCTCTTCTCTCTGCTCGCGGCCTCGCTCTTCACCGCCGCCGCGCGCCCTACGCCTGTCACCTCGAAGCAGGCGCAGGCTCAGCAGGTTCTGGCTCAGATCGAGTCCATCGACGCGAGCCTGGAGCACGTCGTCGAGGCCTACAACGCCTCGCAGATCAAGCTCGACGGGATCAAGGCCGAGCAGCAAGTCAACGAGCGCCGGCTCGAGATCGCGCGCGCCAACTACAAGCGCGCGCAGACCTTCTTGCAGGAGCGCCTGGTCGCCCTCTACACGTCGCACGACGAGTCCGCCCTCGAAGTCCTCCTTGGGTCGTCGAGCCTCGACGACCTGCTCGACCGGATGGACACGGTCAGCCGCGTCTCCGAGCAGGACACGCGGATCGTGGGCGAGGTGAAATCTTTCCGGGCCGAGATCAAGAAGCGCGAAGGACAGCTCGAGCGTGCCCAGGCCGACCAGGAGCGCGTCGTCGCCGAGCAGGCGGCCAAGAAGTCATCGATCGAGAGCCAACTGGCCGAGCGCCAGCGTCTGCTCGCAACTCGAATCGCAGGCCCGCTCGAGGCTGGGCGGAACATATTCCGGTGGCGGAAATCCCGCCGGCCACGCGGGCGGCGTCGTCGGTATCGCGATGCAGTACCTCGGCGTTCCGTACGTCTGGGGCGGCGCGTCTCCGAGCGGCTTCGACTGCTCGGGCTTCACGATGTACGTCTTCGCGCAGGTGGGCATCGCGCTCCCGCACAACGCCGCGATGCAGTTCGGGATGGGCAGTCCAGTTGGTCGTGAGTTCCTCGCGCCCGGCGATCTGGTCTTCTTCAACGGCCTCGGGCACGTGGGGATCTACATCGGCGGTAACCAGATGATTCACGCGCCGCACACGGGCGACGTCGTGAAGATCTCTCCGCTCACCGGCTGGTACGCGTCGACCTACGTCGGCGCGCGACGCTATTAGAGCTCGTTAGCCGAAGTTGGGCCCCGCGGCCCGCTTGCTCATCCGGACGCGGGTACCCCTGCTGGTCTGGGCGAACTCCACCTCGTCGACGAGAGCGAGGATGATCGGGATCCCGCGGCCACTCTCGGAATCTGGGCCCCGATGCAGTGCCGGCCGAACGGGGGAAAACGTCCCTTGGTCGACGACCTCGACGTCCACGGCGTCTTCGTTCCCGGCCACTGTGACTTCGACCGTGTGACCCTCAGGCGACCCCTTGAGCGCATTCGTGACCGCTTCGGTGGCTGCGAGCTTGAGGTCGAAACGCTCGCCCGGGTCGAGCCCGCACTCCTCCGCGACTCGCTCCACGGCCGCGCGAAGCTCCCGCGTGGCCGTCGGCCGGCCATCGAGCCTCAGATCGACGTGCGAAGCCTCCCTCATCAAAACGCAACCCCTCCATACCCAATCGAGTACCTAATGTCTTAACGCTTCAAACTGACAAAGGGGTTCGGGCGCAAAGCCAGAAACTATGCGGTCTTCAGCTACTCTTTAGCAGCCTATGCGGACTATCTGGAACGGATCCATCAACTTCGGCCTGGTCAACATCCCGATCGGGCTGGCCGTCGCGCAGCAGCGCAAGGACACGGCCTTCCGCACGCTGCACCGTGAGTGCGGAACGCCGATCAAGCAGAAGCGCTACTGCCCCGTGCACGAGCGAGACGTCGAGGCAGACGAGCTCGTCAAGGGCTGGGAGTTCGCCAAGGGGCAGTTCGTGCTCGTGGAGGAGTCCGACCTCGAGGCTGTAGCACTCCAGCGCTCCCAGTCGGTCGACATCGTCCGCTTCGTGCCCGTCGACCAAGTTGACCCGATCTACTTCGATCGCGCCTACTACCTCGCTCCGGCGGGGCCGGAGGCGCAACGACGCCCCTATGTCCTCCTGCTCCGCGCGATGCAGGACGCTGGGATGGCGGCCGTCGGCAAGTTCGTCCTTTGGGGCAAGGAGAACCTGTGCCTCATCCGGCCGCTCGGAGAGTCTTTGGTGCTCGAGACTCTCTATTTCGCCGAAGACATTCGCCCGCGCGCCGAGATCGACGAGGCCGTCGAAGAGACCGACGTGAAGGATCCCGAGCTGGCCATGGCCCGGCAGCTCGTCGAGAGCCTCGTCGGCGACTTCGATCCGGAGGAGTACAAGAACGAATATCGCAACGAGCTCCGAGCGATGCTGGAGGCCAAGCTGGCGGGCCAGGAGATCACCCGCCCCGAGCCGGCACCCGAGGCGCCCGTGATCGATCTCATGGACGCTCTCAAGCAGAGCGTGGCGCAGGCTCAGAAGGACAAAGGCAAGCCCGCGGCCGCGAAGCCGAAGAAGAAGGCGTCCACGGGCCGGAAGCGCGCAGCCGCCCGCTAGCGCGGCTTACTTTCTACGCCGCAGACGCGCGGCTTGTCTCCGACGCCTCGAGCTGAGCCTGAAAGAGGCTCTTCGGCGCGGGGGAACCCATGGTTCCCCCGCGAGCCCCTCCTTACTGGCTACGCGGCAGACGCGCGGCTTGTCTCCGACGCCTCGAGCTGAGCCTGAAAAAGGCTCTTGTCGATCTTGCCCTGGTAGATCGGGATCGCTTCCTCGATGCAGACGCGGATGACCTCGTCGCGTTCGATTCCGAGCTCCTTCGACAGCTCTTCTGGCGTCAGGTGATTTGCCACATCGTCTCCTTTCGGGGTAAGGCGCAAAAAAGCCCGCCTTCAGCGCACCGAGGCGGGCTAGACGCGTCCTTCCATTTCGGCGGCGGCGCTCAAAGGCTCCGCGCTCCTTCCAAGTCCATATAGACAGAATATTCATCCGACGTGTCTGAAGCAACGCTCCTCCGAGGGTTCGAGCCGCGGGTCACAAACGTGGACGGCGTGCGCACCCGTTACTTCGTCGGCGGCGAGGGCCCGCCGCTCGTCGGTCGCTGCACTGGCCGAGCTCGAAGGCATGTTCCCGGCGCCGCTCATCGGCTACTCGATGGGAGGCGTCATCGCCCTCCGCCTCGCCGTCTCCCGGCCCAAGAGCGTCATCGGGCTCGCTCTCGTCGCGGCCGCCGGGATCGTCTCGGTCTCGAGGCGTGCGGAGATCTGGCTCGCCGTCACAGGCGCCCTTCGTCCAGCGCAGGTCATGACGCGCTTCCGCGGCACGTTCGCCCGGCGGCCGAGGCTGCGCTGGCTTCCCTTTGGACTCTGGGGAGCTGTCGACCCGCCGGCGCTCGCACCCGAGGGCGTCCTCGGATTCCTGGAAGGTCCTTCGCAGCACACGGACGTCGGCACGGCGGGCCGCGCGCTCCTGAGAGACGACCCGCGGTCGGACCTCGATCATGTGCGCTGCCCCGTCTTGCTCCTCTGGGGATCCCGTGACCGGCTCGTCCCGCTCGTGGACGGCTTCGAGTATGCGCGTCGTCTCCGCGCTCCGATCCGGACCCTGCCGGCGGCGGGCCATCTGCTCGTCGGCGAGCAGCCTCACGCGTGTGCCGAGATCTTGGTGGACTTCCTAGACCGGATTCGGGAGGTCGAGGAACTCCCACTCGATGCCGAACTCGTCCGCCAGCTTGGCCGCGAGCGCGCGGACGCCTAACGTCTCCGTTGCATAGTGGCCCCCGGCCACGAAATGGATCGCGGCCTCCTTGGCGGCGTGCTTGGTCGGCTCGTCCGCCTCGCCGCTGACGAAGCAGTCGTATCCCTGCGCAGCGGCATCCGAGACGAAACCGGCGGCGCCTCCGGTCACGACGGCGACTCGCTCGATCTGCTCGGGTCCGTAGGAGAAGACCAGGGGCGGGCGGTCGAGCTTCTCCTGGACGCGCGTCGCGAACTCGCTGACCGGCATCGGCTCGTCGAGGGGACCGCCGTAGCCCCAGTCCGTGAACCGCCGCTCGCGCGTGACCCCCAGGGCGTCGGCGAGGAGCGCGTTGTTGCCGATCTCCGGATGGGCGTCGAGGGCCAGGTGGTAGGCCACGAGCGAGAGGTCTGCGTAGAAGAGCGCCTCGAGGCGCCCCCGCATGACGGCGCCGACCACGCGGGTGTCCTTCTCCCAGAAGAGACCATGGTGGACGATGACCATCTGCGCGCCGGCCTCGGCCGCCCGCTCGAAGAGCTCACGCGAGGCCGACACGCCGCAGGCGATCTTGCGAACCTCGGGCGCTCCTACGACCTGGAGGCCCATGGGGCCGTAATCTGGGTATGCGGCCGTGTCGAGGAAGTCATCTGCGAAGGCGACGATTTCGTCCCGCGAAGCCACGGCCCTAACCTAGCCGCTCGCTCGTTGACCAGCGTCAGCGGGGGAGTTAGAGTCGAGCCGCACTTTTCTCCCGGACCTCGGCCGGAGGCTGGCACGTATGGGTGCCATCGTGTGGGTTTTTCTGGGACTCCTGACGTTTGTCGTCCTCGGCCTCGCCTGGGCTCTCTTTCAGATCATGCGTCAGCAGGGCCGGCTCCTCCTGCGCCTCGAGTCGCTGGAGCGGCTCGGACCGGGGGCCGAGGTCGCTGGAAGCGTCGAGCCCAACGGTTCGCCGCGCCAAGAACGAGGCCTGTCGCTTGCGACTGTCGCCCCACCGTTTCGGCTCTCCGACCTGGATGGGAGGCTGGTCGCTCTCGAGGACTTCCGCGGCCACCGGGTGCTACTCGTCCACTGGGACACCGGCTGCGGTTTCTGCGACCAGATCGCCCCGGAGCTGGCGCGGCTCCAGGGTGATCTCCGTAAGAACAAGACCGAGCTCGTGCTGATCAGCTACGGCGATGCCGAGACGAACCGAAGCTTCGCGGAGGAGCACGGGCTCGACTGCGCAATCCTGCTTCAGCACGAGGGCGAACCCGTACAAGCCTTCGCGCACCTCGGGACGCCGGTCGCCTACCTCCTCGACGAGAAAGGACGCGTCGCGAAGCCGCTTGCACTCGGGGCCGACGAGGTCCCTCGGCTCGCGCGCGAAGCCGCCGGCAAGCGCGGGCGCCTCCAGAGCGAGCGATCGCTGGCCGAGAGCCGGATCGAGCGCGAAGGCCTCCCGGCCGGCACGCCGGCGCCGGCGTTTGCGCTGCCCGACATTAAAGGTGGCAGCGTCTCCCTCGACGATTACCTTGGCCGACGGGTCCTACTCGTTTTCAGCGATCCCGATTGCGGTCCCTGTGACGCGCTTCTGCCCGACCTTGTCCGGCTCCACGATCAGGCTGGCGACAGACTCGAGGTCGTTCTTGTCGGGCGTGGGAGCGTCGACGAGAACCGCCGCAAGGCCGCAGCGTACGCCATCGACTTCCCCTTAATCGTTCAGTCCGGCTGGAGGCTGTCCAAGGAGTACGGAATCTTCGCCACTCCCGTTGCCTTCCTGATCGATGAGGAGGGTCTCATTGCACGAGAGGTGGCCAAAGGAGGGCCCGAGATCCTGAGCCTGGCCCAGGGGGCGCTCGCGGCCGGGAGGGAGGCGCGTATGGCCTAACCGGAGGCTCCTTCGTGCTGCATGCGAAGGAGATCTGACTAGCGAGGAGGGTCGCTCCATGAGTGACGAGAGGTTCGACGAGCTCTCCAAGGCCATCGCGACGGCGGTTTCACGGCGCCAGGCTCTCAAGCTGACCCTGGCCGCCGCCGCCGGCGGAGCGCTTTCGCTGGTCGGTGCTCGGCAGGCAAAGGCAATTGCCCCGGGCCGATGCCGCAGAGTGGGCGTCATCTGTCGACAGGACTACGAGTGCTGCGACTTCTTCTGCAACCCGGCCACCGGCAGGTGTGCGTGCCGGACCGGGCAGAACTTCTGCAGGAGAACCAGGCGGTGCATCTCCTGTCCGCCGAACTCCACGTTCGACCCGGACACGTGCCAGTGCACGTGCAACGGAGACGCCAGTCCGTGCGACGGTGACTGCTGCGAGCCGGACGAGACCTGCTGCGTCGGGTTCTATGGAGGTCAGTGCTGCCCGCCGGGGATTGCGTGTTGCCCGGGCGGCTTCTGCGACTTCTACGGGTACGGCTGCTGAGCCGAGCTCCAAACGCAGGAAGGAGAGGGCCGCTTGAAAGCGGCCCTCTCGCTATTCGTAGCCCAGGTCGCGCAAGCGTTCGATCATGCGCGCTTCCTCTTCCATCGAGTAAACCGGCCGCTGGATGGGCGCGCGGGTCGCAACGGCCACCGGGACGCGCTCCGAGGTGATCACCGGATCGAGAATCTCGTCGAGTGGCGCCCCATCCAGATCGGCCGCGACACCGAGCAGGGCGAGCAGCGTTGCCGGAAGCCGCGTGATGTCGGCACCCTCCGGCATGTCGGCGGTGCGGATGCCTGGACCGGCCGCCGCGAGGATCCCCGTGCGGGCGTGCTGGCCCGAGAAGTGTCCGGACCCGCGGACGAGGAGGCGCTCGTGCCGCTCGAACACCGCGGGCCATTGCTGGTGCGACGACTCGACATGGACGCGCTCGTCGAACGGGAGGAGGACGAGCTCGGGCGCCTTCTCGTAGAAGGCCCCCCGATAGAGCTCCTCTTTCGTCCTCACTTCGAAGGCGGGCGCGTCCGTCTCGGGATGACGGATCGACGAGAGTGCGTCGGCGAGCTCCCGCGCGAACCCGGTGTCCTCGGCGGCGCGGGTGAGCTCGCCAAGGTAGATCTGGCCGCCGTAACCGAAGCAGTAGGCCTTCGTGGACGCGAAGTCGATCTCGGCGAACGGTGGTTCCTCGGCTTGTGGCTGGCGCCGCCGCGTGAGCAGGAAGCGCTCGTCGACCTCGGTCGCATCGGCCGCCGGCGTCGCGGAACCCGCCCGGTAACGGAGGTAGCCGGCCTGCTCGAGCCACCGGTTGGCACGAAACACCCAGTGCGTCGGCTTCATGCCGTGATCCGAGAGGATCATCACGGTGGGCTCCTCGCCCCAGAGCCACCGGGCCTGCTCCACGAGCTCGCCGCAGGCGCGATCGATCGCCTCGTATACCTGGATGAGCTCGTCGCCGGCGTCCTCTGGCGAATGAGCGGGATGCGTCGGGTCGAGGCGATGCCATGCCAGGTGCCCGGCGATGTCGGAGCTCATGAAATCGACGCAGAGGAGGCCGAGGTCGGGCTCGAGCTCGAGCGCGAGGAGGCAGACGTCGGCGATCTGACCGACGTGATCGACGAGCTTCTCGGCGAACGCTACGAAGTCCTCGCTCCAGCCGGTCGGGTGGTGGGCCGTCAGGAGATTCGG
>WNGF01011597.1_pt1 | contig 10282 bp, 13 predicted proteins | sample 5400641 | NCBI WGS metagenome assembly WNGF01 (sample SAMN13153371, study PRJNA577476) | soil metagenome | isolation source: 80 cm soil or saprolite under grassland replicate 2 | place: USA:California | collected 2016-06-15
TGGTCGAGAGCGCGCAGCTCTCCGTCAACGGCTGGAACTCCGTCATCAACATCGTCCTCAACGGCACCTTCTACTGCAGCAGCGCGGTCGGCAAGCGGATGATCGAGGCGAAGAGCGGCGGGTCGATCCTCAACGTCATCGCCAACTACGCCTGGACCGGCGCGCCGGGCGTCGTCCACTCCGCGAGTGCGAAGGCGGGCGTGCTGGCGATGACGCGGACGCTCGCGGTCGAGTGGGCGCGCTACAAGATCCGCGTCAACGCCATCGCGCCGGGGCCGGTACACACCGAGGGGGCCTCGAAGCGGCTCTTCCCCGACCCGATGATCGAGGAGGGGATCCGGCGCACGATCCCGCTGCGGCGCTTCGCGAATTTGGAAGAGGTCGCGAACGCGGCGGCGTATCTGCTCTCTGACTTCGCGTCGTACGTCACCGGCGAGGCCTTCGTCATCGACGGCGGGCAGTGGCTCTCCGGCGCCGACTACTGGGGCCGCATCAAGCAGATGGCGCCAAAATAGGGGGCAGGGCGCAGGGCGCTGGGCGCAGGAGAATGGACGGCGGCCTACTGCGCCCTGCCCCCTGCGCCCTGCCCCCTGAGGTAGTCGACCGCCACGTGCGCGAGCGCGCGCACGCCGAGACCGAGGCCGCTCTCGTCGACGTAGAAGCGCGGCGAGTGATTCGACGGCGCCTCTTCCGGCGTCTGATTCGGCGGCCGGATGCCGAGCCAGAAAAAGAGTCCCGGCACGTTCTGCTGGTAGAACGAGAAGTCCTCCGCGCCGAGCGTCGGATTCACGACCGCGGTGTTCTCGGCGCCCGCGACGCGGCGCAGCGTCGGCACGCTCTGCTCGGTCAGCGCGGGATCGTTGTACGTGATCGGATACCCGGCCGTGATCGCGACCTCCGCCTTCGCGCCGGCGGCCGCGGCGATGTCTTCGGCGGTCCGCTTGATCCGGACGTGGATGTCGTCGCGCATGGCCTTGTCGAGCGAGCGGATCGTGCCGAGCATCTCCACGTCGTCGGGGATGATGTTGTTGCGCACGCCGCCGTGGATCGCGCCGACCGTCACCACCGACGGCGCCAGCGTCGTGTCGAGCTGCCGGCTCGGGATCAGTTGCAGTCCGAGGACAATCTGCGACGCGACGACGATCGGGTCGATGCCGAGCCATGGATAGGCGCCGTGCGTCTGCTTCCCGTGGACTTTGATCTTGAAGGAGTCGACCGCGGCCATCATCCCGCCGGGACGCCAGGCAATCTCGCCGACCGGATACCGCGACGTCACGTGCAGCCCGAAGACGGCGTCGACTTTCGGATTCTTCAGCGCCCCCTCCTTGACCATCAGCGCCGCGCCCCCCTCCTCTCCCTCGGGCGCGCCCTCCTCGGCGGGCTGAAAGAGGAACACGACCGTGCCGGGGATCTCGTCGCGGACTTTCGAGAGCACTTCGGCGACGCCGAGGAGGATGGCCACGTGGGCGTCGTGCCCGCACGCGTGCATCACCCCGACTTCCTGGCCGTTGTACGTCGTCCGCACCATCGACTTGAACGGCACGTCGACCTGCTCGGTGACGGGAAGCGCGTCCATGTCGGCGCGCAGCGCAACGACGCGGCCGGGCTTCCCGCCGCGGAGCACGCCGACGACGCCGGTGTGCGCGATCGGCGTCTTCACCTCGATGCCGAGCGACTTCAGCTTGTCGGCGATGAGCTTCGATGTGCGCGTCTCGCGGTTACCGAGCTCGGGATGCTGGTGGATGTCGCGCCGGCAGGCGATCACCGATGGCTCGACCTGCTTCGCGAGCTCGTCGATGCGCTGATCGACCGTGGCGGCCGAGGCGGAGAGGGTGGTCATGAGGACTCCGATCGTGGCGAGGATGCGCATAGGAGCGGCGATTGTACCGATGACGGGCGCACGCTGTGCGCCCCTACCTCGTCACCGTCCCCCGCAGCGCCTCGGCCTTCTCGATCAGCTCGCCGAACCACTCCGCGAAATTCGGCTCGTCCTTCTCGATGGCCAGCGCGCGCGTCTTCTCGGCCATCTCCAGGAACTGGTCGATGAACGTGCGGAGATCCTCGCCGACGCCGAGGAGCAGGAGCGTCGTCGACTGGTCCTCGATGGCCTTGAACGCCTGCAGCGCCTGCGCGTACTCGTTCGCGAAGTAGGTGAAGTTCTCGCGGGTGTCGTCGGGGCGATCGTCGCTCATGGCAGCCGGCCCTGCCTTATTTTTGCGGATTCTGCGCCAGCGCATGCAGGTCGTCGATCGAGCGGGCGACGCCGGAGCGCACCACCCAGCGCACCTTGCGGAAATTCGCCACGTCGGCCGAGGGATCGCCGCCGAGGAGCACGAGGTCAGCGTCCTTTCCCTTCTCGATCGTGCCGACGCGCTTGTCGAGCCCCATCGCGCGCGACGCGATCGCCGTCGACGAGACGATCACCTGCATCGGCGTCATCCCCGCCTTCTGCATCGCTTCCATCTCGGCATAGATGGCCGGGCCGTGCAGCGTCAGCGGGTTGCCCGCGTCGGTGCCGGTGGCGATCGAAACGCCGGCGTCGGAAAGTTTTTTCAGATTCGCGGTCGACACCGATGCGATGCGGGCGATGCGCTTGTCCATGCCTTCGAGCCGCGCGGCGGCCACGAGCGACGGATCGAGCGTGGCGGTCTCGGCGACCTTGGCCAGCGTGGCGCGGTCGACGCAGCCGTTCGGGTCGTCGACCGCCGGCGGCTTGCGGTCGGCCACGCCGTGCATCATCCGCCCGTAACCGCCGACGACCGTCAGCGTCGGGATCACGATCGCGCCGTTCTTCTTCGCCAGGCCGATGAGCTCGTCGTCGACCGGCAGATCGTCGACATTGTGGACCAGCACGTTCGCCCCAGCGCGCAGCGCCGCCTTCGCCTCGGCCAGCCCGGTGGCGTGCACGATCAGCGGCAGCTTGTTCTTGTGGGCCTCGTCGGCCGCGGCCGCAACCGCGGGCGCCAACCCCTCGACGGTGAGATCGGGCGGCCGGACGATCCACCAGACCTTGACCGCGTGCGCACCCTGCGCGACGAGGTACTTCACGCCGTCGCGAGCAGACTTCTCGTCCTTCAGCACGATGAACTGCCGTTCCGCGGGGAGGTTCAGCCAGTGATCGAGTGTGGAAAGGAGCGGGCCGGCCGCCTCGACGTGCGGGACGCTCGTGTTGTTCTCGAAGCGGTCGCGCAGGCCGATCGTCCACATGTAGCCGCCGACGTCCCACACCGACGTGACGCCGGAGCAGACGTATGAGCGGCCGTAGCGCTCCGGATCGCGGCGGTTCTCCGCGATGGTCTGCTCGTACGGGTGCGTGCCGCGGACGTCGATGGAGTCGGGCCGCCCGTCGGCCCATCCGGTCTGCGAGAAGTGGACGTGCGCGTCGATGAGCCCCGGCGTGACCCACATCCCTTTCGCGTCGACGACGTCGATCCCCTCGGGGACTTTGCACGCGCCGGCGCAGTCGATCTTGCCGTCGCGGATGACGATGGTGGCGTTCGGCATGGGGGCGCCGCCGCGGCCGTCGATGAGCGTGGCGCCGACGATAGCGCGCGGCGGCGCGGGCGTGACGGGCGGCGTGTCGACCGCGCCGGTGACAGCGATCTTCCAGCCGTCCGGCGTCTTCACGAAGAGCCGCTCGGAGATGCCGCTGTGCTCCTCGGCGCCGTAGCGGACGCGGTAGCGGTACGTGCCGTAGACCCAGCCGGGCTGCAGCGGCGTGAGGTGAATGTCGCTTCCCTCGATGAGGTCGGGCCACTGCGCGCCGGCGCCCTTCGCGAAGTCGTCGTAGCCGGTGGTGAAGCCGGTCGGGCCGCCGCGCACGAGGAGGTCGCTGTGCAGGTAGTAGGAGAGGTACTTGTCGCGATTGTGCTCGCGGATCGCCGCAAGGTTGCCTTCGAACACGGCGCGCGCGTCGGAAAGATCATCGGCGAGCGCAGGGAGAGCCAGCAAAAGAAGGCAGATGATTCGCATGGCCGGTGAGCGTAGGTCAGAGGAGGCCCGTATGGCAATCGAATGGAAGACGGACGCGGACGAGGCGCTGGCGGACGCGAAGAGCGCGAACAAACCGCTGCTGCTCGATTTCACCGCCGCGCCGATGTGAGGGGGATGCGCTCGGCTGGAAGCCGAGGTGTATCCCGATCCGGAGGTCAGCGACTTCATCTCCGGCAACTTCATCCCGGTGCGCTTCGACGTGCGCAAGGACCCGCAGCCGATGGAGCGCTTCGGCGCGAACTGGACGCCGACGATCCTGATCCTCGACAGCGACGGCGTGGAGCGCCATCGTATCGAGGGCTTCCTTCCGAAGGACGATTTCCTCGCCCAACTGAAGCTCGGCCTCGCGCACGCGGCGTTCGTGGCCAAGCGCTTCGACGAGGCGGAGCGGCGCTTCCGGGAGATCGTCGAGCAGCACCCGAACAGCGATTCGGCGCCCGAGGCGCAGTATTGGGCGGGCGTGTCGAAGTACAAAGGGACGGGGAACGGCGCCGCGCTCGGCGAGACGGCCCAGGCGTTCCAGCAGCGCTACGGGGACTCGACGTGGGCGAAGAAGGCCAGCGTCTGGGCGGCGTGATGTGGAGTGCGCCGGCCGTGCCGGCGCTCTGACAGCGGCGGCATGGCCGCCGCACTCCACGGCGTAAGCCGGTGTCATTCAGAGCCGCGGAGACGGCGAAGAATCCCCTCGGCGGCGGGGGTCCCTCGCTGCGCTCGGGATGACACGAGTGCGTCATCGCCGACAGATCTCCGTCGGCATCATCGTCGCTGCGTTGCAACAGCGAATGAACCAGCTCTCGCGTGGTTGAGCACGGCGCGTGCTTATAATCGATTGCGATGGTGTTTTTGGAAGCGCAAGGTCTCTCGAAGACCTACCGGAACGCCGAAGTCCCGGTGAGCGTCTTCGAGAACCTGACGATGTCGGTTCGAAGCGGCGAGATGCTGGCCGTGGTCGGGCCCTCGGGCATCGGCAAGTCGACGCTGCTCCATCTCCTCGGCGGACTCGATCGCCCCGACCGCGGCAAGATCACGGTCGCCGACCGCGAGCTCACCACCATGACGAACGACGATCTGGCGCGCTGGCGCAACCGCTCCGTCGGCTTCGTCTTCCAGTTCCACCACCTCCTGCCCGAGTTCAGCGCCGTGGAGAACGTGGCCATGCCCGGATGGATCGGAAGAGTCGACCGGGAGGAGGCGTTACACCGCGCGTCTTCGTTGCTTTCAGAATTGGGACTCGATTCGAGAGCTCGACACTTTCCGAACCAGCTTTCCGGCGGCGAACAACAGCGCGTGGCCATCGCGCGCGCGCTCCTGACCAACCCTCAGGTCTTCCTCGCCGACGAGCCGACCGGCAACCTCGATCTCGAAACCAGCGAACGGGTCTTCGATCTGATGCGAGAATGTCACAGGAAGAGAGGTCTGACCTCGGTCATCGTCACGCACAACCCGGAGCTCGCGAGTCGCTGTGACCGCATCTTCGAGATGAAGCAGCGATAAAATCCATCATGTTCGAAAAATACAACGAGAAAGCACGCCGCGCCCTCTTCTTCGCCCGCTACGAAGCATCCAAGCTGGGCTCACGCGTCATCGAGTCGGAGCACATCCTGCTCGGCGTCCTGCGCGAAGGCGAGGAGATCATCAAGGAGATCTTCTCCCGCTTCAACGTGAAACCCGAGCAGATCCGCCGTGAAGTCGAGGGCGACCGGCTCTTCGTCGACCGCATCTCCTCCTCGGCCGAGCTCCCCCTCTCCGAAGAATCGAAAAAGATCCTCGCCTACGCCGCGCACGAGGCCGAGTCGATGCTCCACCAGTACGTCGGCACCGAGCACCTCCTCATCGGCATCCTCCGCGTGGAGTCGTCGACCGCCGCGCGCATCCTCACCGCCAAGGGCCTCAACGTCTACGGCGTGCGCGAGGAGACGATCTCGATCCTGAAGGAGCGCGAGGCCGACAAGCAGAAAAAAGAGCTCCCCTTCCTGGCCGAGTACGCGCGCGACCTGACGGCCATGGCGCACCAGGCCCAGTTCGACCCGCTCATCGGACGCGAGAAGGAAGTGGAGCGGATCATCCAGATCCTCTCCCGCCGCACCAAGAACAACCCGATCCTCCTCGGCGAGCCGGGCGTCGGCAAGACCGCCATCGTCGAGGGGCTGGCGCAGCGCATCGTCGACGGCAACGTGCCGCTCTTCATCGCCAACAAGCGCATCCTCTCGCTCGACCTCTCCCTCATCGTGGCCGGCACGAAGTACCGCGGCCAGTTCGAAGAGCGGTTGAAGGGGATCATCAAAGAGCTCAAAGAGAACACCGATATCATCATCTTCATCGACGAGATCCACTCGCTGATCGGGGCCGGCTCCGCGGAGGGCTCGCTCGACGCGGCCAACATCCTCAAGCCGGCGCTGTCGCGCGGCGAGATCTCCTGTATCGGCGCGACGACGATCCGCGAGTACCGCCGCTACATCGAGAAGGACCGCTCGCTGCTCCGCCGCTTCCAGGCCATCAACGTCGCTCCTCCGAACGAGGACGAGACCCTGCAGATCCTCGAGGGCGTGAAGGAGCGCTACGAGGCCTTTCACAAGGTCAAGTACAGCGACACCGCCATCCGCAGCGCGGTCTACCAGTCCAACCGCTACATCACCGATCGCTTCTTCCCCGACAAGGCCATCGACATCCTCGACGAGGCCGGCGCGAAGGTGAAGCTGCGCCGCGTGGCCGACACGCAGAACCTGCGGCGGCTCGAGGCGGAGATCCGCTCGATCGTCAAGGAGATGAAGAAGGCCATCTCCGACAAGGACTTCGAGAAGGCCGTGTTTCTGCGCGAGCGCGAGATCGAGCTGAAGGAAGAGATCGAGCGCTTCAAGGCCGAGCGCGAGTCGGTCGGCGAAGAGATGATGGAGGTGACGAAGAAGGACGTCGAGGAGATCATCAGCTCATGGACCGACATCCCCGTCACGTCGATCGAGGCCGACGAGGCCGCGAAGCTGATCAACATGGAAGAGACGCTGATGCGGCGCATCGTCGGGCAGGACAAGGCCATCAAGGCCATCTCCCGCGCCATCCGCCGCTCCCGCCTCGGCGTGGCCTCGCCGAACCGGCCGATGGGATCGTTCATCTTCCTCGGCTCCTCGGGCGTCGGAAAAACGGAGGTGGCCCGGCGCCTGGCCGAGTTCCTCTTCGGCTCGCAGAAGCACCTCATCCGCTTCGACATGTCGGAGTACATGGAGAAGCACGCCGTGTCGAAGCTCATCGGCTCGCCGCCGGGCTACGTCGGGCACGAGGAGGGGGGCCAGCTCACCGAGCGCGTCCGCCGCAATCCATACTCGGTGGTGCTGCTCGACGAGATCGAGAAGGCCCACCCCGACATCGCCAACATCCTGCTGCAGATTCTCGAGGACGGGATCCTGACCGACTCGCTCGGCAATCAGGTCGACTTCCGCAACACGCTGATCATCATGACCAGCAACCTCGGCACGCGCTTCCTGACCACGAAGGGGCACATGGGCTTCCGCGAGAAGACGGCCGAGGGGGACCAGAAGTCGGCCGAGCAGATGATCCACCAGGAGCTGAAGAAGGAGTTCTCGCCCGAGTTCATCAACCGCATCGACGACATCATCATCTTCAACCCGCTGACGAGGACCGAGCTGCGCCAGATCTGCCAGCTCCTCGTCGACGACGTGAACATCGCCCTCATCCACCACAACGTGCAGATCGGCGTCGACGAGTCGGTCATCGACTGGCTGCTGAAGAAAGCGGAGGAGGAGGCGAACTCCGGAGCCCGCCCGCTCCGCCGCTCGATCCAGCGCCACATCGAGGACGAGCTGTCGGAGTTCATGATCCGCCACAAGGACAGCGTGCCGGAGCACATCGACTTCACGATGAACGGCGACGAAGTGCTGCTGCTGCCGCACAGCGTGGAAGAGCTGACGTCGTAGCCTTTCGTCATCCTGAGATGCCATGGCCTCTCAGGATGACGTGGCCTCACCTCTTGGCGATCTTCACCATCTTGTGCGCGTCGCCCATCTCCCGGGCCACGCGCACGGCGTCGATGTCCACCCGGACCAGCGTCGTGTCGCCGTCGCCGTGATCGTGCGCGACGATGATGAGCTCCACGCGATTCCCGCTCGGCCGCGCGTAGATGAATGCCCACTCGCCGTTGCGCGAACGCGCCCGCACGAGCGGCGCGAAGCCGCGCGGGACCTCGCGCGCCACGATCCGTTCGATCTCCACGCCGTCGAGGCCGCGCCGCGGCCCCTCGTAGACGGCGAGCTGGAAGTCGTGCACCCCCTCGGGATGCGCGACCCAGGTGGCCAGGCGGACCAGGCCGAGCAACGGGATGTACGTCGGCCTGCCGAGGCGCGCCGTGAGGGCGCGCTCGATCGAGCCGAAGTCGGCGTAGAGCGGTGCGGCGAACGCCACGATCAGGATGGCGAAGAGTGCGCGCTTATTCATGATTCTTGTCCTTCGATTTCGACTTCGACACATGGGGCACGCCGAAGTTGCCCTCCAGCATGCTCAGCTTCTCGATGTCGATCGGCCCGACGATGTTCACCACCGTCAGCTCGCGCGGCTCCGCGGAGATGATCAGCATTCCAATGGGTTGGTCGCCGCGCGTGTCGATGTAGATCTCCGAGCTCTCGCGGTGCCGGCTGCGGACGTCGACGATCTTCTTCCACGACGTCCCGAGCTGCGCGCGCACGCGGTCGATCACGGCGCGGTCGTACTCCCCCTCCTTGTCGAATGAGTAACTGCGGACATAGATCCCCTCGAGCTTCTGCACGACGTCGCGCGCGGCGCGCTCCTCGGGGTCACCGTTGCTGAGGAACTTCGAGGCGAGCCTGAGCATCGAGCCGTCGAGCGTGACGTCGACGACCTCGGAGGCCTTCTCGCTGAGACCGGGGAAGTCGAGATTGATCCGCTGCGCCGACAGGGGCGCCGCGATGGCGAGAACGGACAGGATCAGGATGAGCTTTTTCATTCGATTCACCTCGTCGAGATTTCGTTGATGTGAGCGCGCGCGCCGTGGAGCTTCGCGCCGGTGATGTGAAGGGCGGCGAGCATCTGCTGCTTGGCCCGGACGATGCGCACCGCCTCGCTGCCACCGGCGATGGCGAGGAGGAGCGCCGCCGCGGCGACGGCGCGCCAGGGTCTCCGTGTCATTCCGAGCGGAGCGAGGAATCCCGTGCGGCGGGGGATGCCTCGCTGTGCTCGGCATGACAGCAGCACGCGCTCCGTGAATCCGGGCGGGGGTTCTTTTCGCCGCAACGCCGCTTTCAATTCGTTATCCATGCGATTCCTCCAGCTTGCGCCGCAGCGCCTGCAAGGCGCGGTGGAGCTGACTCTTGACCGTGTTCACGCGCATCCCCACGATGCGGCTGATCTCCAACGGGCCGAGCTCTTCCTGATATCGCAGCGTGACGACGAGGCGCTGCATCTCCGGCAATGTCGTGACGAGGCGCCGCAAGGTGCGGCCGAGCAGCGGGTCGGCCGCGCGGTCGATGGCGGCGAGCTCCAGCACGTCGTCGAGCGGCACGGCCCGCAGGCGCGAGCGCCGCACCTCGTCGATGCAGCGCCGCGTCGTCACCTGACGCAGCCAGTGCACCAAGTGCGTCGCCGACGAGATCGACTCGAGGTTGCGGTAGAGCTGCAGGAAGATGTCCTGCGCGACGTCCGCGGCGCGGTCGCGGTCGCCGAAGAAGTGGAAGGCGATGCTGAAGACCATCGCCTGATGCGCGGCCACGAGCTGCCCGAACGCGTCGTGGTCGCCGCCCAGCGACGACCAGCTATCGCCCGTCGTGTTGTCGACGCTCGAGCCGTATTGCCATCCACAGCGACGTGTACGCAGCCCCGGCAACGTGGCCGTCACCGCTCCCGAATGTTTGGGCACGAAGCGCGGTCGTTCAGCACGGCCGCGAATAGCACTCCGTTCGACGGCGTCACCTCCGCCGGCCAGCTCCTCGGCGCGGTGACGATGTTCCTGATCGGCTGGTGGAGCTACCAGGCCGCGGAGAAGTTCGCGTCGGTGGCGTCGACGGACACGGCGGACCAGCGCCTGCTGATGGACGGCTTCTCGCTGCTGCGGCGGGTGTTTCTGCTGCAGGGAGTCTCGTCTTCCTCGTGCTGGCGTTGATCGCGGTCATGATCGTGGGCGCGACGGTGGCGATGCTCGCGCGCTGACGCCGCACCTCAATGCGCGATCACGCGCTTGAGGAATTCCGACGTAACTCCACTGATCACCTCATCCCGCGTGAAGCCCTGCTTCGTCAGAGCGTCGATGAGGTGATTCGCGAACACG
>WNGF01044952.1_pt1 | contig 10278 bp, 9 predicted proteins | sample 5400641 | NCBI WGS metagenome assembly WNGF01 (sample SAMN13153371, study PRJNA577476) | soil metagenome | isolation source: 80 cm soil or saprolite under grassland replicate 2 | place: USA:California | collected 2016-06-15
GTGTGGGCCAGCGCGCGGCCCGAGATCATCGGCACGGCGACGCCGCACGCGGCGGCCACGGGCGCGATGACCAGGCTGGTCTTGTCGCCGACGCCGCCGGTCGAATGTTTGTCGACTTTCGGCTCGGCCACATGATCATGCGTGAGCGTGACGCCGGAGTAGAGCATCTCTTCGACCAGCGCCCGCGTTTCGGCCTCACTCATCCCGTTCAGGAAAGCGGCCATCAACCACGCGGCCATCTGGTAATCGGGGATCTCGTCGCGCGTGTAGCCGCGGATCAGGAATGCGATCTCGTCGCGCGTCAACTCCTTGCGGTCGCGTTTTTTTTCAATCAGGTCTTGTGGTCGCATAATTGAGCCGGATCAGTACCGCGAGCGGTAGCGAGCGGGTCTTTATTCAGGCGCCCGCTCGCTACCGCTCGCGGTACTGATCCGATCCGGTCTTGTAGTCGCATATATCAAAGCCGGAAGCTCGCGGATGTGCGCGAGCCTGATAAATTCTCTGCCCGCGAGCTCTTCTTCCGGCACGATTTCGTGCTCCCATGTGGTCTCGTAAGGAATGTGAACCGCGCGGCCGCCCATTTCGATCACGGGCAGGACGTCCGACCTGATCGAATTGCCGACCATCAGGAAGCGATCAGGCGAGATCTCGTGCCTGGCGACGATGGATTGATAGGTCTCTCTGATTTTGACGGGGACGATTTCGATCTTGCCGAAATGGCCTGACAGCCCCGAACGAGCGATCTTGGCCTGCTGCTCGAAGAGGTCGCCCTTGGTGATCAGCATCAACTCGTGCGAGGCGGCGAGCGTCGTGAGCGTCTCTTCGACGCCGTCGAGGAGTTCGACCGGGGCTTTGAACATCTCGCGGGTCAGTTCGATGATCTGGCCTATCTCGGCGCCGCTGATACGCCCTTCGGTCAATTCGATCGCCGTTTCGATCATCGAGAGCGTGAACCCTTTGATGCCGTAGCCGTAATGCTCGAGGTTGCGGATTTCGGTCTCGTACATCCGGCGCTCTATCCACTCCTGGTCGTGATAATGCGCGAGGATGTCGAGGACCTGCCGCTGCGCGCCGCGATAGATCGGCTCGTTGTGCCACAGCGTGTCGTCCGCGTCGAATGCGATTACGTCGAACATAAGATAATCGTGGGACAGACTTTAATCTGTCCGTCCTCAATTCATGCTACGGACAGACTAAAGTCTGTCCCACTATGAGCGCAACCGCCTGCGCCGCAATCGCTTCGCCTCGCCCTATCGCGTCAAGCCCTTCATTCGTTTTCGCTTTAATGTTGATCTGCGACTCGCTAATTTTCATCGCTTCGGCGAGCCTCACTTTCATTTCGGAAATGTGCGGCGCCATCTTCGGGCGTTCGGCCAGGATAGTCGCGTCGACGTTGGCGATCTCGAACCCGCGCTCTTCGAGCAGGCCGCGGACGTGGCGCAGAAAGACGAGGCTGTCGGCGCCGGCCCACCGCGGGTCGCGGTCGGAGAAATGCGAGCCGATGTCGCCGAGCGCGGACGCGCCGAGTAGCGCGTCAGTGATCGCGTGCGTCAGGCTGTCACCGTCGGAATGGCCGAGCAGTCCGCGATCGTATGGGATTTCGACCCCGCCGAGGATCAGCTTACGTCCTTCGACCAGGCGGTGGATGTCATTTCCTATACCTACTCGAAACTGACTCATATTTCATATTTCATATGCCATATTTCATATGAAATATGGCTGGTTATGCTTCGGAATTTTTGTTTATGCGCCTAAAAGTCTCTCGGCCAGGATCAAATCTTCCGGCGTGGTGATCTTGATGTTGTTCGCCATGCCTTCGACGACGGCCACAGGAACCCCGAGACGTTCGACAAGGAACGAGTCGTCGGTCGCCAGCGCCGGCGGCAGGTCAGCGGCGCGGGCCTCCTCGTTAGCCCGCATCAGCAAATCGTAGCGGAACGCCTGCGGTGTCTGGGCGCGCCAGATGCGGCGGCGGTCGAGTGTGCGCCGGATCAGCCCGTCTTCGACCTCCTTGATCGTGTCCGTCGCGGGCAGCGCCAGGATCGCCGCGCCGATCTTGCGCGCTTGGGCGATGACGGCGGAAATTCGCTCCGGCGTGACGAACGGACGCACGGCGTCGTGAACGGCCGCGATTTCCGGTCGAAATTCTCTCGCCGCTTCCAGCGCGTTCAATATCGAATCGCTGCGCTCGGCGCCGCCGGCGGCGAGGCGAACCGGTTTTCGGATTTTGTGGGCGCAAAGCGCTCGCTCAAACCGCTCGACCTCTTCCTGCCGCAACGCGACGACGATTGCCCCTATTTCTTCACATTCGTCGAACTTCCTCAACGTGTGAACGATGATCGGCGCGCCCGCGATCTCGATGAATTGTTTCGGGGTTTGCCCGCCGAATCTGCTGCCGCTGCCGGCGGCGGGAATGATTGCTACGTTCATAAAGCAGTGGGCAGTGAGCAGCAGGCAGTGGGTAGTGGGCAGTGGGTAGTGGGTAGTTACATTTGCCATTCACTGCCCACTACCCACTGCCCACTATCCACTGCCTGCTGTCCACTGGTTCAGTCAACCGACGGAGCCGGCGCCGTGATCGGACGCGGCTGGCGGTCGCGGTAATCGCCCCTCGCGTCGCGCACTTCCGGCTTCTGGTCTTCGACGCGTCCGAAGATCATTTTGCCCGCCGTGGTCTGCAGGACGCTGGTTACGACCATATCGACATTTTTACCGATAAGGCGGCGCGCGTTGTCGACCACGACCATCGTGCCGTCGTCCAGATAGGCCACGCCCTGGTTGTACTCTTTGCCTTCCTTGAGAATGAAGACCCTCATTATCTCGCCGGGCAGCACGACGGGCTTGAGCGCGTTGGCCAGCTCGTTGATGTTGAGCACTTCGACGCCGCGCAGGTGGGCGACCTTATTGAGATTGAAGTCGTTGGTCACTATGGGCGCGTTGAGTTGTTTGCCGAGTTCGATCAGCTTCAAGTCGACCTCGCGCACGTTAGGGAAATCGGCTTCGTAAATTTGCACGTCGAGGTTGCTGTTTTTCTGGATGCGCTGAAGGATGTCCAGTCCGCGCCGGCCCCGGTTGCGCTTGGCGGAATCGGACGAGTCGGCGATCTGTTGCAACTCGCGCAGGACGAATTGCGGGATGAGAATCGTGCCGCCCATAAAACCGGCCTCGGCGATGTCGGCGACGCGCCCGTCAATGATCACGCTGGTGTCGAGAATCTTGTAGCTCTGCTTTGTCCCGCGGTCGATCAGGATGCCGCCGAGCGCCGAGAGGTCAAGGTAGTCGCCTTTGGCCGCGCCGACCAGCAACCCGACGTAGGCCATGAAGAGCGTGAGCGTCAAGGTCAAAAAGGATTTGATCGGCTGATCCCAGTGCTGCGCGGTGATCAGGAACCCGATCAGCGTTGAGCCAATGATGCCGAGGATCGAGCCTGCCGCCGCCCCGATCAGGGTCTTCAACGAGGCCCGCCGGATTCGCAGCTCGAAGAAGATTATCCCGCTCGCCAACAACGCGCCGGCGATCGCCGATAGCGACCTCGCCCCGCCGGGGATTTCCAGCTCCCTACCCAAGGATTCGGGGACTGGCTGAATCAGGTAGCCGGCGATGATGAAAATGACGATGAATACTGAACGGATCAAAATTATATCGGCTTGCATAAAACATAAGACTTTCTGTTAAGTTCGAACGGTCCCCCAAAAATGAGACTCAAAGATTGTGATATGAAAGATGCGGGAGGAGCGATCGTCCGATTCGTGAATGAGCAAAAATTTGTGTGGAAAATCTCTGAACGCGGGCGCGATTCTAACACGAGAGTTTGAAGAGTGGGAGCGAGTTTGCGGAAAGAGCCGTCGCGTTTTTCGTTGGACGAGTAGAATCCGAGGACGTATTGGGTGCGCAACCGTTCGGCGAGATCGGTGAAGGTCCGGTCGAGTTCTTTCAGCGACGCCTCATCGGACTCTTCGCCAGGCCGCCGCCCGTCGGAGAGCCTGGGTTTGAACAATTCGCCGCCGGTCTCTTTGGTCAGTGACTCGAGAGCGCGTTCGGCTGCCAGGTCGCGCAGGTTCTCAGAAGGCCACGGATTGCCTGTGAAGATGGCGAAGATGACCGAGTCGGATTTTTGCGCCCGGGCCAGAGATTCGAGCAATCCCTTGCCGCTAGTGGTGTCGCCGCCGTCCGAAACGATGACGATCACGCGGCGGCCTTCGGCGGGCTTGAGATAGTCGGAGGCCAGGTAAATGGCGTCGTAAAGCGACGTCGCGCCCTGCGCCTTGAGCTGGCGCGTGGCGTCCACCAGGAGCGGGATCTTATTGGTGAACTCCTGCAAAACGACCACGTCGGTAGAGACCGAAAAGACGGCGGCGCGGTCCTGCGGGCGGATCACGCGCTCGAAAAAACGCGCGGCCGCGCGGCGCTCGAAACTGAGTCGCTGGAGGACGCTATAACTGGTGTCGAAAAGCATGACCATCTTCAGCGGCTGGTCGGCGTTGCGGGAGAAGTTGGCGACCTCCTGCGGCGCGCCGTCTTCGAGGATTTCGAAATCTTCCGGCTTCAGATCGAGCGAGGCGTTCAGCGGTCTTCCGCCGACGGTCACGACCACGTTGACCAGGTCGCTGTTGATGCGAATTATGTCGCCGCTGTCTTCCCCTGATTTTTGCGGAGGGTTTTCGGGCAGGCGGATTTTCGGAGTAGGGCCAGGATTTTTGCGCTTATCAGTCTTCCGCTCCTTCGGATCGGGCTGCGGGCCGCGCCCGCTTTGGCTGAAGGCCGATTGAAGCGACGACAAAATGAAAGCCCCGGCCGCAAGTAGAAGCGCCGTCGGAAAAAAGACTCTGCGGAACCTTGTCATCTGTCGATCCTATGGAAAATCATTATGAATGGGACTTATAGGACCTCCTATAAGTCCTATGAGTCCTATGAGTCCCATTCATGTTCTCCGATCCGCGCCAGCCAATCGTTGAACGCTTTCAACCCGCGCTCAGCCTGAAAATGACGGCGGTCGGCTTTGCGTTTCAATCGCTTTCTCAATTCCGGTTCGATCGGCGGCAACAGCGCGAAGGTTGTATTGGCCGGCTGGAAATTCTTCGCGTCGGCGTTGGCCATATAAAAGGTCAACGACCCGGTGGCCGATTCTCGTGGCGGCGCCGATGGGTCAAACCCGCGAGCCAGCCGCGCCGCGTTCATCCCGGCTATCATCCCGGTCGCCATCGCCTCGGTGTAGCCTTCGATGCCCGAAATCTGGCCCGCAAAAAGAACGCGCGGATGCTCGCGCATTTGCAGCGTTTCGCGCAAAAGTTTCGGCGAACAGATGTACGTGTTCCGGTGCATCTGGCCGAAGCGGATGAATTCGGCGTTCTCCAACCCGGGTATCATCCGCAGAATACGCCCCTGGGCGCCGTATTTGATGTGGCACTGGAACCCGACGATGTTGTAAGCGCCAGCCATCAGATTCTCCAACCGCAGTTGCACACAGGCGTAAGGCTCCCGCCCCGTGCGCGGATCGACGAGCCCGACCGGCTTCATCGGCCCGAAGCGCAGAGTGTCGCGCCCGCGCCTCGCTATCTCTTCTATCGGCAAACAGCCCTCGAAGAACTTCTCTTCATCCTCAGCCACGTCGCCCATGCCCTCGTGCGGCTTGACTTTCTCCGCCGACACCAGCGCGTCATAAAACCGGTCGTACTCCTCCTTCGACATCGGACAGTTGACGTAATCGTCGCCTCCCTTGCCGTAGCGCGCCGCCCTGAAGACGACGTCGTAATCGATCGTTTCGCCGTCGACGATCGGCGAAATCGCGTCGAAGAAATAAAGGTCGCGCTCGCCGGTTAATCGGCCGATCGCCTCGACCAGAGATGGCGAAGCGAGCGGCCCCGCCGCGATCACCGTGATCTCGTCAGGCCTGTCAGCGCGGATGGTCGCAACCTCTTCGCGGCGCAGCTCGACGTTCGGATGATTTGATAAGGTCTCGGTCACGAGGGCCGAAAATTTTTCACGATCCACGGCGAGCGCGCCGCCCGCCGGCACGGCCACCTCTCTGGCCAAACGCAACAGCAGCGAGCCGCCCGCGCGCAATTCGTCCTTCAGCAACCTCGGCGCCGTGTTGGCCTCGTCGGATTTGAGCGAGTTGCTGCAGACCAGCTCGGCCAGGGCGCCGGTGCGATGCGCGCCCGTGGTCCGATTCGGACGCATTTCAAAAAGCCGGACGCGCAAGCCGCGCCGCGCCGCCTGCCACGCGGCTTCGGAACCGGCCAATCCGCCCCCGACAATGTTGATGAAACCGTCGCTATTCATTGTTGAAACTTGATGTGGTCCGCGGCGGAGATAATATCAAATCTGAAGGCGCGGCGCAGTGGGACAGACTTTAGTCTGTCCCACTTAACTAAATCGGGGATGCGCGCACTGAGCGCATCCCCGACGTTTAAACCTCCGAAATTTTCAGCGCCTACTTATAGCTCAGGCAGCCTTCGGGCTGATGTATTGGTCATAATGGCGCGCCGGTTCCGGGAATGTGACCTCCAGATCGATCATCTCCATCGCCTCTATGTAGACGCGATCCAGATTCTCCGGATCGAATCCATTCCTTTGGCATGCCGCGACATGGCGACGCACAATCGCATCCACCTTCTCCTTCTTTTTCTTAGGCAACTTGTTTATCATCTTCAACGTGTCACTTGATATTTTCACCATTAGCATCGTCCTCCTTTCCTGTATCTTAAGTTAATCTTCTTATTAAACTCCCGCCGACGAAATGGGATCTCGTCAAGCGGGTAGTTCATCCCAGCTATCGCGCGCGCCGCCGCCGGCGCCGCGATGAACGTGAATATACAGATTGCCCGTAATTTGCCAACAAAAAAGTACTTCCGAGCCAATTATTTTTTGTTTAAGCCGGCGCCCCGCGTAACTGCGCTATGATTCACGTATACTCCGCTCATGGCCGATTGTCGGCAGTATATAAGACGCCGGCCGTCGGGTCTGTCCGTCAAGTTACAGCGCGCGCGTTTTCCGATGTTAAGCGCAATACCCTTTGCTGACGCTCGCGGCGCCGTTAAAATTTTCAACCCGTCTTGACGCCTCCGAAACGGCTAAGGCAGACTCATCTCCGCTCAGATCAAGGAACCAATTATGTCAGGAATCGCCCCGATTAAATTTGTCGCTATTGGTGGAGGCACAGGGCTTTCGACCCTGCTGAAAGGTCTGAAACCTTATATCGCGCCTCCGATCCCAGACGGTCTCTCGAACGCGGTGGCGCTCGCAGAGCAACCCAAGAGGACCGAGAGGGCCGAGACCGGCTCTCGAATTTCGTTGACCGCGATCGTCACTGTGACTGACGACGGTAAAAGCTCCGGGCGTTTGCGTGGCGAGTTCTCGGTCTTGCCGCCGGGCGACATTCGCAATTGTCTGGTAGCGCTGGCCGACGAAGATCATCTCATCACCCAGCTCTTCCGCCATCGCTTTCCCGGCAACGGGGCGATCGGCGGCCATTCGCTCGGCAATCTGATCATATTGGCGCTCAACCAGATGGGCGGGTCCTTTCTTCAAGCGATCGATCAGGCCAGGGCGATGTTGGGCATCACGGCCCGCGTGCTGCCTTCGACGCTCGACGGCGTAGATCTGGTGGCGCAGGTGGGCGGAAAGCTTGTCCGCGGCCAGGTGGCCATCAAATCGCAGAACGCGCCGATCCGCGAGTTGACGATCTCGCCTCCCGACGCGCGCGCCCTCGACGAAGCGGTCGAGGCGATACTCGACGCAGACCTGATCACGCTCGGCCCGGGGTCGCTCTTCACCAGCGTCATAGCCAACCTGCTCGTCCGCGGCATCGCCGAAGCGCTCACCCGGTCGAAAGCGAAGAAGATTTACGTTTGCAACGCGATGACCGAGTTTGACGAAACCGATGGGATGACCGCCCTGGATCACGTCAAACATCTGCTCGCTTACGCGCCGAAGATCAAGTTGGATTATGCGCTCTTCAATTCCGCGCCGATTTCGGCCGAGATGCTCGAACGCTACGCGGCTGAAAAGGCCGTCGAACTCAAGCCGCCGGACGCGCCAAATGCCGAGGATTCGGCGTCCCGCGACTCCGGCGCCATTCAATTCATCTCCCTCCCGCTCATTTCGGAATCGCGGGCTGTGCGCCATGTGCCCGAAAAGCTTAGCAAGGCGATATTTAATATTTATAGTAGGGGAGGGTTTCCCCCGCCCTAGTAGGGGCGGGTTTTCCCCGACCTAGTTAGTAGTTGTTCAAGTCGTTGCAGCGACACGGGAGATACAATGAAGATCAACCACGAATCAGTACCGCGAGCGGTAGCAGGCGGGCGCCTCAATAAAAACCAGCTCGCTACCGCTCGCGGTACTGATTCGTGGTTGATCTTCCGGAGGAAGAAGCAGTGAAAAGTCCTATCAACGTTCTGATCCTGGCAGCCGGTCTCGGCACAAGAATGAAGAGCAGCCAGGCCAAGGTTCTGCACAAGATCGGAAGCCATCCGCTGATCGCGCGCGCGCTGCGCGCGGCCGGCGGGTTGGAGCCGGAAAACATCTTCGTGGTCGTCGGCCATCAGGCGGGCAAGGTCGAAGAGGCCGCGCGCGCCTCGCTCGGCCCCGCCGACGCCGAAAAGCTGCGTTTCGTCATGCAATCGGAGCAGCGGGGCACCGGGCACGCCGTCAAATGCGCCGGCGACGTGTTGAAGAACGCGAGCGGACGCTTGGTCGTCTTTTACGGCGACACGCCGGCGGTCAAGGCCGAGACCTTGCGCAAACTGGCGGCCGAACACGAACGCGCCGGGAACGCCGCCACGCTCATCACTATCCGCATCGATCCGCCTCCGGCTTACGGGCGCATCGTCCGGGACGCGGGGGGCGATTTCCTGAAGATCGTCGAAGAGCGCGATTGTTCGCCGGAAGAGCGCGCGATTACCGAGTTGAATCCGGGCTTCTACTGCTTCGACATCCCGCCGCTGCTCGACGCGCTCGATCGCCTCTCGCCGCACAACGCCCAGAACGAGTATTACCTGACCGACGTTCCGCAGCTCATGCTCGAAGCCGGCCTCAGAGTATCGACGTTATTCCACGACGACGCGCGCGAACTGGACGGCGTCAACACGCGCGCCGAACTGGCGGCGATGTGGAAGCGGCTGCGTCGCGAGACTATTGACCGTTTGATGGCCGACGGCGTAACCATCATTGATCCCGATTCGACCTACATTGACGATACGGTCGAAATCGGGCGTGACACCGTGATTCACCCGCAGGTGATCATCGAAGGCGATTCGCGGATCGGCGGCCATTGCGAAATCCATTCCTGGTCGCGGCTGGTCAACGTCGAGATCGGCGACGAGTGCAAGGTTCTGAACTCCTGCGTGGTCGTCAGCAGCAAGCTGACGGCGCGCAACACCGTCGGGCCGTTCGCTCATCTGCGGCTTCACGCGGAGTTGGACGAAGACGCCACGATAGGAAATTTCGTCGAGGTCAAAAAATCGCGCCTGGGCCGCAAAACGAAATCTATGCACCTGACTTACCTGGGCGACGCGACTATCGGCGACCGGGTCAACATCGGCGCCGGGACCGTCACATGCAATTACGACGGCAAGCAGAAGAACCCGACGGTCATCGAAGACGACGTCAAGATCGGCTCCGACACGATGCTAGTCGCGCCGGTGCGCGTCGGGCGCGGCGCGGTGACCGGCGCGGGATCGGTGGTCATCAAAGACGCGCCGCCCGATTCGCTTGTCGCGGGCGTCCCGGCTCAGGTGAAGAAAAAGTTGAAAGAGTGAGGAACTCCCGGATGTACTGCCCACAGTGCGGAATACAGACCGAGCAGAAGACGAAATTCTGCAAATCGTGCGGGCTGAAGTTGGCGGATCATGCGCGACTGCTGGAAGAGCCGCGCGAATCCGAACGTATGACTCAGGAGCAGTGGCGGTGCGAAAAGCGGCTGATGACCGGCGTCACGCTGATAATGGTCACGGCGTTCGACCTGATCATCTTCCTGACCATCTTCGGCTCGGTCACGCTGTCGGATCTCGAAGGCAAAGGATATCAGGCCGGCCTCACGATGCTGTTGACCTTCCTGTTCGTCTCGCTGGCGCTGGGCGCGGCCGGCGCCTTCAATCTCATTTCCAGCGGATTTTTCAAAAACATCCGCGAGCGCCAGTTGCGCGCGGAACTCGCGCTGCTCGAACAGAAGCGCAAAGCGCTCGAAGAAATGAACTCTCCCATCAACCAGACATTTCCCCAATCTCCCCGGATGAAAGCCGAACCGGAGATGGTTGACGTCACCGAACACACGACACG
>WNGF01010720.1_pt1 | contig 10277 bp, 12 predicted proteins | sample 5400641 | NCBI WGS metagenome assembly WNGF01 (sample SAMN13153371, study PRJNA577476) | soil metagenome | isolation source: 80 cm soil or saprolite under grassland replicate 2 | place: USA:California | collected 2016-06-15
GACTTCCTCCCGTTCGGAATCGCCTGCAAGCACGTGCTCGAGGCCGACACTGACGAGGAGCTGCTCGAACGGGCACGGGCGCACACGCGGGAGGAGCACCCCGGGGCCGAGCTGGACGAAGCGCGCCTGCGGGAGGCGGTCGCCGCGACGGCGCGCCCCGCTGTCTGACTCCAGCGTGGCTACGGACGGTGCGGTTCCCCACCACTCGATTCGGCGGTTCACCGGCTGGTTCGGCGCCGCACGGACGGGGAGCATTCCTGCAGAAAGGAGGTCACATGGGACACGACATCGTGATTGCCACTGCCCTGATGCTGACCAGCGTTGCCGTCATGCTCGGGATCCTCGGCGTGGTCGCCCGTGCGGTCCGCGAAGAGCCGGAGGCTGCCTAGCCTAGTCCCAGGGCGGGGGATTGTGGGTCCACCGTCCTCCGAGCATCGTCGCCACGATGTTCACGTCTGGTAGCTCGTCGGGCTCGAGCCCGAAGGGATCGCGGTCGAGCACGACGAGGTCGGCGAGGAAGCCGGGCATGAGCTTGCCGCGGCGCCGCTCGTCGCGGGCGAGCCAGGCGGGATTGACGGTGGTGGCCTGAAGCGCCTCGTCGAGCGTCACTCGTTGCTCGGGATGCCAGGCGGGGCGCTCGTCGATGGTTCGGAGCACCCCGGCGCGGATTCCCGCCCAGGGATCGAGCTCCTCGATCGGCGCGTCGGAACCGTTGGCGAGCAGGGCGCCGGTGTCCCACAGCGCGCGGTACGCGTACGCCCCGTCCGTCTTGCCGGCCCAGAAGCGATCGGCCAGATCGCGGTCGGAGGGGGCGTGGCTGAACTGGACGGAGGCGGCGACGCCGAGCTGCGCGAAGCGGGGGATGTCCTCCGCGGCGACGCACTGGGCATGCTCGATGCGCGGCCTCAGACCGAGGGGCTGCCAGCTGCTCTGCGTCTCCTGGAACGCGTCGAGCGCCTCGCGGTTGGCGAGGTCCCCGATTGCGTGCACGGCGACGGGCAATCCCGCCTCCGCACCGCGACGGATGATTTCCGCCAGCTGCTCGCGGCTCGTGATCTCGACACCGGAGCCGTCCAGCATGCGCGCCGTCTGGGAGCCGAGCGTCCCGTCCATGAACGCCTTCAGGTAGCCGACGCGGACGAGGTCGTCGCCGAAGCCGCTCCGGATGTTCAGCGCGGCGACCTCGTCCACCCGTTGCGCGGGAAGCGACTGCCAGACACGGAGGCGGAGCGAACCCTCGTCGCGCAAGCGCTGCCAGACGCCGAGCGCCCCGAGCCAGCCGTCCTTGTCGTGCACCGCCGTAACGCCGCGCGAGGTGGCGATGCGCACGCCGTCACGGGCGGCCTCGACCATCTCGTCCTCGGTGGGACGGACGTGGACGTCGCGGAAGTGCCACGCGCACTCCTCGCGGAGGACGCCGGTCGGCTGCCCCTCGTCGTCGCGGACGACGACGCCCCCCGCCACCTCGAGGTCGCCGTCGGCGCGTGCGAGGGCGGTCGAGTTGAGCCAGAGGGAGTGGTAGTCGCGCGCCATCAGCGCGGTCGGCGTGTCGCCGGTGACGCGGTCGAGCGCCTCCTTCGTCGGCTCGACCGCGGGCGACCAGTCGCCGCTGCGCCAGCCCATCCCCCGCAGCCAGCGCCCCGGTTGAACGTCGCGGGCGGCGTCGGCGACTCGCTCGAGCGCTTCTTCGAGGGACGCGGTGCCCTCCAGTCGGACCTGTCGCTGCGCGAGCGACCAGGTCGGGAAATGGACGTGGGCATCGTTGAAGCCGGGCAGGACGCAGCGGCCGCGTAGGTCGACCCGCTCGGGTGTTGCAAGTGCGGTCTCGTGCGTGCCCACGCCGCCGGCGATGCGCTCAGCGGCGATTGCGAGCGCCCGCGCAATGGGAAGCGAGGCGTCCATCGTCCGGATCACGCCGTTCTCGAGAATCACCCAGGGGACTGTAGTGGTCACCCAGGAGCGGAACTCGCCGCGTCTCGTCTTCGTTAGAACAGAGTGAACGGGCTCCTGATCGTGCTGCTCTTGGTCGTGATGATCGCCATCTCGACCTTCTGGCCAACCAGCGATTAGGCCTGCATAGACTTCGGCCCGTGCCGTATGACCCGCTGACGGACGAGCAGCGCGAGATTCGCGACCTCGTCCGGCAGTTGGCGCGCGAGCGGATCGCACCGCGTGCGGCGGAGATCGACGAGACCCACGAGTTTCCCTGGGACGTCGTCGAGCTGTTTCGCGAGAACGATCTGTTCGGTCTCTTCTTCGACGAGGAGTACGGCGGGCTCGGCACCGGGACGCTGCTCTCGCTGGTGGCGATCGAGGAGGTCTCGAAGGTCTGCGCCACGAGCGGCCTGATCCTCGCCGTGCAGGAGCTCGGCTCGCTCGGCCTGAAGCTCGCCGGCGACGAGGAGCAGAAGCAGCGGTACCTGCCGCGACTCGCGTCCGGCGAGTGGCTGTGCGCCTACGCGCTGACGGAGTCGGGATCCGGCTCGGACTCTGCAGCGATGCGCTCGACGGCTCAGCGTGACGGGGATCGGTACGTCCTGAACGGGTCGAAGCGCTTCATCACGAACGCCGGCGTCGCACAGCTCTACACATTGTTCGCGAAGACGGATCCAGAGGCGGGCCACGCGGGCATCTCTGCCTTCGTGGTCGAGGCCGACTCGCCCGGGTTCGAGGTCGCGCGCGTCGAGCCGAAGATGGGCATCAAGGGGTCGACGACGGGCGAGCTCGTCTTCGAGGAGTGCCGGGTGCCGGTCGAGAATCTGCTCGGTGAGGAGGGCGAGGGATTCAAGATCGCGATGCGCATCCTCGACCGCTCGCGTCCCGGCGTCGCCGCCCAGGGGCTCGGGATTGCGCAGGGCGCGACCGACTACGCCCTCGAATACGCCAAGACGCGCGAGACGATGGGGAAGCCCATCGCGCAGCATCAGCTCGTCGCAGCGATGCTGGCCGACATGGAGACGAAGTGCGAAGCGGCCCGCGGCCTGTTGTACAAGTTCGGCGCCGCCGTCGACGAAGGGATCGACGGGCCCGAGCTGACGAAGCTCTCCGCGATGACGAAGCTCTATTGCACGGACGTGGCGATGGAGGTGACCACGGACGCGGTGCAGGTGCTCGGCGGCTACGGCTTCATCCAGGAGTATCCGCTCGAGCGCATGATGCGCGACGCCAAGATCACGCAGATCTACGAGGGCACGAACCAGATCCAGCGGCTCGTGATCGCGCGCGAGATGCTGAAAGAGCAACGCGCCTTTCTGCTCGCGGGCGTTGGCTAATGCTCAGATTCACGTTAGGGTCGGAGCTCTCGTCCAAGGAGGAGCGATGAACCGCTACGCCGCCCCAGTCGTCATGCTCGCCGTGCTGGCGGCCCTGGCCGTGGTCGGGACAGCCGGGGCGAGCCACCGTGTCACCTCGCCCGTGAAGGGCTCGTTCAAGTACTGCGGCGATCCGACGTTCCCGCCCATGGAGTCGACGACCAAGGCCGGCAAGCCGGTCGGATTCGACATCGATATGGCAAACGCGGTCGCGAAGCTGTGGAAGGTCAAGGCGAAGTTCGTCCAGACCTCGTTCCCGGGCCTGCTGCCCGGACTCGCCTCCAAAAAGTGCAACATCGTGATCAGCGGCGTCTTCATCACCGCCGACCGCCTCAAGCAGTTCCCGGCGGTCGCCTACATGAAGAGCCATCGTACGCTCGTCGTTCAAGGCGGCAACCCGAAGCGGATCAAGGGACCGAATGATCTGTCCGGGAAGAACGTCGCCGTGCAGGCCGGCACGAAATACGAGGAGTACCTCAAGGGCCTGAACGACCAGTTCAAGTCCTCGGGCAGGGCGCAGATGAACCTGCAGAGCTACCCGGGCGATACGGACGCCGTGGCGCAGCTGCTCATCGGCCGGGCCGACGCTGTGCTGACCCAGGACGTGTCGGGGGCGTTCCAGAGGAAGCAGAACCCCGGCAAGCTCGCGATCGGCTACGTCTTCCCCGCGACGGATACGTTTGGGATCTACTACCGCAAGTCGGACACGAAGCTCGGCACCGCACTCCGGGTCGCGATCAAGACACTGAAGAAGAACGGGACGCTGAAGAAGATCGCCACGAAGTACCAGATCCCGGTGAGCGACGTGAAGTAGGTCGCAGTCGCGGGTGCTCGCCAGCTTCGACACCCACATCTTCTGGGAAGCGCTCTCTTCCAGGCCGTACCGGAACGGGGCGCTTCTCGCTCTCGAGCTGACGCTCGTCTCGCTGGCGACTGCCTGCGCAATCGGGTTCTTCCTCGCGCTCGGGCGCGGTAGCCGATCGCGGGCCGTGCGCGGGATCGTCTTCCTCTACAACTGGATCTTCCGGGCGACGCCGACACTGCTTCAGCTCATCTTCATCTGGTACGCGCTGCCGCAGCTTTGGCCCACCTTCGCCGGTAGCTGGTTCAAGCCGTTCCTGGCTGCGTTCATCGCTCTCTCGCTGAACGAGGCCGCCTACATGTCGGAGATCATCCGAGCGGGTCTCCTCTCGGTCGATCCGGGTCAGGAGCTGGCCGCGAGGGCGCTCGGGATGTCACGGCCGCGGATCCTGTGGCGCGTGATCATCCCGCAGGCGGTCCGGATCATCATCCCGCCAACGGGCAACGAGTTCATCACGCTGCTGAAGCTGACGAGCCTCGCCTCGGTGATCTCCCTGCACGAGCTGCTGACGGCGTCGCAGGTGCGCGCGACGGGAGACTTTCGGTACCCGGAGGCCTACTCCGCTGCTGTCGTCTACTACCTCGCGATCGTGAGCGTCCTGATGATCTTGCAAGCGCAACTCGAGAAGCGGTTCACCTGGAGCTCGGCGGGGAGGAGGCGGCGGCAGGTCGCGGCTCCGGCCGTTCCGGCCGTCTCTCACGACGCGCGATGAACGACGCCGTCCTTCGCGCCGAGGACGTCCACAAGTCCTACGACACGCTCGAGGTGCTGCGCGGGGTGTCGATCGAGGTCGGCCGCGGCGAGGTGAAGGTGATCATCGGGCCGTCCGGCTCCGGAAAGTCGACGCTGCTCCGCTGCCTCGCGCTGCTCGAGCCGGTGGACTCCGGTGGCGTGTTCCTCGAGGACGAGCGCCTGAGCGGCCTGCGGGAGAAGGAGCTTGCGGCGCACCGGTCGGAGGTCGGGATGGTCTTCCAGCGCTTCAACCTGTTCCAGAACATGACGGCGCTCGCCAACGTCATGTGCGGGCTCGTCGAGGTGCGGCGCTTGAAGAAACGGGAGGCCCGCGAGCGGGCACTCGAGTTTCTCGACCGCGTCGGCCTGCGCGACAAGGCAGATCAGTACCCCGAGGAACTATCGGGAGGTCAACAGCAGCGCGTGGCGATTGCCCGCGCTCTCGTAATGCGGCCCAAGGCAATGTTGTTCGACGAGCCGACCTCGGCGCTCGACGTCGAGCTCGTCCGCGAAGTCCTCGACGTCATGGAAGGGCTGGCGCGCGACGGAATGACGATGGTCGTGGTCTCCCACGAGTTGCGTTTCGCCCATCACGTTGCGAGCTCGATCCTCATGATGGACGAGGGCAAGGTCATCGAGGAGGCACCACCGGACAGTTTCTTCTCCTCGCCGAGCCACGAGCGCACGAAGCGGTTCCTCGCGCTGGTCGAGTGATGGCGGACCCGCGCTACAGGCCGCTCGACGCGCAGGTCATCCCGCGGTTTGCGGGCGTGCGCACGTTCATGCGCTCTCCCCACGTCACCGACCTTGCGGGTGTCGACGCAGCCGTCTTCGGGATTCCCTTCGACACCGCGACGAGCTACCGGACCGGCGCCCGCTTCGGACCCGAGGCGATCCGCTCTGCTTCCGTGCTCCTCCGGCCGTACCACCCCGTGCTTGCCGTCAACGTCGTCGAGGCGCTCTCCGTCGTGGATTACGGCGACTCACCCGTCTCGCCGGGAAACATCGAGCGCACCTACAGCCAGGTCGAGGAGGCGATGTCGCCACTCGTCGCGGCGGGCGTGTTTCCGCTGGCGCTCGGCGGCGATCACTCGATCACGCTCGCGGAGCTGCGGGCGCTGGTGCGTCGCCACGGCCCGCTGTGCCTCGTCCAACTCGACGCGCACGCCGACACCTGGGACGAATATTTCGGCCAGAAGTACTTCCACGGCAGCACGTTCAAACGGGCCGTCGAAGAGGATCTCCTCGACGCCGGCAGCTCTGTGCAGGCTGGGATCCGTGGCTCGAACTACGGTGCGGAAGACATCAGTGTCGCGGAGGGTCTCGGCTTCACCGTCGTTCCGTCCGAGGAGCTGCGGGAGCTCGGTGCCGAAGCGTACGCCGGCCTCGTCAGGGAGAAGGTGGGCGAGCGGCCGGTCTTCCTCTCCTTCGACATCGATTTCCTCGACCCCGCATTTGCGCCCGGGACCGGAACGCCCGAGGTCGCAGGTTTTTCGACCGCTGAGGCGCTCGCTTTCCTCCGAGCGCTGCGGGGCATCGACCTGATCGGCGCGGACGTCGTCGAGGTCTCGCCCGCCTATGACGGACCGGGGCAACAGACCGCGCTGGCGGCGGCGAACGTGGCGTACGAGTTGTTGGCGTTGAAGGCGCTTGCGTCAGGGTAGGCCAGCCCGCGGCCGCTCTTATGCGACGCGCCCACGGCGACGACCACACTCGCGTGCGTTCGTGCCGCGAAGCAGCACAGTCACGTCACAGCCCAAGCGGTAGCGTGGAAATCCCGCGTGCGCAGAGCGGCAGGACGTGTCCCAACAGACTGCTGGGGTCTGACCCCGGGGTGTCACGAAACCGCCTCGGATGTGAACCAAAAGGAGCCGGTTGGGTGTTCTTCGATCGGTCGTCGCGTACGTTGCTGCACATGCCACGTCGCCCTCGAGCGCAGATTCCCGGCGGGATTTACCACCTGATGAACCGCGGCGTGCGGGGCGAGCCGCTTTACACCGACGACCAGGAATGCCTGCACTTCCTATGGCTGCTCGCAGAGGCGTGCACTCGCTACAAGTGGCTCCTCCGCACGTACTGCCTCATGTCGAATCACTACCACCTCCTGGTCACGACGGTCGAACCGACACTCTCGCGAGGCATGCAATGGCTGAACGGTTGCTACGCGCAGTGGTTCAACTGGCGCAACAGCCACCTTGGACACGCCTTCTTCCGACGCTTCCATTCCGTCGACATCGAAAGCGATGCGCAGCTTGCTGACGCTGCGCGCTACATCGTCCTCAATCCAGTTCGTGCAGGTCTCTGCGCCACGCCCGCAGACTGGCGTTGGAGCAGCTACGGCGCGATGGTCGGCAGTGAACCAACCCCGCCTTTCCTGGCATGTGACTGGCTCCTCGAACAGTTCGGCGTCGACAGGGCACAGGCGCAAGCAAACTTCGCCGCGTTCGTCGCCGAACACTAGACCGGCACCGCCGTCCGCAGCCAGTCCGACACCTCCCGGACGAACTCCGGGTCGATCTGGTGGAACATCGGCGTCTCGCGATAGAGGACGTCGGCGCCTGCAGCCATCAGCACGTCACGCGCGCGGCGGCCCCACTCCACCTCGATCACCGAATCCAGCGTTCCGTGGCCGATCGCGATCGGCGGCAACGGCGGCGAGAGATCGAGCTCGAACCCTTCCACGCTCGGGATGAAGCTGCTGAAGGCGACGATAGCGGCCGGCCGCGGACGGCCGCTGCCCAATCCAAGGGAGTACGCCATCACGCCGCCCTGGGAGAAACCTCCGAGCACGAGCCGGTCGTGCGACAGCTTCTGCTCGGCGAGGAAGGCGTCGAGCCACTCGGCGGCGAGGCCGTAGCTCGACTGGAACGTCTCCGGTTCCGGCGTCCCGATCCCGCCGAGGACGTACCAGTGCGCGCCTCCGGGCGGCAGCGAGAGCGGGCCGCGTGGCGTCGCGCCGGCAAGCCGCCGCTCGGGATCGAGCGCATCGAGCAGCGGGAAGAGGTCGTGCTCATCCGCGCCACGCCCGTGGAAGAGAACCAGTGCCCCCTGAGGTTGGCCGGCAGCAGCCCGCGTCCGGGCGACGAGACTCACCGGCAGATTGTTACCGTGACGTTCGTCGATGCGCTTCGAGGGAATCCATCACGTCACCTGCATCACGGCCGACGCCCCGGGCAACGTCGACTTCTACGTTCGCGTCCTCGGGCTGCGGCTCGTGAAGAAGTCGGTGAACCAGGACGACCCGACCGTCTACCACCTCTTCTACGCCGACGAGAAGGGGAGCGCGGGCAGCGACCTGACGTTCTTCGAGTACCCCCACGCGCGCCCCGGCCGTGCGGGTCACGGCATGGTGCACCGGATTGTCTTCCGGATCGGCTCGGAGGACGCACTCGCCTTCTGGACTGACCGGCTGGACAACGAGGGCGTCGCCGCCACCCGTGATGACGGCCGGCTTCGTTTCGACGATCCGGAGGGCCTCGGCCTCGAGCTCGCCGTCGTCGAGACCGAGGACGAGCCGCTCGTCGCGGAGCACCCCGAGATTCCCGCCGAGCTCGCATTGCAGGGGTTCGACGCGGTCCGCGCGTACGCGGATCCGGATCCCAGCCGCCGCTTCCTCGAAGAAACGCTGTCGTTCGAGCCACGCGGAGACGCCGCCTGGGAAGCTCGAGGCACGAAACGCGGCTCCTTCTACGCGTATGACGATCCGCCGGCCGAGCACGGCGTCCAGGGCGCGGGCACCGTCCACCACGTCGCCTGGGCCTCGCCGCCTGAGGAACACGAAGCCTGGCACGAGCGCGTCGGCGCGAGCGGAGCTCACCCGACGCCGATCATCGACCGCTTTTACTTTCGCTCGATCTACTTCCGTGAGCCCAGCGGCGTCCTGTTCGAGATCGCCACGCTCGGCCCGGGATTCACCGTCGACGAGCCGCTCGAGCACCTCGGCGAGAAGCTGTCGCTGCCGCCCGCGTACGAGCATCTCCGGGAACGAGTGGAGCCGGTCCTCACTCCGCTTCCCAGCCCGCGCGAGCTCGTCAAGCGCTAAGCGTCAGCGCGGGATACCGCGCGCGGATCAAGTCGACGAACGCGGCCATCCGCTCTGCCAGCGCCGCATCCTCGATCTCGAGCACGTTCTCCGCGTTCTCCTCGCCCGAGTGCGAGAGGTTGAAGCTGCCCACGAAGACGGCGTCGTCGCAGACCGTGACCTTGGCGTGCATGTAGTCGTGGACGGCGCCGGGCGCGTACGGCGTCGAGGGCTTCCCGCTGAAGTTCCCGCGCGCCATCAGGAAGCGAAGCGCCGGCGTCTTCCACGTCGCATTGCCGTTCAGGCGCCACTGCTCCAGCACCTCCGCGATCTGGGTGGCGTCGACGACGCCCGCGAGGTCGACGCGTCCGTCTGCGGCCACCTCCGCGAGCGTCCCGAGAATCGGGCCCGACGAGATCACCGGTGAGGCCACGCGCACGCGCCGCTCCGCGCACGCGATTCGATGTGCGATCTCGTGCGCGAGCTTCTCGCCGCGCCTGGGAGAGAACCAGGTGCGCACCCGGGCTGATCCGACCCGAATCGGATCGCTCGGCACGCGGCCCGACCCTGCAACTTCGCGCTTCTTCCACAGCTGGGCGAAGTCACCCTGGAACCGGATCGCGATCCCCGTCGACTCCACGATGGCGATGACGTTCTCCTCGCGTGACCACGCGTCGTCGGTCCAGTTCGTCGAGCCGGTCCAGACGGCCTCGCGGTCGCGGACGACGTACTTGTGGTGCATGAGGTCGGGCCAGCCGGGAATGCCGGCGGTCTCGAACGGGAGCGACTCGACCAGGTCGGGCTCGGTCTTCGGCGGCGGAGGTACGGGAGGCCGGTCAGCGTCCGGATCGAGGTTGTAGACGAGTCGGACGTGGACGCCGCGCTCGTGCGCGCCGACGAGCGCCCCCTTCACGATGTCGGCCGTGTCGTCGTGGAGACGCAGGTCGTAGAGGGCGAGCTCGAGCGTCTCGCGCGCCGATTCGACGAAACCCGCAACCAGGCGTGCGATGTCGAGCGGGGCCTGGCCGCCGTCGGTGAGTGTGTGAACCTGGATCAGGGCTGTTGCTTTGCCCGCAGCGACGCCTTGTATGCCCGCTTCTTGGCCTGGTAGGCGTCGAGCGCCTCCGCCGAATCGACGTCTCCGAGCGTGGGGTGATTCGGAACGAGCTCCTGAGCGGCCTCGACGCCGAAGCGCTTTGCGAGCACCGAGCCGAGCGCCTTGACCTTCATCTCGCCGAACCCTGGGAGCGACGAGATTCGCCGACGCAGATCGCTGCCGTTCGCGGCCTCGAGCCAGATGCGTTCCGCGCAACCGCCGTAATCCTCGTCCACAACCACCACCAGATCCTAA